>MPLZ02006879.1_pt1 | contig 10546 bp, 10 predicted proteins | sample 1617311 | NCBI WGS metagenome assembly MPLZ02 (sample SAMN05944806, study PRJNA350692) | marine metagenome | biome: marine; feature: ODZ; material: water; isolation source: 160 m water sample filtered on 0.2 um supor filter | place: Pacific Ocean | collected 2012-04-08 | depth 160m m
CATTGGTCATATTGGTACAGCGGGAGGAACAGGTTATGTTATTGAATATGCTGGAGATGCAATTCAAGAACTTAGTATGGAAGGCAGAATGACAATTTGTAATATGAGTATAGAGGGAGGTGCTAGAGCTGGCTTAATAGCTCCTGATCAAAAAACTTTTGATTATATTAAGAATCGTCCTTACGCTCCGCAAGAAAAAGACTGGGATAATGCAGTTAATTACTGGAAAACTCTTCCGTCTGATCCAAAAGCAAATTATGACAAAGAAATTACTATCAAAGCAAGTGACATTGTTCCCCAAGTAACATGGGGTACAAGTCCTCAAGACGTTATTCCTGTGAATGGAAAGGTGCCTGATCCAAAAAATACCAATGATATTAACAAACGTAAATCAATGGAGAGATCACTTGATTATATGGGCTTAGAGCCCAACCAAAAAATGAATGAAGTTAAGATAGATAAAGCATTTATCGGTTCATGCACAAACGGAAGAATAGAAGATCTTCGTGAAGTTGCAAAAATTGTAGAAGGCAAAAAAGTTTGTGTAACAACTGAAGCAATGATTGTTCCTGGTTCTGGCTTAGTAAAAAAACAAGCGGAAAAGGAAGGACTAGATAAAATTTTCGTAGAGGCAGGTTTTGATTGGAGAGAGCCCGGATGTTCGATGTGTCTTGCAATGAATCCAGATCAATTAAAGCCGAAAGAAAGATGCGTTTCTACATCCAATAGAAATTTTGAGGGAAGGCAGGGAAGAGAGAGCAGAACACATTTAGTGAGTCCAGCAACGGCCGCTGTTTCAGCAATAAGCGGCAAAATAAGTTTAGTGAAAGATTTAATAAATGAATAAATTCATTACATTAAGCGGAATAGCCGCACCCCTGCCAATGATTAATGTTGATACAGATATGATCATTCCCAAACAATTTTTAAAAACCATAAAAAGATTAGGTCTTGGTAAAAATCTTTTTCATGATCTAAGATATGATTTACAAGGCAACATCAAAAATGATTTTGTTTTGAACTGGGATCCTTACAAATCAGCCAAGATACTTGTTGCAGGAGCAAATTTTGGATGTGGTTCAAGCAGAGAACATGCCCCTTGGTCTTTATTGGATTTTGGATTTCGTTCAATTATTGCCCCAAGTTTTGCAGATATTTTTTATAATAATTGTTTCAAGAATGGAATTTTACCCATTAAGCTTGATCAAAATAATGTTGATCAGTTAATTAAAGAAGCTGAAAATAAAAAAAATCTGACCATTAATTTAGAAGAACAATTAATTATTCAAGAAAATGGTAATTCAATCCTTTTTGAAATTGACCCATTTAGAAAGAAATGTTTAATTGAAGGTTTGGATGATATTGGATTAACATTTAAAAAAGTTGAAAAAATTGATGACTTTGAAAAAAATGTTCATCAGAAATATCCGTGGTTAATTTAGTTTTTTATGTCTAGCAATAAAAAAATTTTAGTTTTACCAGGAGACGGAATAGGTACAGAAGTAATGTCAGAGGTGCTTAATATTATGGAGTGGATGAGCAAAAACAAATCTGTTTCATTCGATGTCTCCGAGCGATTAGTAGGTGGTGCTGCTTTTGACAGAGAAGGCAATTCAATCAGTGATGCTACAATGCAAGAAGCACTTGATTCTGACGCGGTTCTTCTAGGGGCTGTCGGTGGTCCACAATGGGACAGTGTTGAAAGAGACAAAAGACCAGAAGCTGCCTTATTGCGATTGAGGAAAGAAATGGATTTATTTGCTAATCTTAGGCCTGCAATTGTATTTGATGCGCTCGCTAATTCATCATCATTAAAAGCAGAATTAATCAAAGGTTTAAATATTTTAATTTTACGAGAATTAACAAGTGGAGTGTATTACGGGTTGCCAAGAGGAGTAGAAAAAATCAAGGATCAGGAAGAAAAAGCTATTGATACTCAATCTTACACAACTTCGGAGATTGAAAGAATTGGAAAAGTTGGTTTTGATTTGGCAAAAAAAAGATCAAACAAAGTTACCTCAGTAGAAAAAGCTAATGTAATGGAAACAGGGATGTTTTGGAGAAAAATTATCACTAGCCTGCATAAAAGGGAATTTAATGACGTTGAATTAAATCATATGTACGCCGATAATTGTGCAATGCAATTAGTGCGTTATCCAAAGCAATTTGATGTAATTGTCACAGATAATTTATTTGGAGACATATTAAGTGATTGTGCTGCCATGTTAACCGGCTCTCTTGGTATGTTGCCATCAGCGTCTTTGGGTTCAGTGGATGTGAGTGGGAAAAGACCAGGAATGTATGAGCCTGTACACGGCAGCGCCCCTGATATAGCAGGTCAAAATAAAGCAAATCCCCTAGCAATGATTATGAGCTTCGCTATGATGCTGAGATATAGTTTTGATATGTTGGAAGACAGTACTTTGATTGAGAAAGCTGTTCAAAATGTTCTCTCAAAAGGATTGCGCACTCTTGATATAAAACAAGATAACGAAAAAGCTGTATCGACAAAAGAAATGGGCGCTGCTGTTATAGAAGAGTTGAATATTGTATCAGGAAAATGAATGTCAGAAAAATATAATATAGCAGTAGTAGGAGCAACTGGAAACGTTGGAAGGGAAATTCTTCAAATTTTAGAGGAACGTGATTTTCCCATCGCTCAAATTTTTTGTTTAGCATCCTCACGTTCCAAGGGTAAAAAAATAGATTTTAAGGATCAAAAAATAGTTGTTGAAGATTTAGCCGAATTTGATTTTTCAAAAGCACAAATAGGACTGTTTTCTCCAGGCAGTTCAGTATCAGCCGAGTATGCCCCTAAGGCAGCGAAGAAGGGTTGTATAGTTATTGATAACACCTCACACTTTCGTATGAATGACGAAGTTCCACTTGTCGTACCTGAAGTTAATGCAGATATTTTGCAGGATTATTTTAATGATGAGAACAGATCTAATATCATTGCCAATCCTAATTGTTCAACAATTCAAATGGTAGTAGCGCTAAAACCTATTCATGATGTGGCTGTTATAACCCGCATCGTTGTTTCAACTTATCAGTCAATATCAGGTGCCGGAAAGGAAGCGATGGACGAATTATGGGAACAAACAAAAAATATTTATGCAAATAAAAATATAGAAAAAAAGAAATTTACTAAACAAATAGCATTCAATGTAATTCCACATATTGATACATTCTTGGAAAATGGGAATACCAAAGAAGAACAGAAAATGATTGATGAAACAAAAAAAATACTTGATCCAAATATTCGTGTATCTGCAACCTGCGTTCGTGTCCCTGTTTTTATTAGTCACGCTGAATCAATAAACCTGGAACTAGATTCCTCGATGTCTGACGAACAAGCGAAAGAAATTTTAAATGGATTTGAAAACATATCTGTTATTGATAATCGGAAAGATGGTGGTTATGTAACGCCTGTTGAAGTTGCAGGTGAAGATAAAGTATATGTTAGTAGAATTCGACAGGATGACACTGTTGATAATGGGCTAAATTTATGGGTGGTGTCCGACAATCTTCGCAAAGGAGCGGCGCTTAATGCTGTGCAAATAGCAGAAGAAATAGTTCAAAAATATTCAGAAAATTTATAATATTGGCGGCCTCGTAATGACTCGAACCTTAAATCTTGGGTCCGAAGTCAAATGCGGCATCCATAAATCATTATTATACTTCATTTTTTAATAGTCAAAAAAAAGTTGCACTAAAAATAGTAGTTTTGTTGTTTTGGAAAATACAATTTGGATCATTACGATAGAGTAATTGAAAAAAAATTAGAGTTTTTTATGATTGTGCAAACGTAGATGATAACTATCTGACAAAAATATAGGTATGAACTAAAATAATAAATAAATTGAGAATACCAATAATTAATTAAAAAAAAAATTATCATTAAATTAATTTAAGTATCACTATATTTTCCAATATTTAAAAACTTTGTTAAAATCTATAAATTTTTTTTCAATTAAACGTATTTCTTCTTTAGATAATTTTTTATCATAAACGCCAATTTTATTAGTATTTATTTCTTTCAAGTATTCATCATTCCAAAATGCAGAAGAAAATGATTCTCTTAAATTTTTTTGATATGATAAAGAATTTTTGATTTTGCTTTTTTCAATATCATCAAATGGAAAATCCAAGTTAATTGACAAACCTTTGGATAGATAATTAATTGCTTCTTTCTTTTTATTTACGATATCTTCATATTTAATTATTAAACATCTTTTTTGAAAATATCTAAAATTTTTAAAAAATTTATTATAATACAGAAAATAATGATTACATAGTGAATTGATATCTCTTCCGATATTTGAAAGTTTACTTGATATATTATTTTTTTTATGTTTTTCTCCTATATCAATAAAAGAACAAATAGTATCTCTTGGATCTCTAATAGAAACTACAATATCAGATTTTGCAAACCATTTCGCAAGAATAGAAATATGAAAAGTCAATTCAGGATTCTTATAAACTGGTCTATTGGTTCCACTATCAATTGAATCTCTTAAGATAAATTCATCTATACTTTTTTTGTATAATCTTCATATTCTTGTTCGTTTTTAAAATAATCTCCTAATTTACTTGGGAACTGATCACTTAATGTTTGAAATGTATTCAACTGATAAGTAATCCACACACACTCACCTTTCATATTTCCTAAATCCTTTGATGAACAAAGTATTCTTTGCAGAATTGTTGTTCCGGTTCTCATACAACCACAAATGAACAACGGTTTTATTTGATTAGAATTCATTATTTAATATTTAATACAAATTATTAAATTGGCGGTCCCCCTGGGACTCGAACCCAGAATTACGGTTCCGAAGACCGTCGTGATGATCCATTTCACCAAGAGACCTAATTATTGAATACTTCTATAATTTAATTAGACTCATGTGAATATATGTTTTATTTTTTATAAACTATTCAATAAATGACTTTTTTTTTATCAAAATTTCTCTGGTATTTATTCAACCCCTTTAATTGTATTTTATTTTTTTTCATTTTGAGTGTAATTCTTAATTTTTTTAAATATCTAAAGCTCTCAAAGATTATACTTTATTTTACTTTGTTTCTTTTTTTTATTACAGGAGCTTTGCCCACCGGCTCTTATCTGTTATATTTGTTGGAAAAAAATTATCATAATAAGGTAAATCTCCCAGAAAATGTTGATGGTATTTTAATTCTTTCTGGCGCAACAAATCCTTTTTTAACTGAAGAATATGATCAAATTTCTTTAAATGGCTCGGTAGAAAGACTTACAGAATCAATCCAGCTTATTTATAAATATCCAAAGGCTGAAGTTTTTTTTGCTGGCGGCACAGGATCTATAGAATATCCAGATTTAAATCATTCTGATGTAGCAAAAAAATTTTATAAAAGCCTAGGTGTAAACATTCAAAATATTTATTTTGATAACAAATCAAGAAATACATATGAAAATATTGTTTTTGCAAAAAAAGAGTTTGATCCAAATGAAGATGAGAAATGGGTTTTAGTTACATCAGCTTTTCATCTTAAAAGAGCTATAAACATAGGAGAAAAACTAGGATGGAAATTTATTCCTTATGCAACAGATTATAAACTGCCGAAAAAATTTAGATGGAGATTATCAATTAATTTTTTTGCTAATTTGGCAAGTTTTCAGCATTCAAGCCATGAATGGGTTGGAATTATCTTTTACTATTTAATGGGAAGAAGTTCCAAAATATTTTAAATGATTAATTTGGTTTTTCTTCTTTTTTTGCTTAATCCTTATATAACACGAATTATTTATGTCGGCTGCGCTAACTGATTTGAACAATAAAATTATTAAATGCAATTTATGTGAGAGATTGGTTGAATTTAGAAATAAAATTTCTAAAGAAAAAAGAAAACAATACATAGATGAAATATATTGGGGCAAACCAATTACTGGTTATGGGGATTCTAAGGCACAAGTATTGATGATAGGACTGGCGCCAGCAGCACATGGCGGAAACAGAACAGGCAGAGTATTTACAGGCGATAAATCTGCTGATTTTTTATTTAAATGTTTGTATCAAGCAAAATTAACAAATCAACCAACCTCAAATTATCGAAATGATGGTTTGAAATTATACAATCTTTATCTGACAGTGGCTTTGAAATGTGTTCCGCCGGGCGATAAGCCAACACCGTTAGAATTAAAGACTTGTTTTAGATTTTTTAAAAGTGAAATTAATTTTTTGTCTAAAGTTGATATAATCGTTGCATTAGGCAAAATAGCTTTTGACGCTTGTTTAAATTTTTACAAAGAAAATTATACTATAAAAAATAATGATTTTATATTTTCTCATGGAGCAAAGTACAAACTTCCTGATAAAAAAATTCTTATAGGCAGTTATCATCCCAGTCCTCGAAATGTTAATACAGGCCGCATTGATGTAAAAAAAATGGTCAAGTTGTTAAAAGAGGTAAAAAGATTGCTAAATAATAAATAAATATATGAAAGCCTTTTTTTCATTTGATCCTAAATTGTTGTTATATGGTTTTGTCATAATTTTTTTTGCAAGCTATGGACAAACTTTTTTTATATCAATTTTTAATGCCGAAATAAGAAATTTTTATCAACTTTCAGATGGTGAATTTGGTCTAGTTTATGCTTTAAGCACGCTTACTAGTTCTTTTATGTTAGTTTGGTTTGTAAAATTAATTGATCGAATTGATCTTAGAATTTATTCATTAATAATTTCTTGCGGATTGGCACTTGCTTGTTTCGGTATGTTTTTATTAATAAAACAAATATTTTTTCTTTTTTTAATTATTTTCACTCTTCGTTTTTTTGGTCAGGGAGCAATGGGACATGCAGGCGAAACTTCTTTAGCAAGATATTTTGATAAAGATAGAGGAAAGGCAATATCTGTCGGTACATTCGGAGGAATGTTTGGAGTTATGATTTTGCCTATATTGGCTGTTTATATAATGAATAGTTTCGATTGGTATGCTGTATGGTTGATAGCTAGTTTTAGTATATTAATCGTCTTTATTCCTATTCTTATATTTTCTTTGCATAAGCAAAATATACGACACAATAATTTTATAAATACAATTAAACATAATCCAGATCAAAAAAATTGGAAAATCAGAGAAATAATTTTAGATAAAAAATTTTATATCTATTTACCGATTTCCATAGCTACACCCTTTGTTGGCACTGGTTTGCAATTTCATCAAATATTTATTATTAATCAAAAAGGATGGACATTAGATATGTTAGGACAAGGATTTGTTTCTTTTGGTATGTTCTCGATTATAGGACTTATCATAGGAGGCCCTATAATTGATAAATTTGATACAAAAAAAACCGTTATCTATTCTCTTCTTCCTTTGTTTATAACAATAATAGTTCTAATTTTTTTTGATAACTACATATCAATATTTATTTATATGTCTCTACTTGGTTTCACCATAGGTATTGGTGCGCCATTTATCGGAGCGCTATGGGCAGAATTATATGGGCTAGAAAATCTTGGAAGTATTAAGGGTTTACTCCATGCTAGTATGGTTTTTGCAAGCGCATTATCGCCTGTAATATTCGGTTTAATTATTGATATTGGCTTTGGCATACTAACTATAAGCATAATTAGTTTATTAATAATAGCAATATCCACTTTTTTGCCCCTGAAGTATGAAAAGCAAAGCGAAAGTTAGTAAGAATATTAATGAAGATATTAAATTATTGTGACAAATAAACTACCATACTCTTTTACTGTATTACTAATTTTTTTTATTTTTTTTTATTTCGGCGTAGGTTTTTACTTAGCAAATGATATTTTACGAATTGATCATTCGTGCGGAGCTCATGAAGGATCCCTACCTAACACGTGGTCAACACAAGTTGATTATCAAGATTATTCCGCATCGGCTTCAAGCCAACTTAGAAAAAATTTTGATTCTTCAAAATATCATTTAGATGACTGGAAAGAAGTACGTTTTTCTTCAAGAGATAAAGATATTAAGATCAGCGGATGGTTATTTTATTATTTTCAAAATAAGCCAATAGTAATTGTTGTTCATGGTATTTTCCCGAATGGCAAATGTAAACCAGAGTCAAATTTAGTATCAAGCTTGTTAATTAAAAATGGCATTAACGCTTTGACCATTGATCTGCGCAATTATGGGCAAAGCACATTGGTAAGTAATTACGAGAATTTGGGTTTATCAGAATACGAGGATGTATTGGGTGCATTTGATTTTTTACAAAAAATTGGCTTTAACAAAAATCAAATAGGACTTCACGGTATTTCCTTAGGAGCAACGTCAGTTATTTTTGCGGCTGAAAAAGAACCAAGTATTAGAGCTGTTTGGGCCGAAAGTTCACTTGCTGAATTTAAAATGATTTTACAAGATGAAATTAGTCGATATGGTATGCCCCATGATTTTGGACCAGCAGTTAGTTTTGCAGGGAAAATTTTAACTGGCATTGATCCAACGAAACTATCTCCTGCTTATTCTTTAACAAATCATCAACATTATTATTTTACGCACGGAGATAAGGACCAGAGAATTTTGCCTCGTCATTTTTATTTTATAAAAAATTATGCATCTAATAACAATATTAGTTCAGATTTTTGGCTTGTTAAAGACACCAACCATGTTGATGCAATGCTGAAATATCCTGATGAATATGGATCAAGAATGAAAAAATTTTATGAAAAATATTTAAGCAATTAAAAAAGCCGGACTGATCCTAACTAGTTTGCACCTTGGCAGACACTTCTCCAGTTCGGACAAAACTCATATGAATCATCCGGCGGGAATGATTTTAAATATTTCTTGGCGTTCCTCCGAAGCTAAGAAAACGAGATTTGTACAGTCCGACTTTACTCAAATTACTGCTAAAGCAATGAAAATTCAACAAATTTTAACATCAACTTGAAATATGTTTATTTCTGATAAACTACAAATTAATCAAAATAGCCGATAATGACTTGCTAATTTAATACTAATAATCAGTCTATCCACAGGTTTATGCACATTTTGTAAAATAAGTCAGTTAATCTATTGGTATGAATTTTATATGCAATCCTTCAATAAAAATTACCCAAATATTATGTTATTGCATTATTAAAGCACAATATGACTGAAAATCGCCCCTTATCCCCACACCTAAGCATTCATAGAAAAATTCCTACAGCGGTTTTCTCAATATTTCATAGATTTACAGGTTTTGCTTTAAGCATTGGATCAATTTTCATTGTTTTGTGGATTGCAATTCTTGCCTTAGGTCCAAACTATTTTTTTATATATAAAACAATCTCGTCTTTTTTTATTTTTAAAATTATTTTATTTATTTGGACAATCGGGGTTTTTTTTCATTTGTTTAACGGTGTCCGCTATCTTTTTTGGTCTTTTGGCATTGGTATGAAGTTAAAGACTGTCCACAATTCAAGTTATTTAGTTATATTGTTGACTTTTTTAACTACAATTATTGTTTGGATAGCAGTCTAGAGAATGAATAGTTACCTTTCAAAGTGGATAAGACAACGCAGCACCTCTGTTGTGTTAATCCCATTAACTTTTTGGTTTGTTTATCACTGCATAATATTTAGTAAGTTAAATTACCCTGATTTAGTTCTTTTTTTCAGTTCTTATTTGAACAGTTCATTATTTTTATTGATGATGATTTCAATGTTAGTACACGCAAGATTAGGATGTGAAACAATAATTACAGATTATGTTTCTAAAAAAAAATTAAAAAAAATTTTTATTTTGATAATTAACATAATTTTTTACTTGGTTATTTTTGTTTCACTGACTTCAATAGTTATGATTATCAATTAAAGAAATGAACAAATCCTATGACATTATTGATCATCACTATGATGTGATCGTTATTGGCGCAGGAGGTTCAGGACTTCGAGCGACTTTGGGAGTTGCCGAAGCAGGTCTGAAAGTCGCATGCATTTCCAAAGTTTTTCCAACAAGAAGTCATACCGTGGCTGCTCAAGGGGGAATTGGCGCTGCTCTTGGCAATATGGGAGAAGATAACTGGCGCTGGCACATGTTTGATACTGTTAAAGGATCAGATTGGTTGGGTGATCAAGATGCAATAGAATATTTATGTTCTAATGCCCCAGAAGCAGTAGTTGAATTAGAGGATTATGGAATGCCATTCAGTAGAACTGATGAAGGTAAAATTTATCAAAGACCATTTGGCGGCCATTTAACAAAAAATGGAGAAGGATCACCTGCAATGCGAGCTTGTGCAGCCGCAGATAGAACGGGACACGCCCTTCTTCACACTCTTTATCAACAATCCCTAAAAAACAATGTTGAGTTTTTTATTGAATATTTCGCCCTTGATTTGTTGATGGATACGAATGATGTTTGCTGCGGTGTTATTGCGTGGTGCCTTGAAGATGGAAGCATTCATCGTTTTTTATCGCATCAAACTATTTTAGCAACAGGGGGGTACGGCAGGGCTTATTTTTCTTCAACAAGTGCGCATATTTGCACAGGTGATGGTAGTGCTATGGTGCTTCGACGAGATTTACCACTGTCAGATATGGAG
>MPLZ02253305.1_pt1 | contig 10528 bp, 12 predicted proteins | sample 1617311 | NCBI WGS metagenome assembly MPLZ02 (sample SAMN05944806, study PRJNA350692) | marine metagenome | biome: marine; feature: ODZ; material: water; isolation source: 160 m water sample filtered on 0.2 um supor filter | place: Pacific Ocean | collected 2012-04-08 | depth 160m m
ATCACACTAGAATCAAATGTTTAGTGGCCTGCTTATCCCAGAAACTCATCCTATGAATTTCTGGGGTAGGACACCAGTGTCCAACCAACCAGGCGCCGCGTAACCGCCGCCACCCATGGTGGGCATCCTCCTGAGACTTCACAGCTAGTGCCCCTTGCCGCTCTATTCCTCCGGCAACCAGCGGGCCAGGCGCTCGAGCACGGCGCGGGGCTGAAAGGGCTTGATCATGAAGTCGTTGCCGCCGGCATCGATGGCTTTTTGCACCGCTTCCTTGCTGCGCCGCGCGGTGAGGAAGATCACCGGCGCCGTGAAGTCGGGAATTTCGGCGCGCAAGCGCCGGCAGGTCTGGTAGCCGTCGATACCGTCCATCGTGACATCGAGAAAGACCAGATCGGGCTTCGCCTGACGCGCCAACGCCAGCGCCTTCTCGCCGCTCGAGGCGTCAGCGAATTTGTAACCGGCCTGGCCCACGATGGCGCGCAGGAACTGCAAGATGGTCGGCTCGTCATCGATGCCCATGACCAGTTTGGCCTCATTGCCGTCTTCCAAGGTGGAGGTGACCATGGTGAGGCTAACTCCTTTGGGTGCAATAATAGCCGGCTCTACCGCAGGACGGAAAAGCGAACCAACGCCAGCCGCCCACAGGGGTCAAGATAGGGCGGGATGGAGCGGGGTGTTTTATACCAATGCATGACCGGGAGACGAGATGAGCAAGCAAATAGACTATTACTACGCCCTGTCATCGCCCTGGACATATTTGGGCGGTCCCCGCCTGGAAGCCATTGCCCGCCAGGTCTTCGGGGCGCCGACCCATATCGTCGACGAGGAAATCTTCTGGGGCCAGGACCGGCTCGACTTCATGGAAACCGCGCTCGCCCGGTCATAGCGTCGCGGCAGCCACTTCGGAATAACCGCGCACGATCATGTCAACGGCCACCCAGGCGATCACCGCCAGGCCGATGTAGCCGATCCAGCTGTGGCGCTCGATCAGCTTGGCGATGTAGTTGGCCGCCACCGCCATCAGGGCGATCGACAGCACCAGCCCGAAGATCAGCACCTCGATGTGATCGTGGGCGGCACCGGCGACGCCCAGGATATTGTCCAGCGCCATCGAGACGTCGGCGATGACGATGGCCATCAGGGCTTGGCGGAAGGTTTTGCCGCCGCTTGCACCGTCGGCGTCCTCGCCGCTCTGGTCGTTCTCCGCGACATTGCGCCGCCGAATGTCGTGCCACATCTGCCAGCTCACCCAGAGCAGCAGCAGCCCGCCGGCCAGCGTCAGGCCGATGATCTGCAAAAGCTGAAAAGTGATGAGGGCAAAAAAGATGCGCAACACGGTGGCAACGGCAACGCCCAGCACGATGGCCTTGCGCCGCAACTCGGGCGGCAGGCCGGCCGCTGCCAGGCCGACGATAATGGCGTTGTCGCCGGACATCACCAAATCGATGATGATGACCGAACCCAGGGCGGTAAACCATTCAGGGCTAAACAAAGCTGGATCCGGCCCCCATTTCACGTGCTCACGAGCGCACGACCGTCCCCTGCATATGCCACAGCTTCCCGGCGCTGGCCAAGCAAAAGCGCCCGGCCGTCAGGTTGCTCCGTCCGATCTCAGGCCTTTCGTGCCGTGATCATGGTGAAGATGTCGCCGATCTGCGCACGTTGCAGATCGACGAATCCAGCCTCGCCCAGCAGACTTTCCTGCTCCTCCCGGGTCGGCACCACGTTGCCCCAGATCAGTTCGTTGAAGGCGGTCTGGACGGCGAAGGCGTATTCCGGCTTGGCCAGGTCGGCGGCCTGCGAGGGATAGGTCTCATCGAGGATAAACAGCGCGCCACCGGGTTTCAGCGCCTGGAAGCAGTTGGCTATGACTTGCGGCCGCACTGGCATCGGGATTTCGTGAATCACTTCGAAGAGCGTCACCAGGTCGAATTCGTCTTGGTGGGCGATGGTCTCGCCCGTCATGTGTTCGATCCTGATGCGATCATCGAGGCCGGCGGCGGCCACGTTCTCGCGCGCCGCCGCGGCGCCGTGGGCGTCGACGTCGACGCCGACGCAGGTGGCCCCGGGGTAGGTCTTGGCCAGGCGCACCAGAAGGCCGCCGGCGCCGCAGCCCATGTCGAGGATGTGCGGCCCGCCTTCCAGCACCTCCTTCAATCCGGGGATCGACGGCAACAGCCGCTTGGCCACGACGATGTGCAGGCCGGTGGTGATGTCGCCGATGGCGCGGGAGAATTGGTCACCGTGCTCCTGGAAGGTATAGGTTTCGCCGCTCTTGAAGAATTCGGGATAGCGTTCCAGGTCGTGGCTCAGGTAATCGACGGTGCAGGCGAAGTAAGGCGTCAGGTTGCGCGGGCCGCCGGGATCGGCCAGCACCACGTCGAGAAAGGGCGCCAGGCGGTAGCGCCCGCCGGCCGGTTCGAGTATCTCGTAGGCGATGCCGGTGTCGCACCAGACCTTGACGTAGGGCTCGTGAAGCCCCGCGGCGGCGGCCAGCTGGGCCGCGCTGAGGCCTTCCTCGGCTTCCCGAAGCTGGGCGAAAAAACCCAGTTTCTCGCCGATGCTGACGAAGTGAACGACGTGAAACCCCTTGATGTGCTGCCACATGCGGGAGACTTGCTGTTCCGCCGTGATCTCGCTCATGGTTGCCCTCCGATGCCTGATTCAAATTGATCCACCACATAGCGTACCTGACGCCGCCCGGCAGCCAAAGAGCCCATTGAGAGGGCGATTCCAAGTCAGGCGGATTGGCATTAGAGTGCGCCACCATGACGAACTCATCGACGACAGCCAAATTGGCCGAGACCCTGGTGGCGGTGCTGCGCAGCCACGGCGTCGAGCGCGCCTTCGGCATTCCCGGCGGCGGCTCCAGTCTGTCCCTGATGTCGGCCTTCGAGAACCAGGGCATCGATTTCGTGCTGACCGCCGGCGAAACCCCGGCCGCCATCATGGCTGCCGTTACCGGGTTGCTCAGCGAGAGCCCGGGCGTGGTCATGACCGCCGTCGGACCGGGCGCCGCTTGTGCCGTCAACGGCATGGCTTATGCGGCCCTGGAAAGGGCGCCGTTGATCCTGCTGGCCGACGCCGCGGAGGGCGGATCGGAAGCGGGAAGCGGACGCAGCCGGCATCAGGTTTTCGACCAGAGCGGCATGTTCGCGCCGCTGGCCAAGGCCCGCCATCGGCTGCGGCCGCAAGGTGCGGAAGCCGCCGCCGAGGCTCTGGTGGCGACCGCCATGGCGCCGCCCATGGGTCCGGTTTTCGTCGAGATGGATGCCGGCGATGCCGAGGCGCCGGTGACGGAGGGCGCGGACGTTGGGGACGTGCCGGTTCCGCCGCCTGCCGCCCGATCAGGCGATAGCGCCGCCGCCCGGGCCCTGTTGGCCGGCGCCCGGCGGCCGGTGGTGATCGTCGGCCTGCAGGCGCGGCCTTGCGCCGCCGCCCTGGCCGATTTGCTGCGGCCGTTGGGCTGTCCGGTCATGTCGAGCTACCAGGCCCGCGGCGTGGTGGCGGCGGACGAGCCCCACTACGGCGGCCTTTTCACCGGTGCCAGCTCCGAGGTCCGCTGTCTGGCCGAGGCTGATTTGTTGGTGCTGCTGGGGGTGGATCCGGTGGAGCCGCTTCCCGGCCCCTGGCGCCTCGAGCAGCCGTTGTTGGTGTTGGCCGAAAGCCAGGATCAGCCCTATCCCGTCGAGCCCGCAGCTATGCTGCTAGGTGCGCTGCCCGAGATCGCCACCCAGCTTTTCGCGGATCAATCGGCTTTCGCCTGGACGCTGGATGAGATCGCCGGCATACGCGAGACCCTGACGACCCGGGTTGCCATGGCACCGGAACAGGTCTTGAACGCCGGCAGTGTCGTGGCGGCGACAGTGGCGGCGGCGCCGGCAGCGGCGGGGCGCTGGTGCGTCGATTCGGGGGCGCATATGTTTTCCGCCATGACGCTGAGCCCGGCGCCCGGACCTTTTTCGGTGTTGAAGTCGAACGGCCTCTCGACCATGGGGTTCGCCCTGCCGGCAGCCGTGGCGGCGGCGCTCGAGGATCCCGCCCGGCCGGTCACCGCCTTCACCGGCGACGGTGGCCTGATCATGTGCCTGGGTGAAATGGCCACGGCCGCCCGCCTTGGCTGCCGCCTGGTGCTGGTGGTGATGAACGATGGCGCGCTCTCGATGATCGATGTCAAACAGCAGCGCCAGCAACGCCACCTGGGAAGCCTGCGCTATCCTCGCACCGACTTCGCCGCCACGGCCCGCGGCCTGGGCTGGCAGGCCTGGCAGGCCGACGACGCGGCCTCGTTGGAAAGCGCTCTGGCCGCGGCCTACAGCGCCGAGGGCCCGGCCCTGGTCGATGCCCACATCGACCCCACCGCCTACGCCGCTCAGTTCGACGCGCTGAGGGGCTGAGGGATTCATATTTCGGCAACGTCTCGGCACTAATATTTTGCCCTGCAAGCAACCCAAATGAACGGAGAGGCAATATGAGTGATGCAAGTATCGCGCAGGGCGGCAAATCCGGTGGCGACGCGGCGGCAGGTGCGGGCGCGGGTTCCTATTCGGGGGCCTCGGCCGGGACCAGCCAGTGGGGCGCCAGCGGCGCCGAAGCCGACACCCATGCCCATTCGGGTGCCGGGGCCTATGCCGGTGCCGGGGCTTCCGGCGGCGACGTGACCGACCAGACCTCGATCGGCTCGATCAACGTCAGCTCCTAGAGTTTTCTTGACTTGATGCGGACCCCGCCTTACCGGGCGGGGTCCGTTTTCATTTGTCCCGCCAGGCGCCAGGTGGCGGCCCAGAACGGGGTCTTTATCGCAAATAGGAATCTTTCCAAATTAACTCATAACATGCTATAATCGGCTTATAAAAATGAACTACGAGGTAGCATATATGTATGTAGCAGCTATCCTCAAAGCCAAGCCGGAAGGCATCGTTTCCATCTCACCCGAGGCCACCGTTGCCCAGGCGGCCGAGATGCTGGCCGCCCGCCGCATCGGCTCGATCGTCGTCACCGACAGCGCCGGCGCCCTGGTCGGCGTCATCAGCATGCGCGACGTGGTCAACAACCGGCTGCCTGAACTCGAGGCCGAGAACGAGACCATCCGGGCGCACGTGATGGGCGCCTGAGAGAGCGAGCGGCCCTAGTAGGACTTCGGCAGCCCCAGCACACGCTCGGCGATGAAGCTGAGAATCAGCTCGCGGCTCACCGGCGCGATGCGGGCGATGAAGATCTCCCGCATGAAGCGCTCGACGTGGTACTCCTTGGCATACCCCATGCCGCCGTGGCTCATGATGGCGCGTTCGCAGGCGCGGAAGCCGGCTTCGGCGCCGAGGTACTTGGCGGCGTTGGCTTCGGCGGCGCAGGGCTGGCCGGCGTCATAAAGTGCTGCCGCCTTGAAGACCATCAAATTGGCCGCCTCGAGTTCGGCCCAACTGGCGGCCAGGGGATGCTGGATGCCCTGATTCTGGCCGATGGGGCGGCCGAAGACCACGCGCTCGCCGGCGTACGTGGCGGCACGCTGCAGCGCGATGCGGCCCAGACCCACGGCCTCGGCGCCCACCAGAATGCGTTCCGGGTTGAAGCCCTCCAAGAGGTAGCGGAACCCCTTGCCCTCCTCGCCGATCAGGTCGTCCTCGGGGATCGGCAGACCGTCGATGAACAGCATGTTGGTATCGACGGCCTTGCGGCCCATCTTTTCGATCTCGCGCACCTCGATGTAGTCGCGATCGAGGTCGGTATAGAAGAGCGAAAGCCCGTCCAGCGGGTTGGGGGTCTGGTCCAAGGGTATGCTGCGGGCCAGCAGCAGGATCTTGTTGGCCCGCTGGGCGCCCGAGGTAAAGACCTTGCGGCCATTGGTGATGAAGTGCGAGCCCTGACGTTCGGCCCGGGTCTGAAGTTTGCCGGTATCGAGGCCGGAGTTGGGCTCGGTGACGGAAAAACAGGTGCGGTCCTGGCCCTTGATGAGGCGCGGCAGCCAGCGTTCCTTCTGTTCGTCGGAGCCGTGTACGACAATGGGATTGGGGCCGAAGATGTTGAGATGCACGGCCGAGGCACCGCTGAAGCCGGCCCCCGACTGGGCGATGGTCTGCATCATCACGGTGGCCTCGATGACCCCCAGGCCGGCACCGCCATGGGCCTCGGGCATGGCGATGCCGATCCAGCCCGCCTCCGTCAGGTCCTTGACGAAATCGGCGGGAAACTCCCCCGTGCGGTCATGGTCGAGCCAATAGTCGAGATCATAGGCGGCACAGATCTTGGCCACGGCGGCCTGGATCTCGGCCTGCGTTTCGTTGAGCGTGAAGTCCATCGCTGGTTCCGTTTCTGCTGCCCGGTTGGCTGCGAATTGACGCCACGATAGCCCGAACCCTGCGGCCTTGTCGCGGGCATGCTACGGTTGCACCGGATCGCACCAGTCGGAGAAGAATGCCGTGCCCGCGCTTGCCGAGATCGAACGCTTTGCCGTCGACCACATCGCCTCGCGGCCGGGGCTGGGGGCGGATCCGGCTTTTCCCCACGATCTGTGGCGCGCCATGGGCCAGGCGGGATTGCTGGGGATGGGGATTTCGCCGGCCCATGGTGGCTCTGGCGGCGATGCCCAGGCCCTGATCGAGGCCGGCGCCGCCCTGGTCGAGCAGGGCCGCAACCTGGGTATCGTGCTGTCGTGGTCGGTGCAGAATTTGGTCGGGCATTATGTATTGGAGCGGCTGGGCAGTGAGGATCAAAAGAAACGTTATCTGCCCGAACTGGCGGCCGGCCGCCTGGCCGTCTCGCTGGCCGTCTCCGAGCCCGGCATGGGCGGCAGCCCCAAGCGGCTGGAGACGCGGGCCACGGTGGCGGGCGACGGCTATGTTCTGGAGGGCGAGAAGACCTACCTGACCAACGGGCCCATCGCCGATCTCTTCGTCGTCGTCGCGGTGACGGGCGAGACCGACGGTCTCAAGCGCTTCTCCGGCTTCATCGTGGAAAAACCGCGGCCCGGGCTCGAGCTGGTGGCGGGGGCGGAGGTCGATTTCCTCAGGCCCTCGCCGCACGGCGGCATCGTCATGCGGGGCTGCGCGGTGCCGGCCGATTGCCTGGTTGGCGAGGAGGGGAGTGCGCTGGATGCCATCTTCCGCCGCTTCCGGCTGATCGAGGACATTGTTTCGTTGGGGCCCTTGCTGGGTGGCATGCGCCTGCAATTGGCGTTGCTTGGTGCCGCAAGCGCCGGGGGCGGGGGCGAAGGCGAAGAGAGTGAAACCGCCGGTGACTTGGCGGCCAGCATCGAGGGCGTGGCGGTGTTGGCCGAGCGCCTGGCCCGGGATCTCGACGGCGAGGCCGGTGAGGGCGACCTGGTGCCGGTACTGCTGGTGGCGCGCGGGCTGTGCGGCCGATTCCAAGCGAACTTCGGCGAACTTTGTACGGCCTTGCGGGTCAGCGATCCGGTGCTCGAGGCTTTCACTGGCGACATGGGCAAGCTTGCCGGCCTGGCCGGTGGTGCCGCCCGCGCCCGGGCCCGCAAGCTCGGTCAGCGGACGCTCCTGGGGTGATGGCGGAATTTCCCCAAAACATCCTCGATTGCGCCGACCGCGACAACCTGCCCGAGGCCCTGGACCTTGTCGAGAGCCATCTGGCGAACCAGCCCGACGACGGGCGGGCGCAATATTTGGCGGCGGTGCTGCTGAACATCTCGGGGCAGCGCGAATTGGCTCTGGCGCGGCTCGAGAGGATCGCTCTGCGGCCTGGCATCGATGCGGATTTCGACCGTCTCTCGCTGGCCGACTTGGAGCGCTGGCAGGCGGCGGTGACGGACTTCGCCGCGGGCCAGTGTGCCGCTCTGGCCCGGGCCTGGCCGGTGACGCCGATCTGTTCGCTACCGCGTTCCGGCAGCGGCTGGTTCGTGGCCATGTTCGCCCGGCTTTTCGACCTGCCCGTAGGCCGCATGTGTTTCGGCCGCTTTCCCGATCTGCGGGCCGTGCCCGGCTGGCTGGCCTGTATCGCCGAAGGCGGCGCCACCAGCCACGACCACCTGCCGGCCAGCGCCGATAATCTTCGGCTCCTGAGAGAGTGCATGGTCGCCAAGATCGTGGTTCAGGTGCGCGATCCCAGGCAGGCCATGGTCTCGCTCTATCACCACCAGAACCTCGAAAGCGATCACCAAAGTCATGGTCTGCTGCCCCAGCTGGCGCCCCGGCACGCCGGCGCCCGGCCCATCGACGAAGCCGACGACGAAACCATCGCGGCACTGCTCGGCCAACTCGTGGGCTGGCTCGAGGATTGGCTGCGTGCGGCCGGTAGCGCCCAACTCCCGGAGGTGCATTTCGTCAGCTACGAGGCCTTGAAGGCAGCGCCCCGGCAGGTTTTCACGGAGGTCTTCGATTTTTTCGCACCGCCCGAGGAATACCGCGGCCTGCTGGATTTCGTGGAAGATCTGGCGGCCTCCAAGACACCTTCGTTTCGCGCCGGAGAAACCGGCGAATGGCGAAGCGCACTTTCGCCCCGGCAGTTGACACTGGTCGAGGATTTGCTGCCTGCCACCTTGTTGCAGCGCTTCGCCTGGCAATAAAAGAACCCCGCCCAAGGGACGGGGTTATAGCCGCTTAGGCGCTGTCGCTGGGCTACGAGCTGACGTTGATCGAGCCGATCGAGGTTTGGTCGGTGACGTCGCCGCCCGAGGCGCCGGAATAAGCGCCGGCGCCGGCATGAGAGCCGGCGCTGGTGTCGGCGTCGGCACCCCAGGACCAGCCCTGGCTGGTGCCGGCACTGGCACCTGAACTCGCCCTACCGTACGAACCGGCCGATGCATCGCCGCCGGATTTGCCGCTCTGATCGATGCCTGCTGAACTGTCATCGCTCATGTCTGGTCTCCCCGCGTAGTTTTGGCCCTCCGGGCCGGGAAAGGGTAGGAGTTGGCATGCTAGACCCAGCTCCGAAATGACGAATGTGACGGCCGTCACACTTGGCGAAAGGGTGCCTCACGGTGCCGCTACGGGATCACACCGCCACAAAGGATTGCGCCCGGATACCGCTGGCTGCGGTATCCGGGCGCGATGGAACGACAGGACCCTCAGACTACTTCTAGTCCGCTTCGGCTTCGGCTTCGGCTTCGGCTTCCGCTTGCGCCTCGCCGAGCATGCCTTGTTCCTGCATCTGCTTCACGGTGTTGCCCAGTGCCGAGACCATGCGCAGGAAGGCATGCGGCGATATCACCATCTGGTCGACGAATTCCGGCACCGGATCGCCTTGCCGGTTGCGCCGGGTCGGCGAAAGGGCCAGCAGGTCGATGCGGACAACGATGTGGCTGCGGGGGGGGGGCAATGACACGATCACGGTTGAAGGCGGATACAACACCGTTGTTGCCGGCGATGGCGTCAACTCCATCAGCGCCTATGGCGGCATGAACACAATCGAAAGTGGCTCGGGTAACGATATTATCGGCGCGGTCGGCGGCATCAATAAAATCAATGCAGGCGCTGGCGACGATTATGTCCGGGCCAGCGGCGGTGGAAACAAGATCTGGGTCGGAACGGGCGATGATCGCGTCGAAGCCTTCGGCGTCGACAATTATGTCAACGTCGGCGATGGCGACAACACCGTCGAAGCCATGGGCGGCCACAACGTTGTGGAAGCGGGGGGGGGCATAGACGACATCACTGTTGGCGGCGGGTACAACACCGTCAAAGCCGGCGATGGCGACAACCATATCAACGCCTATGGCGGCATTAACACAATCGAAAGCGGCTCGGGGATCGACACCATCGTGGCCCTCGGCGGCGCCAATGCCATCGAAAGCGGCGCTGGCAATGACCACATCACGGCCCTGGGCGGGGCCAACGGGATTGTTGCCGGCGCTGGCGACGACACCGTTTATGTCGGCGGTGGCGTAAATGTTGTCTTCACCGGCTCGGGCAACGACGACGTCTATGCGACCGGCGGGGCCAATCTTGTCTATGCCGCCGACGAATTTGCCCCCGATGGCGATAAGACCGTCGGCGTTGCCGGCCTTTATAACGGCATCGCCGCCGGTGACGGCGACGACTTCCTGGCGGCTCTCGGCGACAAGAACATCATTCTCGGCAGCAACGGCGACAACCTCGCCTTCGCCGTCGGCGAAAGCAATCTAGTGGCCGGCGGGGCGAACAACGACATCGTCGCCGCCGCCGGCAATACCAACATCGTGGCCGGCGGTGGTGGCGACAATATTCTGCTCGGTATCGGCAACACCAATTTGCTGCAAGCCAACGAGGGCAACGACATCATGGCCGGCGTCGGCAACACCAATGTCCTGGTGGCCGGCGACGGCGACAACATCGCCAGTGCCGTGGGCGGCGCCAACATCATGGTTGCTGGCAGCGGCAACGATATCCTGAGCGCCATCGGCAGCACCAACCTGGTGCTGGGTGGCGATGGCGCCAATATCGTCACCCTGGTCGGCGGCGCCAACCTTTCGCTGACGGACGAAGGCAACGATATTGTCACCGGCATCGGCAATACCAACATTTTCGTTTCCGGTGGTGGCGACGATGTCCTTGACCTGCCCCCAAGGTTTGTACCATATCCTATG
>MPLZ02238457.1_pt1 | contig 10505 bp, 7 predicted proteins | sample 1617311 | NCBI WGS metagenome assembly MPLZ02 (sample SAMN05944806, study PRJNA350692) | marine metagenome | biome: marine; feature: ODZ; material: water; isolation source: 160 m water sample filtered on 0.2 um supor filter | place: Pacific Ocean | collected 2012-04-08 | depth 160m m
AAAAAAGAATTAGAAAATCTTTATTAATAAATAAATTAAGTAGAAAATTTAATCTTCAATTAAACAAGTAAAATAAAGCGTTTTTAAGTAAAAAAAATTTTTTTTTAAAAAATAAAAATTAATTTTAAAAAACAGCAAATTAAATATTTGACATAACTAATTAAAAAAAATAAAAATTAGTTATTAACGAATCATTTTGATTCGAAACTAAAACAGGGAGCTAAAAATGGCTAAAAGAAGAAAAAAAGCTAAAAAGAAAGCTAAAAAGAAAGCTAAAAAAAGAAGAAGATAGTAAGTTTTCTTTTCTATAAAACGCTTCTCATAATTTTTTGTGGGAAGCGTTTCTTTACTCTGTAGGCCTTGGAGTTTCAGTCTCTATAGTTTCTTTTTTTTTAATTTCAGGATTGGATATTTGTCGTACTTCTAGATTTCTTTTTAGTGCTTTATCAAGTTTTTTTTGAGTTTCTTCGAGAGATAAATTCATTACAATTTTAAATTCAGATAATATTCTTTCATAAGCTTTTTCAAAAAGTTGTCTTTCACTATAAGATTGATCAACCATCAAATCATCACCTTTGTTTAAATCTCTTACAACTTCAGCCAAATCATATACTCTACCTGAGGTAATTTTTTGTTCATACTCTTGAGCTCTTCTGCTCCACATTGATCTTTTTATTTTTGGTCTACTTTTTAAAATAGTAATACATTTATTTAGTTGATTTACAGTAGATAAAGGTCTTAGATGATGTTGTTTATTAATTGGCAGAAGCCCTATAGCTTTATCTTTTTCAAATTTTATATCGTAGCATTGAACTTCAATTTCACCAATTGTTTTTGTGCTGGTAGATTGAATTTGGCCCACTCCATGTTTTGGATAAACTATGTAATCTTTTGGTTTATATTCTTTTTTAGCTGTTTCTTGTTTTTTAATTTTTTTAATTTCTGGTTTTTGTTCATTATTTTTTTGAATTCTTAGATTATCTATTTTTTTCTCAATTTTAATATTATTTTTAGTTAGTTTTTTTTTTGATTGTTTTTTGGGAATTCTTTTCTTTACTATTTTATTCTTTATTTTCTTAGCTATTTTTTTAACCTTTTTAGTTTTCTTCTTTTTCATATTCTTTGTTTTTTTTTTAAAGGTTTTCTTTAAAATATTTTTCAAACTTATTTTCTTCATTTTCATATTTTTTCCTATCTTCAGTTTCATCTTTCTTACTATTTATATTTGGCCAAATTTCAGAATATTTTTTATTTATTTCTAACCTTTTTTCAGCGCCTTCTTCCGTATCTGGTTTAATAGCATCAATCGGGCATTCAGGCTCGCAAACGCCACAATCTATACATTCATCGGGCTTAATTACAAGCATATTTTTTCCTTCATAAAAACAATCAACAGGACAAACATCGACACAATCAGTCAGTTTACATTTAATACACTTATCATTAACAATATAAGTCATTTGTTAAAATTTCTTTTTATTTTTTCTTTTATATCTCCAACCAATTTATTATCCAAATATAATAGTCCCGATAATCTTCTCATTAAATTAGCTTCATACATGTCTGATGAATTATCTGAATAAATTATTTTCCATAAAGATTCTATTATTTTAATTTTAAAATTTTGATCAGTACATTTAATATCTTTAGTAAAATCTAAAATTTGATTTGAGTTTTTTTCATTTTCCTCAGCATTTTGCATAATTTGATCGATTTTTTCTTTATCAGCACTAAGCTCTATAAGTGTTCTTTCTATTATCAATTTTTCTTTATTAGTATAATTCTCATCTATTTTTGCTGCATGGATTAACAATGATGCAGTTTTAGAAATAATATCTAATTTTTCAGGTTCTTTATTTTTTTTTTTAAAAAATCTAACATTATTTAATACTGAGTTCTTTTAAAACATTAAAAGGACTATTCTCATTATTTTTTTTAACAACATTCTTATAGTTTTTATTTTTAAAAGGAAGATATTTTATATATATCTTATTTTCTTTTTCAATGGATTTATAGTTCATTTTCTTAATTAATTTTATAAAATTTTCTTTACTACAACCTAATAAATTTAGCATTTCTGGCACCAACAATATTTCTCTATTTTGTTTTCTATCAGAATTAATTATTTGAATAAATAATCTTTCTAAAATATCTATTCTTACGAAAAAATTATCAAATTTTTCAAAACCACAAATTAACATAAAATTCTTATTCAATAATTTTTTACTTTCCAGAAAATTAAGTCCAAATTTTGGAGGTTTAAAATCAAAATATTTTTGATGATAGTTTTTCCAAAGAATTAATCTTAAAGAGACCGCCTCGGGCTTTAAAAGTTTATATAAATAAACATGATATCTGCCAAACTTAACTCCAATATTTCTTAAATTTTTTCTTTCTACTTGATTTAATTTATTTACATAATCGATAACATTTTCTCTTTTTACAACTCCATTATTTTCATAGAGTTGATAAGATAAAGCCCTAATATTTGATTTACTTTCCTTAGAATTTTTTAGATCAATTAAGCTTTTTAAAATTAAATTTATTCTTTTTTTAATCCAATTTTCTAGAAAAAATTGTAATTTTTTTTGTTCAGGCAATTCAATCATATCATCCACAATTAAATTAAATTCAGGTTTTAGATAATCTTTACTAGGTAATAATTTAGCTATTGGAAATTCTTCCCAGTAAATCTTAAAATTTTCTTTGAGTTCAATTTTTTCACTACTAATAATTTTTTCTATTCTTTTCTGAAACTCTGGACTTATACTTTGTTTAGCTGCTTTTTTTAATGATTTGATATCAGTATTTAGGGTATCTGCTTTCAAATCTAACTCTAATTTGAGACCTTTTATATTGCCAATATATTGTTTATCAATTACAACTTTTTTATTATCAATTATTTTTGTGTCAAAAAGTGCGTCTTGTTTTAAACCTCTTACCAAAACGCTTGCTCTTTTGTCTATAAAACTTTTAGTAAGTTCTTCATGTAGTCTATCAGACAGTTTATCTTCTAATAATTTAGTTCTTTCAATCCAATAGTCTTGGTTCTCAACCCAATTAATTTTATTTGAAACATAAGACCATGTTCTTATATTAGCTATTCGATTTGAAATTGAGTCTATGTTTCCGTTCAATTTATCTAAATGAGACAATTGTTCTTTCATATATCTATTAGTAATTTGACCTTTTGAACTTTTAAGAAACTCATAAACTTTGCTAACCACTTCAAGGTGGTGGCCATAGGTTTTTTTGACAAAGTCTGGAATTTGACAACACTCCCAAAGTAATCTTAATTCTTTTTCATTATTTGTAATCTTATATTTGTTTAAATCCTTTAAAAAGTATTTAAGAACTTTTTCATCTTCACACTCAAGTATTCTTCTAAGCCATTCTTTTTTAGGCCTTTCATCTAAAGATTTCAGTAGATTTTCGGTATTATTAAAATTTAAATTGGAATTTCTCCAAAAAATTGTTCTTATGTCTTCAAACTTATGTGTTTCTAAATTTTCTACTTCCTCAGAATTAATTTCAGCACAATCACCTGTTATACCAAAACATCCATCATTTAAATATCTCCCAGCTCTACCAGCTATTTGACCTATTTCTGATAAATTTAATCTTCTTAATTTTTTACCATCAAATTTTTTTAGATTTGAGAAAAAAATATTTTCCAAATCCATATTTATTCCCATACCAATTGCATCTGTGGCCACTAAATAATCCACATCTCCTGATTGGTATAATTCTACTTGTGCATTTCTTGTTTTTGGACTCAAAGAACCCATTACAATTGACGCTCCACCCTTCTGTCTTCTTAATAATTCTGCAATTGCATAAACTTCTTCTGCTGAAAATGCTATTATTGCACTTTTTCTTTCAATTCTTGAAATTTTTTTATGACCAGCAAAAGTTAATTTTGACAATCTTTCTTTATTAATAAATTTTAGATCACCATCTAGTTTTGAAATTATATTTTTTATGGTGTTTGAACCCATAAACATAGTTAGTTTTTCCCCACGAAGATTAAGTAACCTATCAGTAAAAATATGTCCTCTTTCATCATCAGAGCACATTTGGATTTCATCGATACCCACAAACTCTAGATTTTTTTCTATTGGCATAGATTCAACTGTACAAAGATAATATTTTGCATTGGAAGGGATTATTTTTTCTTCTCCAGTTATTAGTGCAACTTTATTTGGATCAGTTTTTTTTGTTACCTTGTCATAAATTTCTCTAGCTAATAACCTAAGTGGAAAGCCAATCATACCAGACTGAAACGAAAGCATAGTTTCAATTGCTAGAAAGGTTTTTCCTGTATTTGTTGGTCCAAGGACAGCAGTAATTTTATTATTATTCATTTCAAAGTTTTGTGTAATTAAATTTATTGCTACTATATATAGTTACCTCAAAAGAACAAAAATAGGCTAAAACATGACCGAATCAATAAGAGAAAAGTTCTCATTTTAGTAATTTTATTAAGATGAGAGTAACATAAAATTAATTAATTCAATATATAATTTATTTAATATGAGTAAAAAATTGTGGGAAGCTTCTCAAACAAAAAAAAAGCGTTCCAATCTATATAAATATGAAAAGTTTTTATCAAAAAAATATAATCTTAATATTAAACAAAATTATTCAAGAATTTTAAAATGGACAATAAATAATCCAAATAAGTTTTGGAGTTCTATTTGGGATTTTGCAGAAGTTAAAGGAATAAAAAAAGAAAAATCTTATTTATCAAAAATTTTATTCAAAAGTAAATTTTTAATTAATTCAAAATTAAATTTTGCAGAAAATTTATTATCAAAAAATAATCATTCAAAAGCTATTACTTTTATTAGCGAAAATGGTTATAGAGAAGTTAGATCTTGGAGAGATTTAAATTTAAATGTAAATAAAATTGCAAATTTTATTAAAAAAATAAATATAAAAGAAAATGATAGAATTGCAGCTTATTTACCCAATTTAATCGAAACAGTAGAAGCTTTTATAGCAACCATATCATTAGGAGCTATCTGGTCTTCTTGTTCGCCTGATTTTGGTGTGGAAGGAGCAATTGAAAGATTTGCCCAAATTAAACCTAAAATATTAATAATAGCAGATAGATACTATTACAACGGGAAAGAAATAAACATTATTGAAAGACTTCCTCATATTCTTAAAAAAATTAAATCTATAAAAAATATAATTATTATCAATTATCCTGGAAAAAATTACTTAAAATTCAAAAAAATTAATAAAATTAAAATAAATTTTTGGAAAGAAATTGTAAAAATTAAACCAAAAAAATTAGAATTTAAAAAATTTGATTTTGAACATAATCTTGCAATTCTTTATTCAAGTGGGACAACAGGCAAACCCAAATGCATTTGTCACAGATCAGGGGGCGTTCTGCTTCAACATTTAAAAGAACATCAATTACACTGTGATATTAAAGACAAAGATAATATTTTTTATTTTACTACTTGTGGATGGATGATGTGGAATTGGTTAGTTACTTCACTTGCATCTAAAGCATCAATAGTTCTTTTTGACGGTTTCCCAATGTATAAGAGAAATGATTTATTAATTAAAATTGCAGATAAAGAAAAAATTACTTTATTTGGGGTAAGTGCTAAATATATAGATTCATTAAGAAAACTTAACATTTCAGCTATAGAAAAATATAAATTAGGTAAGCTCAAAACAATTTGTTCAACAGGATCTCCGTTATCAAAAGATGGTTTTAATTATGTGTATAGAAAAATTAAAAAAGATGTTCATCTGTCATCTATTTCTGGAGGAACGGATATAGTTTCATGTTTTATACTTGGAAACATTTATAATCCTGTAATATCTGGTGAAATTCAAAATAATGGATTAGGTTTGGACATGGATGTTTTTGACGATAATGGAAAATCAGTAATAAATAAAAAAGGAGAATTAGTTTGTAAAAATCCTTTTCCATCAATGCCAACAAAATTTTGGAATGATGTAAATAATTCAAAATATAAAAGTGCATATTTTAATAAATTTAAGGGTGTATGGTACCATGGCGATTATGCAGAAATAAAAGATAGCGGCGGATATGTTATGCATGGTAGATCAGACGCAACACTTAATCCAGGCGGAGTAAGACTTGGAACAGCAGAAATATATTCTGCAGTAGAAAAATTTAAAGAAATTAAAGAATCACTTGCAGTCGGCCAATCTTGGGATAATGATATTAGAATTATTTTGTTTGTGGTTATGAATGATAATCATGTTTTAAATAGTGATTTAATTGATAAAGTTAAAAAACAAATAAGACAAAAAGCATCTCCTAGACATGTTCCTTCTAAAGTAATTAGCATTAGCGATATTCCAAGAACCAAAAATGGAAAAATAGTTGAATTAGCTGTAAAAAATATAATTGAGGGAAATGAAATTAAAAACAAAGAAGCACTAGCAAATCCAGAAGTTTTAAAGGAATATACAAATATTAAAGAATTAAATGATTAAAGATATCGTAAAAAATTTAAAATCCTCATCTACACTTTTAATAAACGAAGAGTCTAGAAGATTAGAAAAAGAAGGAAAAAAAATATTTAAGTTTGGTTTTGGACAGTCCCCATTTGAAGTTCCAGAAGATATAGTTAATGAATTAAAAAAAAATTCTCATCGGAATAAGTATTTACCAATGCAAGGATTACCAAAGTTAAGAGAAGCAATAGCAACATATACTTCAAGAAAAAAAAACTACAAGTATAAAGCTGACAATGTGATTGTTGGACCAGGTTCAAAAGAATTAATGTTTTTACTAAATATTCTTTTTGATGGAGATGTAATTTTACCAGCACCAAGTTGGGTTTCTTATGCTCCACAAGCAACAATAGGAAGAAATAAAGTACATTGGATTGAAACAAAAAGAGAGAATAACTGGTTTCCAACAGCAGATGAAATTGAAAATATTATTAATGAAGACAAGAATAAAAATTATTTACTATTTCTTAATTCGCCGAATAATCCATCAGGTCAGATTTGTGAGAATTTAGACGAAATAGCATCTGTAGTTAATAAGTATAACTTTATAATATTGTCCGATGAAATATACTCAGAATTAAGTTTTGGAAAAAATTTTAAATCAATTTCTAATTTTTGTGAAGAAAAAACAATTATAAGTAACGGTTTAAGTAAATGGTGTGGTGCTGGAGGTTGGAGACTTGGATATTTTATAATTCCGGAATCGTTAAATGAAATAAAAAATAAACTTAAAGTTTTAGCAAGTGAAACATTTTCTTCTGTAAGTGCACCAATACAATATGCGGCAATCTCAGCATATTGTAATGATCATACTGAGTATATCAATAATTCAAGAAATATTTTAAATAGCGTAGGGGAATATGTTTATGAAAATCTAAAATCTAATGATGTTATTATTAATAAACCCAAAGGTGGTTTTTATATGATGCCAGAGTTTTCAAATAAAATTTTTTCTAGTTCAAACGAAATGTGCAAAACTATACTAAAAGATACGGGTGTAGCTCTTTTGCCAGGGTCTGATTTTGGTTTTTCTGAAAAAAGAATGTTAGCAAGACTAAGCTTTACAGATTTTGATGGGGTTAATTTTATGAATGATGTTAAAAAAAATAAGAGTATTAACATAGCCTCAATTGATAATTTTGCACCAAAGATAATTGAAGGCACTAAAAGACTTCGAGAGTGGGCAGAATCAGCTTAAAAAGTAAGTCAAAAAAGTGATTGTTTAGCTAGACTCATATATTAATTATTTGTTACAATATTTATTATATAAACATTACGGAGGGAAATAATAATGAAAAAAATAATATCAATACTATCTAGTGCGCTTCTTCTTTTTGTTGCAACTTTATCTTTTACAGGTGTAGCAAAAGCAGCAGAGTTTTTTACGATAGGAACAGGAGGACCAACTGGAGTTTATTTTCAAACTGGTAACGCTATTTGCAAAATGCTTCATAAGTCGGCTATTGCCAAAGAACACGGAAGAAAAAAAGGTATAGATAAAGCTTACAGATGTACGGCTCCATCTACTGGAGGATCAAACTACAACATAGGCCAAATTAAAGATGGTGAGTTTCAATTTGGTGTAGCTCAGTCTGACTGGCAATTTCATGCAGTTAATGGATCAAGTAAATGGGAAGGAAAAAAGTTTCCAAATTTAAGAGCTGTATTTTCAGTTCATAATGAGCCTTTTCAAATCTGGGCGAGTGCAAAATCAGGCATAAAAGATTTTAATGGGTTAAAAGGCAAAACTGTTAACATAGGTAACCCTGGTTCTGGTCAAAGAGGAACTATGGAAGAACTTATGAAAGCAATGGGAGTTGATAATAGCTTCTTTAAATCTACAACAGAATTAACATCATCAGAACAGGTAAAAGCTCTATGCGATGGTAAAATAGATGCCTATGGTTATTCTGTAGGATTTCCTAATGGTGCTATGGAGCAAGCAGCTACTTGTGCGGCAAAAGCAAGTCCAATTAATTTAACTGGTGGACCTGTTCAAGGTTTAATTGATGGTGCTGATTACTATGCCAAAGCAGTAATTCCTGCAGGAACTTACACTGGGCAAACCTCAGATGCTACTACTTTTGGAGTTAAAGCCACTGTTGTAACTAGTGCTGATGTTTCAGAAGAGCTAGTTTATTTAGTAACAAAAGCTGTTTTCGAAAACTTTGATGACTTTAGAAAACAACATCCAGCTTTTGGACCGTTGGAAAAGAAAAATATGATTGCCGATGGTTTATCTGCTCCATTACATCCAGGTGCAGTTAAATACTATAAAGAAGCTGGATTAATGTAATCCAAATAACATAATTAAATTAAAAAGGCCCGATATATTTATTGGGCCTTTTTTTTATAGTAAAGTATCTTTCATAAATGAATCAAAACACAGATACAAAGATTAAAAGTAAAATTCACGAAGATTTGTCACCTACTCGAAATCTTACAGGATTACATTTAAAAATTGTTGCTGCTATAGCAATTATTTGGTCTCTGTTTCAGCTTTGGTATGCATCCCCTTTTCCGTTTTGGTTTAATATTGGAATGTTTAAAGGCTTACCAGCAAGAGCTATTCATTTAGGTTTTGCTTTATTATTAGCATTTTTGATATTTCCACATTCAAGATCAAAAAAAATTTCAATCGTAGATATTTTAATAAGTATAATTGGAACTTTTTGTTGTCTTTATATTTATTTTTTTTATGACCAATTAGTGGATAGAGGAGGTATTCTTTTAAAAATTACATTAGCTGAAAATATTATAATACCCATAGAATTAATAATTGGCATATGTGGAATTTTAATATTACTTGAAGCGACAAGACGAGTAATAGGAATTCCTTTAGTTATAATTGCAATCTGTTTTTTAATATTTTCATATTTTGGAAGATATGCTCCTGATATAATATCGCATGGAGGTCTTTCATTAAAAAGACTGGTAGGATTTCAGTGGTTTGATCAAGAAGCCATATTTGGAATTCCAATTGGTGTTTCTGTAGATTTCATTTTTTTATTTGTTTTATTTGGTGCTCTTTTAGAAACTGCGGGTGGCGGAAGATATTTTCTAGATTTAGCTTTTGCCATGGTAGGAAAAATGAAAGGAGGGCCAGCAAAAGCAGCGATATTAGCATCTGGAATGACCGGCATGATTTCTGGTTCATCAGTTGCAAACACGGTTACTACTGGAACATTTACTATTCCAATTATGAAAAAAACTGGATTTTCAAAAGAAAAAGCAGGAGCTATAGAAGTATCGTCTTCAGTCAATGGTCAAATAATGCCCCCAGTAATGGGAGCGGCAGCTTTTGTGATGGCAAGTTTTATCGGGGTAACATATTTTGAAGTTGTTAAACATGCTTTTTTACCTGCAATAATATGTTATGTTGCTTTATTTTATATTTCTCATCTTGAAGCTCTAAAATTAAATCTTAAAGGCATGGATGATAAAGATGTTCCTAATTTAAAAAAGACTTTTTTATCTGGGCTTCATTTTTTAATTCCAATTTTTGTTTTAATTTACTTGTTAGTTTATATGAGGTTTACAGCTTCATATTCAATTTTTTATGCAATTTTATCTTTAATATTAGTAAATTTGTTAAATAAAATAATTAAAAAATCAAATTTTAGTAATGGTTTAATAGTTTGGTACAACCAAACGATTGTTGGATTTGAAAAAGGAGCAATAAATATGGTTGGTGTTGGTATTGCCATTGCAACTGCTGGAGTGATTGTTGGTGCGGTAGGCTCTACAGGCTTAAGCACAAACTTAATTATAGTTATAGAGTCTGTTGCAAAAGATAACATCGTAATTCTAATATTATTAACTATGATTTTATGTTTGTTGCTCGGAATGGGACTTCCAACAACAGCAAATTATGTTGTGGTTGCATCACTTATGGCAACTGTTTTGGTAGATGTAGGTAATGCATCTGGTTTTATTTTTCCACTTATAGCAGTTCATTTATTTGTTTTTTATTTTGGCTTAATGGCAGATGTCAC
>MPLZ02014069.1_pt1 | contig 10495 bp, 11 predicted proteins | sample 1617311 | NCBI WGS metagenome assembly MPLZ02 (sample SAMN05944806, study PRJNA350692) | marine metagenome | biome: marine; feature: ODZ; material: water; isolation source: 160 m water sample filtered on 0.2 um supor filter | place: Pacific Ocean | collected 2012-04-08 | depth 160m m
ACAAATTATTTCTCGCTTATTTTAAAAAAGAACCAATGATTCGGCGAGAGGAATGCGACATCACCTCTAATAATGTTCTTAACAACTTTACAGAAAGATTCACCGGGCTGACTGAAGAAAAGGCAGTTGCAGAGGCGAGCCGCTGCATGAGTTGTGGATTGTGCGTTGAATGTGATGAATGTGTAATTTATTGTCCAGAAGATGCCATTTCCAGGGTCCCTGCGGCGGCCCACGCTATGGGTCGCTATGTAGATACTGATTACAATAAATGTATCGGTTGCCATATCTGCGCCGATGTCTGTCCTTGTGGCTATATCGAGATGGGCATGTACTATGAGTAGGGTCGACGTCCTTTTATTTTTCTAATCTGTTGTCTTTTTTCTGACCTCCACTGGCCTGCGGCTTTACTATCTCTGAAAAAGGTCGATTCCAACCCCTTCCGATGATTGGCAGTTTTGTCGATAATGAAAACTGTCGACACCAGTTGGAAACGTCTAACAGATCAATCTAATACTTTTTGTCATCAAAGTAGTTTGGTGGCCAGGGGCGGAATCGAACCACCGACACGAGGATTTTCAGTAGCCTGCTCCACTAAATTAGCCTTGTTTTATAGTGCCCTCACACTATGCGTGAAAAACTGCGTGAAATAGTGTGAGGGTATAACCCCCTTACGTACGCTGTAATTGTACCAACTGCTGTTGTTGCGTACTCAATCGTACTCTTGTTTTGCGTATTTGTTCCCTCTTCTTCCTTTCCTTTGCTAACTTGTCGTACTTGTCTGCTGTGTTTTGAAGGGTAGTACTTGCTGTTATCTCTGCTACTTTCATCATTTACTCTCTAATGATATTTAGCGTATTTTCAACCTCTAACATTGTGCTGTGGGAAATTCCCTTTCCCCACATTCTCAATCAGCAGTGTTGCTGTCTTATTCAGTCTCCACACTAATTGTCGTTTGCTTTCGTCTCCAATTCCTCCTATGTCGTCCTCCTCTTCCTCCTTATTCTCTATTCCCTTCTTCTTATTCTCTTTTCTAATCTCCTTATGCTCTCTATCCAATGCTATAGCAACCTCAACGAGTGAGCGTGTTCTTTCTTCCTTCAATCTCCGCTGTTTATTCCCTTCTGTGTATTCATCCCATACTCTCAATGCCTTAATCAACGCCGGCAGTTCCAGCGCCCGCTCGATCACCGCATTCAGCTTCGGACAATGCATGGCCTCTTTAATTTCCGGCATGCTGTGGTTTACGAACTCCACGTACGCCACTGTGGAGATTGTACGTTGTTAAAAGATATGGAACAGTCTGATCTACAAATTAAGAGAGACATTTGGATTATATGGCCTGATTGATGGCGGGCACACTGTTTAGGTTCTGGTATCTCCTAAGCTGCAAGGTTTGCTGTTTGATTTGGGCTCTTTGGTTAATGATTTCATGGTATCGACCGAAGTACATATCCGCCGGTGTCACATTATCCAGTGATTCATGATAGCGATCCTGATTGTAGTATTGTACAAACGCCTCAATAGCCCGTTCCAGCTCCCAGGGGGAGTAATAGTGCTCTAGCTTCACCACATTCTTCATCGCCACGGCTGCGATCACCAACGTGGTGGCGGATGCGTCGGCATTTCGCATTGTCGAGACCCGGACGTGGTCGCAGACGCCGCGTGCGTTGTCGTGGCCCGGGATTCGCGACGCTTTACCGGCAATTTCTGTATCGACGATCTGGTCCTTGCCGACGCGGGGGTGACGGATTTCTCTCGATATCGGGTCGAGCCCGGCGAGGCACTGTGGCGGGATTTTTTCGTACCCGCCGACACGCGGGAAGTGGAGCCCATGACGGATGCGCCTTCGCTTGGCGATCGCTGACGCCGGAATTTATCCAACCATCTTTGGCGACGGGACCCGGTGTCGTGGCAACCTCACGGTGGCGACGGTACCCTGATTGATGGCGCTTTCGATACGAAGCTCGCCGCCATGCGCTTCGGCGATCCGTCGGGCAAGGTAAAGCCCGAGGCCAAATCCACCCGTGTCGCGCTGGCGCGAACTGTCGCGTCGCCAGAACGGTTCGGTCACCCGCGGCAGATCGGCGGGTGGGATCCCCTCGCCATGGTCGATCACACGAAACTGAACGTCGGTGTCGGATTCCACGTAGACGATTTCCGCCGGACCGCGCGCATCGTGGTTGTGGCGTATCGCGTTGCTGAGTAGGTTCCGCAACAATACCTTGGCGCGGACCGGATCGACCGCAATCGCCGACGTGCGATCAGGCAGCGTTACTTTCACATTTTCCTGCTCGAAAGATTCGGCGACCACTTCGCGTATCAGCTCATCGGGGGTGACTTTCTCGAGCTGCAGCACGGCATGGCTACCGTCGAGCCGCTCCGCATCCAGCAGCTCGGAAGTCAGCTGTTCGATCTCGGCGAGATCGTTCTGCACATCCTTGGTGTCGACCGCATCCTCCAGAAGTGCCAGCGAGACGTTCGCTCGGGTCAGCGGTGTGCGAAGTTCGTGGCTTATAGCGAGGAGCAGCTGGCGTTTCGCTTCAAGCATCGCCTCAATTTGCGTCGCCATGGTGTTCACGCTTGTCGCCAGAGTACCGAGTTCGTCACGTCGGTCGACTTCGATCCGGTGCTGTAACTCCCCGGACCCAATACGACGTACACCGTTTTCGAGGGTTTCCACCGGTTTTACCAGCCAGCGAATACACCAGTAGCCGGCGAACAGCGCTGCCAGAACGAAGCAGATCAGTAGCCCCAATGCCATCAGGTCGCGGTGGGTTTCGGCTAAAGGATCGGTGATGATGTAGATGCGGCTCGAACCGTCAGTCAATCGAAGAAAAAAACGGTCCTGATATTCGCCGTACTCCACCAGGTCGTCGCGTTGGCGATGACGACGGTAAATCTCAAGTCGCTCCGTCTTAAGCCCGTCGGCGAGTGAACTCCATTGGCCGGAAGGTCCGATGATCGCAATATCGATCGGGAGTCTTTCGGTCAGCGCTTTTGCCGCATTGACATCGGGGGGGCTGCCGATGTCCTGTTGAATATAGACGAGGTATTGGTCGAGGTGGGGTCTCACCGCGTCCTGCAGGTGAGATCGCCACACGCCGCGAAAAAGACCGCTGATGATAATGACGAGCACGAACGCCGTGACGAGGAACACCCCGATCAGTCGAATCGATAGGCGATGCCGAAAGCGTGGGACAGACGGCGAGCCGTTTTTTAAGGGAGTTGAGTCACTCGACGAACTCATAGCCGAACCCCCAGATCGTCCTGATATGCTGCGTCGGTTTCAGTTTCTGCCGGAGCCGGCTGATGGCCACGTCAACCGACCGGCTGTAAATATCCGACTCGATACCACGAATTGCGGAAAGGATTTCGTCCCGGTGAAGCCGTTGACCGGGGTGCGAGGCAAGAAGATCCAGCAGCTCGTACTCACGCGCAGTGAGTGAAACGTCCGTCCCCAGAACGCTCACCTGTCGCTTTTTTCGGTCAACGACCAGATCACCAAAGTCGAAACGGTCAGACAGGTGCGCGTCAGGCTGGGTCCGTCGGAGAATGCTCTGCACCCGAGCGACGAGTTCCCGTGGCTCAAACGGCTTCGCCAGGTAGTCGTCTGCGCCGAGCTCAAGACCGACCACCCGGTCGGTGACTTCGCCGCGCGCGGTGAGCATCAGAATCGGGATGCCGCTTTGTTTTCGGATGCGGCGGCAGACCTCAAACCCGTCCATCTCGGGGAGCATGATATCGAGTATCACCATCGCGATATCGCCGTCCTGCAGACGCAAAAGTCCCTCAGATGGGCGGGTCCTTCCCACCAGATCGAGATCGAAGCGACGAAAATAGGTGACGAGTCTGGGCACGAGCTGCTCGTCATCGTCAATGAGCAGGATTCTGTGCATACCGCTTTCCTTAAGAAGACGCACTCGGCCGCGCCATTATCACGCGTTCCGCACGCTTCGAGTCGTTCCGCCGTCGGTAAACCTCAATCGACTACCGCGCGCATCATTGGTGCCATCGCTGCCATCGCGACATTTTCTTTGAGACCCGGGTTTTCAACTGCTGTTTCTGTTCCGTCGTCAGGCCGTCGGTGAAGGCCGCGAGACTGGATATGAGCGCGGGCGCGTGTTGCTCCACGGACGTGGTGGTCTGATTGACCATCGCCATCGCCCTGGACTGGTCCAACACCGGCGTGGTCACGAGGCTCATGATCTCATCGAGCTTCTGTGTCCGGTTCGCATGAACCGAGGCACGTATCTTCAGAACCTCCTGCGTCAAATCTTGCAGCGAGGCGGTTTGTGATGCGCTGAGCTCAAGTTCGCGCTCTATATAGGAAACCACACGCTCCGCACGCGCATCAGGTCCGCCGCCGAAGTGGTAGTAGACCGCGCCTGACAGACCACCCACCACAATCAGCGAGGCCAGCACAATTTTGGTATGACGTTTCATTCGGTGTTTTTTCATTGCCTTCTCTCCGTTGTGAATTTAAGCATCGAAGGAGGACAACGTTAGGCGGTCAGAAGTCGATTTGCCTTGCACGGACGTGTCTTTTTGTAACAGTTTGTAACAGGGCAGTTCGCATTCGATAACCGGCAGTGGAACCCGCGGCGCTGAGCCAGCCTTAACCAGGCTAAACATGTCTTGTTCGACGGTCACGGTCCACTGTTCCTTGTCGATCAGTAATCGGTATTCAGCGGCGCAAGAAGCCGTGCGCCTTAGATCGGCGAGTAGACCGGGTTTGATGCGATCCATCCTCCTATGCCAGAGTGCGTATCCCTGAAGGAATCGAACGCGTTCAGATAGATGCACTCGTATTTCATCGACCGCCACAGCCGCTCAATGAAAACGTTATCCATCCAGTTACCCTTACCATCGATACACGAATATCTCTGGATTGTATGGCATTCACCCAGACCGCACTGGTGAACTGACTACCTTGATCGGTGTTAAAAATACCTGGCGTTCCATAGCGAGTAGTTTGGTGGCCAGGGGCGGAATCGAACCACCGACACGAGGATTTTCAGTCCACTGCTCTACCAACTGAGCTACCTGGCCACAAGCGGGGTCTGGATTACAAAGCACCGGCACAGATTCGTCAAGAGCGCAACGCAATTAGCTGTCTTGCGATCACGACAAATCGAGTGCGTAGCTTTTAAGTTTTTCCATCGGAATGATATCCAGTGTCCGGATGTGTGTACGTACAAGATACACCCTGCAGGCAACCCCGGCCTCAAGCGCCCTGGCGTAGGACGCGGCGCACACGCACCAGCAATCGCCATCTTTCAGTCCCGAAAAACCAAACTGCGGATGCGGTGTCAGCAGATCATTGCCGTCCGATTTGAGCCATTGCAGGAACGCATCGGTGACCTTGGCGCATACGGTGTGCACGCCGTGATCGGCATCATCGGTATGGCAGCAACCATCACGAAACCATCCGGTTAACGGTTTTTCTGAGCACATTTCGAGCGGCTCACCAAAAACGTTCTGCTGGGTTGAGCCATCTGTCTCAGGCATAAGTGATGTTCCAGGTGAGATTGGGAGTATCCAGAGTCAGTTTTAATGCAGTGGCGCACGACTTTCAACGACAGGTTTTTAGGGTAAGACATGGCAATGGCAACTTTACCCGGGTGTTCACAAGGTAGTGCTATAGTGTTCGGTGACTGAAAAAACCGAAAACTTTGATGAAATTCTGTAGTCAGTGCGCCTCACCGGTGGCCATCCGCATCCCTGATGGCGATACCATGGAGCGACACGTCTGCGATGCCTGCGGTGAGATTCATTACCAGAATCCCAAGATCGTCGCCGGCTGTATTCCCGAGTGGAATGGCCGCATTCTGCTGTGCCGTCGCGCCATCGAACCGCGCCACGGCCTTTGGACCATCCCCGCAGGCTTTATGGAAAATGGCGAAACCATCGAACAGGCAGCCATGCGCGAAACCTACGAGGAAGCCTGCGCCCGCGTTGAGATCAGTGGGCTATATGCGATATTCAACATCCCCCATGTCAGCCAGGTTTACATGATCTTCCGCGCAGAGTTGCTGAACAGTGAATTTGCCCCGGGCATCGAAAGCCTTGAAACCGCGCTTTTTGCCGAGGAGGACATCCCCTGGTCTGATATAGCCTTCCCGGTGGTGGTCCAAGCGTTGCAACGCTTCTTTGCCGAGCGTCCCGGGGATCACTTCCCGCCGTTCGTCGATACCATCGTACCGGTTCAGCGCTGACCCGCCAGCACCGGTTCAGCGCAGCACTTCGAGTTCGGCCGGCGCGTCGAGAAGTTCTGGCGCAAGTTCTACCATCGACAAAAGGTCGCGCAGGGCCCCCTGCAGGGCTTCTTCCATCGTGGGGTGATAAAAAGGCTTGCGTAGCATCTGCAGCGCCGTCATGTTCTCGCTGATACACCAGGCCAGCAAGTGGGCAAGGTTCTCGCCGCGTTCAGCCACCAAAGTAGCACCCAGCAGCACGCCACTGATCTGGTCGGCGTAAAGGCGCACAATGCCGCGGTTAGCGCCCATGACCAGGGCCCGGCCCACTGGCCCCAGCCGCATCTCGCCGATCGCCGTGGTGCCAGGATCAAGGTCAGCCAAGGACGCGCCCACAGTACAGATATTGGGCGAAGTGAAGGTAATCGCCAGCGGGGTTTTGCGGGCAAAAGCAACGCTTTCGGTATGCGCAGCGTTATAACCCGCGATACGGCCCTCATCGGCCGCCTCGTGCAGAATCTGGTCGCTGCCGCTGATATCCCCGGCTATAAATACACGACGATCGCCACAGCGCATGGTGTTCCTGTCAAATACCGGAACCCCCCGGGCATCGAGTTCGATTCCGGCGTTTTCAATCGCCAGCCAGTCGAGGTTGCTCTGACGGCCCATGGCAGCCAGCACCTTATCAACCACCACCGCTTGCTCGCCGGCGCTGACACGGATACGGCCCTCGTCCTCAAAGAGCTCAACCTCATGCCCAAGCCAGATTGGAAAGGCGCGCTCCATCAGTTCGATAGCGCTGCGGCGGGCATCAGGGTCCCTCAGGCCCGCTATGGTATCGAGCATATCTATGCCAGTCACCGAAACCCCCAGGTGCGCCAGCGCCTGGCCGATCTCCAGGCCGATCACACCAAGGCCAACCACCGCGATTGCATCGGGCAGGTCTTCTTGCTCAAAAATCGTATCACTGGTGAGAATGCGCTCGCCAAAATCCACCCAGGCCGGCGGCACTGCCGGGCGCGTGCCGCAGGCAATCACCACGCTGGCAGCACGGATCGTGTCCTCGCCCACCTGCAGTACACCTGGCTCAATAAAGCGGGCATAACCATCGATGAACTCGTCACCCATCTGGTCGGTGGTATGGCCCAGTACCCGGTCAACCAGGATATCGCGCATATCGCGAACGTGTTCCAGAGTATCCGGCAAAGATACTGACAGAGTATCGCCCCCCTCAATGCCCTCTCGGCCAAAAACCTCACGCCGGTGCAAATCATGAGCGACTTGTATCAGCGCCTTGGATGGCATGCAGCCGACCCGGGCGCAGGTCGTGCCCAGTTCGCCACCGTTGATCAGTACAAAATCCTTGCCGGCACGCTTCGCCTGACCCATCGCATTTAGACCGGCAGTACCGGCACCGATGATCGCAACCTCAACCTTACGTTCCATGGCGACTCATTCCTGTAACCCGTCTATCGATCTGCGCCGATGAGCGCTGTGACCAGTTGGGCCAGATCATGCACTTCGGCGTGTGGTGTCTCATCATGCGCCCAATCATCGCCATTGCGGTTAACCCACACAGCCCTAAGCCCTGCCTGCTGTGCGCCGATAACGTCCTCCAGAGGATGATCGCCCACATGCAGTACATGTGCCGGGTCGGTCTTGAGTAACTCGCAGGCCATGTGAAAGATCCTACGATCGGGTTTTTTCACCCCGGCGGTGCTGGCGCTGATCTGGCCGCGAAAATAACTGCCAATGCCCAAACGTGAGACATCGGCGTTGCCATTGGAGACAGCGGCCACCGCAAAACGCTTACTTAGCGCCGACAACGCAGGCACGACATCCGGATAAAGCGTCACATCATGGCGCAACTCCAGAAAACGACCAACCAGATCGTGTGACGCCTGCGGGTCATAGCCATATTGGTCCAACAAGCGCTCGAAAGACACACGGCGCAACTCAGTCAGGTCATGCGAAAGATCAGGGCGGCTTTGGTGCACATCGTTGCGCAGCCGACGTAAATCCTGGGCATCATGGTTTTGACCAATCAGCGGAAAGGTCTCGCAGATATGCTGGTGTAAAACAACTTCGGCGCGATCAATCACCGGCCAGATCGCCCACAAGGTATCGTCCAGATCCAGCGAGATGGCCTTTATGTGCTTCATCCGTTTAATGCAAAGTGCAATTTGTCCCGCAACTGCCAGGCGCAGAACGACGGCTCGCCAAACACATCAACCGCAAAGACCGGTCTACCGCGCTGTAGCAACACAGCGCAATCACCAATGGCCTGCGCCCGGTTCAGTTCGCCAAAACTGAAATCTTCACAAAAAATCGCCAGGTCCTGCTCGGGGACCAGACTGACAAACAGAAATATTCCGCTGGCCGGACCGCCTTTGTGCAACTGGCCCGTTGAATGCAGATAGCGCGGTCCGGTGCTGATACTGACCGGTAAACCATATCGTTCGCGAACCGACTGTGCAAAACCCTCAAGCGCATCGTACACCGCGGGCTCGGGTGGGACGTAGGCCAGAATAGAAAAATAGCTGCCTTGGGGCGCCTCGTGCAGGCATTGCGCGAGCCCGCCAAGAGCGCCGGGCTCAGCCGAACCTGTCGACACGTCACCGGCCAGAAGATCACGTGTCACCTGCTTGCTGGCCTCCACATCGGGTTCATCAAAAGGATTAACTTCCATCGCCGCACCAACGATCGCCACTGCAAAAGCCCAGCGAAAAAATTCCCCGCCCAGCGCGGCAGCACTTTCGAGCTCAATACAGTGCAACGGTACACCGTCTTGTGCCAACGCCTTGATCTCCTGCCAGAAGGGTGTATCAGCAGCGCCGCCAATAGCCACCCGGACCAGTCGATCCGCCGGTGCACCGGGGTGCGAGTGGTCCAGCGGCAAGATGCCCTTGCCAGCCTTGCCGGTACTTTCCGCCACCAGTTGCTCGATCCAACCCGCGAGCGGCGCAAAATCATCGTCGAAGCAAAGTTGCAGGCAATCACGTCCCGACTGCCAATGTTCTGCCAGCCATCCCCCTAGCGCCAGGCCCGGGTTGTGTAACGGGTCCTGGGCATGGCAGCGCTGCGCCATATCCATTGCGCTGTCGGCAAGCGGTCCGAGCCCAATGCCCATCAGCGCAGCGGGTGCCATGGCGAACGCGGTCAACGCTGCAAAGCGCCCGCCGATATCAGTTGGATTAAGCAGGCAGTCATGAAAGTGTCTTTGCATCGCCAGATCCGCCAGCGGGCTATGCGCATCCGTGATAGCAATACATTGTGCGCCCGGTTCAGCGATGCCCTGCTCTTCCAGGCTCTCGAGTACCCAGGTGCACAATGCCTGCACCTCGGCCGTGGTTCCCGATTTGGATGAAAAAACAAAAAGGATCCTGGCCCAGGACTGGCGCCCGAGCACAGCCCGTATTGCGTCCGGGTGGGTGTTATCCAGAACGGTAAGAGATAGCCCATCGTCTACCGGACTGAAGACCTTGCTCAACACCTCGGCTGCGAGACTGGAGCCCCCCATACCGATGAGTACCGCCCGGGTAAACCCTCGCTCGTGGATACCTTGCGCCCAGTGGGTCAACCGGTCACTGTGATCGGCCAGCCACTGCGGGCTATCGAGCCAACCCATCCGCCGGGCGATCGCCGGGTATAGATCGGGATCGGAACTCCACAGCACAGGGTCGCGGGCCCAGAGCCGCGATGCCGGGCTTTGTGGAGAATGGGTCACGTTGGCTTGGTCGGACAGGCCCGGTCAGGACGCAGCTCGGCCTGCCCCCGCTGACGAGGCAAACATCAAAACTCAGGCTACCAGAGGGCCTGCCAAACGCACCGCCTCGGGAACGTCGTCTGCGTACTTGCTGAAGTTCTCCTGGAACAGGCCCGCCAGCTTGTGGGCCTGAGCATCATAAGCAGCCGCATCCGGCCAGGTCGAACGCGGATTGAGAACTTCGGCAGGTACGCCGGGACACTCAACGGGTACCGAAAGCCCAAACACCGGGTCGGTGGTAGTCTGCACATCGTCCAGCTCGCCATCGAGTGCCGCGTTGACAATAGCACGAGTGTGATTGATGGCCATTCGGCTGCCTACCCCATAGGCGCCGCCGGTCCACCCGGTATTAATAAACCAGACCTTCACCCCGTACTTCTCGATATTTGCCCCCAACAATTGGGCATACTGGCGCGGATGCAGAGGTAAAAAAGGCCCGCCAAAGCAGGGGCTGAAGGTCGGCGACGGTTCGGTTACGCCTTTTTCGGTACCGGCAACCTTAGCCGTGTAGCCGTTAATAAAGTGATACATTGCC
>MPLZ02277250.1_pt1 | contig 10389 bp, 7 predicted proteins | sample 1617311 | NCBI WGS metagenome assembly MPLZ02 (sample SAMN05944806, study PRJNA350692) | marine metagenome | biome: marine; feature: ODZ; material: water; isolation source: 160 m water sample filtered on 0.2 um supor filter | place: Pacific Ocean | collected 2012-04-08 | depth 160m m
TTCCTTTATAAACACCGGGAACTTTTCCACCGCCTGCGAATCCTTGAATTCCTTTATTAGTTACGTATCCAGCTTTGAATGCTCTTAGTGAGGGCGCCACTTCGGTAGGCAAGGGTCTTAACACAATTTGGGATGGATTAACAGGAGGTTTTTGGAGTAAGCTCACCTCAGGAGCAACAGGCGGATACGTAACTAATAAAGGAATTCAAGGATTCGCAGGCGGTGGAAAAGTTCCCGGTGTTTATAAAGGAAAAGATTCAGTACCAGCAATGCTTAGTCCCGGGGAGACTGTATTAACTCCTGGACAACTAAAAGGAATAGGTGGCTCAAATACAGTAGTTAATGTTAATATGGGAGAAGGAGGAGCTACAATTTCAGGTCAACAATCAGATTCAGCATCTGCAGCAGCTTTTGGTAAAGCAATTGCAGGAGCAGTTAATAAAGAAATAGCAAAACAAAAAAGAATAGGAGGAACTCTCTATACGCAAGGTCCGGGAGGATGGTAGGAATAAATAATGGCACATTTTACAGACGGAACAAATGATTTTACAGCAGATAAAGGATTAAGTAGAACAACAACACCAAGTATTTTTATTCAAAAATTCGGAGACGGATATGAACAAAGATTAGCTAGGGGTATAAATCCTTTTACTCAAGGTTATTCAGCAAGTTTTACAACTAGAACTAGAGCAGAAGCTATAAATATTATAAACTTTCTTGAAGATAAAAATGCTGTAACAAGTTTTGTATTTGCACCACCTGAGCTAGGAAGTAAAACAGCAGAAACTTCTTTTAGTAGTACTGTAATAACAAGTAGTGGTTTAGATACAACAGTATTAAGTCCAAGTACTCCCTCCCATATATTAGTTACAGGAAGTACTAATAATGATGGAGGTTACACACTTGATCAATCTTCTACTGCTACAAATAATGCTACCACATTAACTATTACAGCTTCTTTAACTAGTGAAAGTAATGCAGCAGATGTACTTATTCAAGCAGGTATAAAAGTAGTTTGTCCTGAATGGGATCTTTCATATGATTATGGAAACTTTTATTCTGTTGCTGCAACATTTAACAGGGTTTATGAAGCATGACAGACTTAATAAAAGATGTACAAAAACAAGATCCAGGATCTAGATTAATAATTTTATTCGAATTAGAATTAGATACTGATATTAGTACTAATTCTTATGCTTATTTTCATTCAGGATTAGAAGGTGATCTCACAACTATTCAATTCAGAAAAGCAACAGCAAATAGTAAAACTCAGAAATATGATGCAGTAGAGTACAAAGCTATCCCTATAGATGCATCAGGGTTTGCAGCAGGAGATGGTCCTTCTGCTCGTCCAACACTTTCTATGGCTAATATTTTAACAAATTTCAGTGATGCATTAGAAGGATTAACTAATGAAGATTTATTAGGTAATAAAGTAATTAGAAGAAAAACTTTATATAAATATTGTGTAGGACAAAGTGGAGATTTAGGAGAATATTCTGCTCCTTTAGAGTTTCCAAAAGACATTTATTTTATAGATAGAATAGCCTTAGAAAGTCCAATATTAGTTAGTTTTGAATTAGTAAGTGCATATGATTTAGAAAGTGTTAAACTCCCAAAAAGAAATATAGTTGGAAATGCCTGTCCTTGGAGATATCAAGGAGCAGATGACGATTTAGCTGCAGAAGATAGAGTAGGAGGATGTACATGGAGCCGTTTTTCTAGAGCAGGTGATAAAACTAATTTTGTTAATGAAGAAGACGAACCTGTAATACCTATAACTTCGGCCCCTACAAGTAATTATGTTTCAAATGATGCAATAACTGCAAATTATATTTATAGGCAACCAAAAACAGGACTTTATAGAATAGAACCAGATGGAGTAATATTAATTAATGATGATACTAATAATCCTGTTTATGATTATTGGCAAGCTACGAAAGCTGAAAGTAATCCAGGAGCTCCTTCAGACACAAATACATTTTTTAGAAGAGTAAGAGTTTATAAAGAATATAATATAGGAGAAAAATGGATAAATGCATATACAAATATAAGCTATAATGATTATGTGGTATATACAATAGGATTAGACCCAAATGATAAACGTACTTTAGAGGACTATCCTAAACTTTTTCAAGTAAAAAATCAAACTCAAGAAGGTGGAAATTACAAGCCAAAAGATAATGGGTTTCCTCAATTTGGAAATTATTGGAAAACAGGAGATGTGTGTGGAAAAACTATGGGTTCTTGTACACAAAGATATCAATATAGTGAAACTAATATAAATGCAAGTAGTGATAAAGGACCTAACTATAATAGAAATGAAGCAATTCAAATACAGTTTGGAGGCTTTCCAACATCAAGAAAGTATGGAAGATGATTACTCATTTATTACCAAGAATTTATAAATACTTAGAAGAAAGATACCCTAGAGAAGCTTGTGGTTTAATAACTTTAAATGATAAAGAAGTAAATTGGGTTCCAATTAAAAATATATCAGAAAATGCTGATAATTTTCAAATGGACACAAAAGAGTATATACAGACAGCATTAAAAAATAAAATAATAGGTGTATTACATAGTCATATAGATATTAGTGCAGAACCTAGTGATTTTGATAAAAAACAATGTAACGGATTAAACTTAGATTATTATATAATTAGTTTACCAAGTAAAGAGTTATACCACTTAAAACCAGAAATAAAATGAATAAAGTACATTTAATGGGAGATATAGGGGATAAGTTTGGATATGAATGGTCTATGAATGTATCTGACTATGGAGAAATAATTAGATTAATAGACTGTCAAAGAGAGGGATTTAAACAATATTTAATTGAATCTGAAGAAAACGAAATTGGGTTTGTAATTCAAAGAGCAGATGAATATATAAATGATGAATCAGAATTACTTCTAAACTTAAATGATGAAGATATAATTATTACTGCAGTACCTCTGGGAGCAGGTACAGATTCGGGCAAGGGTGGTTTTATGGGCACTGGTTGGGGTAAAATAATTATAGGAACAATTTTAATTGTTATTGGCTACCACTTTCCAATGCTTATGGGAGCCCTCGGTAATACTATTGCCGGTCCTGCGGTTTGGGCAACAATGGTGGGTGGTTCAATGATGGTAATGGGAACAACTTTAATACTAGAAGGTGTACACCAACTAATGCTAGGAGATATAGATAAGAAAAAGCAACAAGAAGGTTATTTATTTGATGGTGGAAATAATAATATATTACAAGGACAGCCCATACCTCTTTTATATGGAGAGTTATTAATAGCAGGAACCCCTATAAGTGCCTCAATGTCTAATAATGCTATACCATTATCTTATTTAGAATATACAGATAGAGATTATACTAATAGTAATTCTTTATATGCAACGAACTATAAAAATGCACAAAATGCCGGAAATGCACAAGCAGGTACATCAGGTGGAACAGTAGTAGAGGCACATGATGATTATTACGTAAAAGAGATAAGATAAATGAATAAAGTACATTTAGTAGGAGATATTGGAGATAAATTTGGATACGAATGGTCTATGAATGTATCTAATTATGGAGAAATAATTAGATTAATAGACTGTCAAAGAGAGGGATTTAGAAAATATTTAATTGAAACTGAAGAAAACGAAATTGGGTTTGTAATTCAAAGAGCAGATGAATATATAAATGATGAATCAGAATTACTTCTAAATTTAAATAATGAAGATATAATTATTACCGCAGTACCTTTAGGGGCAGGAAAAGACAAAGGAAAAGGCGGCTTTATGGGTACTGGTATGGGTAAAATAATTATAGGAGTAACTTTAATAGTTATAGGGTATTATGTTAGTGGAACAGTTGATTGGGGTATACAATATGCAGAAGGTAGTAAATGGGCGGCATTTATGGAATATGTAGGGGGAGCTCTGATAACAGTAGGAACACAACTAACGACGCAAGGTGTGGAACAAATGTTAATAGGAGATATAGATAAAGAAAAGCAAGAAGAAGGTTACTTATTTGATGGTGGAAGTAATACTATATTACAAGGACAGCCTGTACCTCTTTTATATGGAGAGATGCTGATAGCGGGAACTCCTATAAGTGCTTCAATGTCTACTAATGCTATACCTTTAAATTATTTAGAATATTCAGATAGAGATTATACTAATAGTAATACTCTATATGCAACGAATTATAAAAATGCACAAAACGCAGGAAACGATGCAGCAGGTACATCAGGTGGAACAGTAACAAAAGCACATGATGACCCTGAAGTAGAGGAGAGATAAATGTCAGGATGGGATGAAGGAGCTTGGAAAAAATATGGCTTAGCAGGAGCCGAGGGTATTTTTGCTTCTGAAAATACAGAACAATATGCAGTTGTTTTTGATTTAATATCTGAAGGAGAAATACACGGCTTAATAAATGGGCCCTCCTCTATTTATCTTAATTCTACTCCTATGTTAGATGAAGGTATTTGGCTTACATCAGGTCCTAGGAAAACCTATAAAGCAAGTTTAGATATTACTACAAATGATGATAGAGTTACTGTAGATGCAGAAGAAGAATTTTTTGATAATAGAGTAATAGACAGTACTAAACATCAATATTTATTGCTTGAAGGAGCTGGTAAATCAACAACTAGTTCTGGAGGAGTTACTTTTGCAGGAACTTCAGTAGGGGGACCAGTGGGAAATGAAGCTCAAACTTTAATAACTGCTAGTGGTAGTTTTTTCACTGAAGCTATGGCTACAGGAGATGAACCCTATACTCCCATGATAACTATAAAAGGAGCAGGAATGGGTGCAACAGATTATCATGGGTATATACAAAGATATGTTAGTGCAACTCAAGCATATGTAATGCCTGGAATATATAACTCAGTAACAACAGCTATAGGGTATTTAGATCATGTATCTAAAATAACGGCTTTTAATGCTGCACAAGATTATTGTACATTAGAAGATGCAGCCCTTACTTCAGTTACAACTCAAACTTGTATTTTATTTCATGAAACAGATATTACATGGAATCCAAATTCGGAAGATAAAGAATGGAACTACGAAAGTGTGGGAGCAAGTTTTAATGCAGGCACTTTATATCAGAAACCTATGACATCTTTTGGTAAGGCTATTCCTACTGCAAGTTATCTTTATGTACCAAAAACTCAATTACTACAAAATGCAGATTATGAATCTAAAACATCTGCACCAACAGCATGGAATGAAAGTGGAAGTGAAGAAACTTTTTCAGGTACTGCAAGTGATACTATTGTAACAGCACAAGATATGTCTGTTCCAAGTGCGGGTTTAATAGATCAAATAAAAATAACTATTGATTTTCCTCAAGGATTATATTCAATAGATAATCATGATGGAGATGAAGGTCCTAATTGGAGTGAACTTCAAATATGGTTCGAATATGTAGAACCAGGAGCTAATAGTTTTACATCAAAAATAGCTTTTGGAAGAGAAACTCTAATGAATTCAAACGGAGTTTTAGAGGATCCTGATGCATATGGATGGACAGGTCCAAATAGACAAGCAAGTAATGCTTTTATTGTATCAGGTCCTACACATCAGGCTTTTGCAGAAGAGTTTCTTATAGATGCAACACCTTTTCAACCTTTTGATGATTGGAGAATAAGAATTAAAAAAGTTAATTCAGATAATTTTCGCAAAGGATCAAATTCTTGGACTATGTATGGCGTTACCATATTACAAGCTTTAGAAGCACAAATTACAGATAAATTAAGTTATCCATTAACAGCATATGCAGGAGTAACTTTTAGTGCTGAAGATTTTAAAACTTTTCCTATAAGACAATATCATGTTAAAGGTTTAAAAGTTCAAGTACCCAGTAATTATTTTACAAGAGATGAAACAAATGGAGCAGCTAGATATGAGAGAAATCCATCTACAGGAGTAGATGCAGGAAGTTATCAAGATTGGGATGGTAATTTTAGAGGAGACTTTGGCACTTTTAGTGAATCTAGTGTAAATCATAATAAAATGTATTGTAATAATCCTGCTTGGGTATTTTATGATCTATGCATAAATCCTGTATATGGATTAGGGAGTATTATAACAGATAATACATTAGTTGATAAATATGCATTATATAAAATAGCAAGATACTGTGATGAATTAGTTCCAGATGGAGAAGGAGGTACAGAGCCCCGTTTTACATGTAACCATTATATTAGTAAAACAGGAGACGCTTATAAAGTTTTATCAGATTTTGCTTCTATATTTAGAGGTATGCTTTATTGGATGAATGGGCAATTAACTCCTGTTCAAGATAGATTAAAACTACCTTTATATACATTTAATCAAACAAATGTTATGACAGGAACTTTTGCTTATCAAGGTTCTTCAGATAGACAAAAACCTAATCAAATAATTGTAAGTTGGAATAATCCTAAGAATAAATTTTTACAAGAAGTAGAGATAGTAGAAGATGTGGAAAACATTGTAAGGACGAAAAAAATAAAAACAAAAAGTGTGGCTGGTTTTGGTTGTACTAGTCAAGCACAAGCACACAGATTGGGTCAATGGATGCTTTTAGTTAATAAATTAGAAACAGAAGTAGTTACTTTTCAAACTGCTACAAATGCTGCTTTTGTAAGACCAGGAGATGTAATTAATATTCAAGATGGTGATCGGAAAAAAATACAATTTAGCGGAAGAGTATCTAATGAAGGAACTAGAGATATGTTTAATATTCCATTAGATAGAGAAATAACATTATATCCAAATAGTAATTATACTCTACATGTTGTATTTGGAACAGGAGGTGCTTTTATTGGACAAGATAGTGCTGATATAAATGGTATAACATATTTAAGAGGAGATATTATACTTAAAGATAAAAACGGAGCTTCTATAGATACAGAATTAAAATCTTTAAATGTACAAGATGATAGTAGTACTCCAATAAGATTAGAATGGGTAGAAGATGCGAGAGTTGAAAATCAACTTGTAAATTTTGCTGGATTAGACGGAACTCCAAGTAGTACAGATGGATCAATAACTACAAAAGCCTTACCAGTTTTATCAGCATTTTCTAGTGTTCCACCAGCAGAAGTAATATGGGCTTTAACTTCAGATGAAAGAGATAGTAATGAAACTAAGGGAGCACAAAAAACAATTCAATATAAAATAGTATCTGTAACAGAAAATAGTGATGAAACTTATGATATTTCTGCTCTTTTATATGATAGAACTAAATATGATCAAATAGAAAAGGGTTATCGTATAGATACTCCAGCTTATGATATTCAACCAGATAGACTTATAGCTATTCCACCACCTTCATCTCTATCAGTAAATTTTTCAAGAGGATCAAATATGGGTTATCAAGGTATAGCTGGTGGTGCAGGTGGAACAGGAATTTCCGCCACAATTTCTTGGGGAGCACCAAAAACAGCAAAAACTTCAGAAGCACATGCTAAAACATTTTTAAATGGTGCCTTAACTGCGACTTCTACTTCTATTGTATTACAAGATGGTACTAATTTTTCAAGTAGTGGAATTGTTAAAATAAATGAGGAATTTATTAAATATACAAGTAAGAGTACTAATACTTTAACAGGATTAACAAGAGGTGCTTATTCTACTATTTCAAAATCTCATACAAATAATACTTTTGTATTTCAAGCAGAAGAACTAGTAGATTCAGAAGTTAGCTGGTATGAACTTAAACATAATTTAAGTAAAGATAATTCTACTAAGAAAAGAAGAGTTAGACGTACTGTAATTACTATCGATGATGTAAGATATGGTTGGTATACAGTTCAAGTTAGAGCAGTAAGTAAAGGAACTCAAAAATCTATATGGCAAACCGTTAAAGGAGAATTTAAAATACCAAGTCATGCCCCTTTAGGTAGATTTGAGAAGCTTCCTAGAGGCGGTCATATGACAGGTAGTTTTATATTAAATACTACTAGTGGAAATGTAAATACTGCTGCTGATAATTATACTTTTACAAATCATAAAGGTAAGCAACATATTGTAACTTCGGCTACTACAGCTCAAGAGATACAAGCTTTTTCTGGATTGGCAAGTAGTGGAGAAGGATATTTAATACATGATTCAAGTAATACTACTGATCCATGGGTAGGAGCAAATATATTTACAGATAATATAGTTTCTAGTAATAGTATAGGAGCTACAACCACATTAGCGGAAGCTTTAGATGCTTCAGAAACTTCTATCGATGTAGCATCAGTATCAAACCTCGGAGCTAAAGGAACTATTAGAGTTGATTCAGAGGATATTACCTATACAGGTATAACTAGTACTACTTTAACAGGTTGTACAAGAGGAGCTAATAGTACTACAGCTGCTACTCATAGTAATGGGGCTACAGTTTATTATGGACTATTAAACTTTAAATATTGGAAGGAAATAGGAGCATCAAATAATGGATTAACTTTAGGTAGTGGAACAGCAACTGTTGCAGAGTTTAGTCATAAAGTAACAGGTTCTGGTACTAATTTTGATGGTGATTTTGTAGAGGGAGATTTAGTTAGATTTGCTTCAACAAATGACTATGTTCTTAAAACAAATGCTATTTATGGAGAAGTATTTGCTATAATAAGTGATACAGAAATGTATTTAAAAGAAGCCAGCCCTATAGCACTCAGTGGAGTGTATTGTTACTATCAATCTTGGAAACCAGATATTGAAGAAGATACGGTTTGTGCTAAAATAACGAGGACATCATAATGCCAACATATAAAATAGAAAGATATGCAACAACTACAAGTGCTGATGCTTATACAGTAGATATAACTAATGCACATGTTGATCTACCAGCAAGTGCTGAAGGAGTTGTAAGTTCTTATTCTAACTCAGAAACAACTATTACAGTTTTTAAAGGATCAGAAGAACTAAATGGAATAACTACAGGAACTACAGCAGCAGGAGAATTTAAAGTAACAGCATCAGGTACTCGTATAACACCTAATGCTTCGCCAACTTCATCAGGAAATCCCGTTATATATGGAGTTGCTAATTCTATGTCAGACGGAAATGATACTGCAAGTATTGCTTTTTCAATAGATATTGAAGGTGCTTTAACTATTACTAAAACTCAAACATTTGGTAAATCTGTTGGAACAGCAGGAACTTCCGCAAAAGGTATACAATTAATATTAACATCAAATGAAATTTATTTTAATAATGCTACTGGAACACCTGTATTAGTTGATACAAATATATCGTGTAGTGTAAATTTACAAAATATAAGTGGTACACCAACATATAGTATTCTTACTTCAGCAGGTTCGGCTCAAGATGATCTTTTATTTAGTGGTGATGGTGGTGATGGAGTAATAACAGCTTCAACAGCAACTATAGATGTATCAACTTGGGACACAGTAACTAGTGGGAAGTCTCTCCAAGTAAAAGTAGAACTAGCAACTGGTGGAGTTACTTATACAGATTATGATTCAGTAACTGCAGTATTTTCAGGTGAAACAGGTGAAACAGGTGATCCAGGTGATCCAGGTGATCCAGGTGATCCAGGATTAAGAACGATACAAGGATATTTATATTATGAAAAAACAACTGCGGGAACTCCAAGTACTTCAGGAATAGGTACTACTTATACTTTTAGTACTGGAGTAGTAAGTGGGAGTGGAATTACAAATGACCCTTCAACAGCTACTAATACTTGGAAAAATTCTCCAAATGCTCAAGATGCAACTTCTAGTAATTATTATTGGACAGTTCGATACTTTGGAACAGAAGCTTCAGCAGGTGCTTCAACAATTACTGTAGCTTATAGTACTGTAGTTATACAAACGAGTTTCACTGGAGTAGTAACTTTTAGTGGTGGAACACTAACAGATGGATCAAGTTCAACAACTCCATTAGAAGCAAGTGATGTAGGATCAGGTGGAAGCACAACAATTGATGGTGCAAGAATTACAACAGGTACAATTTCTTCAAGCAATTTATCAGGAACCTCAGACGGATCAGCCTTTACAAGTGCAGGTATGAGAATTACTCTAAGTAACGGAGCAATAGCTTCTAAAAACTTTAGAGTAGCAAGTGATGGTACAGCAGCATTTAGTGGAGCTTTATCTGCAGCATCAGGTACTTTCGGTGGTGCATTAAGCGGTGGAACTATATCAATAGGGTCAAGTAATAATATATTTAAAGCAGACAGTAATGGTATTTATTTAGGTAATGCAACTTTTGGAAGCGCTCCATTTAGAGTAACTCCTGCAGGAGCTTTAACAGCTACTGGTACTACTATAATTGGTGCTATAACAGCTACTTCAGGAACATTTTCAGGAACAGTTAATGTTGGAAGTAATTTGATATTAGCGTCTGGAGGTAAATTTTATACTCCAGGTAAGACAAGCTTTGCAAGTACTACAAA
>MPLZ02200928.1_pt1 | contig 10386 bp, 7 predicted proteins | sample 1617311 | NCBI WGS metagenome assembly MPLZ02 (sample SAMN05944806, study PRJNA350692) | marine metagenome | biome: marine; feature: ODZ; material: water; isolation source: 160 m water sample filtered on 0.2 um supor filter | place: Pacific Ocean | collected 2012-04-08 | depth 160m m
AGACCTCCCCGCTGGCGATGCCGCAGGCATGGCCGATGCCTACCACCACCCGATACATCGGCCAGACTCGTGGCCGCGCAGGAGGCGTCATGGGAAGTACCTCAGGATTGGTTTCCGGTGGTTCCATAAACCCGCGGCTGGATCCAGTTGTCGATGAGGGGTGAGGCTGCGTTGCCCAGGAGAATGGCATACATCACGCCCTCAGGCATACCGCCCCAGACACGAATGACCACCACCAGCACCCCGATTAAGATGCCGTAGAGCATACAGCCCGGATGGGTCATGGGGCAGCCCACCATATCGGTCGCCATAAACACCGAACCCAGCATGAGCCCCCCCGACAGCCACATGAAAAGGGGGTCCGCATAATGTTTCGGATTGCTCAGATTTAGGAGACCGCTGAAGAGCGCCACGGTAAGCAGGATGGCAACGGGAATTCGCCAGTTCATCATCCGCCGCGCCACCAGATAGAGGCCTCCAAGAAGGATCAGTAGAGTGCAAGTCTCACCCACGGAGCCACTGACCGTCCCAAGCAACAGATCGCCTGTATCTGTCATTTCCTGCTCGAATTTCCAACTCGCCAATGGTGTCGCTGTCGATACGGCGTCGTAGGCCGGTTCAGTAAACGGCCAGGCCAGGGTTGAGGACGGGACCGAGGTGAAGCGATCAACCGGCGTCGCGGGCCAGTTGGTCATCGCCACCGGAAAGGTGGCCTGCAACACCGTTCGGCCGACCAGCGCCGGATTGAAGGGGTTGTAGCCCAAGCCGCCAAAAAGGAATTTGCCCAAGCTTACCGCGATGATGCCGCCCACCGCCACCATCCACAGGGCCAAGCTGGGCGGAAGGGTGAGGCCGTAGAGGATGCCGGTGACAGTCGAAGACCAGTCCCCAATGCTGGTTTCCCGACCCGTGAAGCGGCACAAGGCATACTCCGTACCGACACAGGAAGCTACTGCTGTTGCGAGCGTGAGTATGGCTGCCAGGCCAAAGGTGTATACTGCGAACGCAGTAACCGGCAAAAGTGCCAGAACCACGTTGAACATGATGACGTCAACGCTCTGCCCACTGGCAACGTGCGGCGAGCTGCGAATATCCAAAATCTTGGCTAACCGTTTCATGCCAGCATCTTGGCTTTGGCCTCGGCCTTGGGCTCATCCTTGGGTTTAGGCTCGTCCTTGGCATCGTCCTTGGCTTTCGCTTCGACCTTTGCTTTGCGCAACGCGGCCTTGGCGATGCGGAAATGCTGCACTAGTTGGATATGGGACGGACATACAAACGTGCAGCAGCCGCACTCAAAGCAGTCCATCAAGTGAAAATCCTCGGACATCCGCAGATACTCGCCATTCTCCGCGAGAAGTCCGAGTTGGGAGGGGTTGAGAAAAATCGGGCAGGCATCCACACAGTAACCGCAACGGATGCACGGGTAATGCTTTGAGTCATTCAAGGGCGAGCTTTCACATGAGGTGAAGCCGATTACTCCGCTAGAGCCTTTGGTAATCGGTATGTCCAAGCTGGATACGGCCTGGCCCATCATCGGGCCGCCCAGAAACACCCGGGTGAGATTTTCCTCCATGCCGGCCCACTCCAGCACGAAGCGCAGCGGGGTGCCAATCGGGACACGATAGTTGCCCTTGTTCTTGATTCCTGGGCCGCCGATGGTGACCACCCGCTCCTGAATGCCGAGCCCACGCGGCAGCAGGCGGCCGATCTCAGCGGTGGTGGTTACATTGGTGCAAATGGCGTGCACGTCGAGGGGAAACCCACCCGAGGGGACTTCCCGTCCCAGCAGGGCTTTGATCAGCATCTTTTCAGCGCCCTGCGGGTATTTGACGGGCAGCGTCTCCACCGTGATCGGGGCGCCGTCCGGGATCGCTGCGTTCAGGACTGCAGCAGCGTCGAGTTTGTTCGCCTCCACCCCGATAATCGTGCGGGTGGCGCCGGTCGCCCGCATCAGATAGGGAATGCCGGCGAACACGTCATCGCTGTGCTCAAGCATCACGCGGTGGTCGGTGGTGAGGTAGGGTTCGCACTCGGCCCCGTTGACCAGAAGGGTATCGACCGACTTGCCCTCAGGCATTTTCAGTTTGGCATGGGTGGGGAAACCGGCTCCTCCCAAGCCCACCACGCCGGCCTGTTGAATCGCCGCAACAATCTCCTCGGGATTTGCGGTGGCGGCATCGCAGGGGGTTCCCTCGGGCACCTCTTGGGTAGAGGCGGGAAAGGGTTCGATAAAAATTCCCGATGTCATCCGGCCGGTTATGCTCGGAGTCAAACCGATGCGCCTGACCACGCCGGAGGCAGGCGCATGCATCGCTACGGACAGGAATCCGTCAGGCTGCGCGATGCATTGACCGCGGATTACCTCCTGCCCCTCCCTGACTACTGGCACGGCAGGTTTGCCGATGTGCTGCGACAGCGGCACCACCAGCACCGGAGCAAAGGGGAATTGCCGGATCGGTAGCCCTTTGGTGTCGTCTTTCAACCCCGGCGGGTGAATACCGTGGGCAAAGGTCTTGCGACTGAAGAGAGTCATTGCTTGCCGCACGCTCAGTTGAACTTTTCTCCCCGTGCGATCAGCTTCTCGACGCCTTTCTGGTTGCGATCCCGGGGCAGGCCCGGATGAATCACCCGCGCCGTGCATCGCTCTGCAGCCTTGACGATATCCTTGTATGGGCCGTTTGAGCCATCCTTGATAAGGGCTTTCTTGTCTGCGTTGTATTCGAAGATAGTCGAGTTGATCTGAATGCACTCGTCACACGAAGTACAATCTTCCGTTTCGATCCACGGGGCTACGTAGTCTCTGTTATCGGCTCCCGCCTCGGTCTCCGCGGCGGGTGCTCCCGTATGGATGAGTGTGTCGGTTGCAGCGGCCTCTCCACCGCCAACTAATTGCATGAGGTTGGCCGTAATCCGTCCGGTCAACTCCCGGCGAACATTCGCTTCGATTTCGGTCGAGGTCGGCTGGCTATCAACGACGCGGGCGATCGCTCGCAACATGATCCAGAAGTCACGACGTTCCTCGCATGAACGCACGATGGGCTCTGCGACCAGCAAGCGGGTGAGGTGTTGATTGCGATCAACGCTCCACAAGTAGGGAAAACAGCCCTCGCGCTCATCCTCCGGCAATTTGATAAACTCCGCCAAGGGGACCATGTTTTCGTTCCAAGTGTCTGGGGGGGCGATCCGGAAGTGTTTACGGAACCGTCCTTCGCTGACAGCGAAATCAGCGAAGGTCAATGGCAATTCCATCGTCTTCTCACTCTGGTCCTCCAAATACTTCAAGGTATAGATGGGCCAGTCCTGATCGAGATCCGGATTACCCTCCAGATCGAAACAGTCTTCCGGTCGGATGCCTTCGTCCGGATTGTAACGAAACAGCGGATAGGCGCGCGACTCGACCGCGAGCTTGGATTGATCGAAACTCATGTCGTCGCCGATGCCGTGCTCGGGCTGACACGAGGTATAGAGGTTAAACATGGCCGGCCGACGAGTCTTTAGGCCCTGGATAAAGCCCTCGATCATGTGGCTCGGGTGGGAGATGGAACTCTGCAGGATGTAGGTGGTGCGGTGGGCCATGCCAATCAGCCCCATCTCCTTGCGTATCTCCTCCTTGCCCTTGGTGGCTCTGCCGTACTGCGCCATGTCAGATACCTGACCGAAAAAGCCCGAGGTGCAGGCTTGGCCGCCGGTGTTCGAGTAGACTTGGGTGTCGAGAATCAAGACCTTGAGCGGCTTGCCTGACATTAAAGCCCGGGAAAGGTTCTGGAAACCGATGTCGTACATCGCGCCGTCGCCTCCCACGGCGACCACGGGCGGGCACAACTCCCACTCCTCGTCGGTGAACTGCTGCCAGCCAAAATAAGTGAGGAAATCGTCGTGCTGAGCCGGGTCATAGTTCCCCGACAACTCTAGCTCTGCCAAGCGGATCGCCTTGAAGCCCTCCGACATCTTGACCATATGCCCCTCGAAGACGCCCATGGCCATGGAGGCGGGATCTTGGAACAGGTGGTTGGCCCATGGAAAGGGGTATGGGTTGAATGGGTAAGTGCTGCCCCAGACCGAGGTGCAACCAGTCGCGTTCAGCATACCCATGCTGCAGCGTCCGCTCCCCGTCGTGCCCTCGGTGTACTTCCACTTTAAGTTCTTGAGTTTCGCAACCAGATCGGTGACGCGACGCAGCCAGTCTTGGTCGATGGGCTCGCCACCGCTCATCTGTTCAACACGCTTGGCGATGCCCGCCAGGGTGACGTCTCCGTCACCGTTATTGTCGATTGCCTCGGCGAGGGTGGCCGTGTCGCCCACGTCGAGGCCTTGGACCAACTGGAGTTGAATGTGTTTCTCCAGCTTTTCAATTAGTTCGCTCAGGTAGGTGAGGTGGCGCTCAATCCGCGGTTGCATGAGGGCCTCGACAGTGGCCACGAAAAGATGAACCACCGTCTTCTCGCCACAACCGAGGCACGCTCCGTCGCCGCTAGTGAAGGAAAGGTAATTGTCCTTGTTCAGCAGAATGTTTTCGAGAACGCCGATACCCTCTTCAAGATCGCCAATGCGGATGTACTTCTTCGGAGTGTTTGGCAGGTCGAGCCAGAAACCCCAATGCCGGCGCAACTTCTCGGTGGATTCCTTGGTCTGCGTCACGGGTACCAAAGCTTCGTCGTTACACACCGCGACGCACTCCATGCACCCCTTGCAGGTGTAGGGATTTATCGTGATGCTCAGCAATCCGCCGTCGCCCGGTGAATCTTTCTCCTGCAAGGTGTAGTGGGGTCGCGTGAGGGAAAACTGAAAGCCGTTGAGTTCCTCGCGAAAAAGCTCAAACTCCTGTTTCAACTCGTCGCACTCCGTTTCCTCCAGCTTGCCATTCTGAAGTGTCTTCTCGATCGCCTCGTCCAGCATCTGGGTAACATTGTCGGTTTCCTTGGCTTTGGAGAAAAGGGTGCGCAGATGGCGCTCCAGTTCGCGCACCGCCTTGGGCAGGCGGGTGACTTCCTTGCCATGCTTGCGCAAGCGCTTGACAACCGTGTCGAACATCGGTGTGACCTCGCTCACCAACCCCGGGATGGCGGTATCAGGGCAGATCGTGTAGCAGTTGCCGCACGCCGTGCAGTTCTCAGCGATCCATTCGGGATGCTGAAAGCGGATGCCGGTCATGTCGCGGAATGAAGCCGTCACCGCCGGCAACACACCGAGACCGATGAACGGGTCGGTGATGCTGTCCGTGCCCATGCCGCGGGCATAGAAACTACCTGTTTGTTCCCAGAAACGATGGACGTCCGAGGAGGCTGCCGTGCTCCGGGGGATGCGCTTGAGCATGAGTGGCAGCGGGGGTTCATTGCTGTTGACCTGTCCATTCTCTTGCGCCTCTGTGAGCGAACCGTGTGGCACCGCTTGCACCTCGTCGAAACCGCGTTTAACAACGCGCATATTCTCCTCGACGACACGCTCGCCCTTGCTGCCGAACTTGTCCTGAAGCTGACTGTGGATTGCCTTGAGCAGCTTTTCTTCGGAGAGCCCGGCCTGCTCGGCAACCGGGGAGGCGGCGAAGAACGCTCCTTGGAAAGCGATCCCCTGCATGCGCAGTTGCAGATCCGGATTACTGGCCTCCTCGCGAGCGATCTTGAACGCGTCGAGGTAAAAGACTTTGATCTTCTTGTCGGTGATGATCTTGCGGTAATGGGTGGAGATGCTTGACCAGAGCGCCTCGGGAGAAGGCTGGTCACCCTGGATGATGAGCACGCCGCCCTCTTTCAGTCCGGCCAAGGCGTTTGTGTGCTCGAAAACGTTGGGATCCGGCGAGAGCACCACGTCGACGTAGAAATACTCGCAGTTGACCCGGATCGGCTCCGGAGCGGCCGAGAGGTAGTAGGTCGTGGGTTGGCCCTTCTTCTCCGATCCGTATTTCGGGTTGGCCTTGATATGGAAATCCAACAGGTCGAACAAGGTCATGGCTAGGTTCTTGCCGGTCGTGATGGCTCCCCAGCCACCGACTGAGTGGAAGCGCACAGTAATGCTGTTCTTCGGCATCAGGTTGGGATTCTCGGAACCGTGGACCGCCAACTCACGCACCTGCGGGTATGCCTCTTCTATGGTTTCCTGGTAAATTCGCTGCTTCGGGCTGATTGGTTTGTCGCGCAGGAAATCGATCGAAAGGTAGAAAAACTTCTTGTGTGCACCTTCGGGCAGCATGTTTTCGACTGTCCCGACGATTCCCTCCGGTTGCAGGTCGCGGCTGCCCATGCCGAACGAACCGGAATAAAGGATCGGGGCGTCGGTGGCTGCCTTGTAAACCTCGAGATCGGGAAAGGGCATGTTTTGAGGGTCGCGACCGTTTTCCAGGCAACGACTCATCGTCGCCCGCGTCTCTCGCATCACCGGCAGGTCGACCGCCAATGGCTGGTCGAGTCGCTCAAGGACGGCGACTGCCTTCTTGCCCTTTAGTACACGGCCCAGCAAATCGGCCGGGAACGGGCGGAACATGACGAGATCGACGACGCCAACCTTGATGCCGCGGCTGTCCCGGAGGTAGTCCACCACCGCCTCGGCCGACGGAATCATGCTGCCCTGACCGAGGATCAGGTATTCTGCATCTTCCGCCTTGTAGGTCTGCACGCGGTCGTAGCGTCGGCCGGTCAGTCCGTAAAATTCCTCGAACGCCTGGGCCGAGAGTTCGTCGATGTGGTCAAAGAAAAACGGGCGTTGTGCCGCCACGCTCTGCATATAGGAATCCTGATTTTGCACAAGCCCGGCCATCATGGGATTGTCGACGTCCCACAGTTCGGGGATTCGGCGCCGGGTGTCGCCGTATATGATCCGTTGCGCCGCCGTGGGGGTATCGATAACGTCCTCCGGTTGGCCGAGATATTCCTCGATCAGCGCCCGTTCGGGAATCATGACGGATTCAATCAGGTGGGTCGTCAAAAAACCGTCCTGGGCGATCGCTCCGGGTGTCAACGACAATTCGGCGATGCGGTGGGAAATAATGTTGAGGTCGGCGGCCGACTGGGCATCCTTCGCGAAGAGTTGAAAGAAGCCGGTGTCGTCGATGCAGTGGTAATCGTCGTGACCGGCGTGGACGTTGAGGTTGGCCTTGGTCATGGCCCGGGCACCAATGTTGAGCACGTAGGTCAGGCGCTTCCCGACGGCGGCATACAGTGACTCATGCATGTAGGCGATCCCCTGACCGGAGGAAAAGTTGATGGCCCGGAGCCCGGTCATGGCCATTCCGGCGGTTACCGCCGCGGCGGCGTGTTCGCCTTCGGGCTCGATGAAGATGAGGGGGCGCCCGGAGATGTTCAGGTAGCCCGCCGCCGCCGCCTCGGCCCAGTATTCACCCATCTGGGTCGAGGGCGTGATCGGGTAGGCGCCGGCGCCGTCGCTCGACTCACGTTCGCACATGATGACGGCGGTGTTGCCGTCCACGGCAACACGTTTTCCTGTGTACTTGAAATTACTTGTTTTCTTCTTCATCGCGATTCGTTGCTCTGCTTAAGCTAAAGGTCAACCCATTGCTGGTGAAACCGATGTCTCGGGATGGGCTTTCGATCAGGTCGGGGCGTCGGATAATGCATCTCGTCGAATGATCTTGCGAGCGGATTGCCCTCTCACGGCACCCTCTTTGGGATCGAGCCAGACAATGGAGCCGGTCGGACAACGTTGCGCCGGTTTCGCCGTGAGGGTGCCCTCCGAATAATCAATGACTGGGAGATTGTTCCTCATCTCGATCTGGCCAGGAGCATCCATGGCACAGCGCCCACAGGCGGTGCAGGCCACGTGACAGTCATTGAGGATCTCGTCTCCTTCCTCTTGTGAACGGCACGCCACCCAGAGCCGGTGACTCCGTGGGTGGAGCGAGAAAAGATCCTTGGGACACGCCGTGACGCAGTCGCCACAGGCCGTACAGCGATCCTCATCGACCATCGGCAGCCCGTGTCGACTCATCTCGATCGCATCGAAATCACACGCAACCTCGCAGTCTCCCAGGCCGAGGCAACCCCAGAAACATCCCTTGCCGCCACCAGCCACGAGGGCTGACCCCCCGCAGGATTCCAAGCCCTCGTAATGGGCGTGGTCACGCGACACGTTGGCGCCCCCGGCGCAAGCCAGACGTGCGACCTGCTTTTCTTCCGCACCAACATCAACGCCCAAGTAGGATGCGATGCGAATTTGCTCTGTTTCGGGGCTGACCGTACATTTGCCGGGCAGCACCGCGCCCGTTACGAGGGCTTCTGCAAAGGGCCGGCACCCGGGATAGCCACAACCACCGCAATTGGTTGCCGGGAGCATATCTTCTACGGCGTCGATACGCGGATCCTCCTCCACGTGTAGCCGACTGTTGGCAAGAACCAATGCTGTACCCAAGATCAACGTCAGCCCGCCAATCGAGCCGACGGCAGTCAAAACGAGCATGTAATTCACTCGCGGAGACAATAATTAAAAAGCCTTGAAAACAAAGAGCACAATGGAGCATGTCAAGAATCGTTTCACTTTAGACAATATGAGCAGTGTTTCAGACCGATTATGAATGATTGACTGTATGTCTAGTACATGAAGCAATTAGTCACAACGTTTGGCAATACACTGTTGAGTTGTGTCGATGGTGAAACTAGTGACATCCTCCGCATACACGGCGGCGCAAGTGGGTGAAGAATTGAAAGTTGCTGAATCAATTGTCGCTGCTGCGAAATACGGAGTCATCGAAGTCGTCAAACAGAATTTGGATGATGGTGCCGATGTAAATGCGAAGGATGATAATATATGGAGTGGTAGAACACTTTTGCATTACGCTGCTGAGGAAGGTCATAAGGAAATGGCTGAACTCCTTATGGCTGAAGGTGCAAATGTAAACGCGAAGGACAATTGGGGATCGACTCCTTTGCTTCCGGCGGCTGATTGGGGGCGCAAGGAAGTTGTCGCACTACTTATCTCGAATGGTGCGGATGTGAATACGAAGGATAATTGCGGAGGGACTCCATTGCATTTTGCGGCTTTAAAAGGTCACAAGGAGATTGTCGAAATGCTAATCAAGAAGGGTGGGGATATGAATGCGAAGAGTAATAAAAATGGAGAGACTCCTTTGCATTGGGCGACTTCGCGCGGTCACGGGGAAGTCGCCGAACTGTTGATCGCCAGTGGGGCGGATATGAATGCAATGGAAAAGAATGGTGAAACATCACTAGAGGTGGCTGAAAATCTTGAAATTGGTGGACTCTTTCGCAAACACGGAGCCAAGGCGGGTGAAGAATTGAAAGTTGCTGGAGCCAAGTAAGGCTATCGCGCATCATTTTTCTACAGCATTGAATCGAATTCCCTTCATCTCCTCAACCCCATCCACTTGCACGGCATTTCATATTTCTGATAGCTCAGACTAAATAATATTTCAGAATTTTATCTCTTTAGCACCCTTGATTCTACTTTCGCGGCGAGATATGAGAAGTTTAAGAGTGGGTTTGAGGAGCAGCCTTCGCAAAACCCTACAAACAGAGGTTAAAAGATGGCACTCCCGAGAGGATTCGAACCTCTGACCTAGTGTTTAGGAAACACCCGCTCTATCCAACTGAGCTACGGGAGCACAACGGCGTCGTCGCGCCGCTTGGCCAAGCGTAGGGCGGTGGCACGGCACGGTCAAGATTGGCCAAGCGCGCCCCTTAGCAACCTGCGAACTTACGGTTGTCTGGCGCGGGTGTATTGCTGCTTGGCCAGGTTTTTCGGCTTGAGGAGGAGCGTGCTGGTGGCGTTGACGTCGCGGGCGTAGCTGTAGGCTTGCAGCCCGTGGGCAAAGGAGTAGATTGCCGGTGCATTTTGTGATGAAAAAAGTTTGGATCGCCATTGCCGGCTTGGCCGTTGTCGCCGGGATCGCCCTGTTGTTTTCCGGGGGCGAACCGCCGGCCAATCCGGCGGATCAACCGGGGGAGGTCAGCATCCCCGACGACCGGATCGGCAGCGGCATCCGCTAACGCCCGGCCAAGCGGCAGTGTTGGGCGAGAGAAAGAACCGCGAACGGACGCGAAGGAACACTAAATTCTGTTTTTGGTCACGGATTTCACGGATTCGCACCGATGATTGTTACCTCCGCGCAAACCTGCGTCATCTGCGGATTCCCTGAAAACCGATTTCAGTTTGGTTGACCTCTGTTTCTCCTACTTCACCTCCAACCACTGGCTGGCGCTGTGGCTGTTGAACTCGGGCGCGTACATGCTCTGGATGTTGGCAATGCCGGATTGGTAGCGGCCGCGATGGAACACTTTCACCGGATACTCGAACACGTAGGTGCCCTTGGGAAGGTAGTCGATGAAGAAGTGGCTTGAGGCGTCGCGGGTGGATTCGTAGTAGGCCAAGCCGTCCCGGTACCGGTAGCCGGAGAGCACGTTGACCGGCTCGGTGCCGCTG
>MPLZ02120896.1_pt1 | contig 10358 bp, 9 predicted proteins | sample 1617311 | NCBI WGS metagenome assembly MPLZ02 (sample SAMN05944806, study PRJNA350692) | marine metagenome | biome: marine; feature: ODZ; material: water; isolation source: 160 m water sample filtered on 0.2 um supor filter | place: Pacific Ocean | collected 2012-04-08 | depth 160m m
GACCCTTTCCCCTGCCCTAGTAGTATTCCTGCAGCGGAGTCACCTTGAACTCGCGCCGCTGAAGGGAGAAAATGGCCTTCACGCTGGCCTCGGCCGCCGCGAGGTTCGTGCAGTGGCTGACCTTGTTGGCCACCGCCGTACTGCGGATGGCCACTTCATCAGCCCGTGATTCATGGCTGCTTGGCGTATTCACGACGAATTGGATTTCCCCGTTCTTCATCATGTCCAGGACGTTGGGACGCCTGCGCTCGGCCAGTTTGTAGAGCCGCTTGGCCGGCACGCCGGCCTCTTCCAGTTTTCGGAAGGTTCCCCCGGTCGCATAGAGGGTGAACCCGGCCTCCACGAACTGGGCGGCGATAAGAGGGACCGCTTCCTTGTCGCGATCGCTGACCGAAATGAAGACATTCCCCTCCATGGGCAGCGGATTGAATCCGCTCATCTGGCTCTTGGCATAGGCCATTCCGAGATCCTCATCGATTCCCATCACCTCGCCGGTGGACTTCATCTCTGGTCCCAGCACGATGTCGATGCCCGGAAAACGGGGCCAGGGAAAGACCGCCTCCTTGACGTTGTAGTGAGAGGGAATGATCCGCCTGGTGAGCCCGAGATCCGGGAGCTTTTCCCCCACCATGATCTTGGCCGCCAGTTTGGCCAGAGGCACCCCGATGGCCTTTGAGACGAAGGGAACGGTCCGGGAGGCCCGGGGATTGACCTCAATCACGTAGAGTTCGCCGTTCTTGACCGCGAACTGGATGTTCATGAGTCCCCGTACTTCCAGCTCCCGCGCCAGGTTGATAGCGGCCTCTTCGATCTCTTTCTCGATCTCCTCCCCCAGACTGAAGGAGGGAATCACGCAGGCGGAATCCCCTGAGTGCACCCCCGCGGGCTCGATGTGCTGCATGATCGCGCCTACCACCGTATTCTCGCCATCGGAGATACAATCGACGTCCACCTCGATGGCCCCGTCGAGGAAACGGTCCACCAGAACCGGGCGTTCCGGCGAGGCATCCACTGCTTCCCGCATGTAACGGCGCAGTTCGTCATCGTCGTATACGATCATCATGGCGCGTCCGCCCAGCACGAAGGACGGGCGCACGAGCACGGGATAACCGATCCTGCCCGCAATCCCGACCGCCTCGTCTTCCGAAACCGCCGTTCCCGCTTCCGCCTGCTTCAGTTCCAGCCTGTCAAGCAGCGCGGAGAACTGTTTGCGATCCTCCGCCAGTTCGATCGACTGCGGCGAGGTGCCGATGATGGGCACGCCGTGACGCTCCAGATCGGCGGCGAGGTTGAGCGGGGTTTGCCCGCCAAACTGCACGATCACACCATCGGGTTTCTCCTGGTCGCAGATGTTGAGGACATCCTCCAGGGTAAGCGGCTCGAAGAAGAGCTTGTCGCTGGTGTCATAATCGGTGGAGACCGTCTCCGGATTTGAGTTCACCATGATGGTCTCATAGCCCAGCTCCTTCAGGGCGAATGAGGCGTGCACGCAACAGTAGTCGAACTCGATCCCCTGGCCGATCCGGTTGGGCCCTCCCCCGAGAATGATGATTTTCTTCCGGTCCGACTCCCGGGCTTCGTTTTCGTCACCGTAGGTGGAGTAGTAGTAGGGCGTATAGGCCTCAAATTCAGCTGCGCAGGTATCAACCAGCCGATAGGTCGGCAGGATTCCCACTCCCTTGCGTTTTTCCCGCACGGAATCTTCCGTTTCTCCTCGGGCGATGGCGATCTGCCGATCCGAAAATCCGAGCTTCTTGGCACGCCGCAGGTCGAGCTCGGCAAGATTGGCCCCCTCGTCGGCGATTTCCTTGAGATGGCCGAGGAACCAGCGGTCGATCTGCGTCGCCTCGAACACATCCTCCATGCTCCAGCCGTGCTCAAAGGCCGCCTTGATCCAGTAAATGCGCTCGCTGTTGGGCACGTGCAGTTTCCGCTCGATGTCCTCCCGCGACGGGTCCCTCGGATCCTTTCCGTCGTTACCGAACCCGAACCGGCCGGTCTCCAGTGAGCGCAGGGCCTTCTGCATGCTCTCCTTGAACGTCCGCCCGATGCTCATGGCCTCGCCCACGGACTTCATCTGGGTGGTGAGCACGGGATCCGCGTTGGGGAATTTCTCGAACGTGAAACGGGGAACCTTGGTGACAACGTAGTCGATGGTGGGTTCGAAGCTGGCCGGGGTTTCCCGCGTGATGTCATTGGGCAGTTCATCCAGGGTGTAGCCCACCGCCAGCTTGGCGGCAATCTTGGCAATCGGGAACCCGGTGGCCTTGGAGGCCAGGGCCGAGGAACGCGACACCCGGGGATTCATCTCGATGATCACCACGCGCCCATCCTCGGGATTCACCGCGAACTGGATATTCGATCCACCGGTCTCCACCCCGATCTCCCGGATCACGGCGAATGATTGATCCCGCATGATCTGGAATTCGCGATCGGTCAGCGTCTGGGCGGGGGCCACCGTGATGGAATCCCCGGTGTGCACACCCATGGGGTCCAGGTTCTCGATGGAACAGATGATCACGCAGTTGTCGGCGCGGTCACGCATGACCTCCATCTCGAATTCCTTCCAGCCCAGCAGGCTTTCCTCGATCAGCACCTCCGTCACCGGGGAAAGATCGAGACCCCGTGCCACGATCGTTTCAAATTCCTCCTTGTTGTAAGCGATGCCGCCACCACTGCCTCCGAGGGTGTAGGCGGGACGGATGATGAGCGGGAAGATCCCGATTTCCCCCGCCACCTTCCGGGCATCCTCCATGGTGTGCACCACCCCGGACTGAGGCAGATCCAGCCCTATCTTGAGCATGGCCTCCTTGAACAGCAGGCGATCCTCCCCCTTCGCGATGGCATCGGCGTTGGCGCCGATCATGCGCACGTTGAGTTCCTTCAGCGCTCCACTGTGCCAGAGGTCCATGGACGCATTGAGAGCAGTCTGCCCCCCCAGGGTCGGCAGCAGGGCATCCGGTTCTTCCTTCTCGATGATCTTGCGGATGACCTCCGGGGTGATCGGCTCGATGTAGGTCCGATCCGCAAATTCCGGATCGGTCATGATGGTGGCCGGATTGGAATTCACCAAGACCACCTCGTATCCCTCTTCCCGCAGGGCCTTGCAGGCCTGGGTGCCGGAATAATCAAATTCACACCCCTGACCGATCACAATCGGTCCCGATCCAATCAACAGGATTTTCTGCAGGCTCTCGTCCTTTGGCATTCGGCTTCGCTGGCCTAAACTTTCGTTTTACTGCCAAGCCCCCGGCCTGTGGTCAAGCCCGGCGGGAAGAAAAGAACGAGACCGGCCCGAGTCCGCCTCTTTTTCAAGGGCTTTGTGAACAACAAATCCTTCTCCTGAAATCCCCCCTCCAGGGAGGGCGGATCCATCATCTGTCCCTAAATCTGCCGACGCTTCCGCTTCAGCTTGAGCTGGGCCATCGACTTGCCGATGGCGGCCTGGAGGGTCGCCACTTCCTCCGCATTCTCACTGTGATCGATCTTGGAGAGGGCCTCCTCGGCCCGCTTCATGGCCTCCTCAACCCTGGCCTCGTCAATTTCGGCATCGGTCACCGCGAGATCGGTGAGAACGGTGACCTTCTCCTGGGTCACTTCCACAAAGCCTGCCCCGATGGCCAGTTCCTCGACCTTGCCATCTGCCAGATAGCGCAGTTCGCCGGGGTTGATCCCGGTCACCAGGGGCACGTGACCCGGCAGGATTCCCAGCTCCCCTTCCGTCCCCGGCAGGTAGACGTTTTCGACTTGGCCCGAGAAGAACTTCTTCTCCGGAGTCACTATGTCGAGAACCAGTGGCATTTTCTGAAAACTTTTAAATGATACCCAATAACCTGTCTTCCCGCGAAGCCTACCCCTTCTCGACGGTGTCGATTGCGCCCTTCATGTAGAAGTTGCTTTCCGGCACGTCGTCATGTTTGCCATCAAGGATCTCGGCAAAGCCCTTCACGGTATCATCCACCGAGACGTAAACCCCCGGGGTCCCCGTGAAGACCTCCGCCACGCTGAAGGGCTGCGAAAGGAAGCGCTGAATCTTGCGTGCCCGGAAAACGGTAAGCTTGTCCTCGTCGGAAAGCTCGTCCATCCCGAGAATGGCAATAATATCCTGCAGGTCCTTGTAGCGCTGCAGCACGCCCTGCAACCCGCGGGCCACGCGGTAGTGCTCCTCTCCCACCACATCGGGCGCGAGGGCGGTGGACACCGAGGCCAGGGGATCGACCGCGGGGTAGATGCCGAGCTCCGCGAGGGAGCGCTCCAGCACCACGGTGGAATCGAGGTGGGCGAAGGTGTTGGCCGGGGCCGGGTCGGTCAGGTCATCCGCCGGCACGTAGACTGCCTGGAAGGAGGTGATTGATCCCTTGTTGGTCGAGGTGATGCGCTCCTGCAGACCCGCCATCTCCTCCGCCAGGGTGGGCTGGTAACCCACCGCGGACGGCGTGCGTCCAAGCAGGGCGGACACCTCGGAGCCGGCCTGGGAGAATCGGAAGACATTGTCCACGAAAAGCAGCACATCCTGGTTCTCCTCGTCGCGGAAGTACTCTGCCATGGCGAGGGCGGAAAGGGCCACCCGGAGACGCGCTCCCGGCGGCTCGTTCATCTGGCCATAGGTCAGCGCCACCTTCGACCCTTCGCTGATCACGGTCGGCATCCCGTGCTCGTCGAGGGCGAGTTCGCCGTTGGAGTCCTTTTCCGCGTTGATCACCCCGGCCTCGATCATCTCCATCCAGAGGTCGTTTCCTTCCCGGGTGCGCTCGCCCACTCCCGCAAAGACGGAATACCCGCCATGGTTCTTCGCGATGTTGTTGATGAGCTCCATGATGACCACGGTCTTGCCCACCCCGGCACCCCCGAAGGCGCCCACCTTGCCGCCCTTGGTAAAGGGGCAGATCAGGTCGATGACCTTGATGCCGGTCTCCAGGATCTCGGTCGAGGTTGCCTGGTCGACAAGGGGCGGGGCGGGAGCGTGAATCGGATAACGCTTCTCGTGGGGCACCGGCCCGAACCCGTCCACTTCGTCGCCCGTCACATTGAAGATACGACCCAGGACCCCGCTGCCCACCGGCACGGTGATCGGATCGCCGGTGTCAACGATCGGCATGCCGCGCTTCAGGCCATCGGTGGTTGTCATGGCCACGGCCCGGACCCACCCGTCACCGAGGTGCTGCTGCACTTCGAGAACGAGAGTCGTCTCCGAACCGTAAAGCTCATAGGTTACCTCAATGGCGTTGTAGATGGCAGGCAGCTTCTCAGCACCTGAGAAGTCGGCATCCACCACGGCGCCGATGATCTGCACGATAGTTCCGGTATTGCTCATAATGTTGGGCGGTTTCGTCTCGGAAGTGATTATTGTATGTTGGAAACTGAAAACGGACCCCTTACTCCATCGCCTTCATGGCGGTGGTGATCTCGAGAAGTTCGGAGGTGATGGCGGCCTGGCGGACCTTGTTGTATTCCAGGGTCAGGTCCTTGATCATCTGCTCGGCGTTGTCGGTGGCGGCCTTCATGGCCACCATGCGGGACGAGTGCTCGGAAGCGCGGGCTTCCAGGATCATCTGGTAGACCTGGTAGTTGAGGTAGAGCGGGAGGAGGGCCTCGAGAACCCCGTCCGGGCCGGGCTCGAAGATGTAGTCCCGCAGCATGCCGTCGTCCTTGCGGGTTTTTTCCACCTCAGCGTCGCCGCCCATACCCTCATAGGCCCGCTTCTCGGCCAGGGAGGAGGCCTCCACGGGCAGGAGCTGCTGGATCCAGGGCGTCTGGGTGAGGGTGGTCTCGAAGTTGGTGAAGGCCACCTTGACCGCGCTGTAGCCCCCCCCCAGGAACTGGTCGGTGAGATAGGCCCCGATGGACTTGGCCTCCGCGAAGGGCGTGGGATCCCCCACCTCCCAGTCGGAGACGATGTTGTGTCCCAGCTTGCCGAGGGACATGCGGAGCTTGCGCCCCACGGTGACCACGTCGGCATCCTCCGCCATCCCGGCCCGCACCTTCTTGAGAAGGTTGGTGTTGAGTCCGCCACAGAGGCCCTTGTCGGTGGAAACCACCAGCATGAGCTCCTTCCCGCCCCCGGGCTGCTTGAGAAGAGCGTGATCGTCTTCGCTGATATTGTCCTTGAGATTGACCAGCACCTGATTGAGCCGGTCGGCGTAGTCGCGCCCGGCGATGGCCTGGTCCTGGGCCTTCTTCATCTTCGCGGCTGCCACCAACTGCATCGCCTTGGTGATCTGCGAGGTATTCTTGACCGACTTGATGCGTCGGCGGATGTCGCGAAGGTTGGCCATTCTTTCGTTAACCGTGTTCCGTTGTCAGCTGGGTGGTCTGTCCTTTAATTTGCCCGGCAGGGTTTAATTGCCGGCCTGATAGCCTCAACTCCAGGAGGCCTTGAAATCCGTGAGGGCGGTCTCGAGGGCGGTCACCACCTCGTCGGTGAGAGCCTTCTCGTCGAGGATGAGCTGGAGGAGATCGGTCTTGCGGGTGGTGAGGAACTCCTCGAGTGCCTCCTGGCACTCCTTGATGCGTTTCACCTCCACGTCATCGAAGTGACCGTTCTGCATTGCCCACAGGGTGGCGACCTCCAGGTCGAGACCGAGGGGACTGTACTGGTTCTGCTTGAAGAGCTCCACGATGCGCTCCCCGCGTTCGATCTTGGCCTTGGTGGCATCATCGAGGTCGGAGCCGAACTGGGCGAAGGCCTGCAGCTCCCGGAACTGGGCGAGGTCGAGCTTGGTGGTGCCCGAGACCTTCTTGATCGCCTTGGTCTGGGCCGCCGATCCCACCCGGGACACCGAGAGACCCACCGAAATGGCGGGGCGGATGCCCTGGTAGAACAGGTCGGTCTCGAGGAAGATCTGGCCGTCGGTGATCGAGATCACGTTGGTGGGGATGTAGGCCGAGACGTCCCCGGCCTGGGTCTCGATGATGGGCAGGGCGGTGATCGAACCGCCACCCTCGGCGTCGGAGAGGCGGGCCGAGCGCTCCAGGAGACGGCTGTGAAGGTAGAAAACGTCCCCGGGATAGGCTTCCCGGCCCGAGGGGCGCCGCAGGACGAGGGAGACCTGGCGATAGGCAACCGCCTGCTTGGAAAGATCATCGTAGACGATCAGGACATCCTCGCCCTGGTCCATGAGATACTCGGCCATGGCACAGCCGGAATAAGGCGCGAGGAACTGGTTGGTGGCGGAGTCCGAGGCGGCGGCGGCCACCACGATTGTGTTCTCCATGGCATCGGCCTTCTCCAGGGTCGCGATGGTCCGGGCAATGTTGGACTGCTTCTGGCCGATCGCGACGTAGACGCAGTAGAGCGGTTTGTGGTCCTTGAGGCTGCCTTCCCTGGCCGCCTTGTTCTGCTGTGCCTGCGAAATGATGGTGTCCACCGCGATGGTGGTCTTGCCGGTGGAGCGGTCCCCGATGATGAGCTCGCGCTGGCCGCGGCCGATCGGGATCATGGCGTCGATGGCCGCGATCCCGGTCTGCACGGGCACGCTGACCGACTTCCGCTTGATGATGCCGGGGGCAATCTTCTCCACCGGATAGGTGTCATCGGACTGGACCTCTCCCTTGCCGTCCACCGGCCGTCCGAGAGCATCCACCACCCGGCCGAGCAGTCCCTTGCCCACGGGCACGGAGAGCAGTTTGCCGGTGGTGTGGCACTCATCGCCTTCCGCGATGTGCCTGGATTCGCCCAGCATCACGACCCCCACTTCGCCTTCCTCAAGGTTGAGGGCGAGGCCGAAGAGGTTGCCGGGAAACTCGATCATTTCATTGAGCTGCACTTCGCTGAGGCCTTCGACCTTGGCGACGCCGTCTCCGATTTCCCGCACCGTTCCGACATTGGTCTTGGCGACCCCGGCGGAGACATTTGCGATTTCCTGTTCCAGTTCCTGAAGGATGTTGCTCATGGGAGGGAGGATTGAATTTGAAGGGAAAGAAGGGGGAGGAGAGTTTCTTAGAAGGTGTTGGAGAGTCTATCGAGGCGGGTCTTCACGCTGCCGTCCCAGACGTCGTTGCCGACCCGCACGCGTATCCCGCCGAGGAGGCCGGGAGTGATCTTGAATTCGAAGGAGAGGTCGTCGCCGTACTTCCTGGCGAGACTGCCTTTGATCCGATCCTGCGAGGCCTCCTCGAGCGCCTCCGCACTTTCGACCAGGACCTGGCGCCGCTCCATCTCGAGGCGGGTCAGACGCTTCAGTTCGTGCAGGATGGCCTGCCAGCCGCGGGGCTTTTCGTCCGCGATCTTCTTGAAGACCTTGCGAAGCTTGTCATCGACCACGCGGTCGCCCTCCACGCACATGCGGAACGCACGGCGGGCGGTGGTGGCGGCTTCGCGGGAAATTTTCATGACTGCTTGCCTGGTTTCCTAGCTGTCGACCTCGGCGAGGGCTTCTTCATTGATGCGCTTCTGGTCCTCATCGGTGAGGACCTTGCCGGTGACCTGGGCGGTGGTGCTGGCCACCAGGCGCCCGAATTCCTTCTTCAGGTCGGCATGCATCTTGTCACGCTCGCCCTTCGCTGCCTCCTCGGCCTTGGCCAGGATGGCCTTGGCTTCCGCCGCCGCTTCCTGGGTCTTCTTCTCGCCCACCGCGGTGGCGCTCTCCTTGGCCTCTTCCACAAGCCGCTTGGCGCGCTCGTTGGCCTCCTGGATCGCAGCCTGCGTATTCTTCTCACTCTCAGCGATCTGCGCTTCGACCTGCTTGAGCTTTTCCTCGCCATCCGCGATGCGCTTGCGGCGTTGCTCGAGCATGTCCATGACCGGCCCGTAGGCGAATTTCTTCAGCACCAGGCAGATGATGAAGAAATTGACCAGCTGACAGATGAAGGTGTTCCAGTGGACATCGAAGGTATCGAAAATCTCGGTGGCCACATTACCTCCACCGCTGTCGGCTTCGGCCGCGGCCGCGAGGATCAGAATGCTGTCGATAGGCATGGTGAAAACGGGATTGGGAACATTGGGAAGAAGGGCGCTCCCGGAGGAGCGCCCTCCGGAATCCTTATCCGAGGAAGATCGCAATGAAGATGAGACCTTCCGCCAGTGCGGCGAAAATGATCCCGATCGTCATGATCTGTCCCTGGGCACCAGGATTGCGACCCACGGCTTCGGCGGCTTTCGCGCCGACCAGGCCCACGCCGATTCCGGCGCCGGTACCTGCAAGGCCAACGTGGATCTTTCCTTCCATCGCGGCCAGGAGGTCGAAGATGAAGGGAACACTCGCGAGGAGTTGCATCAGGCTATCCATTGTTCTGTCTTGGTTGTTTTGTTGTTGTTTTCGCCGGCCTCCACGGGGTCCATGGTCCAACCGGCAAGAGTATCTTCAGGAAGTGGTCTCCGGGGTCCCGTCCTCGGGTTCGGCGTCGTGCTCTCCTGACCCATGCTCCTCTTCGTGATCTTCGTGATGTTCACACATCAACTTGGTAAAGACCGCACAGAGAAGCACGAAGACGAGGGCCTGGATAAACCCGACGAGCAGCTCCAGGAAATAGAAGGGAAGCGCCGGGGCCCACTTGAGCAAGTCCGGCACATTCTTCATGACCATGAGCGTCTCCAGCATGCTCTCCCCGGCGAAGACGTTCCCATAGAGCCGGAACATGAGGGCAACCGGCCTCACCGCAATGGAGAGAACCTCGATGAGTCCCACAAAGAAAAAAAGAGGCACCATCAGAACCATCATCCCCAAACCGAACTTCCCCTTGGGAGCGAAAATATGCTTGAGGAAGTTCTTGGGGCCGATCTCGGTCAGGGACCAGTAGAACCAGAGCCCAAAGAAGGTGACCGACATCGCCATCGTCAGGTTCAGGTCCGCATTGGCCCCACGCAGAAATGGTCTGAACTGGTCACCCGCAGGGGCATTTTCACCAGTCAACCCTATCGTTCCCACCCCCGGGATCAGGCCGGCCCAGTTGGTGAAGAGAATCAGGACAAATGATGTGAAGAGGAACCAGAAGGCGCGCCTCGCGAGGTGCTCCCCCATGATCCCGGCAAAAAAATTAATCAGGCTTTCCACCAGCCACTCCACGAAGTTCTGCATCCCACTTGGAACAAGCTGAGGCCTCCTCGTCGCCAACCAGGAAACGAGGATAATCACCCCGGCAACCACCCACACCATGACCATCGAATTCGTAATGGTCAGCCACTCAAAGGGTTCAGCAATGACCTCTGCTCCCTGGGGAAGGCTCTCGGCAGCCAAGGCACTCCCGGCCCCCGGGACCAGAAAGGCCAGCAGGGCGACCAGTCGCAAAAACTGGACGGTTAAAGCGCGGGATCTCAACACCATTCGAAACGGGGACGAAGGCGCCTATAAAGGGGGCCTCTTTACCGGGCAAGATGAATTTGTGAAATCATTCACAAAGTCGGTTTGGACCCGGTATCA
>MPLZ02214238.1_pt1 | contig 10356 bp, 9 predicted proteins | sample 1617311 | NCBI WGS metagenome assembly MPLZ02 (sample SAMN05944806, study PRJNA350692) | marine metagenome | biome: marine; feature: ODZ; material: water; isolation source: 160 m water sample filtered on 0.2 um supor filter | place: Pacific Ocean | collected 2012-04-08 | depth 160m m
ATTTAAAGTGGTACGCGAGCTGGGTTTAGAACGTCGTGAGACAGTTCGGTCCCTATCTGCCGTGGGCGCTGGAAACTTGAAGGGAGCTGCTCCTAGTACGAGAGGACCGGAGTGGACGTACCTCTGGTGTTCCGGTTGTCACGCCAGTGGCATTGCCGGGTAGCTATGTACGGACGAGATAACCGCTGAAAGCATCTAAGCGGGAAGCTCACCCTAAGATTAGGTTTCCCGGACCATTTAGGTCCCTTAAGAGCCGTAGTAGACCACTACGTTGATAGGCTGGGTGTGGAAGTGCAGTAATGTATGAAGCTAACCAGTACTAATGACTCGTGCGGCTTGACCATATAACACCCAAGCGGTCGACATACCGCGCTTCACATCAATCCGGCGACGTTTGCGTCGCAACCAGTTTGCCTGGCGGCTATAGCGTTCAGGAACCACCCGATCCCATCTCGAACTCGGAAGTGAAACTGTTCAGCGCCGATGGTAGTGTGGGGCCTCCCCATGTGAGAGTAGGTCACCGCCAGGTTCTATATGTAAAAAGCCCCCGAGTCATTGTGATTTGGGGGCTTTTTTTTGGTCTACGATATGTGCCCGAGGCGCTGGACGCCCGGGCGAAGGAGTAACGATGAGCAGGATACTGATCGTCGCTGTTGGCGCGACACTTCTCTTGGGCTGTGCGTCACAACAGTCTGCCGAAGTCTACCGACGGGGTGAGGCTCAGCGCTCGGCCGACGTTTTCTATGGGCAGGTTGTTCATGTCCGCCCGGTGCTGATCGAAGGGACGAAGTCGAACGTCGGTACCGGTGGGGGTGCAGTGATCGGTGGCATCGCGGGGTCCACGGTAGGCAAGGGCACAGGCCGCAGGTTAGGAACGGCTGTCGGTGCGATCGCGGGCGGCATCGCCGGCGCGGCGGCGGAGGAGGGGCTTACCCGAGAGTCCGGCGTGGAGGTGACGGTGGATCTGGCCGACGGTAGGACGCTGGCGGTGGTGCAGGATGATGACGTTGCCTTGGTGCCTGGTCAGCGGGTCCGCGTGGTGCGATCGGGGGCTGGATCGTATCGGGTCTATCCCTACTGAGACCGCCCGGCATGGCTTCTCCCGTTATCTCCATCCGCTTGCAGATCTTGCCTCGGGCGAGAGCACTGGAGGTGCGCCTACGCCTTCCGGTCGGCAGGGCGTCCCATAGGATACGTTTCCCCGCGTGGACGCCCGGCAGCTACCTCGTGAGAGACTTCGCGAGGAACGTGACCCGCGCCCAGGGCGTGGTCGGAAATGGCCTCGCCCAGCTCTCCAAGGTCGACAAGCAAACATGGTTGATCGAGGGGGCAGCTGACGATGTCCCCATAGAGGCCATATTCCAGATCCATTGTGCGGATCCCTCCGTACGTGGCGCCTACGTCGACGACCGTCGGGCGTTCGCCGAGGGCGCGGCGATCCTGCCGTGGGTCGAAGGCTGGGAGTCATCACCGCACGAGTTGGAGCTGGCGCCAGTCGATAATTTTGGCTGGTGCGTCGAAACCAGCATGTCGTCTCTTAAGGTCAACGACTGGGGCTTCGGCACCTATAGAGAGCCCGACTATCTCTCCTTGATCGATCACCCGCTGGTCTGGGGCGAATTGGATCGGCTGGGGTTCCGGTGTGGGGACCGCCCGCATCGAATCGTCTTGCACCGACCGCTAGAGGGGGACGGGAAGCGTCTTGCTGCGGATGTAGGGCGGGTCTGCCGCACCCACCTCGGGCTATTCCATAACGATGCGCCCTTTCAATCCTACGCGTTCATGCTACGGCTGGCGGCCGAAGGCTACGGCGGACTGGAGCATCGTGCTTCCAGTGCGCTGCTGGCGACCCGCGAGGCGATGCCGCGCCCGAGCGACAAGGGAGCGAGCGCGGCATACCGGCAGTTGCTTGGGTTGTTCAGTCATGAGTACTTCCACGCGTGGAACGTAAAAGCGATCGCCCCGGCCGGCCTCGGCGTCGATGCGCTCGCCGCCGAGATGCACTTCACGCATCTCTGGGTCTTCGAGGGTGTCACCGCCTATTACGATGACCTTGCCTTGGTTCGCAGTGGGGTGATCCACCTCGACCATTATCTGCAGGCGCTGGCCGAGACCATCACGCGTGTCTTCCGCGGGAACGGACGTCGACAGCAGACCCTGGCCGAGTCGAGCTATGACGCTTGGACGCGGTTCTATAAGCAGGATGCGAACGCACCCAATGCGATCGTCAGCTACTACGCGAAGGGCGCGCTGGTGGCGCTCTCCCTCGACTTGCTGCTGCGAGAGCGAAGCGGCGGTGCGACTTCACTGGACGATGTGATGCGCGCGCTGTGGGTGAAGCACGGGCGTACCGGACTGCCCTTGGCCGAGGGTGATTTCGAGCGCGTGGCCGCCGATGTGGCAGATGAATCGTTGGAGCAGTTCTTTAGTGATTACGTCTATGGCGTGGAGGATCCACCGCTGGCAGAGTTGCTGCGTTCCCATGGCATCGAGCTGCATTGGCGGCCGGCGCACGGGTATGGTGACGCGGGCGGCCGTGCCGACACAACGCCCTTCGCAGTGGATCTCGGCGGCCGGATAGAGGCCGCCGGCGCGGGTGTACGGGTGGCATTCGTCGCCGACGAGGGACCGCTGGCGCAGGCGGGTGTGATTCCGGGAGACGAAATCGTCGCCTGGCAGGGGCGTCGGCCGACGGTGGCCGGCCTCGAGCTCTTCCAGCGCGACGCAGCCCCGGGGGATCACGTGGAGCTGCATGTCGTTCGCGACGGGCTCGTCCAGCCCCGGACCCTGCGGCTAGAGGCCGCGGCCAAAACGACGGCATGGCTCCGGCCGGTGCCGCAGCCTGCCGTAGCCCAACAACAGCTGCAGTCTTGTTGGCTGGCGGACACCGCAGTTACATGATCGTGCTGCTCGCTGATCTTCTGGTCAGCTATCTGATCGGCTCGCTCAGCGGTGCGCTGCTGCTAGGGCGGCTGCTCGGCAAGGACGTGCGGGCCGTTGGCAGCGGCAATGCGGGTGCCACCAACGCGCTGCGAGCAGGAGGGGTGCGCTTCGCCATGGCAGTGTTGGCGGTGGACCTGTTGAAGGGGCTGCTCGCCGTGTCAGTCGTCCCCGCCGTTGGCCAGACGTCGCTGGTCGCTACGGCCTGGCTCGAAGTGGCATGCGCCGCGGCTGTCGTCGCAGGTCACGTGTGGCCGGCGTTTTACGGGTTCCGGGGTGGCAAGGGCGCCGCGACGATCACCGGCACGGCGCTCTGGATCCTGCCGGGCGCGGTGCCGTGGGTGGTTGGCTGCTGGATCCTCGGCATTGCGCTGAGCGGTTATGTCGGCGTATCCACCGTCGTCACGGCATTCATCGCGCCGCTGTATGTCCTGCAAACGCATCCTGAGGGGCTGACCTCCCCGCAGGGCGTGTTTGCCGCTGGCCTCGCGCTTTGCGTGTTGATGACCCATCGCGACAACCTCAGGCGCCTCTTCCGCGGCGAGGAGCACCGGTTCGATCGTTCCCGCCTGTGGCGACGCCGACCGCGTTGATGGAGCTGCATGCCCGCCCGCCGGTGTTGGCCGCACTGGACGGCGGTCAGTGGGTCTCGGGCGACATGCTCGCGGCCCGCACTGGTGTGACGAGAGCTGCAATCTGGAAGCAGATCAACCACCTGCGGGCGGCCGGTTTGGCGGTGGAAGCACAGTCGGGCCGTGGCTATCGCTTGCGTCGCCCGGTCCGGCTGCTGGATGCTGCGGCTATCGCGGCGGCTGCCGATGCCGGCGAGGTCGAGGTCGACGTCCTCTGGGAGGTCGTATCCACGAGCACGCTGCTGCTGCAACACGCCGCGCCCATGCCGTGCTGCCGGGCTGTGCTGGCCGAATGCCAGCGGGGCGGACGGGGGCGCCGAGGCCGGCAATGGCATTCGCCATGCGCCGCCCACATCTATCTCTCCATGGCTTGGGATCTGCCGACTGCGCCGGCAAACTTTTCGGCATGGCCGCTGGCCGCCGGCGTTGCCGTCGCCGAAGCGCTGGAAGGCGCAACGGGCGCGGCGCTGCAGCTGAAGTGGCCGAACGACCTGGTGTGGCAGGGGCGCAAGCTCGCCGGATTGCTGCTGGAGAGCCGCTGGGAGCATAACGGCGGGTGCCGGTTGGTGCTGGGGGTGGGGGTCAATGTGGACGCCGCGGCGTTGGCCGGCGTGGATCAGCCCGTCGTGAGCCTGGAGGAGATCATGGGCGTACTGCCGGATCGCAATGTCGTGGCCGGGCGTCTGATCGCCGGCCTGCTCGACGCCTTTCGTAGCTTCCAGCATGATGCGGCGGCGTGGCGCGAGCCCTGGTGGCACCGCGATCTGCTCCGCGGTCAGCAGGTGCTGATCTCGCAGGAGCAGGCCGAGCTGCACGGGACAGCGGTTGGCGTGGCGGCCGATGGCGCCTTGGAGGTTCAGACGGACGAGGGATGCCGACAGGTTCGGGCCGGCGAGGTCTCGGTACGGATGGCATGAACCGTCTGTTGCTGGACCTCGGTAACAGCCGCCTCAAGTGGCGCTTCTGTGAGCAGCGCTCTGCCGGCCCGATGCAGGCGCAGGCATGGCCGGCCGACGCCCGGATCGAGTTCCCGATCGCGGCTGCGCCGCACGTGGCGGTGGGCGTCAGTGTGGCGGGAAGGGCCGCCCGTACTACGCTCGAGCGTCTGCTGCGCAGCACCTTCCCGGAGTTACCCGCGCCGTACTGGCTTCGCCCAAGCGAGCATTGGGGTACGCTGCGCTGCGGCTATCACGAGCCAGCCCTGTTGGGGCCGGATCGTTGGGCCGCGCTGGTGGGGGCGCATGCGCTGCTCGCTCGGGGGCCATATGCCGTGCTGAGTATCGGGACGGCCATCACGCTCGACCTGGTCGATGCGACCGGCCGGCATATCTCCGGTGGCATCGCCCCCGGGCGCAGGCTGTTGCGGCTGGTGCTGCGTGAGGCAACCGGCGGGATCGGTGCGGCCGAAGACCATGCCTGCCGGCGCCGCGCCGCGGGACCGATGGACACGGCAGCCGCGGTGGCGGCCGGCGTCGATGCCGCGCTGCACGGCACCTGCGCGCGCTTCGCGCAGATCGCCTCTCACCGGTTGGGGCCGGAGGCGCCACTGCTGGTGACCGGCGGGGGCGCTGCCGCCTGGGCGCCTCTGCTGGGTGGCCGGGCGATCGACGACCTGGTGCTGCAGGGGGTGGCGCGGCTGCACGACGGTCAGCCCTGACCGCGAACGCGTGATCTCGATTCGCAGCGCCAGGCGGCAGCAGGCCGTTCAGGTCATCCGCCATGGCGCCAGGTCGAACGCCGTGGAGTTGCAAGGTCTGCTGGCAGGCGCTGCGTCCATGGTCGGGGCGGTGGGAGGGTGGCGCCTGATGACGACGGCGGGACTTGGCGCCGCAGCGCCTGCCCCCTAGAATGGCCCTGCGCTGGCGTAGCTCAGTCGGTAGAGCAGCTGATTTGTAATCAGCAGGTCGCGGGTTCGACTCCTGTCGCCAGCTCCGATGCGACGCCTCGAAGTCTGGTACACTTGGGCGCTTGACCTGAACGGTCGTTCAAGGCGGGCGCGGCCGAAACCGGCTGCAGGCACCATAACAACAATAAGAAGGGCAGACCCATTCTTCTCGTGCGACACAAAGCCGCAGCCGCGTGCCGGTGGAGTCGTGCGTTGTCGTCGATTAAGAGGAAGTAGTCATGAGTTCAGTTCCAGGATATGGGGAGGATGCGGGGCAGGAAGATCGCATACCCCGCGGCTCGGCAATCCGTACGCGCGAAGAGCAGCTGAAGGCGTGGCGCAACATCGACATCATGTTGCTGCCCATCTTCACGATTCTGCTCGGCGGGATCATCGTGTTCCTGATTTCGCTCACTGTTGGCGACTGGGACTATTGGCAGGACTGGCGCGACCGGCGTTGGTGGCCGCTGGTGACGCCGTTTTCGCTCATGATTCCGATCGGCATCTTCAGCTACTACTTCTGGGAGCGCTTCCGTCTGCCGATCGGCGCCACCGCCATCATGCTGGGCTACATGTTCGGCGTCTGGGTAAGCCGATACATGAACTTCCACGTGTTCGCCGGCTTCCCGATGAACTTCACCTCGCCCTCGACCTTCATCGGCATGGCCATCCTGCTGGACGCCACGCTGTTGCTGGGGCGCAGCTACTTCATCGCCGGCCTGGTCGGCGCATTCCTGTTCGCGATTGCGCTCTACCCGCTGAACTGGCCGACCATGGCGGTCTTCCACATGCCCGCCGAGTACAACGGCGTGCTCGTGACGGTGGCCGACCTCATGGGCTACCACTACATCCGCACGGCCATCCCCGAGTACGTCCGGATCATCGAGCAATCGACGCTGCGAACATTCGGCGAGGCAGTGACACCGCTCACCGCGTTCTTCGCCGGCTTCGTCACGCTGTTGAACTATTACCTGTGGGTCTGGATCGGGCGCTACCTGACGCAGGCGCGCTGGTTGACCCGGCTGGTGTAACGAGGCTGCAAGGAAGAAGATGACGATGTTCAAGAAAATCGCCAGCACCTTGCTGATCACAGCCTCGGTGCTGCTCCTGATCCCTATGGAAGCCGCCGCGCACGGCGAGCGTGCCCAGCAGGGCAGCATGCGCACGCGGTCCGTGCACTGGTTCGACCTGGAGATCCAGCCGCGGCAAGTAGCCGTGAACGAGGTCCTCACCATCACCGGCAAGTTCATGCCCTCCGAGTGGTGGCCAGAGCACATCGCGTCGATCGAGGACGCCTCCTTCCTCAACATCGGTGTGCCAGGTCCGGTCTTCGTGCGCGTCGATTCGCGCGTCAACGGCGTGCCGATGATCCGGTCGACCCGCTTCGAGCTGGGCCGGGTCTATGAGTACGAGATCAAGCTGAAGGGTCGTACGCCGGGCCGTTACCACGCCCATCCGGTGATCAGCGTGGAAGGCGCAGGTCCTGTGATCGGGCCGGCGCTTTGGGTCGAGGTGACCGGCGATCAGGCTGATTTCGAGCACACGATCACAACGCTTACCGGCGAAACCCTCAACACCGAGACGGTGGCCATGGGCACCATCGTCGGCTGGAACCTCCTGTGGTTCGTGATCGGTATCGCCTGGGTCGGCTGGTGGTTCCGCAAGCTGCCGGTGATCATGCCGCGCTATATTCGGGTGCAGCAGCTCGGCGTGGATGCCAATCGGTTGATCACGATCCCGGACATGATCGTCTCGTTCCTGTTCCTGACCGGAACGCTGCTGGTCATCGCTGTCGGCTTCCTGTGGACGCAGTCGAATTATCCGATCACCACGCCGTTGCAGACCGGCAAGGTCGAAGTCGAGCCGCTGCCCGAGCCCCCGCCGGCGGTCGAGATCGCCATCGACGAGGCGACCTATCGCATCCCGGGGCGGAGCTTCCAGATGGAGGTGACGATCACGAACAACACCGACAGCGCGCTGCGCATCGGTGAGTTCATGACGGCGAACATCCGCTTCATCAATCCCAAGGTGCTCGATGTGCAACCGCAGGATGAGGATGACCTGGTGGCGCCGAACGGTCTGATCGTCGATGCGTCCCCCATCGAACCCGGCGAGACGCGCACCGTATCGGTGTTCGCTGAGGATGCGCTGTGGGAGACCTACCGGCTGACCAGCCTGATTTATGAGCCGGACAGCCGTTTCGCGGGACTGCTGTTCCTCTATGATGAGGAAGGCAATCGGTACTTCCAGGAGATCGGCGCGCCCATGATCCCGACGTTCGTCTAACGCCGGGTGCCGCTCTGAGCCTCGATGGCGAAAGATTCGCCATCGGGGCTCTTCTTATTTCGATGAGCGAGTCAACGATGCAAAGACGATTCCAACTACTGATCGGGCTGATCGCCCTGCTCGGCGCGATCTGGTCACTGAACGCCTTCGGGCATGGCGGTGTCGCGGTCGAAGACGACAAGTGCATCATGTCCGTGGGCCAGACGTTGCGGGCCCACTTCACCGGCTATCAGCCGGAGGCGCGTGCCACGCAGGAGTTCTGCGAGGACATTCCGGTCGTCGGCCAGGCCATCTTCGTGATCGACTACATCAGCGAAGAGCTGCGGCAGATGCCCACCGACTTTCGCGTGGTGCGCGATGTCTGGGGCCTCGGCCTGGATGCGACGTGGGCCGATCTGGCTGCGCGACAGGAGCAGATGAGCGAGGCGACGCTGCTGTATGTCGAGCCGGACGTCTACCGTCGCGGAACCTTCTCCGTGGAGTATGACTTCGACGAGCAGGGCGATTTCATCGGTATCGTGACGGCAGTCGACCCTCAGACCGAGCAGGAATACATCTCGGTCTTCCCCTTCCGCGTGGGAATTTTTCACTGGGGACGGATCGTCATGCCGATCCTGATGATCCTGGCGTTCGTGGTGGTGGTGTTCGGGTTTATCGCGGCTCGTGCCATGAATCAGCGCACGGCGTAGGCACAACATGATGCTCCGGCGTATGGCTTTCGCTGCCTTGGCGGCGGGCCTGGCGGTGCTCGCTGCACTGCTGGTCCCGTTCGAGTGGTATCCGCCTGCCTGGCAGACCCGGCTGGTGGTCTGGTTCGGGCCCGGGGAATACCGCAGCCCGCCTCCGAGCGTGCAGCCGGCGGCGGCGGAGACGCAGGAGGCCCGCTGCCCGGACGACCTGCTGGGCTGGCGCGAGGCGCAGGTGATCGATGGGGTGCCGGTGCGCGCGTCCCACGCCTGTTCGCCGGATAATCCCTATGCGGTGGCCGCGTTCGTCAAGGGCACCAATAACGTGTCGGACGCAACGTTGATGCAGTCGCGGCTGGCCCCGACCGCCGTCACCAAGGGACGGGATCTCGATGGGGACGGCGATCCCGACGAGATCCACATACGGCTGCAGGTGGTGGAGCTCAATGGCGGCTCGCCGGACATCGACCAGCCGGTGACGACCTTCCCCATCGCTCCGGGTATCCAGCCCGGGTTCTGGGTCTTCGCCCCCGAGACCTTCGGCATGGCGACCGTCAACTTCGAGTCGCTCGAGGCCATGCCGCTGTTGCGCGTACCTTCACCGGTGATCCGTGTAGAACAGGGCGACCGGGTGCAGCTGACCCTGGAGAACGGGCACTACATGCCCCACACGATCCATCTGCACGGCGTGGATCACCCGTTCCTCGACGCCAACGGCGAAGGCAACGACGGCCCGCCACAGACCAGCGAGATGCCGGTCATGCCGGGCGCGAGCCGCACCTATGAGATGCAGCCGCGCCAGCCAGGCACGATGTTCTATCACTGCCATGTCCAGCCGCAGATCCACATCCTCATGGGCCTGAACGGCATGTTCGTGGTGGAGGAAAACCGGCCCGACAACTGGCTGCAGACCATGAACGTCGGCGCCGGGGAAGTGCGGCATCCGTCGCAGGCGGTGCTGGAGAACTACGATTCCGAGCACGATCTGCACTACATGGATGCTGATCGGCAGCTGCACGACCTGATCCAGCGCCACAACGACCAGCGCCTGACCATCGAGCAGATGCACCGCCGGTACGACATCACCGACGGCACGACCGACTACTACATGCTCAATGGTCGATCATTCCCCTACACCTTCCGGGAATCGCTGGTGGTGGCGCAGGCCGACCAGCGGATCAAACTGCGCGTGCTGAACGGCGGCCAGCACGGGATCGCGCTGCATACCCATGGGCATAAGGTGCGTATCACGCACTACGACGGCGTCGAACACCCGGAGCCGGCGCAGATCACGCGCGACGTCGTATGGGTGGCGCCCGCCCAACGGGTAGATCTGGCGCTGCGGACGGTGAACGATGGCCTGCACAGCTACGGCCCGGGTATCTGGCTGATGCACGATCACCGCGAGGTGGGCGTGACGACCGATGGTATCTCCCCTGGCGGCAACGTGAGTGCGATCGTCTACGAGCAATTCTTGGGTGAGGATGGCTTCCCCGCCGTGCGCGGCGTTTCCTGGGACAAGTACTTCACGCCCGACTACTACGCCGCCCGGGTGCCTATCTGGTGGGAATACGATCCTTTCGGCGGTATCAGCGAAGTGTTGCGCACGGACGCGCGCGTAGTCCGCTTGGCCGCCCTCGGACTGGTGGTGATGCTATGCCTGCTCGCCTTATCCCAAGCGCTCGCGCCGCGTCGACGTTAGCGCTACTGCTCGCGCTGCTCGCCAGCGCAGGGGTGGTGGCGCAGGTTCCGGTCGGGCAGCCGTCGGACAGCACGCATGGGCACCACTCGGTGGTAGCACCGAGTGGTGCCGACAATGGTTCCAAGGCAGAAACCGACCACTCCGGGATGGACCACTCCGGGATGGACCACTCCGGGATGGACCACTCCGGGATGGACCACTCCGGGATGGACCACTCCGGGATGG
>MPLZ02206691.1_pt1 | contig 10347 bp, 8 predicted proteins | sample 1617311 | NCBI WGS metagenome assembly MPLZ02 (sample SAMN05944806, study PRJNA350692) | marine metagenome | biome: marine; feature: ODZ; material: water; isolation source: 160 m water sample filtered on 0.2 um supor filter | place: Pacific Ocean | collected 2012-04-08 | depth 160m m
AAGTCACTCACGCAATTATTGAGCAAGACCAACTTGGCTCGGTTGGCAAACGGGGATCGTGAAGGTGCCATGGCCGATGTCCGTCTAATGTTTCGAATTGCAGATGTGACAGGCAACAATTCGACCTTGATGGGACAACTTTCGGTTGTTGCTCAACTAAACATCATCATTCAAAGCCTCAATGTAGGATTGCACACGGGCGGATGGAGCGAATCGCATTTGGCAGAATGGGACAAACTTCTCAAAATTGTTCAATCCGGAATCTTTGAACAGTTGGAAAATACTATTCAGAATGAACGTTTGACTGGAAATAGATTGTTTGAATATGCCGTTGAAAATTGGTCTTCCGACGAAAACAGTTTAAAGGAAATCGGCTACACGAGATTCATTTCAAAACAACGCATTTATGAGGATAGAATTTGTTACGATCGCTGCATGAAACAGTTTATTGAACAAATAAGGCAGGCACAAAAGACAGGCCAAATTAATAGAAGTGAAATTAGGAGAATAATTCGTTTAGCCAGTTTTGAGGCAATGCAAAAAGGCTATCATATTACAGAAATGTTAACTGGAGCGTTAGACATCATTGCCTACAAATTCATGGGAGCACACAAAAATCTAGTTTCATCTGCTCGACTGGGAATCGCCATCGAACGCTACCGACAGAAAAAAGGTAAACTCCCTGCCGAGCTAAACGCTCTAGTGCCGAAATACATTGATGCCATTCCAAATGACCCCTTTACCGGCAAGCCATTGAATTGGGAGTACAAGGATCTATTCCGTTACACCATTGACGTGGGCAGTAATCTATCCGGAGAATGGATTTATGACCCCATTCGAACAGCCGTCGAAACTGGGAATCTCGACACTCTAAAGTCATTCGAGGCGAACGGCTGGAAGATCACCAAGCCCAAGGCCGGGACAACCCAACCGCCAGACGGCAGTCCCATCCCAAACATGGCCGGGATGATGCCCTACGGCATGATGGGTCCGGGAATGTCGCTTGGCCAAGGGATGCCCGGGATGATGCCCTACGGCATGATGGGTCCGGGAATGCCGCTTGGCCAAGGGATGCCGGGTATGATGGTTCCGGAAATGGGCATATTTGGCGGGCGAAACGCGATCGACTTCAGCGCACCGGAAACCGAAATCCTCACGCAACAAAACGCGCTGCATCACGCCATGCACAGCGGCAACCCCGAACTGGTGCAATGGCTCATCGAGCGGGGTCTCGACCCGAACACCACCGCCAGCATTTGGACGCCCCAACCGGCGGACGAGGAGGTCGTTGGGAGAATGGACGACATGTTCAGCATGGGGATGATGGGGATGGGTGGAGACGGCGGCAGTGAACGAACCGTGCTGGAGTTTGCCGTCAGCGAACAACAAACCGAGATGGTCAAGGTACTGCTCGACGCCGGGGTACTCCCCATCGAGGCCGACGAGGAACCGAAACGCCCCGGCAACCCAACCCCGCCGGGCATGGGTATGCCCGGGATGATGGGAGGCATGCCGGGCATGATAGTGCCACCAACTGGTAACCCTTACGGGATGATGGGTATGGGCATGCCGGGCATGGGTATGCCACTCCCGGAGACGCCCACAGCATTCGAATTGGCCAACACCGAAATACTTCCCCTGCTCTTGGCCAAGGTTCCAAAAGAACTGCTGCCCAAGGCACTCGGGGAGGACAGCGTCGTCTCGCTTCTCCGCAAGACCTTGGCCAAACGCGACCTCGCCAAGGCCCGTCTGTTGATTGAGAAGGGAGCCAACGTCAACCACCCGCCTCCCAGCCTGGAACCGGAAGCGCCCGAGCCAGGCGAATTCGGCAGCCCCGGAATGCCGCTTGGCCAAGGGATGCCCGGGATGCCTCCCGGCATGATGCCAATGCCCAAAAGCATCTGGATCGACGGCTACCTGTACCACGAGGGCCTCGGCGGCGGAATGGGGATGATGGAGGACACCAACAAGGTGGACTTGACGACTTTATCCGTCGTCTCCCAAGCGGCCCGGATCGGTGATTGGGACTTCTTCAATCTCGTTTTGGAAAAAGGCGGCGACTCGAACCGACGCGAAATTGACGCAAGCACCCCGCTGCACCATGCCGCCGCCAACCCGGATGGTGCCATCCTCAAACAACTCCTGGCCAAGCAACCCGACCTCACAGCCAAGGACAACTCCGGCAAATCTCCCGCAGTCCATGCCGCAAAAGCCGGCTTGCTCGATAACGTCAAGCAACTGCAACAAGCCGGCAGTGACCTGAACAATAAAGCCGTTGTTAACGTCTCAATCCAAAGCCTAAACATAAAACTGCTTGCCCACTTGATTAACAACGCCAAAAAACCACTGAACGAAAACTCTACTTGGGCAGAGGCACTGGGCATACTTGCAACCGAGATTCCCGATGATGCTGATGAAGAACAAACCGCTAATATCCGAAAAATCGGTACCCTACTGTTCGACAATGGTCTTCGATCCAACAGCATTCAAAACATCGAAGATTTGGAACGAGCTATCACTGAAGCCCAATAATCTAATAAGGAGAATGCCGATGATAATTCTTATAGGTATGGGGATAGACAACAACGAGAATGGGATGACTACGATAAAAACAATTGGCTACGATACAGAGGATTCCAATGACATCCACTCAGAGAAAGAAGAGGACGCCGCTTGGGCAGAGACAGAAAAAGATGCAGCGGATGGGTTCGAATAATCACCCCGGCCAAACACTTGGCCAAGCATAAACGAATAAAAAGATGAACGAACAAAAAGACGCCACAACCCAGCAACCGAAGGAGGAGGTCAAGTGGAACCTGCGCCCAGTGTTCTTCTTCAACCTCTGGTTGCTCCTGTGTTCGACCGGGGTCTTTGCGGGCGCGATGGACGAACGACGGGCCGACAAGGCGATGGAGGAAATCCTTAATCTGGTTTTCTCCGGCCAAGGAATTCTTTTTGCTGGATTGGTGTTGGCATTTTTTTTCACTCGCAATCGAGGACTGAAATTTCGGCTGATCGTCATGGCGTTTCTGGTACCAGGAGTGACAATCCTCATGATTGGCCTCGGAAAAGAGTTGGGCGACAAGTGGTTGGATCTGTATTCCAAAGACGAACCCAAATTCAGCGCCGTAATGTGTTATCTTTGGGCAATTCCCGCAAACCTGTTTATGCTGTACCGCACCCGCCGTGGTTGGGTGCCTACTGAGGCCCGGCGTGAAATCGGCTGGGGCGGCAACACGTGGTTGATTCTTAACGTCGTCGTCGCACCCGTGATATACTTTGTCACCCTCTACTTCGCGTCCGGTTTGGCGAAGGAACATCAGGCCTTGATCTGGCTTGCACCGGGTTGGTTGTTCTTATCGGGAATTGTCCTGATTTCCATGGGGCTCCCCACCACCGAAAAAGAATCGCCCATCAAGCCTCTTAAGGGCGTGGGTGAGATGTCGCTGCTCATGATGGGGGTTCTTGGACTACTGGGTACGCTGATTGTTCAGGCCAAGGGGATCGATGGGCTGTTTTATCTCTTTATCTCGGTCTGGGTCTTCGTGTTTTTCGGGCTGCACACGCTAATACGTGGCTTCGTCTCACGGTGGATAAGCGACCCGACTCAACGCATCCTGTTCAAGTGGGTGCAATGGGGTGGTGCCGCTGCGCTGGTCCTGCTGGTTCATTTCATCCCCGGCTATTATATCGTCGGCAAGTGGTCGGGCGAACGTGCCTGGGCCAAGCACAAGGCCGCCGGGGAGTTGGAGGGCTGGCATTACAAATATGCGGACTACGCCGGGGAGATGCCGCCGCCCCAAGATAATTTCTACATGGCCAGACCGTTCAAAGTTTACCACGAGGATCAAGGGAACCGATATTCGAGCCCCGAAGTTAAAGCTTTGAATGAGTTGCTCGACATACATCCCGGTTACTCGTCCAAAGTGAAATCAAGACAGTTCCCAAACATGAGCGAATTCGCGGATCAACTCCGGAAGAACCTGACCGCAAACGGCACTCGAAGACGAAACGAGCAACCGCTGATACCAGACATGATTCCGGCGAACAGCACCGATGATGAAGTGCTCGACCTCTACTTCAGCCAGTTCGATGGATTGATCAATGACTTACGCACGGCCGCACGACGACAAGAGAATTACTTCCCGCTGCGTTACCTCTTCGGCCCGGAAACCGGACTTCCGCACGCTGCTAAAATACGGAGTGCTGGCCGGCTTCTAAGGGACTTGAGCTTGACCGAACTGGCCCGCGGGAATGCGAACTGGGCGATGGAACTCATCCGGCTGCAGTTCCGGTTGTTTGACGCGCTCAACACCCCACCCTGCACGATGATGTTTTATGTCCAAATGAGCGCCGGCTCAACCATCCTCGATGGAGTGAACGATGGTTTACACATGGACGGGTTCAGTGATGCGCACCTAAAGGAACTAGATCGCCTGTTCACACTCGACAACAGCTTTCTAGAAAACGCGGAAAGGGCTCTTAACTCCGAACGCCTGATGTATGGCTCAGGATGCCTCGAGCGATTGGCCAGAGGCGACAATATGAGATCTATTTTCAAGGGACAGAAATGGATCAAGTTGTACCCCAAACAGTGGATTTATCAGGAGCTTATTTTCTGGGATAAAAAGATGAAGGAAAATATCAAAATGATCCGGCAGGCAAGAAAGACCGAACGCATTAACCAAAATCAGGGACCGTTCCTTGCCAAGATGATGCAACTCGAGGGGGTGTCCAAGGGGCACCGATTCGGACCCAGTCTCCTGGGTGTCTACAAATCGACCCTGAACCGAACCGGGACTTTCATGAACCGGTTCTCCGCAGCCCGGCTCGGTATTGCCATTGAGCGGTATCGCCAGGCCAACGGGTCTGTGCCCAACGAACTTGACGACCTCGTACCAAGCTACATGAAGTCCATCCCGAACAACATCTTCACTGGTGAACCGTTGGCTTGGGTGCGCAAGAACAATCAGCGTTACAAGATTGCCGTCAGCGACAACTATCGGCAGACGTGGAAGTACGATGGTATTCTTGCCGCTATCCAGCTGGGTGACCTTGAGGCGCTGGAAAAAATGGGCGAGAAAGGCTGGGAACTGACGACGCCCAAGCCGGGTGAGGAATCAAAACATGAACAAGCCCTGAAGGTCGGCAACAACGAGGATCCCGATCCAAATTACCTCGATGTCCCCGAAAGCATTGCCCTCACAAAACAGGAAGCCATCAAGCTGGCGGTCCTCGGAGGTAACATGGACGTGGTCCAGTGGCTGATCCGGCACAACCTTAAGTCAAGCCAGGCGGAACTCGTTACGGCTGTCGACCTACAGCGAACTGATCTCGTGAACCTGTTCCTCGACAGCGGAGTGTTGCCACTCGTGCCGACAGACCCTTCACAGCAGACAGGCCGGCGGAACCACACCCGCGCGTCTGTATTCGAGATAGCTAACGCGGAAATCCTGCCGCTGCTTCTGGCCAAGGTACCCAAGGAACAATTGTCGAAAGCCCTTGAGGAGGATCAACGAAACACACTACTACACAAGACCCTGGCCAAGCGCAACATTGCTAAGGCCCGGTTGTTGATTCAATACGGAGCGAGCGTAGAAGATCCCTCACTTATTGAGTTGGTAGCTCAACCAATGGAAAACAATCAGCGACGAGCCGAACTCGTGGAGTTGTTGATTCAGCATGGAGCGAGCGTGGAACACCCCAGATTACTTAATTTGGCGGCTCAGTCCGGGGACTTGGACCTCATAAAACTTCTACTCAATAACGGAGCCCCCATCGATCCCTCCAGGGGGCATCCCGCGGTTATCACCGCCAATAATCCAGACAGCGCCTTGCTCAGGACTCTTCTGGAACATGAAACCAAACCAGACGCGTGGCAATTGAAAGAAGCAGCCCAGGCAGCCGCCTCCGCCGGACTGATCGAGAATCTCGATTTGCTCGAAGAGGCCGGAGCCAATTTGGACGAGATGGCTATCGTCAACCCTGCCTTTCGGAGCGGGAACTTGGATTTAATTCACCACATCGCCTTGAAAGCAAATAAGCCCCTCTCCAAGAATAATGGGTGGGGTCAGGCCATGTACGAATTCGATAAGCTTGTTTCGCTGATGCTAGAACCAACAGAAACGCTGGAACCACCCGATGCAATCCGTCCGTCCGGATTTAACGGCCCGGAAACCTCTGTCACGTTCCGAAACCTATCAGGGCAAACCATTCGCTTGGTTTGGCTATCAGGCGATGGTGGGCGTCGACGTTACAATGTCATTCGAGATAAATCTGAATACACCTAACAAACTTATGCAAATCATGTGTGGCTCATTAATACAGAAGAAGGTAAAACGCTAGGCGTTTATGAGGTGAAGAGTGAAAACCACACTGTGATTATTGATGATGGAAATCTGAAATCAAAACTAACCGACCAAAACCTGGCGAAACTACGCAACATTGCCAAGCTACTGTTCGAGAATGGACTAAAGTCAGCCATGCTCAAAACCAACGACGACATTGCCAATCTCACATGGGAAAAGCTGGAGGCCGCACGGGAGGAGTACGAGGAGCCAAGCACCTTTGAGGACACCGACGGCGATGGCGTTGATGATTACGATGAAGAACTGGTGGGCACTGATCCGAACGATCCCAATGACACCCCGACACAGGAGCAAATTGAAGCAGCGGCAGCAGCAGACGAATAGCCCACCGGTCAAGCGGTGAGGTTACTTGGTCTTGGAGAGGACGATGAACCAGGCGGAGTTGGTCTCGGTATTGCCGGCAAGCACCATGTGACTTCCGGGCTTAAGGTTCTGGGCCTTTTGAACCAGCATTCTGCCCTTGCTGAACAGGCTAACGGCAACCTTGCCGTTCTTCCGGTTGGTCACCTTGATTGAGGCGGCCCGGCTCAGCTTGGCGGTCTTGGTGGCCGCATCGGCGATATTCATCTGCATGGCGTTCAGATTGTAGTAGTGCTTCCACTTGAACACCTGGGCCAGTTTTTTCCTGATGGCAGCCGGAACCTCCATTTTGCCTTTTTCCTCCTTGCTGGTGCCGAGCACGAGGTGGGCCTGAACAGTGATCTGTTGGGCTTGGACCGCGACGAAGCCGCCGTTGGCAAAAAGCAGCGCGGCCAACAAGGCTGTGAATCGTTTCATCGGGCGTTTGTATGGAACATGGACATCGCGAAAAAGAGGAGATTCATAGAGGAATGGGGGACGCTAATCAAGCCATAGTTGAAGGCTATCCGGCCGAAGGTCGATGGAGATATCAAGCCAGACAATGCTAATGTTGTCGTCCCCGGTGTTGAAAGTCATCACGTCAATCTCGTCGGCAGACAACTCCAGCTCGTGGTCGCTGACCAACCGGATGCCAAGGTCGGGCGGCTCGTTGTGCCGTGAAAGCGAGGTGAACAGCAGGAGAATGCACGCCACCCCAGCCAGCGGTGTCACCCACCGCAGTAACCAGTTCGCACCCGATGCTGGCCTGGCAACGCGCTTGGTTTGCCGCTCTTCGCGCCTGATAGCCTCGGAGATTTGGTTCCAGTGAAAGTCGCCCAACTCCGGCAGCGCGCGCGGCAACTCGGCACCGGCCATCAGCCCGCGCACGGCGGTGAGCTGGGCGTGCAGTTCCCGCAGCCGGTCGTCGGTCTCCATGCGCTCTCGCAACGCCTCGGCCTCAGCACCAGTGAGTTCACCGTCCACCAGGGCTTGTACCTTCAGTTCGTTCTCGTTTTCGTTCATTCGATTAATCCGTCCCGTTTCAGCGTTTCCTTCAGCAAAATGGCCAACCGTTTTCGGGCATAAAACAGCCGCGACATGACGGTCCCGATGGAGGTGCCCATCTTCTCGGCGATCTCCCGGTACTCGAGTTGTTCGAACTCGTACAGGACGACCACCGTGCGGTGCTTGTCCGAAAGCTTGGCCAAGGCAGCGTCGATTCGTTCCCGCAATTCCTCGCGGCTCAGTCCCTCGACCGGATCGACCGTCTCCATCTCCAGCCGGTTCTCGACCGGGCCGGTGGATTCCTCCATCGCCTCGATGGAGTCCATCCGCGCCCGTTTCTGCCGACGCAGTTCGTCGAGACAGAGGTTGGTCACGATCCGGCTCAGCCAGGTCGGAAAACTGGCCTCGCCATGGAATTGATCCAAGCGCTGCCACGCCTTCACCCACGCATTCTGGGAAAGATCCACCGCGAGATCCTCGTTGCGCATGATGCTGTAGGCGCGGACGTAGATGCGGTCGCGGTGCCGTGAAACCAACTCCTCAAAGGCCTGCATGTCGCCCGCCTTGGCCCACTCGACCAGTTGGGGCTCTTCCGCCGAGGAGTGTGCTGGTTCTTCCGGCATTTCAAGCGACGCACCCCATAACAGGCTTATTCAAGGTACTTACAATTTCCCCTTCGTGCTGGGCAGCTGCCCGGCGATTCGAGGATCCCGTTGGCAGGCAACATCGGTCGCCCGAGCGAACGCCTTGAACAGTCCCTCGACGATGTGGTGCGGCTCGTCGCCGTACAGCAACTCAAGGTGCAGGTTGCAACGGGCATCGTTGGTAAACGCCTGGAAAAACTCCTTCGCCAGTCCGAAGCGGAACACCGACGACATGTCCTGCGACTTGTCGGCGTCGGTGACGCCCTTTTGGTGGTGCCGTGCCAGGCCGCGCCAAACGAGGTGCGGCCGGTTGCTGAAGTCAATGACGCACCTCGTGAGGCACTCGTCCATCGGCACGTACGCCTCGCCGGTGAACGGGTTGCGCGGATCGAAGCCGGTGCCGTAACGCCGCACGCCCTTCTTGTCGCCAAGCGCCTCGACAAACGCCTGGCCAAGCGCGATGCCGCAGTCCTCGACAGTGTGGTGGTGATCCACCTCGACGTCGCCGTTGCATCGCAGGTTCAGATCCATCGTCGCATGCTTGGCGAACAACGTCAGCATGTGGTCGAGGAACGGGATGCCGGTGTCGATCCTCGACTTGCCCTTGCCGTCGATGTTCAGGCTGAGCCGGATCTTCGTCTCACCGGTGTCGCGTTTGATCTGTGCCTTGCGTGGCTGCATGGTTGAATCGTTCAGTCGCTTGGCGTCGTCATTGGTCGATCGCCGCGAGGTGGCGTTCGACCTCGATCGCCGCCGCGCACCCTTGGCCGGCAGCCGTGATCGCCTGCCGATAAACGTGGTCCGAGCAATCGCCCGCCACGAACACGCCGCCGACATTGGTTTCCTGCCCGCGCTTGGGCAAGATATAACCGGCGGCGTCCATATCGATCACGCCACAGAACAGTTGCGTGTTGGGCACGTGTCCGATCGCGATGAACAACCCGGCGCAGTTGAGGGTGCTCTCTTCGCCCGATTGGTTGTTGCGCAGCTTCACGCCGGTGACTTTGTCCTGCGCGACGTCCAGCACCTCGGTGACTTCCGAATGCCACACCGGCTCGATTTTCTCGTTGGCCAAGGTGCGCTCGGCCATGATCTTCGAGGCACGCAGTTCGTCGCGTCGGTGAATCAGGTAAACTTTTGATGCAAAACGGGTTAAATAGTTCGCCTCCTCGCAGGCGGAGTCGCCGCCGCCGACCACCACCAGCGGCTGATCGCGGAACATCGGCAGTGCCCCGTCGCAGGTCGCGCAATACGTGACGCCCTTTTTCTCCAACTTAGCCTCGCTCTCAAGTCCGAGGTGGCGGTGTCCGGCCCCGCTGGCGATGATCACCGTCTGCGTCTGCTCTTCGCTGCCGTCCACGGTTAGCTTGAGCGGTTGGCTGCTGAAATCGATTGCGTCCACCGTGCTGCCGAACTGAATCTTCGCCCCAAATCGTTCGGCCTGCTGCTGCATTTCCATCATCAGCTCTGTGCCGTCGATGCCCTTGGCGAAGCCGGGGAAATTCTCAACAATGCTGGTTGTGGTAAGCAACCCGCCCGGCATCACGCCGGTCAGCACAAGCGGCTCGAGATCGGCACGGGCTGTGTAAATTGCGGCGGTCAGTCCGGCGCAGCCGGACCCGATGATAACAACTTTCTCCATACAGGCGACGGACGGTAAAAGCGCAGCCGCCCCTTGGCAAGTCAAGTGCTTGGTTCACTCAAAGCCCGATGACTCGCTTGACGGCGTCGGTTTCGGAGGCGACGACAGTAGGCTCGAGGCCGGCGACGCTGATGGCGTTGTCCGGGTCCTTCAACCCGTGGCCGGTGAGCGTGGCGACCACCCGGCTCCCCGCCGGGATTAAATTGTCTCGCACACACTGTATCAGCCCGGCGAGCGACGCCGCGCTGGCCGGCTCGGCAAACACGCCCTCGGTGCGCGCCGCCAGTTTGTACGCCGCCAGGATCTCCTCGTCAGTCACCTTGGCAATGTGGCCGTTGGATTCCTTAAG
>MPLZ02105657.1_pt1 | contig 10346 bp, 6 predicted proteins | sample 1617311 | NCBI WGS metagenome assembly MPLZ02 (sample SAMN05944806, study PRJNA350692) | marine metagenome | biome: marine; feature: ODZ; material: water; isolation source: 160 m water sample filtered on 0.2 um supor filter | place: Pacific Ocean | collected 2012-04-08 | depth 160m m
CCCACGAGGCCGAAACCGAAGAGCGCAACGATGCCGAACTCGCGCAGTATCTTGGCGCTCGGGTTGATTTTGAAATCGGCAATCGTCATGGCGTTTCTAGTCGAGGGCGAACTCCTCAAGATACTTGGCGTTGTCGGGCTCCCCGGCGTTGGGCTGTTTCTCCTTCCGCAGAATCACGCGGCCCAGCACGAGCACGTCCATGTTGGTGCCCATGAAACAACGGTAGGCGTTCTCGGGCGTGCACACGATGGGCTCCCCCCGCACGTTGAAACTGGTGTTGATCAGGACGGGAGAATCTTCCTTGGCGTGGAAGGCCTTGAGGAGTTTGTGATAGATCCCGTGTCGCGTGTCCGCAGTCTGCACGCGGGCCGACATGTCGACGTGGGTGATCGCCGGCACCACCGAACGCTTCTGATTGAGCTTCTCCAATCCGGTCAGATCGGCCTCCTCGTCATTGAGGGTGAAGCGTTTGTCCTCCTGCACGGGCGCCACCAGCAGCATGTAGGGGCTGTCCTGGTTCGCCTCCATCTCGAAGTATTCGGCCACTTTCTCGCGAAGAATGACGGGGGCGAAGGGGCGGAAGGATTCGCGAAACTTGATCTTGAGATTCATGGTGCGCTGCATCTTCTCCGAGCGAGCGTCGCCAAGGATACTGCGCGCTCCCAGGGCCCGGGGACCGAACTCCATACGGTCCTGAAACCAACCGATCACCTTTTCGTCTGCGATGAGCTGGGCCACTTTTTCACAGAGTTCCTCCTCGCTCGCACAGACTTCATAGGCCGCCTCTTCCCCGTCCAGGAACTCCGTGATCTCCTCCGTTTTAAACTCCGGCCCGAACCAACTGTTCCCCTGGTCGCCCTCGCCCCCGGCGATGCGCTCGTTGTCGAGGTAGTGATACCAGACGAGTTGGGCCGCTCCCAGAGCGCCCCCGGCATCGCCCGCCGCGGGCTGGATCCAGATGTCTTCAAACAGGCCCTCCCGCAGGATTCGTCCGTTGGCCACGCAGTTCAGGGCCACCCCGCCCGCGAGGCAGAGCTTGTCCTTGCCGGTGACTTCCCGGGCGTGCGCCGCCATCGCCAGCATCAACTCCTCGGTCACCAGTTGCACGCTCGCCGCCACGTCCATGTAGAACTGGTTCAGTTCCGTCTCCGCCCGCCGCGGCGGTTGCCCGAAGAGTTGGTGGAACTTCTGGCTCGTCATGGTCAAGCCCTGGCAGTAGTTGAAATACTGCAGGTCCATTCGGAAGGAGCCGTCCTTTTTGATGTCCAGCAAGTGGTTGCGGATCTTGTCGGCGTAGATTGGTTGGCCATAGGGTGCGAGCCCCATGAGCTTGTATTCCCCGCTGTTGACGCGAAAGCCGCAGTAGTAGGTGAAGGCCGAGTAGAGAAGACCGAGCGAGTGCGGAAAGCGCTGTTCCTGCAGGATCCTGACCTTGTTGCCCTCGCCCACCGCGATGGTGGAAGTGGCCCATTCCCCCACGCCATCGACCGTCAGGACCGCGGCCTCGTCGAAGGGGCTCGGGAAAAAGGCACTGGCGGCATGGGTCTCGTGGTGCTCGGGGAAAACCAGCGGCCCAGTGTATTCCCTGCCCAATCCCTTGCGGAGCACACGGCGGAGATGGAGCTTCTCGCGCAGCCACATCGGGATGGCTTGCCGGAAACTGCCAAATCCGCTTGGCGCAAACGCGAGGTAGGTTTCCAACAGGCGCTCGAACTTGAGATAGGGTTTCTCGTAGAAGGCCACGTAGTCGAGATCGCCGGGGCTGATTTCCGCCTCCGCCAGGCAGTATTCGATCGCCTTGGCGGGAAAATCCGGGTCGTGCTTCTTGCGGGTGAAGCGCTCCTCCTGAGCGGCTGCCACGATCTTGCCGTCGCGCACCAGCGCGGCCGCCGAGTCGTGGTAGAAGGCGGATATCCCCAGGATGTTCATGGCCAGCGAATCAATCTGAGAATCGAGGTTTCACTGGTCAACGCCAGAACCGATTGCCCGGGGTCGGTCGCCAGCAGGGAGGGGAAGGGCAGAAGAAGCGGGGAGCTTGATTTTCACGGGGGCACTGTCAGCCCGATTGGTTGAATTGTCGATCAGATGTCGGCAGTAGCCCGGTTGGCTCACAGTCCCCTGGCGGCAGGATGATTCTGCGGGGGTCGCCCGGACCGGGGAAATGTCGTGGCCGGTGATGGGGCAGGAATCCCTCCCTTGCCAAGCGGACGGTGGGGGCTAGGATCTCCCCGTCCCGCGCCCCGGTAGTTCAACGGATAGAACAAGGGTTTCCTAAACCTTAGATGTGGGTTCGATTCCCGCCCGGGGTACCAGCCCTAAACCCCTGAAAAACCGAGAATCCACTCAATAACAGGGCTTTCTCCGCAGTGCTCTCCCGTGGGCCATTTCGCCCCGATTCGGCTCGGGTTCCTTCCAAAAACCGTTACACCCTTCGATCCCAAGATCCCTTGGCCTTTGCGTTGTGGATGAATCGTGGCCGGCCAACGTTCATCGGAGTGCAGCGCCAACCAGATTAAACCACAAGTCTTGTACGACCTCGCTGTAGCCGCTCCAGCGAGTGCAGGGTTAACGCAATTAGCCATCACCGTGAAACACTCACTATTGCCTCTGATTATGCTGACTTCTGTCAGCGCGCAGGAGGTGGACCTGTTTTCCTTCATGCCCGCTGCATCGGATGCGATCGTCCAACAAACGGCGGAATTCAAGCCCTCCGGTTCGAAATGGGGCGATGGCCTCGATGAGAAGCAGGTGTTTCATCGTCAACTTCAGTGGGGCAACGAGAAGAACGGTTGGAGCCTGCGCATCGGCAAGGGTGGTCAGATCTACTCCTTCAGAGGCCCCTTTGGTGAGGCCATGCCACCGCAGATTCACAAGGGCTCGGAATGGAACGATGAGGTCTGGCAGTTGGTCTCGGTGTGCACGAAGAGAAACGATGACACCCTCTTCCAGACCGACATGGGGCCCAAGCGGCCGCTGGCCTACTTCATTCATGGCTCAGGCACCTACAAGCGAGATCCGGCGATCAAGAAGACCTTTTACAACCCCATCCTGGCGGAGAAGGTCACCGACTCCTCCTACAGCATTCTCAACTGGGGTCAGCACGCCCACGTCCCTACCATCTACAGATCGAACGCCCTCTACTACACCCGCTTCAATGTGCACGAGGACGGAGCCATTGAGCTGAACTACGCCATCCACAACTTTGGCGACGATGTGCTCAACTACTTCAACACGCCCTGGGGTGGTGTGCGCCACAGCACGCTGCCGGAGCACCTGCTCTCCAAGCCCGATGGAAGCGTTGCTTCCACCAAGTTTGTGTCCTTCAGCAACAAGGGCATCAAGGATGCGAGCCAAACCGGAGGGTGGAGTGGCTTTTTCACGGCCAACGATCCGGAGGCCTGGGGCATTGCCTTGGTCTTTGGCCATCAAGCACAGGCAAAGCAGGCCAAGCTGCGCTATCGTTGGGGCTATGCCGGGGCCAAGGCCAATGCCCGCGACTACTTTGTCTCGGTGGTCAATCCGCGGGTGCCGGTGGGCAAGGGCCAGACCTTGAAGGTGCAGGTTTTCGTGATCGTCGATCAGCTCAAGAATATCAGTCGACGGGTTGAAGCGCTGAAGGCCAAGACTCGCTACGATCTTGTCAGCATCAAGGATTCGCCTGAGCGCACGGTGACGGTGGAAGCTGAGAACCATCAGGGAAGGCTGAAGCTCACTGCCTGGCCGAAGCAGGAGAGCCGACCCCTGTTTCTGGTGCAGGAAGCCAAAACGAAGAAGCGCTACGTGATCGATGACCTCTACCGCTTTTCGTCCCGTGACGATTTCAAGAAATTCCACCCGGCCTACGAGGGTGACCAGCCCGTGCTGCGATCCTACGATGGCAACACTCGCTACCTCCGCCTCTTGGGCTTTCTCGATGAGGATCGGTCATTGCAGGATGTGCTAAAGTGATCACTTCATCGGATGCATGGCGGTTGTGTCATCAACGCCGGGTCCGCCAGACTGGACATTGGATCGCCCACACCGTCTGTCACGAGGTGCCTCACCGGCAGTTCGTCTTCACCATGCCGCGTCCCCTGCGCGGCATCTTTCGCAAGAGACGCCACCTCCTCTTCCGCACTGCCATCGAGTGCCTGCGCGACTGGTTCCGGACCCGCCTCGACCTTCCCGACGGCCAACTCGCCGCCATCGCCGCCGTGCAGAGCTTTGGCGACTACCTCGTCTTCCATCCGCACCTCCATGTCCTGGCCGCCACCGGTCTCTACGACCGCGAGGGTCGCTTTCATGAGATCCCCTTGGAGACCCTAGAATCTCTTCGCCGAACTCTTCCGCCACCGCTTCATTGCGAACCTCCTCGACAAGAAGATCATCAGCGAACGAAAGGCCCGCCAGCTTCTGAACTGGAAACACAGTGGCTTCAGCATCGATGCCGGCGATCGCCCCGTCCATAGCGCCGCAGGTCGTCAACAGCTCGCGGAGTATCTGCTCCGCGCTCCGTTCTCGCTGGAAAAGATCACCTGGGTCGAAAAGACCCGCCGGGTCATCTGCCGCTCCAGCCGCAGCTGGCGGACAAAAAGGAATTTTGAAGTCTTCACCGCCACGGAGTTCCTCGCCGCCGCAGTCGAGCACATTCCTCCGAAGAATCAGCACACCGTCCGCTACTATGGACGCTACTCCAACAAGTGCCGCGGGATGGAAGTCCAGGCGTGGCAGGACACGGGCGATGGTGATCAGCCGCCCAGTGTGCCAGCTCCCGCCGCAGCGAGCGCCCGCAACCTCCGGCCTCTCTGGCGCAACCTCATCCTGCGCATCTGGGGCGAGGACCCGCTCCTCTGTCCCTGCTGCAAGGGCCTCATGAAAGTGCACGGCACCCTGACTCGCCCGGGCAGGAGTTCCAGGTGGCGATCAACTCTCAGGTGGCACCGTAGCGCTCATTAAAGTCGCCCTTCAATACGGAAAGGACCATCCATTCTTAGGCTGTGGCCACTCGGAGCTTCTTTGCCTTGCCCATCTTTCTCAGGGCCATCATCAGGAAGGCAACAGCCACCAGCAATAGCGGAATCCCGACAAGTGGTCGATAAAACACCCAGGCGACCGCAATGGTTGTCAGGGAGAGGCCCAGAGAAATGAGGATCGCCATAACGAATGTCCCAGCCGCTACAATATCGCCAAGGAAGGGCAGAAAACTGCTGACTACCGCGAGAGGTTTGAAAATCATCGCAAACCCGATAACCATCAGAATCAATCCAACTAATCGCAGTATCCAGGTAAGAATCTTGAGATCGCTTCGCTCGGCTGCGATCACCCCCTCGATACTCAATTCCCCCATTCTAAGAGGCGAAAACCTTTTCCCATTCCGAGCAACAAAAGCCTCAAAGGTATCGCCTTGTTGTTTGGCAATAAAACTAATCAATGCGGGTGGCACGACCGAGAAGGCGATTCTCAGGTCCCCGACCGCGGGAACTGAGGGGTCTTCGCCCTGGTAATACCCGGAATCGCTATCTTTCAATCCCTCCCGCATTTCTTCTGGAAGTGCAGCTCGATGATCCACTGTGAGCTCAAGGGGGATCTCCCCTCCAATCTGCCGGACGAGGTCTTCATTGAGCCTGAAGGCACCAACAGTCGCCTCCTTCGTCAGTAACTCTGCACTCTCATAGGGCATGGGTGGGTTTTCATGACCCTCCGGATGCCTGAAAAGAGAAGAATCGATAGGCTGAAGTGACCAGGCTTTCTCATACTCATAGGTTGTAACCGTTTTCTCACCGCCTCCAGCAGTTGTCTTGGTCTCAGTAGTTTCAGACTCGCGCCACTGGAACATTTCAACGCGGGTTGTCAGCCGAAGCGCCGTCGCTGAAACTTGAAAACGCTCATCCTTGAGCACCTCCTCTGTCGTGGCCTTTCCTGTGAGATGAACGGGCTTACCCTCATTCTCAACATCCACTCGATCTGCCGGGACGGTAACGGCAAGCTTGGAGAGTTCGCTCAGTCCGGCATGGCTTTTGGCAGAATTGCCTTCATTCATCCATAAAAGCATGAGGGAGCCCGGAATTAGGACGACTCCTACAACACCCCCCACAACCGCGTTCTTGATACGGGAGGCGTATCCGGTGTTGGTCACTTCCGTGAAACTACTTGGCATGATGATCATCGTGGCCCAGGCGTCCAGACTGGACAATTACAATCAACCGGGAAAATTGTAATACCCCACCACCGAATGACACGTTGCGCACGTGAGCAACAACCTTGGCCTCCGCCAGTGGAGCCTGCACCCCCGCCTTCCCCGGGCCCATCAGCCCCGGTGAGCGTTTTTTTCGGCAACCCTCCTGCTGTTTTCAGGAACGGTCGATGGCATCAGGAGAATTGATCTAGGGTTTTGTTTTCGTCACCCAGACGGGAGAGGACCAGGCCATGTTGCCGTCACTCTGGACAACCCGCACGTAATAACGGTTTTCGCCTTCCAGCATATCCTCGTCGGTCAGCGATTGTTCGAAAATCGAACCTTTGAAGGAGCGAAACTCCTTCCAGTCCTTTTCGTTCCTCACGATGGTGATCCGTTTGAAGGTGGCGGTGCCGTCCACCTTGAACCACAGCTTGGCGTTCTCCCTGGTCTCGAAGATCGAGCCGAGGGGTTTTCCGTTGCAGGTGAAATCGAGGTAGATCTTGTCGGTCGCCGCGATCGTCCGGCGGTTGTCGAAGGCTTCGATGATCCCCTCGCGGGTGAAGTCCTTGCAGAACACCCCACCGTAGCTGGCATGCTGGGAAATATGGTCGGAACTGGCGAAGACTCCGAGGTTGTGGCCTTGCTTCAACGCATTTTGATAGGTTCCCGCCTTGTACTTGCCGAAGTCGGTGATGGGGCCCGGCGGAGTGGCCCTGGCATCGCCGTTGATGGTGTATCCTTCGCCGGGACGCAAACCGACGGTGGGTTGCGGGGCCCCTTCGCCCTCGTAGGATACGCGGGCTCCCTGGAAGATCTCCACGACGTTTTCGGAGTCATGATCGATATGGTCGTATTTCCCCCAGTCCGTGCCCATTCCGGTTGCCCCGGTGTGGCTGATCACGGCGACCGGCTTGCCGTAACTCCTGAGGATGTTCCATAGTTCGGAGGGCAGGATTTCCCCGGTTTGTCCGCTCGCCGGAAAGACCTTGCTCCAAGGTGACTTCAAGTAAGTCGATCGCCGGATGTAGACGATGGGTCCGCCGCGCTGGGCGAACACGACGTTGCGGTGTCCCCAGGGCCAGCTCTGTTCACGTTCGTAGACGTAGAGTGTATTGAAGCGTTCGGGGCTGTGGAGGGCGTCGTGCATGCGCTGGTTGTGCCACCACTCGTAGGAATGATACATCTTGCCGACGTCGGTGTGGTCGGAGGTGCCGAGGAAGTCGAGCTTGGCCAGATCGTAGGCGTAGCGGAAATGGTCCACGATGCATCCGTCGAATCCCGTTCTGCAATTCGATACGTCGGTGTGGCGATGCACGTCTCCCCAGAACAACCCATAGCTTTGCCCGTCCACTTTCCATTGGTGGCGGTCAGAGGCAGGGCGCTCGGGAGTCCTGTGGGAGTGCGGAGTTTCCAGCTTCTGCTCCGCCTTGGCAACGGGGGGAGAGGCCTCGGGAAGTCTGGAGGGGGAAGGGAGGGTGGCCAGCATGACCTTGAGCGTCTGGTGAGCCTTGCGTGGTCTCTCGTCGGACGGCCAGCACGCCCGAAGATCGCCCCTGGCTCCTTTACCCGACGGCAGGAAAACGACTTTCCTGTCCTGCCCATAGCTGCTTGACGGAATCCTGCGGCGAGAACTCCAGGTGCCTGACTTGATCCGATAGGAGGTCACCGCCACGCGCCAGAGGGCCGCGTTGAAGTAACGGTAGGCGATCCATGGGTTGCCTTCCTTGCCGACTCCAACCACGGGGACGTTGACCGGGTGGCCGGCCTCACCGGCGGTTCCGAGGGCAATCTCCTTGAATCTGGAGGTGGCAATGTCGAATTTGCCGAAGAGGATCGATTTCCCGGCATTGATTCCCGTCTTGTTCCCGTGACCGCGGTAATCGAGACCGTGCCTGACCTTGCCGCGTTCGGCTGCGATCCAGAAACCATCGCCTTCCGCGGTGGCGGTAATCGAGGCCCTCGCCTCGTATCTCGGGCTGTGCCCAATGGGAAATTCCCTGATCTCTCCGTGGTTGTTCTCGTCCACCCGGGCGAGGTTCAGGTTGAACTCGTTCCCGCGCGAACTGTCGTAGGCGATCCAGACGTTACCTTTCTTGTCAAAGGCGAGGCTCGGTGCCCAGTCCCCTCCCTTTTGGTTAGCCACCGCAATCTCCTTGGACCACTTGCTGGATTTTGGATCGAGGAAGCGGGCGTAGATGTCGCCTTCGCCCGCCCGGAAGGATTGCCAGCTCACCCAGACTCTTCCCTTGGAGTCGGTGCCGGCCACCGCGAAGGCCTCGGCCGCGTCGGTGTCCGCCAAGGTGACGGGTTTGCCCAATCCGTTCTTTTCGTTCCAGGAACAGGCCCTGAGATCCACGGTTTGGTCGTCCGAAGTCGCGCTCCACACGATCCAGGTCGTTCCCTTGCCGTCCATCGCAAGGGCGGGGGCATGGAGGACGGCCGAATCGACCACCGTGGCCAGAGTCTCGAAACCATCATCTTTCGTTCGGGCGAGTCGCAGGGCATCGCTCTTGCCATCCCACTCCAGATAGGCAACGAGACCACGGCCTTGTTTGTCGCTCACTGCGGCCGGCAGGTCGACCTGGATACCTTCCTTGGCGATCTCTTGCAATTCACCCGCCAGTTCGATGGCGGGTTGACGGAACGGAACCATCCTCTTCCTTAAGTCTCTATCGGTTGGCTTCGGCTTGCTCGGCTGTTTTGGTTTTGGCTTATCTGGTTGTTGCGCTTTCTGCGCGGAGGCTTTGCCGCTTTCCTGCGCGTTCAGGGGCCCGGCAGATCCGCAAAAAAGGGAAAGAATCAGGGTGGTGATGGCAAGTAGTTTCATCGGCGGTTCAGGCTCTCTGCCTCATTTCTCATGTGAATGATAGTCCATTGACCACGTCTGCATCCAGATCGAATCCCTATCCGGCTTCCTTGAGCAGTGCGGACAAAGTAATCTCGAAATTCTGCAGGTATTGAAAGGGAACAAGACCGTCACGTTTGTCAAAGACTTCGACGGAAACGCGTTCAGAAATTATCTGAACCTTCACTTGCGGTGTTCCACGCCCTGAGCACCACTACCGGGAATTCCCTTTTTGGAACGGCCCCCTGAATACGTTTCTTTCAATCCCTTCATCGCATGAACAGGCAGCGGCAGATAGTCGCCCTCGCGAACCATCCAGCGATCCAGTTTTTCGCGTAAATCCTCTTCCATCTCGCGGACGGCCTCCCTGCCGGCGAGATTGTTCATTTCATAGGGATCGTTTTCCAAGTCGTAGAGTTCAAAGACCGGACGCGGACGATCGAAAGAGAGCCGTTCGTGCAACTCGGATAAATCGCCGGATTCCCGCGCAGCCTTTATCGCATTCCAGGCCGCATTTTTTTCCGCCATGTCGACAGGCGAGTAGCCGCGCTCCGGGATGGCGTTGTAGATAAAGTTGTAGCGCTTCGTCGTAATGGATCTCGACAGATCAAAACCATCCGACCGCGTGATGGGTCCGGAATGCCAACCGCGCTCGGCAAACACCTGCTCGCGCCCCGTGAACGGATTGCCCAGAAGCGCGGGGAGGAAATTCACGCCCGTCATCTCCACCGGTGCATCCATCCCCGCCGCCGCCAACAGCATCGGGGCGAGATCCTCGCCGCTGACCAACACGTCGCTCTCCGCTCCCGGCTTAATCTTTTCCGGCCAGCGAACCATGAGCGGAACATGCAGACCGCGACCATAAAGTGTTCCCTTTCCGCGCAACAGCGCCTCGCCGTTGTCGCCCATGAACACCACCAGCGTATTTTCCGACAGGTCCCGCTTTTCCAGCGCTTCCAGCAACAGGCCAAAGCCCCGGTCCAGATCGCGGACTTCCGCGAGATAGCGGGCATAATCGAGCCGCACCTCCGGAAGATCCGGCCAGTCGGGCGGCAACTTCAATTTTGTGGGATCGATTCCTTCATGGTCATCGCCCCACCTGCGGTGGGGTTGGTTGAACCCGAAATAGAGAAAGAAGGATTTGCCTTCGGGCACTTTATCCAATGCCGAGTCAAGCATGTCAGGCACCTTGGCCAGATGTTCGCCCTTGGTGCTCGCACCGGGTATAAAATGATCGAACCGCGCCTCGAAATGTTCTCCGCGAACGCTCATTTTCTCCAGTTCGTCCACGACATGGGGCGCGTCTTTCCGTTTGCCATCCAGATGCTGGTTCCGCCCATCAAC
>MPLZ02083523.1_pt1 | contig 10330 bp, 10 predicted proteins | sample 1617311 | NCBI WGS metagenome assembly MPLZ02 (sample SAMN05944806, study PRJNA350692) | marine metagenome | biome: marine; feature: ODZ; material: water; isolation source: 160 m water sample filtered on 0.2 um supor filter | place: Pacific Ocean | collected 2012-04-08 | depth 160m m
AGAATAACCAATACCAAATTGTCTGAACTGGATCACACAAGTATCCATTCAATCAACAAAACTAAAAAGGTCAGTCACACTCTCAGTTGTGTGATTGACCTCCCCCACTTAATTCTTCACAGTCAGACAGTCTCCAAGTAAAATTCCCAATTCTTGTAAAATACACCTCAACACCCTTTCCACTAAGAACTAAGTAAATCTACTAATTGACCTGAAAGTGACTGGTTTGTATAGTTTAATAATCAGCATATATGTGGACAAAGAATATGCGAAAGAAAAAAACAGGAGGATGTAAAAGAGGTTATCTAAATATTTCGTTAGAGGTGACCAACTTTAACAAACGATTAAAGGAAAGTGATGGCACCAATATATAATTATAAATGTAATTATTGCAGTAGTGAGTGGGAAGAAGTATTACCTGAAGAACAAAAGTTAGCACCAACCAAAGTCATGCAACCCGAAGAATGTGATATTTTTATTGCACCACATTCAGGACTTGCAAAATGTGATGTAGAATTAGTGGGAATCTCCACTAATTCTTCACAGTCAGACAGTCTCCAAGAAACCCCCAGTTAATTCTTCACAGAGTCAGAGAACCTCCAAGTAACTCCCCTATACTTGTATAATCACCCCAATTCTGGTATACATTGGTTTAACCTACAACTCTTATAGGAAACCTTGTGAGACATATACTCATAATCATCATCTCTCTCCTGCTTTTTACTTTTACTTTGTTTGGACAATCCAAGGAAGTTGGTGTCTTATATCAATACAAAAATTCTTCAGGTTTTGTATGGAAAACTTTTGGAAAAGATAAAGTTCAACCAAAATACGAAGGTGAGGTTTCTAATGGGACCCCAGAGGGATTTGGTGTTTTATCTTACCCATTTTATGATGGTAAAAGTGTGGTAGGTGAATGGAAAGTTGGTAAGGAGTGGTACACTGAACATCACAAAAAAGATGGAACCCTTATTGGAAAGTATGTGAATGGGGAGTGGATTCTAAAGTGGGGGGTTTTGTTTTATCGTCGGAAGAATGTGGATATAGATGGATGGTATGAGGATGGTGATGAGAAAAAGGAGAGGAAATATGTTGGTGAAGTAACAAATGGGAAACCAAATGGTCAAGGAACAGAGACTTCCCCTGATGGAGAAAAGTATGTAGGGGAATGGAAGGATGGGAAAAAACATGGTGAAGGAAAATATACTCGACCTGATGGTTCAAAGTATGTGGCGGAATGGAAAAATGGGAAAAGGAATGGTTATGGAACCTTCACTTCTTCTGATGGTTCAGAATATATGGGGGAATTCCTGGATGGGGTAAGAAATGGTCAAGGAATCTTCACTTCACCAGGTGGTTCAAAGTATATAGGGAAATTCCAGGATGGGGAAAAAAATGGTTATGGAACCTTCACTTGGCCTGATGGTGGAAAATATGAAGGAGAATGGAAGGATGGGGTATTTCATGGCCAAGGTACAGTCACTTTAGCTGATGGAGAGAAGTATGTTGGGGAATGGAAGAATGGTGAAAAACATGGTCAAGGAACATACACTTTTCTTGATAGAAGTAAGTATGCAGGTGAGTTTAAAGGGAACAGGCCTTGGAACATCAATTTTTATGACAAAGAAGGTATCATCATATGGAAGATGGTGGATGGAAATCAGGTTGATGATGGATATATAAAAACAAGGTTAAGAAATCTATTGAGGACTAACAATGGTGTTATGAAGAGTTGTTGGGGATTAGATTTATTAAAATCTGGTCAAACTTTATTCATCAAACTAGATAAAAATAAAAAAGTGATAGGAGGTTATGTATTTGAAATATTGAAAAAATATGAAAATGTTACCGGTATTAAAATTAAATTTAAAATGGAAGAAACATTGCAAAATTGTCTCGATAAAATGAGAAATGGTACAAATGATGTTATGACAGGTTTATTAGAAAAAGATGATAGAAATACTTATATGGATTATTATTACGGGGACAAAGAAAATGATGATCAATTTAAACAAATTGTAATATCGAAAAAAAGTCCATTTGCTAAATATAGTAAAGAACTGGAAAAATCAATAAATATCGTGCAGAATTAAAAAGTATATATTTGCTACATTCTCAATTTCATTCCTGGGTACTCCCACTAATTCTTCACAGTCAGACACCCTCCAGGTAAAATCCCCATTTCTTGAAAAACAAACCGATGGATGTAATTTTTTGGGTTTTCCTAAAACACGATCCATTAGTCTTTCAGATTTTTACTTTGAAGTTTTTTATATTTCTGTTTAACCTAGCACATTGTGGAAGACGTGTGTTCTTTTGATCTGCACGCTTCTTAAACATTGACAGATTGGCCCATTATGGGTATGCGCCAACCGGTCAGCTTTAACAAATTAGCAGATATGTATGCACATCCAAATAATTAGCTTCAATTTCCTAGTAAAAATCAAGCACGGAGGATAGAAATGACTATTAAAGAAGCCTGCCATTGCGGTTCAGTGGAGTTCACGCTGCAGAACGATCCTATGATGCACTTCGCCTGTCATTGCAGTGATTGCCAGTATATATGGGGTAATTCCTTTTTTGGTTACGCATATTCCACCGACGACATCAGCATCACCGGAGACGTAAAAAAATATTCCTATGAGGGTGGGAGCGGCAATCAACTGCATTACGTTTTCTGCCCAGAATGTGGCTGCAAAATTCATTCGCAGCCAGACCTAATTGAAGGGATGATCTACATCCCCTGCGGAATGCTCAAGAAACATTTTGAGTTTGAACCGAAGGTAGAGATTTTCTCTTCTAATAAAGCATCCTGTTTTGCTCAGGTGAAAGCGACTGCCGAATCCTACGAGCACAATGGCACAATCGAGCGGATAGGCGAGTTGCTGGAGAATCTCGAACAGAGATAGATATGAGCGATCTAGAGCAGGAACTCGAGAAGCTCAAAAAAGAGAATAAAAAACTATCTCTGGAATCCAAATTAAGAAAATCGATGGCGGTCGAACTGGATCGTCAGAAGGAGTTGTTGCGTCAGGCTACCGAGGAGGTAGAGGCGCAAAAAGAGAAGATTGAGGGAATCTCACTAAAGTTGTCACGGTATTTGCCTGTTCAGTTGTACGAGCAGATCTTCAGCGGTTCTTTGGACATTCATAAAAAGAGTGAGAGAAAAAAGCTCACAATTTTCTTCTCCGATATCGTCGGTTTCACGTCGATCTCAGAGCAGATCGAGGCGGAGGAGATCAGCGAATTTTTGAGTTTCTACCTTACGGAGATGAGTGCGATCACGGAAAAATTCGGCGGGACCATCGATAAATTCATCGGCGATGCCATTATGATTTTCTATGGCGACCCTCAATCCGAAGGCGACGTGCGGGATGCAAAAAACTGTGTCGATATGGCCATAGAAATGCAGAGCCGCATCGATGCGCTGCAGCCATATATCCGCAAACAGTTCAGTTTCCCCACCAATCTGAAAATCCGGATCGGAATTAATACAGGATTCTGTAATGTCGGGAATTTCGGAAGTACCAGCCGTTTGGATTATACTGCCATAGGCAGAGCGATCAATGTGGCGTCCCGCTTGGAATCTGAGGCCGAGTCCGGCGAAGTGCTGGTGTCTGAGAACACCAAGATTCTGGTGGAAGATTTTTTTGATTTCTCCTCCGAGCGGGTCGTACTCCCCAAAGGGGTACCCCATCCGGTGAATTGCTACAGCGTTTCCCATGAGAAATCGCTTAATCGGGAAAGCATTATCGGAGAGTGCTTCAAGCTGGTGATCAACAACTCGAATCTGACCGATAACGACCTGGATACGCTAAAGGCCTTAGTTGCCAAATATGCGGAGGAACCCAATGGAGTAATACAAAATGAATCCATAAAACAAATCCCATCAACTCCTGTGAGTAACCCCACTAATTCTTCATAGTCAAACAGTCTCAAAGTAAAATCCCCACATTCTTTTAAAATACTCCTAAACACTCTTGACATTTGGGACCTAAAGCTTGAGACTCCACGCTAAAATAATTTCTTGATTTCCAAAACGTTCTTCATTCAATAAAACATGCCTAATTCAGGATTAATCGACGAGCAGACCAGTGGGGTTTATGTCATTTCCATAACTCCTTTTGCCGAAGATGGGAGCATAGATTTCAAAAGTGTTGATTCACTTGTCGAGTTTTTTCTGGAAAAGGGGGTGACAGGGATTACTATCCTAGGCATGATGGGAGAAGCCAACAAACTCTCAGCAAATGAATCAAGAGAATTCGTCAAACACGTTTTGAAACGGGTCAATGGACGGGTTCCAGTAATAGCTGGCGTTACCGACGCCGGAATTGCCAATCTCGTGAATCTTTCCCGGTTCAGCATGGACGAAGGCTGCGCAGGAGTGATGGTGGCTCCGGCAACAGGATTGAACACTGATCAGAAGCTTTACGATTACTATGCACAGGTGATTGAGCAGCTTGGTTCGAACATACCGCTCTGCTACCAGGATTATCCCCAGTCTACCGGAGTAAGTCTTTCCGTGGAATGCTTCAACCGAATGCTCAACGACTTCACCCAGTTAGTGATGCTGAAGCATGAGGACTGCCCTGGTCTTGAGAAACTGACACAGGTCCGTGATTCTGCCGAGAAACAGGGACTGAGGCGTGTTTCGGTCTTAACCGGAAATGGAGGCTTGTACCTTCCACAGGAGTTGCATCGCGGTGCAGACGGAGCAATGACCGGATTCGCCTATCCCGAAATGCTCACTGAAGTCGTTTCGCTTCATGCCAATGCTGAAACCGAACATGCTGAAGACCTTTACGACGCCTACCTTCCTCTTGTACGCTACGAGCAGCAGCCAGGATACGGCCTTGCAGTCAGAAAAGAAGTTCTCCGCAGGCGAGGCGCCGTCACCTGTGCCCTGAGCCGGGCCCCAGGACCGGTATTGAGTCGAAAAGGGCACGAAGAACTGGATCATCTCACTGAGAGACTAGATTCACGATTGAAGGAACTGGAATGAAGATCGTAAAATAAGAGTCCGGAAAATGAAAAAGTATGATCTTCTTATTAAAAACGGGATGGTTCACACCGCAGTGGATTCCTTTGAGTCGGAAATCGGTGTTAGTGAAGGAAAAATCACTGCCATGGGGCAGAATCTGGGCCATGCTGAACGGGTTATCGATGCTAAGGGAATGCTGGTCCTTCCCGGGGGAATTGACGCGCACTGTCACATTGAACAGGAATCATCAACCCGAATCATGACCGCCGACGATTTCTACTCTGGCAGTGTCTCTGCCGCCTTTGGAGGCAACACCACTTTCCTGCCCTTTGCAGCCCAACACCGCGGGCAAAGACTGAGGGATGTCGTCGATAACGCCCGTAAGCGTGCAAGGGACAAAGCAGTAATTGACTACGGGCTTCATCTTATCATCTCCGATCCCACCCAAAATGTCCTCGAAGAGGAACTACCTTCCCTGATTAAGGAAGGTTACACTTCCTTTAAGGTCTACATGACCTACGAGATGTTGAAGATCAATGACGGTGAAATGCTGGACATTTTAGCCCTTGCCCGCAGGCATGGAGCTCTGACCATGGTTCATGCAGAGAACAACGAAGTCATCAATTGGATTTCGAAACGTCTTTTACAGTGCGGTTACAATGCGCCAAAATTTCATGCAGTGAGCCATTCTCCCGTAGCGGAAAGTGAAGCTTCACGCCGAGCCATCGACCTTGCGCGTTTAGTCGATGCCCGAATGCTGATCGTTCATGTTTCGGAAGCTGAGGCAGCACATTCCATTCTCCAGGCACGAAACAATGAGTTGAGCATCTACGGTGAAACCTGTCCTCAGTACCTTTTTTTGACCGCCAAAGATCTTGACCAGGAAGGAATGGAAGGCGCGAAATACTGTTGCTCCCCTCCACCACGCGACAAGGCCTCTCAGGAAGCCATCTGGAAAGGCCTCAAAAACGGTACCTTTCAGGTTTTTTCGTCTGATCACGCACCCTATCGATTCGATGAAAGCGGGAAATTTCATGCAGGCAGGGATGCTAGCTTCAACAAGATTGCCAACGGTGTGCCCGGGCTGGAAACAAGGATGCCACTCCTTTTCTCGGAAGGGGTCGGAAAAGGCAGGATCACGATCAATGAGTTCGTGGCCCTGACATCGACTAATGCCGCAAAGATTTACGGGCTCTATCCCCGGAAAGGGTCACTGGTCATTGGAAGTGATGCTGACATTACGATATGGGATCCGAAATGGGTTCGTACCATAAAAAAGGAAATGCTCCATGACAACATGGACTACACGCCATACGAAGGCATGGAAGTAAAAGGTTGGCCGAGGGTCGTCATCAACCGCGGCCGGATGGTGGTAGAAGAGGAAACACTGAAAGTGGATCGCGGCTCAGGTGAATTCCTTCCAAGGACTCCTGCCGAAGCCGGCCGGGAACTCCCGATTTCCTCACCGCTCAGTCCTTCACGAAATTTTGGTGCGAAACTGCTCTGAAAACTATGGATAATCAACAGCAGCACATTCTGGTGATCAACCCCAATTCCGACGAATCGGTGACTGAAGGCATGATCCGGGAACTGAAGGGATTCCATTTCTCGGAAGGCCCGCGAATCGAGTGCGTGAGCCTCTCCGATGGACCATTCGGCATTGAAAGTCAGGCTGATATCGAGGCAGTGACACTTCCATTAAGGAAGATGGTCTCCGAAAGTAGTAATGTTGATGCCTTCGTCATTGCCTGTTATTCCGACCCTGGCCTGCACGTATGCCGGGAGGCTTCCGAAAAACCAGTTTTCGGTATTCAGGAATGTGGAGTCCTGACTGCCATGTCCCTGGGAGATCGATTTGGAGTGATTGCCCTCCAGGAACGCTCGATCCGTCGTCATCTACGCTACCTGAGGCAAATGGGAGTTATGGAAAGGCTAGCCGGAGAAAGAGCGGCAAGCTTATCTGTCAGAGAAAGCGTGAGCGGTAAGGGAACCTTTGAAAAACTGCTTAAGGCTGCGAAGCAACTGAGGGATTCCGATCAGGCCGACACCATCATCCTCGGCTGTGCCGGGATGGCTGCCCACCGAGCTAAACTCGAATTAGTAATTGGAATCCCAGTCATCGCCCCTGTACAGGCGGCTGTGTCCATGGCCATGCACAGTTTGTTAATCACACGACTGCACTAAGAACAATATATTTTCATATTACTTCTGGCCAACCCCTGAAGATTTCTCCCTTTGTTGTGTTAGTCTGACAGGTTCGTGAGTAGAGAGGAATCTTTTATTTGTTAAGCACTTACGACATTAAAAGTTATTTGTGCGGGCGAAATGATCTTATGCCTGAATTACCTCTGGATTTTCCATTTCCGGACTACTGATACAGGTGCAGAGTGTATTTCAGACTTTTTTAGAAACCATTTTATTATAACAATGAAAATTTCAACTCTCTTCAAGGCAAACTTCCCTTTCATACCTTCCCGTTTTCCTGTTTTTTATGGATGGGTCATTGTTGTCTTCACAACTTTGGGCATCATGTCCAGCATCCCCGGTCAGACTATGGGAGTTGGAATTTATACCGATTTTCTGATTCAAAGCAGTCAGCTCAGCCGTATGCAGATCAGTATGGCCTACATGACTGGAACAATCCTTAGCAGTCTGCTGCTCCCGCTTGCAGGACGCTATTATGACCTTTTAGGCGCGCGAATTATGATAGTCTTTGCGGGAATTGGACTTGGATTTTCACTGCTACTGTTTTCTGAAGCATCAACCCTGATTCAACTCCTGCAGTCAATCTTTCCGGGACTTCCAACCTTAGGCAGCGAGCTTTTTGTAATGATAGTTATATTTATGCTGCTGAGACAATTTGGCCAGGGAATCATGGCCATGGTGAGCCGGAACACCTTAGCTAAGTGGTTTGAGCGCAGACGGGGACTAGTTAGCGGTATCAGTGGGATTTTCGTTGCCTTCAGCTTTTCAGGCGCACCGCTGTTCATGAATATCTTCATCGAGGATTACGGTAATTCCGGCAGTATGGTGCTGATGGCCCTCATTTTCGGCTTCGGAATGGCCTTTGTCGGCTGGATGTTTTTTCGTGACAATCCGGAAGAATGTGGTCTGCTCATGGATGGCAAAAAGATATCAACCGTAGAAAGAGTTAAACAGCCCTTAGAGCCTGAAGTAACTCTTAAAGAAGCCTTGCGAACCTATAATTTCTGGATATTCTGTCTCGGCTTATGCTCAGCAGCTTTGATCGTCACCGGCCTCACTTTTCATATCAGTTCAATCGGAGCAATAGCCGGGCTGTCAAGAATGGAAACATATGAACTTTTTCTTCCAATGTCAGTAATCAGTGTGATAAGTCACTTTGTTGCAGGCTGGGCGAGTGACCGGATGCCGCTAAAGAATCTGCTGATGGTCCTGCTTGTCGGGCTTGCTGTCGGCAGTCTCGGCATACTTAATTTAGAATCGATCTGGTACAGACTTATGTTAGTTGTAGGGTTTGGAGTTCAGGGCGGAGTCTGGGGGTGTCTTACTGTAGTTGCGTGGCCGCGATTTTACGGACGCAAACATCTGGGGGCAATCAGCGGTGCGTTTATGGGTGCTCAGGTCTTTGCCAGCGCAATTGGTCCGGCGGTATTTGGAATGTCGGAAAGCTTTAATGGTGATTACTCTTCCGCTGCCTGGATTTCGGTTGCTTTGAACTTGCTGTTGCTGCTTGGCGCCACAAGAGCTGTCAGTTACTATCGTCCTTTAGCATCTACTTAAATGTAATCTTGAGCGAACATTTAAGTTCTCACTCCGGCAGTTCACGATGGATATCATTTTTGGTTACACAAATCCTGTGACTGGTACAACTATTCAATCTGTTTAATGAACATTCCGCAAATATTGCTATAATTCAGGTGATTCTTCCGTTTCAAAAAGGCGAGGGATTTTTTTGATTAGGTCAAGTGACAAAATCCTTCATGGTCTGCTTCACGCTGGAGTCCTTAAAGTGCAGCTTGTCTATTTCTTCACCCAGAACAATGTCCGGATAGGCGGCCGCAAACTTGCTCAGTTCCACCTCTTTCTCCTGAGTTTGGCTGAGGGCGGAGAGGCTGGCGATTTTCGCAGCCCAGGCAATGGGACGCTTCTTGCCGATCTTTTTGTCGTACTCCAGGCACTGCTGATAATCACCTTTTACATAGGCCCCGAACATCACGTCTCCCAGTCTCTTGTCCGCATTGGACGCGCCCAGACCCACTGGATCCAGTTCATAAGCCTTGATCAGCAGTTCTGTGCCCTCTTCGGCCCGTCCCGTTAGTACCTGCAACTCTCCATAGGCACACACAACACGAGGGTCATTAGGGTTTATATCGTAGGCTTTACGTCCGTAATACTCTGATTGCTCAAAATCCTCAAAGAACTTGTTGATCTCGCAGAGAATTCGGTTGCACTCAAGATCATTCTCGTCCAGTTCTTGCGCCTTCTGAATTGACGTTTGAAGTTTCTGAAAATTTGTTTCTTCATCACCTTCCAGATAACCACCACCTATCCCCTGTCCTATGGAACAGGCCTTCCATGCGTAAGCCTGCGCATTGTTGGGATCAGCCTCAATGGACTTGTCTAGCATCTCTATGGCAGAGAGCACACCCTCTTTGGAGAACTTGTGGTGAAAGTCACGGCCTCGAAGCAGGTATTCGTAAGAATTCAGGTTGTCAGTGGGCTTGCGCTTGGCTCGTTCTAGACCAGCCATCTCCAGTTTGCCGACTAGCGCCACCATGACCTTGCGTACGATTTCGTCCTGAACTTCAAATACGTCGTCCATTGTACGGTCATAGCGTTCACTCCAGATAGAACTTCCTGTGGCGGGGTCGGTCAGTTCTACGGAAATCCGGATGCGACTGCCTGAGGAACGGATGCTTCCGGTGGCAATGAAGTCAATACCAAACTCTGCAGCTATTTTTGAATTGTCGATCTCCTTGCCCTTAAAGGCAAATGCGGTGTTGCGGGAGATGATCTCGATGGAGTTAATTCGCGAGAACTCTGTGATGATGTCCTCCACTATCCCGTCTACCAGGAAATCGTTGTCCTCCACATTGTTCAGGTTTCTGAAGGGCAGGACGATCAATCGCGGTTTGGAGTCCGCAGCAACTGTCGTTTGTGGAGCCTGCTGGCTTTTTTTCGCAGAATCCGGAGGAGCCTGCTTTTCCTCCTCAGATTCGTGCCCTAGCAATACCTTGAAGGTGTTTACAGGGTTAGAGATATTTTTCATCTCCTGCACCCCCATGTTCACATAGCTGAGATCCAGCTTACGGCATACTTCGGCATGGAACTTTTCTGAGAGACTGATACCACCCGGAACCGCCGACG
>MPLZ02150984.1_pt1 | contig 10319 bp, 5 predicted proteins | sample 1617311 | NCBI WGS metagenome assembly MPLZ02 (sample SAMN05944806, study PRJNA350692) | marine metagenome | biome: marine; feature: ODZ; material: water; isolation source: 160 m water sample filtered on 0.2 um supor filter | place: Pacific Ocean | collected 2012-04-08 | depth 160m m
GTGACGACCGCCTGTTGGTGGTGATGGCTCATGCAGAAGCCAATGCTCCCGCCACCGATTTCTCTGGGATCACCTACGGAGGCATAGAACTCACCCAGGCCGAGGAAAGACTCCAGAACCAGGGCTCCAGCTATTCTGCGACCTCCGAGATCTGGTATCTCAAGGAAGCGGACATTGCGACTGCTTCCGGCGCGCAAATCGTGGCCAACGCTAGCACCACGAGCGGGGTAACTCGCAAGATCAGCAGCGTCTTCTATTCGGGAGTCGATCAGGGCAATCCTATCGCAACAACGGGCCATGACGGCGAGAACGCTAACGATGAACAAACGTTGAGCGTGACCCTCAGCGGACCCGAGTTGGATCTCGGCGACATGGTGGTGGCGAATGCGACGTCCCGCGGTGACCAATCATGGGGCTCTGGTGCCTTCAACTGGCAGAACGGTTTTGAAAAACTCGGCGAGTCCACGTCGGGCAATCCCCCTTACCTGTCCTACAGCGACGCCAGCATCGTGGCCCAAGGCGATGAGACTGCGACAGTGGTCGTTTCCAACAATGGTGTAGGGGCTCTCGCAGTAGCTGTCTTGAACCACAATGAGTCAGCCTCAAGCCACGCCCGCGTCGACGGCTTCAGGATGACAGGAACGGACAATGGCGGCGCCGCTTTCATCGGGCCGTACGCGAAGAACGTCGAGTTCTCCAATAATACCCTTCACCAGAACCAGGGGCTCTTCGCCGGTGGGATTCGACTGGGTGTGGGGAACTACAGGGGTGCGATCGATGGCGACGACTCCGTACCCGGGATCGTGAGTTCCGAGAATGAGAATGCCGAAATTCATCACAACCACATCTATATGAATGGCGGAACCTTGGGAGTCTCCCGGGGCGCTGGCGGCATCGCCGTGTTCATGGGGGCCGACGATTACAGCATTCGTGACAACTACATCTGTGGGAACTTCTCCGGGAAGGACGGGGCAGGTATTGGCCACTTCGGGCTGAGCGAAGGAGGGGTCATCAAAAACAACGTGATCCTCTTCAACGAGGCCTGGAACGGAACCACGAGCGGCTCTGGTGGCGGAATCTTCATCACGGGAGATGCTGATCCCGTCGCTGGAGATACTGATGGGCCGGACGACGCGGAATATGAGGTGACGACTCCCGAAGAAATGCCCCTTACAGCGGGTACCGGGTCGTTGTTGATCAACGCGAATCTGATCCAGGGGAACTCGGCCGGAACGGGGTCCGGTGGCGGGATCCGTCTCGAGGCCGTGAACGGCAAGGACGTGGAGGCAGCACCCGACGACCCGGCCAGCTGGCATCAGATCGTGATCACGAACAACATGATCGTGAACAATGTTGCTGGCTATTCCGGTGCCGTCTCGCTTCAGGATGCGCTCCAGGTGAAGTTCATCAACAACACCGTGGCGCACAACGACAGTACCGCCACGGCTGAGGTGGCCTTCTCTAACGATCCGAACTACTCGAACCCGCAGCCGGCAGGCCTAGTGGCACACGCGAACAGCCTTGCGCTAGAGGCACGCCTTTCACTCCTAAGGCCAGATCATGTCATTAACCCGGCGTACGCGGACTTCAGCAATCCCACGCTCGTGAACAACATCCACTGGAAGAACCGGTCGTTCGCTTACGACGGGACCCAGAATGAAGGTGCGGGGGGCTTGGTGGTCAACCTGCCCAAAGAGTACTGGGACCTGGCCGTCGTTGGCTCATCCGGCGTGCTTGATCCGCAGTTCAGCGTGATCACGGATGTGAACGGATACAACGAGAACAACACGCAAGACGACCCGGATTTCGTGACTCCCTACCTCAACCAAAACCGGAATATTCATGTCGAGCGCGGTGGTGAAGAGGCCATGGGTGGCAACGAGATCAACTTTATCTCAACAGCGGTCACCTTCGACGAGTCTGGAAACTGGATCGATATCGCCTTTGGTCCGCTGCACCCGTTAGGCGACTACCACATCCGTTCGTCCGGAGGCGCCTGGGAGACTGGAGCCGACTGGCTAATACCCGAGTACCCCTCGTTGGGATCCGACATCGAAGGCGATCGCAGGATGGATGAAATGACCTCGTGCACCAGCGTGGACGTCGGTGCGGACGAGATCCCCTGCACAGAGCCGAATTGTGATATCGCCCCCGGCGTGCCGTTGGACAATACAAACACAGATCTCTTCCTCGGTGACGGCGTCTCCCTGTCCTCTCTCTTCTCTGGATATGATGGGGACGGGGACGGAGTCGACGACGATGTGGACGACTGCCTCGACATTGCGAATGCAGACCAGCGGGACACCAACCAAGATGGCTACGGGAACCAGTGCGACCCGGATCTGGACGACAATCACGTTGTCAACTTTAACGACGTCGCGATGTTCATCGCCGCATTCGGCTCGAACAACGAGCATGCAGATTTCAATGGAGATGGCCAAACCAACTATGCCGACGTCGGTCCGTTGGTCGTCCTCTTTGGCGGCGCACCTGGACCGGCAGGCCAAAACGCTGCCACCCTACTTTGTAGCGGGCAGAACTGATGAGCTGGACAGAACTGATGAGCTGCGTCCAATTGAAGGAGACGGTGATGACTGGACATCGCGAAGACTTGGCACAGACATGGCAAATGGCGTGCGCAAGCCACAATAGCTACAGGCTGGGCTTCCTTGGCTTGATGCTCACGCTCCTTCTGACCGTGCCAGCGTCTGCTGACATCTTCGTTCAGTGTCCTGGAGATACGGATGGGGATGCCGAAATCGACGATTGGGACGACCCGATACTCGAAGGTCGCTCGGTCAGATGTATGCACGCGGGGGCCGGGGACGGCTTCGTCAACATGTCGGACGTGAGGGCCAACCCTACGCTAGACGAGAAGTCCGGCCGAACTAGAGGCCGTCACCAGTACATGTTCGGCTTCACGGATCTGACCGGCCACGCGCCGGAAGACGTGATGAACGTGGGTTTCCTGGATGCAAAGTGGCCTGCACCCACGATCATACTCGAAGAGAACGACGAGTTCTTCCTGTCACTTAGCAACATGGGAATGGTGATACGTCCCGACCTGGATGATCCCCATACGGTTCACTACCACGGTTACCCGGGAGCCAGCGGGGCCTTTGACGGTGTTCCTGAGAACACGCTCTCGATCCACATGGGCGGCACGTTTACCTACTACTACAACCAGAAGCAGCCGGGGACTTTCATGTGGCACTGCCACGTCGAGGCGAGCGAGCACATGCAGATGGGGATGATTGGGCATCTCTACGTACACGCTGCCCAGGACAAAACCGAGGATGGCCACGTGTTCGAGAACGGGTTCATTCACCATACCGGCCAGCGCTACGCCTACAACGACGGAGACGGATCGAGCGCTTACGACGTGGAAAAGCCGCTTTTGATCCTTTCCTTTGATCCCGAGTTTCACGATGCCAGTGAGAACACGCAGCCGCTGCCCTTTGCCGATATGAAGGATACGTACTGGATGCTCAATGGCAGAGGCTATCCGGAGACCACGATCGAGGCGAACCTTCCGAATACAAGAGATGGAAGGTACGTCCAGAACGTCGACTCGATGATTAGGGCAAACAAAGGGGAGAAGATTCTCCTGCGTGTTGTTAACAGCTCTATCACAGACACGGTGTCCATTCAGTCGCCGTCGATCCCGATGAAGGTCGTTGGTGCCGGAGCGAGTCTAATGCGCGGACCTTGTGATCCAACAGATGAGCTTGAAGGACACGTTTTGGTGGGGGTCACTTCGCGTGATTGCGTTAGCGGGAAGGACATCATGTTCATGGCGACCACACTGAGTGTAGCCGGAGGGCACACCTGGGATCTGATTCTCGACACGACGAACGTGGCACCAGGTAAATACTTCCTCTACACAACAAACTACCAATACCTGAGCAACAACACCGAGGATCAGGGTGGAGTGATGACGGAAATCGTCATCAACTAGGAGCCAATGTGCGTTTCGGTGAAACAACGTTCGGACTCACGACAGCAGAGGGCTACCAAGTGCGGATCAAGCGAAACCAGATAGAGATACGAATAGTAGAGAAGGCCATATGCTTGAGCGTTGCTCTGGTAATGCTTCTCGCGGGTAGTGCTTTCGGAGAACTGGGCACTATAGACGGCATAACTGGCCCGGTTTTCGAACTCGAGGCCAAGGAAGGGTGGATCTCTACGGCCGAAGGCGGCCAGGTTTACATGTGGGGATACGGCGAGGCCGGGAAGGGAATGCAATTCCCCGGCCCCACGCTGCTGGTGAAGCAAAACCAGACCGTGACGATTTCGCTCACCAACCAAGGGCTCGTCGAGAACGTGTCGATTGTGTTCCCCGGCCAGCAGAGCGTGACACCTACCTGTGTGTCTGGCGGATGCGTGGATGGGCTGATGGCCAAGGAAGCGCCTGACGGAGAGACCGTCAAATACTCGTTCGTCGCGGCTCGACCGGGGACGTACACGTACTACAGCGGCACGCACATGGATCTCCAGGTGGAGATGGGGTTGCGGGGAACTCTGATCGTCTATCCCGAAGGCATTGGGGCGATTCCGCCGACTCCTGATGCTGGTCCACATCATGCCTACGAGCACGCGAATTCGGCCTATGAGCTGGAGTATCTCCAGATGGTGTCGGAGGTCGATCCGCTGATTCACTACCAGGTCGAGAACGGTGATATCGAAGAAGTGAACATGACGACGCGCAAGCCGAAGTACTGGTTCATCAACGGACGAACACTGCCCGACACGCTCTTCTTTTCAAATGTTGGCTGGATGCCGACGCAACCGTATAGCTCGCTGGTCCTGGCTGAGCCCGGCCGCACCCTACTAGTACGTGTGGTCGGTGGCGGCCTAGACGAGCAGCCGCAGCATTACCACGGGGAAAACTTCCGGATCATCGCGCGGGATGGAAGGATTCGGGAGAGTGCTCCCGGCAAGGGTCCCGACATCGGGCTTTCTCGGAACACGCTGGAGATCCAGCCAGGCCAGACATACGACTTCACCTGGAATTGGTTGGGGCAGGAAATGGGTTGGGACATCTACGGGCACGGGGAAGCTGAGGATTGTGATCCCAGCAATGAGGACCAATTGGAAGATTTCGAAGACCCGAACGACCACTGCAAGAATGTACCTGTGACCCTTCCGGAACAGCAGTTCGTGATGATCGGTGGGCTCTGGAGCGGAAGCTTCTACATGGGCCAAGAAGGGAACCTTCCTCCTGGTGAAGGAGGGCTGAACCCCTGGGCCGGATTCGCTTTCCCGTGGCACAACCACCACGAGGTCACACTGGCAAACTTCGACATTTTCCCCGGTGGAATGTTCACGATGGCAATCGTGGTTCCGGGGGGAACCCTGGGGCTTCCCTCACCGTGAGGAGTCTCAGAGACTATTTGCGGATGGCTCAGAGAATGGAGATAAGGAACGTGGGCATGCGACAACTCAACATACTGATTCTGGCGTTGGCTTCTCTATGCTTCTGGGGTTCTGCGGCCAACGCACTTGAAGTCGACCTCTACGCCGGCCCTTTCACCAAGGAGATGCCCGGCGGTGTCAACGTCCCGATGTGGGGATTCGGGTCGGCGGCGGATGGGCCTTTCACAGTGCCCGGTCCGGTACTGCACGTGCCTCATGATGATGATGAGGGCTTGACCATCCACCTCTACAACGTCGGGATCCCAGAGCCGATCTCAATCGTCATCCCCGGCCAGTACACCGAAATGTCTCCGGTATTCGATGGGGGCACGCTACCGCGCATGCGTTCGCTCACCCATGAAGCTGCAGCAGGAACCGGGACCGCCACTTATACGTGGACGAACCTGCGACACGGGACCTACCTCTACCACAGTGGCAGCCACTTGACGGTGCAACCCCAGATGGGGCTCTACGGCGCGATGATTCACGACGCTGGGCAGAACAAGGCTTACAGTGTCGAATCTGGTGGGACGCCCGGACAGACCTTCCCCGTACCTGATGTCGAGCAGATCGGCGACTGGAAGGACGGAGATTACCCCGGCTACGCCCATGCGGCGCCGGCGGGTGACGACCGCCTGTTGGTGGTGATGGCTCATGCAGAAGCCAATGATTCCGCCACCGATTTCTCTGGGATCACCTACGGAGGCATAGAACTCACCCAGGCCGAGGAAAGACACCAGAACCAGGGCTCCAGCTGGTCTGCGACCTCCGAGATCTGGTATCTCAAGGAAGCGGACATTGCGACTGCTTCCAGCGCGCAAATCGTGGCCAACGCTACCACCACGGGCGGGGTAACTCGCAAGATCAGCAGCGTCTTCTATTCGGGAGTCGATCAGGGCAATCCTATCGCAACAACGGGCCATGACGGCGAGAACGCTAACAATGAACAAACGTTGAGCGTGACCCTCAGCGGACCCGACTTGGATCTCGGCGACAGGGTCGTTGCGAACGCGACGATACGGACTGATCAAACTGGCTCCGCTGCCTTCACTTGGAAGAACGATTTTGTCACGATCGGCGAGCACGTCGGCTGGTCCTCCCCTTATCTCTACTACAGCGACGCCAGCATCCTGGCCACCGGCAATGAGGTTGCCGCGGTAGTTGTTGCGAACAACGGTGTAGGCGCGCTGGCAGTAGCTGTCTTGAACCATGCTGCCGCGCCCACGGCGATACCCGACGAACCCGGCGAGACCGGAACCATCGACTACGACCAAGATGTAGTCCTGCTCTACAGCGAGATCGACGTGGCTCTGCACAATGCGGTGAACGCTAATGATTTCGGGACAGGGAAGTCGATGACCAGCGCGATCCACTACGCGCCCAAGTACTTCCTGATCAACGGCGAGGCCTACCAGAAGGGAATCACCCCCAATTACAAGATGGGTGAGGATGGAGAAAAGCGGCTCCTGCTGCGCTTCATAAACGCGGGCCAGCTTCCGCACGTGCCGACGCTTCTCGGACAGTACATGAACCTCATCGCAGAGGATGGTTTCACGCTGCCTTTCCTGAAGGAGCAGTACTCGATATTCCTTCCGTCAGGGAAGACGACGGACGGCCTCGTAACGCTCACTTGTTCGGAGGGTCCGGGTGAACCCGCGGATTCGCTGGCGGGTCGGTACCCGGTCTACGACCGGCGTCTCACGAGCCAGACGAATGCGGGAACTCATGCAGGCGGGATGCTGGCCTTCATAGAGATCTCGGATTTGGATGAGGACAGCGTCGTTACGCCCTGCGACAACTGCACGAACATCTCCAACACCAACCAGCTGGATGCCGATGCCGATGGCTTCGGCAATGCTTGCGATGCAGACCTCAACAACGACGGAATCACCAACTTCAGCGATGTTGGAAGCTTCGTCTCTGCCTTCGGTACCAGCGACCCGAACGCGGACTTCAATGGTGACGGTATGGTCAACTACAGCGACGTGGCGACCCTCATTAATGAGTTCGGCACAGCGGCCGGGCCGGAGTAGCCAGATTCAGACAGGTACCCAGTAGCCAGATTCAGACTGGAGAAACTCCGATGGGACGATTGCTGATCGGAATCCTGCTCAGCACGACGATCTGCTCCGTACTGGCGGTGAGCCCCGCCAGGGCGGCGGTTGCCGCCGCCCTGGCGGCAACCGCCTCGCTCTCCGCGCCGGATGCCGGTGGTGAGGAGACCACCGAACGGGCACTCACGCTCGCCCGCGATTGGGGAATCGAGATCGTCGGTCTCAGGAGATCGGCGATGGGACACATTCTGGACTTCCGCTACAAGGTAGTGAATGTCGAGAAGGCCACGAAGATCTTTGGTCCCAAGATCCATCCCCAGCTGATCGACCCGGATTCCGGGGTCGTACTGACGGTCCCCAGCCCTCCGACGACAGGTGCTCTGCGCCAGACGCGGCACAAGTCGAACGCCATGGAGGGAAGGCACTATTTCATCCTGTTCACGAACCCGGGAGGACTCCTGAAGTCAGGCCAAAAGGTGCGGATCAGGGTTGGTGAACTGCGCATCGACGACGTCGTTATTCAATAGCAGATAGTAGTGGACGAGAAGACAGCAATGGCCGCTTATTCGCGGCTTGCGGCGAGGATCGTGATGACGGTCCTTGCTCTCTGCCTGTCTGTCTCGGCTTCGCTGGCAGAGCCGATCGATGCAAGGCTCGAGACCGTACTGGATGCAGCCGGTGAAGACGAGGAGACGGCGGTCATCGTGCGTTTCAAGAAGCGCGTGGATGTCCGGCGCTATCGCTCGCGCAATCGACACGTGCGGCGTTTCCGGCTGGTGAGGGAGCTTCGCCGCAAAGCGGCAGCGGATTCGCTGGATGTGAAGAGGCTTCTCAGGAAGACCCGCAAGGCCAAGTCGCTCTGGCTAATCGAGGGCTTGGCCTTGACGGCGCGTTCCGATGTAATTCGCGAAATCGCGCTGCACCCGCGGGTAGAGCGGATCTTGCTAGATGAGAAGCTCAGTCTGGCTCTCGGCGAAGGTGGCGAACCCGGGGTAGCCGAGTGGAACATCGACCTGGTGGGGGCACCCGAACTGTGGGACCTGGGTCACAGGGGCGCTGGGGTGGTCGTGGCGAGCATGGACAGCGGCGTGGATAAAGGACACCCAGACCTGGTGGATGCCTGGCGCGGCGAGGTGGGCGGTTGGTACGACCCGCACGGCCAGCATGCCGAGCCATACGATAAACATGGCCATGGAACGTGGACTATGGGGATCATGCTGGGTGGTTCGGCCGGTGGAAGTGCAATCGGCGTGGCTCCCGATGCAGAGTGGATCGCCGCCAAGATCTTCAACGATCAGGGCGAATCCTCCTACAGTGCGATTCATCTCAGCTTTCAATGGCTGCTCGACCCTGACGGTGACTCAAGCACTGATGACGCACCGGACCTGGTGAACGGATCATGGGGGATGGGAGATTACCCCGGCCAATGCCTGTACGATTTCGAGGAGGACATTACAGCGCTCACCCAAGCGGATATCACGGTCATCTTTGCCGCTGGAAATAGCGGTCCTGACGTCGGGACGAGCGTCAGTCCAGCGAACTACACGAGCACCTTCTCCGTGGGCTCGATTAATGATCAGATGCTGGTCGCACCGACGAGCAGCCGCGGCCCTTCGGCATGTGGCGGCGCCCTCTTCCCAGACGTGGTTGCTCCGGGGGTCAACATCCGGACAAGTGATAGGGATCTTGGCCAGAACAATCCCTATGCATCTACCTCTGGTACGTCCTTTGCGGCTCCGCACGCAACCGGTCTGGTGGCGCTGCTAAAGAGCGCCTTTCCGACGGTTTCCAGCCCCGACCTGGTTTTGGCTCTGCAGAATTCAGCCATCGACCTCGGTCCTGGCGGTGCAGAAAATGACTACGGCGCAGGTATGATCAACGCTGTTGCAGCATACGACCGGCTCATAACAGTCGATGGCGAGTGCCCGGCCGGAGAGACTGACACGGATGCTGACGGCCTGCCGGATTCGTGTGACAACTGCACCCTGGTACCCAACCCGCCGCAGCGGGATACGGACGATGATGGCTTCGGAAATATCTGTGATGCCGACTTCAACGACGACGGTGTCGTGAACTTCGGAGATGTCGGAAGCTTCGTCTCCGTCTTCGGCACCACCGATCCCGATGCCGACTTCAACGGCGACGGTGTCGTGAACTTCGGAGATGTCAGCATCCTGCTGATGGCATTCGGACTTCCGCCCGGTCCATAGCAGCAATCCAAGAGCAGGTCCGCCAACCCCAGGATGAACCAGTTGACGACTCGATCAGGTCATCCAGAACCATCACTCGTCCGTGCAGGATCACACCTCACCCTCACGAAATTTCTGCAAGACCTTCCGGCCGGTGGCACCCCGCACGCGAGGGCGCCGCACGGAAATCGATTGGCCACCCAACTCCTCGAACTCCTCAGAAGCATGGTGAGCGCCCTCTTCCATGGGCCGGCGACAGATTTCAAGTCGCCTGACCCAACCGCCCGATCAGTGGCATACGTTGCAGCTTCCCGTTATCTGATTGTGATCGAGACGCACGTTTCCCCATGAGCGGCTCGAGTGGCAACGCTGACAGGAATTAGTGGTCTGGATGTGTCCGGATGACTTGCCCTCCGCCGTCGTGCCGTTGTGGCAACTCACGCAGCTCCCCGTGACCGAGGAGTGGTCGAATTGCACGTTCGTCCAGGAGCCGCCGGCCGTGTGGCAATCGTCGCAGGTATTGCTGCTCTGGATGTGCCCGGCACCCTTGCCCGTGGCCGAAGTGCCGTTGTGGCAACTCACGCAGCTCCCCGTGACCGAGGAGTGGTCGAATTGCACGTTCGTCCAGGAGCCGCCGGCCGTGTGGCAATCGTCGCAGGTA
>MPLZ02002732.1_pt1 | contig 10311 bp, 11 predicted proteins | sample 1617311 | NCBI WGS metagenome assembly MPLZ02 (sample SAMN05944806, study PRJNA350692) | marine metagenome | biome: marine; feature: ODZ; material: water; isolation source: 160 m water sample filtered on 0.2 um supor filter | place: Pacific Ocean | collected 2012-04-08 | depth 160m m
GAATCATTAAGCAAAACTTGCTCAGCTACCAGAAGGTCATTTTCTAATTGAACTTTCTCTATGTAATTCCAACCAAGAAATCCACCAGCGCCTAGCAATAGAACCAACACTATAGTAATTTGTATCATAATATAATCCCCATTAAATAATAATTTATTTTAGACTTCCTTACGAGCCCTTACAATATCTTTCAATTTCTTTGGCATACCTTTAAGACTTGGTTTAAGAACTGTAACCTTTTTTGGATTCTTTTTCTTAAATTTTTCATTGTCATCATAGTATGATTGATCCTTTTTAGGTGAATGAATCTCATCAACTTGACCATCCATATCTTTATCTTTACTTCCTGATACTCTGGATCTAAAATCTTTCTTCACGGCTGTAGTAGTTACTCGCTCAATACTTTCGATATCATCATTTGGTTTTTTTAATTTTCTTCTTAGGCTTTGTTTAATTTCCCCTACACTTTTTCCATCAACATAAAACACAGGGAGTCCAATAAGTTTAACTTTAAACTTAACTTCTTCTTCAACCCCTTCTTTTTGGGATAAATTAGCATCAGCTCGACCAATTCCTGAAGATTTTTCTTTTCTAGAAGTTCTATTGCCTAAGCGATCCATCGTTCTTTGATGCTCGGCACGGGCCTTCTGCTGTTTTTTAGCAAATGCAAACTTCTCTCTAGCCTTCATCGCCTTAGCCAGATCATCATCACTCTCACCAATCTCTACTTCTTCATTAGATTTCCTTTTCTGACGCTCATCATACTTCTTGGCATCATTCCTGAACTGTAAGGTGGTTGCTGTGTTGACACCTTTGTATCGTTTATGTGCCAGTTTATGGTAACCGGCCTTTGATGCGGCACTTGACTGAGCGGCTGCCTTTGTCTTATATTTACCAAGCAACTCTGTGCTGAGCTCATCTATCTCTACTTCTTCTCCTGCCCTCACTCTCTTTAAGTTAGCCTTTGCATCAACGTTAGCCCGTTTCTGTTTGATTAGATCAGTCTTAGCTTTAATCTTAGCACCCTTTTTTTGTGCTCTAGCTAATCGTTCTGCAGCACTCAGACCTAGAAATTCAGTAACTTCTACGTCATCTTTAATGGCAGCCTTACCCGCTGGTGTAATCTTTAGTTTGTGGTCACCTTTCTTCAAGGCCCTCTTACCTTTATCTGTAATCTTCATGTACTTTGTTTTAGCAGCATGACGAGCAGTATCATAGGCAACATTTTTCTGGTATGCAGAATCTTCATCAACCTTTGTTGTTCTATGTTTATTATAAGCTAATTCTTTTTTTTTAGCAACGTCAGATTTCTTTGCGTCTTTGCTTGTAATACCCTCACCTGGAGTTGTATCTGCTACATAATCAGCATATGCAGCTGAACCAACATCTCTTTCGCCGGCCTCAACCTCCTTTGATTCGTGAGTCTTGGCTGGGCCTCTATGTTTGCGGCTAGGGTCAAAATCTTTCAGATCATTTTTCCATTGCTGTTTTAAATCTTTACCAAACTTTTTCAATTTATCCTTTATTTTACCTTCACATTCAATTTCTTCCTTATTATAATCTACTTTATCAGGATTTACTTTACTAGACTCTACATCTTTTTGATCTTTTCTTTTTGATAATACACTAGGGTTGGTTGCTACACGAACAATATCACCATTAGCAGTCATCTTATATCCCTTCTTCAACTTATGGCTGCCTGCCTTTTGGCCGGGGTGACCTTCATCAACCTCTACTTCTTCATTAGAATTAGATTTCTTTTTCTGCCAAGCCTTATATTTGGCTTTGTTTTTCTTTATCTCATCAGGAGAATCACCGAACTGACTGTGAGGTGTTTTCTTTGGACCAGAATCACCAAACTGACTGCCCCATTTAGGTTTATCACCTTCACCAATCTCTGCTTCATCCTCATATACTGGGGGCAGTCCCATTTTATTCCTCTCTTTATTTTTGGTATCTTTCCAATGCGTACCAATCTGTTGCCGCCTTTGACCCTTTGCAGTATCAGCATGGTGTTGACCGATCTTTGTGCGTAATTCCCGAGCTCGTCTTTTTTCTTCTGGACTTTTTGCTGTTGATATTGCCCCTTCATCAACTTCAACTTCTTTACTCTTACCCCAACCAATCGTTTCGGCAGTCGGACGTTTCTTATTCTTCTGAGAATCAAAATACTTTTTCTTATTTTTGGCTATCTCATCAGGAGAATCACCGAACTGACTGTGAGGTGTTTTCTTTGGACCAGAATCGCCAAACTGACTGCCCCATTTAGGTTTATCACCTTCAAAAACGTTCTTAACAGCTTCTTCAAACTTACTAACAAACTTTACTTCTTCATGGTACTTCTGTTGATCACCATAAGGAAGTCTATCGTAGTCTTTACCTGCAGCTTTAGCTTTTCGTTTTGCGTTCTGCAATTTGTGATAAGAGTCAGTAGAATCTGAACCAGGACTCGGTGATCGGTGGCCCACTGGCAACTCCTCACCAATCTCTACTTCTTCTCTTGTTCTGGCATATGCCCCTTGTGGTTTCGCACCACGAACTTTCTTTACACCTCTATTCTGATGGTCTCCACCAGTACCAAAACCCTGGCCGTGGGCAGCCTGTGGTGAATTACCGTGTTTCCTATCACCTATACCAAAACGACCTCTAGATTTTTCTCTGGCAGTTTTTTGTTGTGGGTTCAAACTACCTTCATCGACCTCTACTTCTTCTTTATCTTTCTTACCCTTTTTCTTCTTACCTTTAGGATCATCATCATCATCTTTCTTGCCACCTTTCTTCAACCAAGGTGGAAGTTTATCCTTTTTACCTTTAGGGCCATCTTCATCATCATCTTTTTTGTCTACATCATCAAACTTTTTTAAAGTTCCATCATCTTCATCAGCGCCTTTGTCGTGTTTCTTCCTTTTATGACCTCGTTTGGTCTCAGCAAAGTCTCCGATTACTTCTGCAACAGCAGAAACCATACTATCAACTTCTACAGATTCGTGTTCGGGATGGTTCGCATACTTTGGATCATCCTTTTTCACTACCTTTGTATGAACTTTTCCTTTTTTATCTTTGACCCCCACCATCTTTTGTTTGTCAGGATCTGTAAATTGTGTAGGTTTTTTGTCTGCTAAAGCTTCTATTACAGCTTCTTCAATACTACCTTCTTTAGTTTTTAAATATCTATTCTTTGGTAAAGTTAAAATAGGTTTATCTGAATTGATATTATGTTCGTTTCTAACTTCAGTTGCAATAGAAGTTAAAACGGCAGCTTCAATACTACCTTCTTTAGTTTTTAAATATTTTTTACTCATGTTTGTTTCTTCCCTTTGAAAAGGATTTGATGATACGCCAAATTGACTTAGCCTTTGGGCAATTTCTTGTTGTTGTCTTTTGTGATTTCGATCCAGTATTCTTTTTACTGCTTCTCTATATCCCTTTGTTCTGCCATCTACCGGTAGTCTGGGCTTACGTCTGTATACTTTAGTTGTTTTGCCACCTAAAATAGGATCATACCCATCCACTCCAGACTTTTCAGGATTGGAACTAAACCCTCCTGTGCCTGCACTCATTGTAGGTGCATCTTCAGCTGTTAATATTACTTCTTCATAACGCTGCATTTTTCTATTTTTCACCAAGTATTTATAATCCCTACTTTGGCCAGGAGTTATCTGTTTAAACTTTCGTTTAGTTTCTTTAGCATCTTTCGGGCCCTGGGTCCATACAGACCATTTCTGTATTTCTTTTGCATCAGAATTTTCTGGTACTTCTGGGGTGTTTTCCTTTTTAGGCATTTTCTAAATCCTCTAGAGATACATAAATTTCTTCTTTTGATCGTTGGTGTACTACTTTAAATATACTTTTGCCCAGAACATCATCTGTGGGGGATACATCTGAAAAAGCTAAAACAATATCACCTATTTTACCTCTTATTTCAGACTTGTCGGTGAAAATATCTTGAATTAATTTATATCTACCTTTTGGTAAAGTTTCACCCAAACCAATAACCTCTTCAGCTACATCTTCTGGGTTTATGTATCCATTATCAACTAACCAATTACTAAAAGTCACCTCAATCATTTTTTCTTGTTCTGCATTAGAAGCCATATGTTGTTTAAGTAAAAATAAAGCTGTTGCATATGTCCCTAGTTTAGATTTTACTAATGGAATCTTATGCAGAATCCTTTTAAGATTGAATATCAATCTATGTAATAAAGTAAAAGATGCCTTTTCTTCTGGAGTTTTTAATGTATTATGTTTTCTTAACAGTTTGCCATCTTTATCTATGATGCCGTGCTCAAATGCATCTTGATCCTCCCAAGGTGTAGTAAGGATTCTCAAAAAGCGATACGCTACAAACAAATCTATAGCACGACCCTCAGCAATATATTCTTGAGGCTCTAGCGGTCCTATATATCTTGTAAAATTTTCCATATAAATGGGTCTATCGAAATATTTTCTAAATCGTTCGTTTCTGGTATCATATTAAGATACAGCATAAATGTTTTTAAAGCTTCCCAATAAGGTGGCTCTATTCTATAAAGTAACAATGTGCCTGAGGCTTCTATCCCAAGCACATTATTTAACACAATTATGTGGTTTAAAATTAAGCGTTCTCTTAATACACCACCATTACAATAATTTTTTAAGAGTCTTTTAAGATATTTAAATCTATTTAAATCTTCTTGAAACTCATCTTCACCTTCAGCTTGTGGGTTATCATAATGCTTCATAGCAAACATAACCCAATTAGCTGGTGTTATTTTTTCAAACATTTAAGCTACACTATCTTAGCATATACCTTCCACGAATTATTTTTTAGTGACTCTACTTTAATGTTTAATGCCCGGTCTATTCCTTCTTCACTATCAAATTCATTAAAAGGTGTGTCTACACTCTTTCCAAAAATACCCCCATATCTTTTTAGGGGAAGATTAACACTACCCGACTCTGGTAGTTTTTCAGGCATTTCAAAACACAAACCAATGCGCTCTAAAAATCCTTGAAGTTGGCCAACTGCGTTCTCCGGAACAAGATATTCTCGGTCTGCAATTGAGCCTACAAATGCATTGACTCGTTTTAGAACTTCGTCATTTTGTATATCATATGGTTCTGAACCACCACTCTGACTTACTTTCATCCCAACAGCAGGCAGAGCTGTTTCCTTTATAAATGATTGAAATGTTTTCATTGTTTTATTTACCCTTTGTGGCCTTCTTAACAACCTCCGCCTCTGTCAGTGGAGTATCATCTTCAGTTACCTCAAATTTAAGTTTTGCTTGAGGATCTTCTTCTTCAACTGGAGCTGGCACAGCTTCTGTGCTTTTTGGGCCAACACCACCCACATACGGCAATCCTCCTGCTCCATATCTAATTACTTCTTCACTCATCATTTGTTTCCTCTTCTTCTACATTATCACCTAGGAAATAATTACATTGTTGAAGAGCTCCTTGAAGAGCAAAAAGATTCGCTTGTACCTGAACTTTTTGCCCCTCAAGTTGCTTCAATGCTTCTTCCACGGTTTCAATATCGGTTAATATAACCTTTTTTCGTTCTTCAATTGTTTCTGTTGTAACGTCCATAATATAAGTCCCCTAATATTAAGCTACTGCGCAGCCAAGAGATGACAAAGTGTACCATTTACCAGTGGGAGTAACCCCAATATAAATGCCGATCCAGGTGCCGCCTGTACCAGCACCACCCGATCCACCACTTGTGCCAGTGGACCATGTCACTGTAGTTGCACCGGCCATATGATCTGGTGTCAACACCATATCTCCAGCAGCTGAACCATCAGCACACACAACAATCTTAACCTGCCCCTGGACTCCATCCGGAAGCGTTAAAGCTTGTGTTGTACCTGCAAGTGTCAATTCTGAAATTGAAGATGTAACCTCAAGTGCTCCAGCAGCAGATACAGCTTGTGCTGTACCGGCCAATCCAATTGGACCTGGAATATATTTAAAAAGGTTACCTACATCAACTCTTTTATTTGTTAATGTTCCACCTGATGGATTGTCAACTACATGAAGATAATCTTCTATTGCAATCCCTGATCCTATATCATCTAATGCCGAAATCTTTTTGTCAGCCATTTTTTCTTTCTCCTATATAAACCCTTTCGGGAATTCTACTCCAGGCACACACGCAGCGTCCTGAATCACGTTAAATCATTATAAAAAATTATGCAGTTGCAGTAATTGTTCCAGCCGCTAAAGCTGCAGCAGCAGAAATTGCTACTTGTGAATCAACAGTTGTTCCAGCATCATACAATGTTGTTGCACCAGCTTTCACAATATTCTGGGCCACAAAACTGAAAACATCATCAGCTGCAACAGGTGAACCACCTGCAATTGCAAGTGTGAAAATTAATTCGTTTGTTCCAGTTCCACTTGCATATCTTAATGTATGCGAGACTGCTGAACCACCGTCTGGTGTTCTTGTTAGGTCAATTTTCAATCCTGAACCAGCTTCTACTACATCAACAGCTTCATTCCAACGCATCCTTGCTTGCATTGTTCCGCCAGCACTTGCATCCCAAGATGTAGTAACAAATTCCATATCTGTGATTGTTGCGTTACCTAGTAAAGTTGTTAGACCACCAATTGCAACCAACACTTCTGGATCAGCTAATGGATTATCACATCCGTTATCTGATGCCTTTCTTACCCAACCTTTGGTTGTGGCGTATACGTTTTTCTTCTCTGCCGTTGTCAAATTCTTAGGCTTTGACTCGTCAGATGTACTTGCTCCCCATAAACTCATTTTAATTCTCCTCGTATTTCGGTTTCTTCACCTACTCTGCATTATATAATACTATTTATTAGAAACATAATCTTGAAGCCCACGAATTGTGACATGTTTATATGTTCCTGCAGCTTTTCCTAAAGCAACTCCTGTTTTTTCTCTTTGTCTGAGTAGTCTATGATACATCATAGAAGCCATTTCATATTCTCTTTTAAATAATTTAGGTCCTGCTATCCTACTCAGCATATTTTTCGTACTTTCTCCAGGCCTTTCCTCTATTTCAATCCATTCATTAAATGATTTTATACCCATTTCTTTCCGAAGAGTATCAAATAATAATTTTCCACCTTTATAGTTCCTAGGTAAGCCTTTCTTAAATTCTGCAAACTTATTATCTAGAGCGGCCTTTCTCATCTTCGATGCTGACATACCAGATACACCTTCTGCATCTGGGTCACGTTCGCCGGCACTAATTACTCGTATTGATTTAAATTTATAGTAACCGTGTTTTGCCTTTTTGCCGTTATATTTTTTAAGCAGTTTATCAAATTCATCTACACGATCAGAACCAACTATCATATTAACATCAGTATATTTTTCTTTATATAACTGAACCATCACATCTATAGCTGTAGTTACTTTAGTTCTAGATATGCTTCGTGCATGAGAAGGGAACATACTTCGCATTACAGCTACTTTTGTTCCAAAATTTAGAGGATTTTTCTTGGGGTCTTGTGTCTGGCTAGAATAGATACGATAGTTTCTATTTGCCCGGCGAGTATTGTCCATAAGCTTTTCATGGCCAATAGTAGGTGGATTAAAACGTCCGAACGAAAATGATATAGATTTTGACACTGTACTACTCTAATATAGTCGGTGCAGCCAACTGATCCCAACTCCTTACCATTTCATAAATTCGGTTAATCATATCTCTCATTTCTTTATCTGTTGACTTCATTTCCTTTATATCATCAACTATCACCTGTTGCTGCATTTGTACTACAGCAATCTCCTTTTCATTCTCTACTACTTGTTCAATGGCATTAGTATTTCTTTCTACTTTGGTATTAGTATCTGAAGCCCACCATATAGCTGCTGCCGCTTGAGATACTACAGCAAAAGCTATTGCTGGAATAGTCCATCCATTTATCATGTTACATTTCCTTTTATTGTTATATTTTTATTAGGATTCCAATCAATAATATTATAATTAAAAATAATTCAAACGCTAAAATTGTATGATACCATACCCATCTAGCTCGATATATTTTTTGTTCTTGGAAGGTGTTTTTCAACCCCTGCCACTGTTCTTTCATTTTATTTCCAATTTTTAGGAGCTGAAAAATTAGCTCTACTAAACTCCAATCTATCAACCAACTTTAATGCCTTGCCGATATGATCTATCGCAACAAACCCTTCAGGTGCTGTGACTTTATATCCATTAGGCGTTCTTAAAAATGTACCTATATTTTCAGCTCGTTCTAATTTTCTAACTACTTGTTCTTTAGCAGTCTGTAAAGTTATGTAAGATGCTATAACAAAGTATAATGATCGGTTATATTTATTATATTCAGAAAGTCCATCCTTCTTTATTTGTGTCCATTTCTCTTTAGCCTTCTCACTTTTCAAGGATTTTATCTTATCATCTAATCTTTTTTCATAATATTTACCAAAAAATTCTAATACTTCTCTTGTATTTTCTATTTTTTGGCCGCCCCTGATGTAGGAGTTTAGAAATATTTTCATCATTCCTGCAGGTGTCCATAAATTCTTATCTTTAATATCTTTAGCAATAATAGGAAGATAACCTTTGGCTGACTTTAAAGAACCGGCTGCCATGTTAAGGACTCTCTGGAACTTTTTAGACTCAGCAACAGTAAACATTACATTGCCTGATGTGTCTTTGAATGTAGCATCAGTTGACCATACTGCTTTAGACTTTGTAAGTCTAGAAGAATTGGCACCAAACTTGGCTGATAATGAGTCCATAGTCTTACCGGTGTATGTAGTGTGCCATACTATTCCAATTTTAGACGCTAGAATTTTTCTAGCTATCTGACTGCGGACTGACACAGCATAAGTGATAGTATTTGGTGTAAAAACAATCACACGGTCACCATCAATATCATCACCCTTCAATTCATCAGAGGTGTATAACAAATCACCCTGCCAGATGCCAGGGATATTTAATTTTTTAAATGTAGCCAATGCCACTTTAAGTTTTTTATTCAGACCAGGGCCTGGATGGTTTTTGTCAATATCAGCATTGGTGTAATTGATCTTTGGAGTCTTATTGAAAATGTGTTTGCCGCCAACAAAGAACTTACCATTCTCTGGATTGGTACCTGCCCATATGGCTGGTGCCCCATCCCACTTGACAGTTACATTCATCTTATTCTTACTGTGGCCGGTCAACATCTTATCTAAAGCGTTGAGGAATGCTATGGCGTTTTGGCCGCCACGCACACCATTATTGAGAATATCATCCTCTAGATGTTCTAGATGGGTATTCTTATCTTCTGTTAAAAATTGGCTAAAGTTTATCATTTGTAACCACGATATAAAAGTTTTAACATCATATAAGTTCCTAGTTTTCCTTTCTGTTTAGATTCCCTATACTCACTATCGCTACGAATTGTCATTAATAAAGTCAATTTATTATTTTGTTGTTGTCTTCCAAAATAAACATCTATAAACCATTCTTGAACAGAGTTATTATTAATTCTAGCTTTAATATCTGTAATAGTACTAAAAGCTTTTGCTAACTTATCACCCTGTGCATCAGCTGTATCACGAACAGCTTTAACTAAAACTAAAGGTACAGGTTCATCCGTTCCTTGTGTCTCCAAATTAAACTCCGCTTTAATCCATTTTTTAGTAGCCGGATAATTACTATTAATCATACGCACAAAATGTCGTCTGCAAGTAGCATTTTGTTCATCATATAATTCATTAAAGATTCTCGGCGAACGTTTAAACTGTCTTAATACTGCTTGAACAACTGCAGGATCTGGTTTCTGATTCTTACCTGACAAGTCTATCCAATTACTTTTATTAATATCATTAGGTAAATGTGGTAATTGTGAATAAACATTCTCCCATAACTTATCAGCTAATCTTTTTTCTGAACCAGGGTCTGCTGTTTTCCACATTGGTTTTTGTAATGCTGATCTAACATAACTATTCATCTTAGGTTCACTAGATGATGCACTGCCAGCCTTTAAACTTACACCTAAAATTTTAGGTTCACCCGTCTTAAAGAATACAAAAATATCTCCTGCATGATTGTTAGGAACTCCTGTAGGTTTAGCTCTATAACCCCAAACAACTTTTGATATTGTTCTTTTATTATTTAATTCATATAGATATTTGGTAATACCTACCGCATTGGATAATTTAGTATCTAACATTGTAGGTCTAATTCTATCAATATCCTCTATAAAATCATAAGCCGAACCTCTATCACCTATAGCCGCAAACGTTTTACTATAAGGAGTTTTGTCTAACATATCTTTATGCCACAAGTTATCAACAAAATCATACATCGAATCTGTTGTAAATGGTTTTTTACCCCC
>MPLZ02056430.1_pt1 | contig 10308 bp, 9 predicted proteins | sample 1617311 | NCBI WGS metagenome assembly MPLZ02 (sample SAMN05944806, study PRJNA350692) | marine metagenome | biome: marine; feature: ODZ; material: water; isolation source: 160 m water sample filtered on 0.2 um supor filter | place: Pacific Ocean | collected 2012-04-08 | depth 160m m
CGCCTGACGATCCGTTTTCGGCGCCGAAAACTCCCCATATTCCGAACTGTCGGCAGGCGTGAACGCCTACGTCTCTGCGGGCCGAATGGGCCTGCCGGATTGGGCAAGAAAGTAGGCTATCTCAACCATTGTCCAGGTGTCTTGCCGGCAATATTTCCTCAGGTTTTGTTTCTGGGCAGCCTTCCTGGCGGCAAGAAACCATGACGCCATGAATTTCATTGCAGCGCAGCATGACTCCAGATTGCCGGCCACACGAGGACGGTTAACAGTTTGATTTTATGGGGTGAATCTTGGCTGGGGGACAGGGATTCGAACCCCGATTACCCGGTCCAGAGCCGAGCGTCTTACCGTTAGACGATCCCCCAGCAGGGAAATCGCACTTGCGCCAAAACATATGAATGCCCCCACCCCTTGTCAATAAAGGGGGACGGGCTAAAGTTGGGGCAAACCATGGAGGCATGACGCGCCCGGGCGCGGTGCGAGGGGAGAGGGGTGAACCAGAGCCTAGCCAAGTCCCGGCCGCGGCGTCGCACCTATGCGGCGCTCGATCTGGGCACCAACAATTGCCGACTGCTGATTGCCCGGCCCCAGCGCCAGGGCTTTCGCGTGGTCGATGCCTTTTCGCGTATCGTCCGCCTGGGCCAGGGGGTGGCGGCTTCGGGCCGGCTGGACGAGGAAGCCATGGCGCGGACCATCGCGGCGCTGGGCATCTGTGCCGGCAAGATGCGGCGGCGCGGCGTCGACCGGGCCCATTGCATCGCCACCCAGGCCTGCCGCTGGGCTCGGAACGGTGGTGAATTCCTGGCCCGCATCGAGGCCGAGACCGGACTCGCTTTCGAGATCATCGAGGCCGAGGCCGAGGCTTCGCTGGCCCTGGCCGGCTGCGCCTCGCTGCTCGACCCCGACTGCGGCCGCGCCCTGGTCTTCGACATCGGCGGCGGCTCGACGGAATTGACCTGGGTCGGCATCCTGCCGGGCGCCGAGCCCGAAGTGCTGGGCTGGACCTCGCTGGAGCTGGGCGTGGTCAACCTTTCGGAGGACTTCGACGGCCGCCAGCCGACACCCGAGGGTTACGCCGCCATGGTGGCGCGGGTGGTCGAGGGGCTGGAGCCTTTCCGCGCCGAGCTGGGCTCGGACCCCGAAGGCCTGGACGGCTCGGCCCACCTGCTCGGCACTTCGGGCACGGTGACGACGCTGGCCGCCGTTCATCTGGGCCTGGAGAAATACCAGCGCGAGCGCGTCGACGGCGCCTGGATGGCACTCGGCGACATCGCCGGCGTGGCCCAGCGGTTGGCCGGCATGAGCTACGACGAACGTGTGGCGCATCCCTGTATTCGGCGCGGCCGGGCCGATCTGGTGGTGGCCGGTTGCGCCATCATGGAGGCGATCTCCAGGCTCTGGCCCATGCGGCGCCTGTGTGTCGCCGACCGGGGTTTGCGCGAGGGCATGCTGCTGGCCCTGATGGCTGCCGACGCTAGTACCCACTTGCGCAAATAGATGGCACGTCTGAGGGCCATGAAGGACCACAGATCGGACCATGTGCTAGGAGCGTGGCCCGCCGTGATGGTGGATACCACACCCCCCCGGCACAAGGACCGCGGGACGACGTCCGATGGTCCTTCATGGCCGCCCTCCGGGTCGCTTTTCCGGCGCTGTGGAGGGCCTCAGCAGCGCTTGCCGATGGCCCCGCATCGCCGGCCCGCAGCTTCCTACCCACAGCGCCGGCAAAGCGATCGGACGTACCATCTATTTACGCAAGTGGGTACTTGGCCGTGAACGGGCGGCGAAAGCCGGGCCGATCGGGCGGGACCAAGCGCCCGGGGGGAGGCGGCGGGCGCAGCTTGCACACCCGGGTCAAGACGGCGCGCGGGCGCAAGGTCTCGTCGACACGCTGGCTCGAGCGCCAACTCAACGATCCTTACGTCGCCCAGGCCCGGGCCGACGGTTTGCGCTCGCGTGCCGCCTACAAGCTGATCGAGCTGGATGATCGGTTCCAGCTGCTGCGCCCGGGCGCCCGGGTGGTCGACCTGGGGGCGGCGCCGGGCAGCTGGAGCCAGGTGGCGGTGGAGCGCGCCGGCTGGGTGCTGACCGTCGATAAGGCGGAATTCGACCCCGTGCCGGGAGCCCAAAACTTGCTGCTGGATCTGGCCGACGAGGCCGCCCAGGAGGCCCTCGAAGCGGCGGCCGGCGGCCCGGTCGACGTCGTGCTCAGCGACATGGCGCCGGCCACCAGCGGCCACCAGAGCACCGATCATCTGCGCATCGTCGCCCTGGCCGAAACCGCCTGGGAACTGGCCGAGAGCCTTCTCGCGCCAGGCGGAAGCTTCGTCGCCAAGGTCTTCGCCGGCGGCACCGAAGGTGAGCTGCTGGCCCGGCTCAAGCAGCGCTTCGACAAGGTGCGTCACGTCAAGCCCCAGGCCAGCCGCCGCGATTCGGCCGAGGTCTACGTCATCGCCACGGGCTTTCGTGGCTCCGAGGGGAGCGGCGATACTTGACCGCGGCCTGGCTCTGTGAGAAGTCGGGGCTAGCACCATCCCGTGCCGCAATAAGGGCGTTTTTCATGAGTGACCCAGCCCAGAACGAAGATTTTTCCCGCTATCTCGAGCCCGGCGATCTGATCGACAGCGACCATGACGAGATCGTCGCCTATGCGCGGGCCGCCGTGGGTGACGCCGAAGACGATGTCGACAAGGCGGTGGCGCTTTATTACGCCGTGCGCGACGACATTTTCTATGACCCCTACGAGATCCGCCTCACGCCGGAGGGTCTGCGCGCCTCGCGCTGTCTGCGCCGCCGCCGCGGCTTTTGCGTCACCAAGGGGGCGCTGCTGGCGGCGGCGGCCCGGGTCGTCGGCATCCCCTCGCGGGTCGGCTACGCCGACGTGCGCAACCATCTGGCCTCGCAGCGCCTGACCGATCTCATGGAGAGCGACGTCTTCATCTACCACGGCTACACCGACCTTTTCATTGGTGGCAAATGGGTCAAATCGACGCCCGCCTTCAACATCGAGATGTGCGAACGTTTCGGCGTGCTGGCGCTGGAGTTCGACGGGCGCGAGGATTCGCTCTTCCACCCCTTCGATGCGGCCGGCGGCAAACACATGGAATACCTCAAATTCCGTGGCGACCACGCCGACGTGCCGGCCCAAGAGATCATCGACGCCTTCACCGCCTTCTACCCCGAGGCCTACAACGAGAGCCTGGGCATCGACGGCGACTTGCTGGCCGAATACGAGGCCGAGCAGGCGGCGAAAGGCGCCGGATAGAAGCCTTTTCCAAAAGCCCCACATGTCTGCTGTCATTGCTGGTCTTTCCATGTTATAGACCGCGCCACCTAGCCCCGGAGGGAACATGGAGATACAAGAAGCCTATACCTTCGACGACGTTCTCCTGGTTCCCGCGGCCTCGACGATCCTGCCTGCCGACGCCGACACCACGACCCGCCTGACCGCCACCATCGACCTCAACATTCCGCTGATCTCGGCCGCCATGGACACCGTGACCGAGGCCTCGCTGGCCATTGCCATGGCCCAGGCCGGCGGCCTTGGCGTGATCCATCGCAACATGGAGCCCGAAGCCCAGGGTGACGAGGTGCGCAAGGTCAAGAAGTTCGAATCCGGCATGGTGGTCAATCCCGTCACCATTGGCCCCGAACAAAGCCTGGCCGAGGCGCTCGAGCTGATGCAGCACCACCGCATCTCGGGCATACCCGTGGTGACCAGTCCGGGTGGCGCCCTGGTCGGCATCCTGACCAATCGCGACGTGCGCTTCGCCACCGATACGACGCAGCCCGTGAGCGAGCTGATGACCAAGGACGGCCTGATCACCGTCGAGGAAGGCGTCGGCATCGACGAGGCCAAGCGGCTGTTGCACCAGCACCGCATCGAAAAGCTGCTGGTGGTGGATGACCAGCGCCGCTGCATCGGCCTGATCACGGTCAAGGACATCGAGAAATCGCAGCTCAACCCCAACGCCTGCAAGGACGAGCAGGGCCGGCTGCGGGTAGCCGCCGCCACCAGCGTCGGCGCCCAAGGGCTGGACCGGGCCGAAGCGCTGATCGAAGCCGGCGTCGACGTCGTCGTGGTCGATACCGCCCACGGCCACTCGCGGCGCGTGCTCGATACCGTCAACAGCATCAAGGCCTTCAGCAACTACACCCAGGTGCTGGCCGGCAACGTGGCCACCGGCGACGGCGCCCGGGCCCTGATGGACGAGGGCGCCGATGCCGTCAAGGTCGGCATCGGGCCGGGCTCGATCTGCACCACCCGCATCGTCGCCGGCGTCGGCGTGCCGCAACTGACGGCGCTCATCGACACCGTCGAGGCCTGCCGCGAGCGCGGCGTACCGGTTATCGCCGACGGCGGCATCAAATATTCCGGCGACCTGGCCAAGGCCATCGCCGCCGGTGCCGATTGCGCCATGATCGGCTCGCTGCTGGCCGGCACCGACGAGGCGCCGGGCGAGGTCTTCTACTACCAGGGCCGGTCTTACAAATCCTATCGCGGCATGGGCTCCGTGGGCGCCATGGCGCGGGGCTCGGCCGATCGCTACTTCCAGGAAGACGTCCAGGACAGCCTCAAACTGGTGCCCGAGGGCATCGAGGGGCGGGTGCCCTACAAGGGTCCGGTAGGCGGCGTCATCCATCAGCTGGTGGGCGGCTTGCGCGCCGCCATGGGCTATACCGGCAACGCCACCATCCCCGAGATGCATGGCAATTGCCAGTTCCGACGCATCTCCGCCGCCGGCATGCGCGAGAGCCACGCCCACGATGTCGCCATCACCCGGGAATCGCCGAACTACCCGGTGCAGACCTGAAGCAGGGCCCAATTTTGCTATTGCCATGAGGCCGGGGCCCCGCACCCAGGCGGCAATCGAGCTGCTCGAAGCCATTGCCGCCGAGCCCCCATCCGGCGGCCGGCCGGCGGACCGGGTGGTGGCCGAATGGTTCCGCCGCCGGCGCTACGCCGGATCCAAGGACCGCAGGGCCATCTCGGGTCAGGTTTACGCCGTGCTGCACCGCCGGGCCGAGTTCGAGTGGCTCTTGGACCAGGCCGGCGTGGAAGCCACGCCGCGCCGATTGGTGCTGGGCTTGACGCTGGGCGAAGGGCTGGATGCGGCCGAACTCTTTGACGGCAGCCAATACGGTGCGGCGGCGCTGAGCGCCGAGGAAACCGCCTTCTGTCAGGCACCGCCCGATACCGGCGCCATGCCCGACTGGGCCCGGGCCAGCTTTCCGGCCTGGCTCGAGCCCGGCTTGCGCACCCAATTCGGCGACGACCTGATAGCCGAGATGGCGGCGCTCAATCAACGCGCGCCGCTCGATCTGCGCGTCAACACGCTGAAGGCCGACCGCCAAGCCGCCCTCGAGGCCCTGGCCGGCGAAGACATCGCCGCCCAGCCGGGCCCCTGGTCGCCGCTTTGCCTGCGCCTGGAGAACCGCGAGCGCATTACCCATACCCGGGCTTTTCGCGAAGGCCTGGTCGAGGTGCAGGACGAAGGGGTGCAACTGATCGCCCTGCTGGTGGCGGCGGGCCCGCGTCAGCAGGTTGTCGATCTGGGCGCCGGTGCCGGCGGCAAGACCCTGGCGCTCTCGGCGGCCATGGCGAATTCGGGCCAGATCTACGCCCTGGATAGCGACCCCAGGCGGCTGGGCCGCATGAAGGAACGCTTGCTGCGCGCCGGCACGCGCAATGTCCAGAGCCGGGTGGTCGAGGAGGAGGGCTCGTTCGAGGACCTGGTGGGCGCCGCCGACCGGGTGCTGCTCGATGCACCGTGTTCGGGCTTGGGCACCTGGCGGCGCAATCCCGACTTCAAGTGGCGGCTGACAGCCGAAGTCCTGGCTGCCGAGGTGACGCGCCAGCGGCACCTGCTGGAATGGGCCGCCACCCTGGTCAAGCCCGGCGGCCGCCTGGTTTACGCCACCTGTTCGCTACTGGCCGCCGAGAACCGCGAACAGGCGGAATGGTTCGCCGCTACCCAGGCCGATTTTCGCCCGCTTGCCGTTGCCGAGGTCTGGCGCGACGTCATCGGCGGCTCCTGCCCAACGACCGACACCACCCTCATGTTGACGCCGCTGCGCCACGGCACCGACGGCGTCTTCGTCGCCATCTTCGAACGCCTGGCGAGCGCCTGATCCGTCTCAAAGCCAGCTTTCCTCGAGCGGATAGGACGATAAACAGCGCGAGCCCTCGGGCGTGATCAGAACCTGTTCCTCGAGCTTGACGCCCTCGCGGCCGCCTTCGCTGCCGATGAAGGATTCGACGCACAACGTCATGCCGGCCTCCAGCATGCCGTCGGAGCCTTGGGCTGCGAAATCCTGGATGTGCTTCAGCGCCGGGTACTCGTCGGCCAGGCCGACGCCGTGGATCAGCGAGGGGTAGCGGGCCGAAAGGTATTCGTCGGGGATGGGCCAGGCTTTCTCCGAATACTCGCGAAAAGTCACGCCCGGCTTTAGGAGCGCCATGTTGTGCTGCAACTGGTCGTGGGCCGCGGCATAAAGGGTTCGCTGGGTGTCGTCGGGCCGGCCCTCGCCGCAGCGCCACGAGCGCGAGATGTCGGAACAGTAACCATAAGATCCGATCAGGTCGGTATCGAAGCTGACCATGTCGCCGGCCTCGATGACGCGCATCGAGCATTCACGGAACCAGGGATTGGTGCGCGGCCCCGACGACAGCAGACGGGTTTCGATCCATTCGCCGCCCAGCGCGATATTGGTCTCGTGCAGCTTGGCCCACAGGGCGTTTTCCGTGATGCCGGGCTCCAGCTTCTCTCGCATCGCTGTCATGCCGGCCTGGCAGACCTCGATGGCCTTCATCATCAGGGTGAGTTCGGCGTCGTTCTTGATGGCCCGGGCGTGTTCGGTGACTTCCTGGCCTTCGACCACTTCGAGGCCCTGGGCGCGGATGGCGTCGATGCCCAGGTGCGACAGCCGGTCGACGGCCAGGCGCCGGTTGCCATGCCCGTGAACCCGCATGAGATCGGCCAATTGGGCGGCAAATTCCCGGGCCACGTCCTCACCGTTCTGGGCCGCGGCAAAGTAATAAAAGGACGGCATGACGCGGTACTCGTCGATGGTCGGCAGGCCCTCGGCGAGGTGCGGCAGATCGGCATAGTCGAACAGCACCACCGGCCCCTCGGCGGCGATGAAAACGCAGCGGGTCTCATAGTGCGAACACCAGATCTGCATGTTCGTGGCATCGGTGGCGTAGCGCGTGTTGACCTGGTCGAAGAGCAAGATGGCGGCAATGTCGCGCGCCCTGAGTTCGGCGCGAACGCGTTCCAGGCGATAGAGCCGGACGGCGTCGAGATCGACCGGCGGCTGGCTGAATTCCATGGCGCCGTGCTGGCGCGGCGCGCCCTTTTGGTAAACCGAAACGGCGGCATTGAGCGGCATGACCTTTCCCCCTCTCCTCACCACGGTCTTGTTTTCCCGATATCCCTTTATGGCTGCCAAGGCCAATCGAAATCTTTGTTCGCCGGATCGAGTTCGCCGCTTACCCGTTCATGGCCTCGTCGATCAGGTCCCGGCTGCCGTCGCGCAGCAGCCAGACGTCGGCCGCCGGCGCCACGAAGTGGTAACCGCGTTCGAACATGGCCCGGGCACCGGCGCCGTCGAGCGCGATGCCGGCCAGCCATTTGCCCGCTTCCAGCACCACCTGCTCGCCGGCCGCGATCAAGCCCGCCACCTCGGGGTCGTCGAAGGCGCCGGGCTTGCCCAGGTCGGCGGACAAGTCTCCCGGACCCATCATCAGCATCTCGATGCCCTCGGTGGTGGCAATGGCTTCGAGGTTCTCGAAGCCGGCGCGGGATTCGATGATGGGGCAAATCAAGAGGTTGTCGCCGGCTTCCGCGGCATAGTCGGCGACCCGGCCGTAATCGGCGGCCCGGGCAAAGGGGAACCCCAGGCCGCGCCGGCCGCGCGGCGGATAGTGGCAGGCGGCGACGGCGGCCCGGGCCTCGGCGGCGCTTTGCACGTTGGGCACGACGATGCCCTCGACGCCGATGTCGAGCACGCGTTTGATGTAAACGGCGTCGTTGCTGGGCACCCGCACCAAGCCGGCGCAGCCGCTGGCGGAGATGGCCTGCAGGGCGTGAACCAGACCGGGCAGATCGGAACCGCAATGTTCGTGGTCGATGATCAGCGCGTCGAAGCCGGCCTGGGCCAGGTTTTCGGCCACCGAGGAATCGGTGGAAAAGACCCAGCAGCCCAGTGCCGGCTGGCCCGCGGCGAGGCGGGATTTGAGGGGGTTTTGGCGATACATGGTGGCTCCTTCAGGCCGTCACGGACGGTCTTTAGTCTAGCGCAGATTGGCGGCTGGACAGGACCCGGCCGCACCGATAGGTTCCGGCGCATGAGCGACCGCATTCTGATCGTCGATTTCGGCTCCCAGGTCACCCAATTGATTGCCCGGCGCGTGCGCGAGAGCGGCGTCTATAGCGAGATCGTGCCCTTCCAGAAGGCCGCCGAGGTGCTCGACGACTTCGCACCAAAGGCGGTGATCCTGTCGGGCGGCCCGGCCTCGGTGCTGGATGCCGGTACGCCGCGGGCGCCCGAGCGGATCTTCGAGCTCGGTGTGCCGGTGCTGGGCATCTGCTATGGCCAGCAGGCCATGGTGGATCAGCTCGGCGGTCGCGTCGAAGCCGCCGAGCACCGTGAGTTCGGCCGTGCCTTCGTCGAGATCAGCGGCGATTGCGCCATCTTTGACGGCGTCTGGCGGCCCGGCGAGCGCCAGCAGGTCTGGATGAGCCACGGCGACCGGGTGGTCGACATCCCGGCTGGTTTCCGCGTCGTCGCCACCAGCGAGGGTGCGCCCTTCGCCGCCATCGCCGACGACGAGCGCCATTTCTACGGCTTGATGTTCCATCCCGAGGTGGTGCACACGCCCGAGGGCGGAGCGTTGCTGCGCAACTTTGCGCTGGGCGTGGCCGGCTGCCGGGGCGATTGGACCATGGCCGCCTTCCGCGAGACCGAGATCGCCAAGCTGCGGGCCCAGGTGGGGGCCGGCAGGGTGGTTTGCGGTCTTTCCGGCGGCGTCGACTCATCGGTGGTGGCGGTGCTGCTGCATGAGGCCATCGGCGAGCAGCTGCGCTGCATCTTCGTCGATACCGGCCTGCTGCGGGCCGGCGAAGCGGACCAGGTTGTGGAGCTCTTTCGTGGCCACTACAACATCCCCCTGGTGCACTGCGACGCCGCCGAGCTCTTCCTCGGACGCCTGGCAGGCGTCGACGATCCCGAACGAAAAAGAAAAATCATCGGCACCGCCTTCATCGAGGTCTTCGAGGCCGAGGCCGACAAGCTGGGAGGGGCCGAGTTTTTGGCCCAGGGCACGCTTTATCCCGACGTCATCGAATCGGTCTCCTTCACCGGCGGCCCCAGCGTCACCATCAAATCGCACCACAACGTCGGCGGCCTGCCCGAGCGCATGAACCTGGCCCTGGTCGAGCCCTTGCGCGAACTCTTCAAGGACGAGGTGCGCCGGCTGGGCCATGAGCTCGGGCTGCCCGACGCCATGATCGGCCGCCATCCCTTCCCGGGACCCGGCCTGGCCATCCGCGTGCCCGGCGAAGTGACGGCGGAAAAGGTCACTATTTTGCGCCAGGCCGATACCATCTACCTCGATGAGATCCGCCAGGCCGGCCTCTACGACGAGATCTGGCAGGCCTTCGCGGTGCTGCTGCCGGTCAGATCCGTCGGCGTGATGGGCGACGAGCGCAGCTACGAATACGTTTGTGCGCTGCGCGCCGTGACCTCGACCGACGGCATGACGGCCGATTTTTTTCCTTTCGAGCACGACTTTTTGGGGCGCGTGGCCAGCCGCATCGTCAACCAAGTCAAGGGTATCAACCGGGTGGTCTACGACGTGACGTCGAAGCCCCCCGGCACCATCGAGTGGGAGTAGTGTAACGCTCGCTAGAGCAGGATCAGAGCCATGCCGACCAGGACGGCGACCGTCAGGACGATCCCCCAAATGGTAAAGCGGGTGAACGCCTTCCACATGTTGAGATGCTCTAGATACTCGGCGTCGTGACTGTCGCTCATTTTTGTCACCGTGAAAATGCTTGGCCGTAGTGGGGCGCAATATTACACCAATATCGGCGTGGATTTGAACCCTTTTGTTGTATGTTGTTACGCTTTTACAGCGCTCCTGACCGCCTCGCGGTTCCATTGGTGGACTTCTTCATAGGCCTCCCACCAGGTCAGCTCATTTCTGTCGAGGGCATCGGCGATATAGGCTTGGGGCGGCTTGCTGCCGGACTCCGGTGACGCCGCATCAGCCATCAGACCACTCATGTAGCCCGCCATGTTTTC
>MPLZ02021853.1_pt1 | contig 10302 bp, 10 predicted proteins | sample 1617311 | NCBI WGS metagenome assembly MPLZ02 (sample SAMN05944806, study PRJNA350692) | marine metagenome | biome: marine; feature: ODZ; material: water; isolation source: 160 m water sample filtered on 0.2 um supor filter | place: Pacific Ocean | collected 2012-04-08 | depth 160m m
AACACGATATTTTTTAAATCATCTTTTAGCTCAAGCGGATTCATGCGTACACAACGCTTGAAGTCATTCATGCTGAGCTGGATTGTTCCGGAACATTCTGTGTCTTCGGTATTAACACTGAGCGTCAAAGAATCCAAGGGCTCGCTGAAAGATAATATTATCTTTGCGTTACGTTTAACACTGCTTGCATTGTCTCCAGGTTTAACCGAGACAAGTTCAGGAACTTTGAGCGAAGCGGTATCAGGCTTTTCAACCGGTACAACAACAGCTCCTCCGCATCCGAATAAAAAAAAAGTAAACTTAAATAAAACAAAAAGTGCTGAAGCAGAAAAGCTGGAGCTGAATTTCAAAAAATTGGACATGAGTTTTTTTAGTTCTGCGTAAATTAATGTGGTTCCTTACTATGCGATTTTACTGTAAGCTTGTCAACGATTGTAGCTGATGAAAAAATTCTGTCAGCTAAAGTTTATATCTTAAAGAAGAATAGATGTTAACTGCGGAAGGTCTTTACGCAAATTAATTGAACAAAATTCCTGTGCTCACGTTAAAAATATTTTACCTGCGCAGTTGGTTGTTATTCTGCTTAATATTGTTTCCTTCCGGAACTCTTCTTCAAGCCGGAACAGTTAATTCAGAACCTGTGCCTTCATCAGAATCTCATCTGCTATCGTCGCTCTGGGAACAAGCTCTGGAACGTCAAATCTCTCGGCATCCATACTGGCTGAAACTTTTGCATTTTTATTCATTTGGAGAATCAGTTGGCCAATGGAGTTTTAAAAGTGATGTAGAAAGTAGCAGTTTTTTCCTGTCCTCTAATGGTAAAAGTGATCCGCAAGCAGAACTTAAAGCGACTTTAAAAGCGCTACTCGCTCCTTCTGTTGATGATCCGAATCAACATGCCCGCTGCAAGTTTGTTGCCCGTTTTAACTGGCTCCGGAGCAAACTTGATTTTCCGGTACTGCCAAAACAGGAATGTCCGCTTTTTGAACGTTGGGCAAATTTAGCAGAAGCAACAGGAATCAGCATAGTTTTCGTCTCTGCTTATTTGAAAAATCCTGCTTCAACATTTGGACATTTACTCATTAAATTCAATTCAAGCAACAGCCTTTTTGGGCATTCACTGCTCAGGCCTACTTTGAATTACGGTGCAAAGATTAATCCCGGTGATAATCCGCTGATGTATGCTTTACGAGGATTATTCGGGGCTTATGATGGAAGTTTTACCGATGAACGTTTTTACAATTATAATCATCTCTATGGAGAAAACGAATTACGCGACATGTGGGAATATGAGCTTAATTTTACTTTAGAAGAACGGCAGCGTGTGACTTACCATGCATGGGAACTGTTGCAGAATATTAACTTTAAATATTACTTCCTTCTCGATAACTGTGCTTATCGTATGGCGGAATTGCTTGAAGTGGCTTGGGACGATGCAGCCCGGATCAATACTTCAGGTGCATTTTGGGCAATTCCTGTTGATGTTGTGTTTAAACTGCAAAAGTTCAACAAAGGCAGCAGGCAGCAACCTTTGCTGGGAAGTCCGAAGCTGATTCCGTCAAGACAAAGAAAATTGCGGCAGCGGGTTGCTCAATTGAGTGAAATGGAACAAGAGCAATTGAAGTTACTGGTTGATACAAGTGATCATTTGGATTCAGAACAATTTCTCGCCTTACCGGAAAAATCACAGGCACGAATTATTGACGCTCTGCTGGATTATCTGCAGTATGAAAAAGAGGAAAAACTCACCATGCTCCAGCAAAAAGATCTTAACAAACTGCTTCGGTTGCGTAGTTCTCTACCTGTTCTGGAGATTAAGGCAGCAGCACAAAATCCTCAAGCTCCAACTGAAGGCACTCCTCCAATGAGATTTCGTCTTGGTACAGTATTCAACGGAGCAACAGGTCCGGCGCTTGAAATTGGCAGTTGGGCAAATTACCACGATTTGCTTGGAAATGAATCCGGGCACTTGCAAAATGCAGAAGTTGTAACACTGGATTTGCAACTGCAGATCCGTGAAAATTCGCTTGAGGTAACGCAATTTCAATTATTTGATATTCAAAAATATACTCTCAGTCCAAGCGGAATTCCAGGAGATTTTGACTGGTCATGGCGCGCCCGCGCAGCTTGGGAACGCGAAAATTATAGTTGCTTAGCCTGTCGTCAGTTCAGGATGTCCGGAGGTTTTGGCGCATCAAGTTCATTTGCCGGAAATGATATGGAATATGCTTTTGTAGATTTGTTTGGAGAAACCTCCAGAGATCTGCGTTCGCCAGTAACTTTTGGTTATGCACCACATCTCGGTGTGACTTGGAGCCCTTTAGATATCTTGAAAATTAAACTTGAAGGAGGTTGGTTTAAAAGTGTTTTCGGACCAAAACAAGATTATTTCCGCGGTAGTTTTAAGCAACGTCTGAGCCTTGCTAAAGACTGGGACATTCGTCTGGAAATGGCACAACTGGAATCTCTGGAAGGAACTTTAGCTCTGCATTATTATTGGTAAGAAAACCGCCCTCTGCCTTATCATTATTCGTTTTCGGCGGCTCCATCATGTCGTAACAGCAGCGGATTTTTGAGATTCAATTTTCCTGTGGAAACTTGATAAATGAGGCCGCTACCACGCATAGTGTGACCTTCACGGATTATCCTCAAAGGTTTCGGTATTGTCAGGGTGTCTTTTTTTGCATCATAGATCGCAGTCTCGGTAAAAACTTCGGATCCGTCATCACGCAGCAGTACAACATTGCCTGAAAGTGTAACACGGTTATCGTGCCTTTCAATTAGCCCCTGATCGGCGGTGATGACAAGATCGACCATCTGTGAGGAAAAATTTTCCGTCTCAGAAAGATCTGCTGAAGACTTTGCGGTAGAGTTGTCTTGAGCATAAACCCAGATTTTGACCTGTTCAATACGCATACGCTTGGATTTTTCTGAAATAAGCGCACGCTGACCTTTTAGCTTCCATTTTTTACGCTCCATTTGGTAGTCATTGACAGTAATCTGGTACAAATCCAAAACACCTTTTTCTTCAAAAGGTTTAATTTGCGCAGGCTGGCTGAAAGAGAAAAAGTAATACGCTGCTCCGGCAAGAGCACCTAACAGTAGAAGAATCGCGAGTTCTTTGCGGTTTTCACGAAGGAAGGACGAGTAGGTGTGAGTGTCCTGATTTTCCATGGAGAGTTGGAGAAAATTATTCAGAAACGGAATGCGTAAATCGGAACTTCCCACTTAGTTGGATCAGGTTTTGCTGAACGTGTGTAAAGCGGCATCATCTCTGCTTCAAGAAAAGCGGCATTTTGCTGCTGCGGTTGAAACTTAGGTGAGGGAAGTTCAAGCAGGAACGATTTGTCAAAGCTCAGTCCGCTTACCACAAGATAAATTCCCAGACCATAACCAAGAACTCCGCCTATCGTTGTCGCTGATATCAGTGATTCACGCAGCTTAATCCCTGAAACTAAATGGTAAGAAAAACCCATTGCCGCACCCCATGCTGAACCCCAAAGTGTATTCCAGAAAACAGAATACATCACAGGTTTTTTCGTTCCAAGAGCTGCTAAATCCGCTTCCTGCGCAGCAGCAAAAGGGAGATTTATGCATCCCACTACAACGAATATAACAAATATTTTTTTGAGCCTGAGTCTCATTTATTTAGTTCACGTGAATTTTTCAAACTTACTAAAATCGAAATCCGAAGATTTGCAGTTTGATTACTTGAGCAGACAAACTTTCTTCCGGATATACAATTGATCTGTGAAGAGGCCGTGAAAGCTCATCCTGTCCCAAAAGTTGATCAAGATTATCCGGCAGTGTGTTATCCCTCGGGACAATAATCGCATTCTGCAACATATAAAAGCCAAATAATGCGCCAAGGGCAGTACCGGCAATAAATCCGTTTTTTACTGTACTTTTCAAGGTAACATTCGGATTTAGTGGGTCCATGAACCATACCACAACCCCCAACCCTGCACCGAAGACGCCTCCGCCAAGAGTATAGCCCAGTTCCTGCTTCATCAGCAAAGGCCCTGTTTCCTGTGCTTGTGAGGGAACACTGATCAGCAAAAGGAAAATAAACGGGATAACCCATTTCATTTTCCAGCGTCCGGCTTTGAGGTTTTCAGAAAAACAGAGCGGTTTTGTATTTAAAGGAATATCCGCTACTGAGCATTCCATCATGTGTATTTCTCGAATTTTGTAATACCAAATATTAGTGTATTATTATAAATACTATTAACTAAAAAAACAGAGTTCAGCTCAGTTTTTCTGAGATTGAATGAGAATTGCATTTAGGCTTCTGTTAATTTATTTACTTATTGAGTAAAATTTACTATTTTTAAAATAATCGGCTTTTTTATGTTTTGTCATCCCGCCGCTCGACGGATTATGATTGTGCTGACAGCACTTTTATTTGTAGTATTATCAGTAGTCGAAATTTTTGCACAGAACTTTGACGATGATCCCCTTATGTTAGACGGAGGTGATGAGTTCGGTTTTGAACAGTTCGGTGACGATGATTTCCGGGGTAGTGATTTTGGCACGGATGGGTTACAGGGTTTTGGAACCCAATCCGGACAAGACCCACAGGACACTTTTGATCCTCAATTTGATTCCGGTAACAATTACCTTGATGAAGGCGCTTTCTCTGATGAAACTGAGTCAACATTGAAGGATGATCTAATTGTTCGTCGTGAATTATTATCAAAAGAAGGAAAAGAAGCTCCCTCAAATCTTGGTTATGGTGCAGGCTCCGGTTTGATGATGGGTACCTGGTTTGCGTTCATTAGAAAAGAAACCAACACCCGTCAACAATTCCGCACAATCGGCACAAGCACCGTACTTGGTGCTTTAATCGGAGTCATGTTAGGTACACGCAGTGTCTGGAATCCAAGCGCCCCCAGACCGGAAGATATTTCCGAACCTACCGGATTTATCCAAACTCCCTCAGGCTGGCTTTTTGCCCAAAGTGGGGACGAGTTAAAAATTGCCTACCGTTGGAAGTTTTAGCAACACTTACGCCAAATAATACCTAAGTACTACAGTTAAAGCAGTCAGGTTTTGGCAAAGGAGTTTTTGTCAACTGAAGTACACGTTTCCCCTACTTCATTTCCTCAGCGTTTACGAATAATTTTGTTTAAGAGTCGCATATTTTCCCGAAAACGATAGCTGATAGTATTCAGTAAAATCCCAATCCCTATACTGCCAAAACCAAGCAGCATCAAGCCTGTTGCCAAAATTGCGGTCGGCACCTTGTTTACAAATTCGTCTTCTAGATAATCCATGATGACCCAGATTCCGGAAATTCCTCCTGTAATAATGAAAGCCAGTCCGATAAGTCCAAAAAAAGTAAAAGGTTTGTAAGCTTTTGCGATTCTGGCGATTTCTGTAAGTACACGGAATCCATCGTGAAAAGTGCGCAGTTTTGATTCAGAACCCTCAGGACGTTCCTTGTAAGGCAGAGGAACTTCTTCAATCCGGAATCCGTAATCCAGGATTCGGATAGTCATTTCTGTTTCTACTTCAAAACCTGAAGAAAGTATCGGTATTGATTGTACCAACTCACGACTGTAGGCGCGGTATCCTGACATGATGTCAGTCAGTTTATTATCAAAAATCCAATTAACCAGTTTGCGTACCAGATTGTTGCCAAAGACATGGAGCGGTCTAAAAGATTTTTCTGTGTATTCTGCCAGGCGTGCGCCCACCGCCATGTCTGCACGATTCTCCATGACCGGTTCCAGCAACTGCCTGACATGCTCGGCAGAATAAGTGTCATCTCCATCAACGAGCACGTAATAATCCGCTTCCACTTTCCGGAACATGCTTGAAACTACATAACCCTTGCCGGGACGCTTTTCCTCGATCACTTTTGCGCCGCATTCCAGAGCGATTTTGGCAGTGCGGTCAGTGCTGTTATTGTCAAAAACAATGATTTCCGCTTCAGGAATTGCCACTTGAAAATCCTGAATCACTTTGCCAATCGTTATTTCTTCGTTGAGGCACGGAATCAGGATGACAATTTTTGTGTTCCGGTCGTTGTTCATAGGTTTCAGAGAATTGTTATTGCTCAAAGTTTATATTTTTTTTTAATACTTCGCAACTCCTCTTCGATTTCATTTTCCGTATAATTTGCTTGTGCGGAAGAAGCGGCTCTTGAACCAGCTTTAATTTCACGTTTCAAGCGCTCCAGTTCTGCTTCTAAATTATCCAGAGGTTCTTTGTGTGTACTGGTAGTCTGAGCTTTTTTATTTTGCTGGCGGTCACTTTTGTTGTTATCTGTTTGATCATTAGCTGTCTCAGTTATTTCCTGAAAAATATTTCGGGCCCACTCAACGAGCATTTCCAACGGATCCTTGAAATTTAAACCAAATTGCCCCAGCATTTCTTCAACGTCCTTGAGAAGATCCTCTAATGAGTCTTCCGGCTCCGAAGTTGATGATTTCTGTGGATTTGCGGAAAATTCGTTTTTTTGCTTAAAGCTGCTGCTGGTTGAAGAAAAACTTGAGCTTCTTCTATTTTTCTGGTCATGTGGTTGACGAGCTTTTGTTGCGGATTTTGCGAGTTCGCGGTCAAAAATCAGACGTTTTTGCGGATCCGCCAGGATTTCATAAGCTTGAGTCAGCTTCACAAATTCTTTTTGCCGGCTTTGGCGTTCTTCTGCAGGAAGTTGCTGAAACAAGTCCGGGTGACAGGATTTCGCTTTTTTGCGAAATGCGCTGCGGATCAAAGTAACATCCGCTGACGGAGGTACTTCAAATAGTGTATAATAATTTTCCATTTATTAACAATTAACTAATGATTTATTAGCCATGGAACGCATCCTCTATTTTGACTTAGAAACCAAGTATTCTGCCGATGAAGTGGGCGGATGGGGTAATATTGAAGACATGGGGATGTCAATCGGAGTGATCTGGGACACCTCCGATGAGAGATTCCATGTTTATATTGAACACCAAATTCAGGAAATGGTCGATCATTTTTATCGTGCAGATCAAATTGTTGGATTTAATCATGTAGGTTTTGATTATCGTGTTGTTGCAGGAGTTCGGCAATCAGGCTCCCATGAACGCTCCCAGCTTCACACAGAATTGGCCGGATTAAATAATTTTGACATGCTGCTCGAATTAAAAAAACTGCTGGGTCACAGACTAAAACTTGAATCCATCGCACGTCCCACTCTTGGTACAGGAAAATCAGCTGACGGTCTGCAGGCTCTTAAGTGGTACAAAGAGGGCAAGCTCGATAAAATTATTGAATACTGCAAAGTTGATGTTGAAGTCACCCGTGATGTCCATCGCTATGCTTTAGAAAAAGGCAAACTGCATTATGATTCAAGAAGTGGAATTAAAACCGTGGAACTGAACTGGGATGTCCTGCCGGCGAAAAAGGAACCCCAGCAAATGTCTTTGTTCTAGTTTCTCAAGATGAGGTGCTAAGAACGCTAAGGTCGTCAAAGCAAAGTTATGACTTTTATTGAAAAACTGGAAAATCAGGTTAGTAGCAAACAAAGCTATCTTTGTGTAGGTCTGGATCCAGTCTGGGAAAAAATGCCTCCGCATTTACCACGCACTCCGGAAGGTTTGCTTGAATTTCTGCTGGAGATTGTAGATGAAACTAAAGCTTATGCTGTGGTTTTCAAACCAAATTTTGCCTACTTTGAAGCTTTGGGTGCTTCCGGGATGGAGGTTTTACAGGAATTAATCCGGAAAATCCCTGCGGAAATACCTGTGCTCGGTGATGCTAAAAGAGGGGATGTTGGTCATTCCGCGGAAATGTACGCCAAAGCGGTCTTTGAAACTTTTGAATGTGACGCGGTAACAGTAACACCGTATCAAGGAGAAGATGCGCTACGGCCGTTTTTAGCATATCGGGAGCGGGGAGTTTTTGTGCTGTGTATAACATCAAATCCTGGTGCGGCGGATTTTCAGCTTCCGGAAATGCATTTGCAGGTTGCAAAAAAAGTGAAGGGGTGGAATGTGGCCGGAAATGCCGGTTTAGTGGTAGGTGCAACCCGTCCGGAAAACATTGCCGCAGTCCGCAAGAACAGTGGAAAAATGCCGTTCCTGATTCCCGGAGTAGGTGCTCAAGGTGGTGATTTGGAAAAAACGCTGATTGCCGCAGAGGACGGTTCAAAAACACCCTACCTGATCAATGCTTCCCGCAGTATTCTTTATGCTTCCTCAAGCGTGGATTATGCGCAACAGGCGGGAGATGCAGCCAAAAAGCTGCGAGATCAGATCAATTCGTGCCGCTCAAATTTGTAAGCATACTTGTAAGTTCGGACAAGACACTTTGTTCCGGAACAGCAAATTCGGTTTGAAGTGCAACTTCTTTCAGCAACTTCCCATCCAACCAGTATTCGAGTGTGCCCAGCTTTTGTTCTGCTTTAACCGGCGCTCCTGTCTGCGCAGGAATCTGTGGCCAGATTTCCAGCCGCCGATGTTCCTCAGCACTCAACAAAAGGCTCACCGCTTCAGTCGCCCGTAAAGGAACATTTTCCAGCTCTCCACCTTTTACACCGGCAGAATATGAGACATCAGCCTCAATTTTGTTTAATTCAAATTTTTGATAATTATCAAATCCGTAATCGAGCAAATGTCTGGTGGTCTTGCTTCGCATCCGTGAATTTTTGGCACCTAATATTATAGAAATGTAGCGTTGTCCGTCACGTTTTGCTGAAGAAACAAGGTTGAAACCTGCACGCCGGTGATAACCTGTTTTCATTCCTTCCATTCCGCGGTAACTCTTAATCAGGCGGTGATTTGTGTTCAGCAGTTGAAATGTGCCGTTTCTGAAACTTTCAAGCCGTGTTGAAGACCAACGTAAAAATTGCGGATGCTTGATCAGTTCGAGTGCGAGCAAATACAAATCATATGCACTGCTAACATCAAGTTGCTGTCCACGGCCCGGAGGTAAGCCGTGAACGGAATAAAAACGGGTTTTCTTCATGCCAAGTTCGAGGGCACGTTCGTTCATCCTCTTGATAAAAACTTTGTCACTGCCGAGAACATGCTCCGCGACTGCGACAGAAGCATCGTTTGCAGAAGCGATGACGGTAGCTTCCATTAACTCTCTAAATTTAAAAATTTCCCCTTGTTTTAAATAAACCTGATGTCCGCCAATTTTGCTCGCCCAACGTGATACCTTGACACTATCTTGTAAACTGATGCGCCCGGACTCAAGTTCCTCAAGTGCGATTAACGCGACCATCATTTTTACGAGTGATGCGGGATATATTTTTTGATGCATCCGGTCATGATGTAAGATCCGTCCGGATTCCGCATCGGCTAAAAGTGCGGCTTTGTAGTGGAAGCGGTAACGGTTTACGTTTTCTGCAGAAAATACCGAATTCGCGGTGAACAGAGTAATGAAAAATAACGCGCCGGAAATGATTGAATATCGATTGAACACAGCTGAATTTCGCAAGGCCTCTTTCCTCCAATTGGTGTGAGGTTTTCTATGAATATATTTAGTGCTAGTCTGGCTCTCATCGTTTCAAGGATTGTACCGTTCTTGTAAGTCTTGCTGTCAGCTTTCCGGAAAAGTCAAAAAAAGAGCATCAGCCAGTTTTAAGCATTTTCCGGTTTGACATTTATTTCACTTTTTCCTAGTATCTTACTGTAATTCGTTAGGGGTGGGGGTTTCCGGATAAGGGAGCCGCCTGAGAAAGTCCCTTGGAACCTGACCCAGATAATGCTGGCGCAGGAAAACGATTCTTCCGTTTTACGGTTTCTGCGTTCATTTTCCGGCCATCCGTCTTTCTCCTCTTTCCGAAGATATTGTCAATTAAGAGTTTTCCGGCTTTTCCGGAGAATTATTGTTACATATTATTAACGTGGAGATTGTTATGAAAGCTAAAATCCTGTCCATTCATTTCCTGTTGTTCTTTGTTGCGGGAATTATCGTCAACGCGGTGGCAGCTGAGGAATTAACCATTTACACTTACGATTCTTTCAACAGTGAATGGGGTCCTGGACCGGTAGTGTTTAAACGTTTTGAGGAGCAATGCGGCTGCAAACTAAAAGTCGTTTCTCCGGGAGATTCCGGAACAGTGCTGAATCGTGTGATCCTGGAAAAAGCAAATCCACAAGCAGATATTCTGCTGGGTTTGAATAACAGTGAACTCGAAAAATCATTCAGTTATGACTTGTGGGAACCGTACCGTTCACCACTTTTAGCAAAGGTGCCTGCGGATTTACGTGTAGATAAAAAAAATCGTGTGCCACCTTGTGATTACGGTTTCATTGCCTTTGTGTACGATAGTCAAAAACTGGAAAAAGCGCCTAAAAGTCTGCAGGATTTACTTGA
>MPLZ02087826.1_pt1 | contig 10276 bp, 10 predicted proteins | sample 1617311 | NCBI WGS metagenome assembly MPLZ02 (sample SAMN05944806, study PRJNA350692) | marine metagenome | biome: marine; feature: ODZ; material: water; isolation source: 160 m water sample filtered on 0.2 um supor filter | place: Pacific Ocean | collected 2012-04-08 | depth 160m m
AGATGGAAGTCGAGGGCACAGCTGGCGCCGGACTGGTGAGCGTCACCATGACTGCGAAAGGGGAGATCAAGCGCTTCCGTATCAACCCCTCGCTCGCCAACCCGGAAGAGATCGGCGTGCTTGAGGACCTCCTCGTCGCGGCCTGCTCGGACGCCCGCGCCAAGGCGGAGGCACACGCCGCGGAGGAGATGAAGGACGTGACCGGCGGCCTGCCGCTGCCGTCAGGCCTCAAGCTGTTTTGAGAGGAATCGTGGCCGGGGCCGAGATCGAGCGCCTAGTCCAGGCTCTAGCACGGTTGCCCGGCCTGGGGCTCCGCTCGGGCCGCCGCGCAGCGCTCGCTGTGCTCGCCAAACGGGAGACCTTGCTGCGGCCACTAGCTGCGGCTCTGGAGGAGGCGGACGCGAGCGTGCACGCCTGCGCCCAATGCGGCAATCTCGATAGTAACGACCCTTGCGCGATCTGCACCGACACGAGGCGCAACGGGGGTCAGCTTTGCGTCGTCGAGAACGTCGCCGACCTCTGGGCGCTGGAGCGCTCGGGCCTCTATCGCGGGCGCTACCACGTGCTCGGCGGCGTGCTTTCGCCGCTTGACGGCATCGGCCCAGAGGACCTGTCGATCGCGCGCCTTGCCGCGCGCGCGGATGAGCCTGCTGTGAGCGAGGTGATCTTGGCGCTCCCCGCCACAGTCGATGGCCAGACCACGGCCCATTACATCTCAGACCGCCTGTCCAATTACGATATTAGCGTCACCGGCCTGGCACACGGCGTGCCGATCGGTGGCGAACTCAACTATCTCGACGACGGCACCCTTGGCGCCGCCCTAAAAGCCCGCCGCCCTTTATAGGCCGAACTAGGCGCCCGGTTTCTTCACCCCCCTGTGCACCTGGTGGTCGAGATCGTAGGCGACCGCCCGGCGGGCGCTCTCCGCGGTCGAGGTGCCATCGAAAGTGAAATTGTAGACGGCGGTCTCGGGAACCGTGAAGTGGAAGCTGCCGGTTGCGGGATCTCCCGGGCGAATCTTCCAACTCCAGCCGCTCCGGTCCGATAGCGGCTTGCCGAAATCGTAGACGTAGATCCAGAAGGCGCCGGCACGTACCGTGACCTCCTAGTCGATCACCACCTCCTGGCCGGCGACGAGCGGAACCAGCGGGAAGCCGAGGTCGAAGCCCTGCTCCCAGCGCGAGATCGGCCCGGTGTCAGTGACGGTGCCGAAGCCTCAGCCGATATTGCCGCGCCACAGCACCTGGTATGTTCCGGTAATAAGCAGCAACACGAAAATGGCCAGCAGCAGGCGCCAGCATCGACCCAGCGCCGCTTTCGTTGCCATGCCCACCTCGCTCTCCTATGTTCCGTGCATGAGAGAAGGTGAGGCAAACTACTGCGGCGTCAAGACGCTGATCACCGGCGGCGACATGGTCGAGATGGTGCGCGCCAAAACCGCAACCAACAAGCCCGTGGAGACCGAGGCCGCACGTATCCGCCCAAAGGATTCAGAAGTCCGGGCACTGCTTGCCGACGCGACCCAGTTCCGCGAGGCCACAGGCTGGGCAGCGCGAGTCTCCCTTGAGGAAGGGCTGGAGCGAACCATTGCCTGGTGGGGCGAGCGCAAGGCAAGCGGACAGGTTCGCGCGCACGACGCTTATCTGTTGTGACCCCGCGCTGGGCCATGTATGCGCTCGCGCTGCGGCGGCGCTTGGCGCTGGCCCTGAAAGGCGACTTCGACCCCTATCCGGCACCCCCCGCCGAGGCGAATCTAAGCCCGTTCGCCGAGCATCGCATTGCCTACGCGGACGCGCCATTGGCGCTCTCCTGGGCGCATGCGGGGGGCGACGCGGTCGCGTGGCAGCAGGAACTGCGAGACAAGCTCACCACACTCTCCGGCTATCGCCGCCCCGAGGCGGTGCCGACCGTGCTGCATCGCGAGACGGCAGCGCGACCTGGCAGTGGCCTGCGGCGGGAACGCGTCTACCTGCGTACCTGGCCCGGAGTCGACATGCCGCTCGATTTCGTCTGGCGGGACGGTATCCCCGAGCCCGCCCCGCTGATGCTCTGCCTGCAAGGCACGAATTCGGGCGCGCATTTGAGCTGGGGCGAGGTGCGCATGCCACCCGACCCGGTCAAGATCGCCGCGGGCCTCGATTTCGCACGCCAGGCGGCGGCACACGGTTATGTCGCATTGTGCCTGGAACAACGCGCGTTCGGAGAACGCCGGGAACGGCTGTTGCGGCCGCGTTCTTCCGACCCCTGCATCGATGCGGCGCTGCACAGCCTGCTGCTCGGGCGCACCCTGCTCGGCGAGCGGGTTTCCGATGTCTCGGCAGTGCTCGACTGGCTGGCGGATGGTGCCGGCGACCTGCCCGCCTTGGACCGGGAGCGCAGCCACGCTCTCGGCCACTCCGCCGGCGGCACGGTGGCCCTACATGCCGCCGCGCTGGATGAGCGCATCACTGCCACCATCGCCTCCGGCTGTGTCGGGCCGATTTGCGGCACCTTCGCCGCACGCCGTGATAGCAGCGGCCAGAACACCATTCCCGGCCAATTGCTGTGGTGCGAACTGAGCGACGTGATCGGCCTGGTCGCGCCACGACCGCTTCTGGTGGCCTCAGGCGAGACCGACCACATCTTCCCCTTTGCAGGCGCCGCACGCTCGGTCGCCGAGGCCAGACCGGCCTATGCGGCGCTGAACGCGGAAGAACAACTGCGAGCGCTTTCGCTCTCAGGGGGTCACCGCTTCGATGCCCCGGCCATATGGCGGGCCTACACCGATATGCTAATCGATGCTTAGCGGCCCCAGAATCGTCGCCATCTTCACCTTGGCACTTGCCCTGCGCCTGGCCCTGGTGCTTTGGCTGCACAGCGTTTGGGGTAGCGAGGCTTTGTTGATAGAGGATTCCGGCAATTATCGAATTGCGGCGGAAGCAGGCCTCCGACACGCGGATGTGATGCCCGCCTATATCGCCTTTCTGCGTGCCTTCGCGGCGCTGTTCGACCCTTCGCCCCTGTGGTCGGTGCTCGGCCAAGCGGTGATAGATTCGGTAACCTGCATCATCATCGCCGGGATCGCGGCAACGGTGCTGCCGCGCCTCGCCGTGACCGCGGGGGTGATGGCGGCGTTAAACCCGACGCAGATCGTCATGGCCTCGATGGTGCTGACGGAATCGCTGTTTCTGTTCTTTTGCGCCCTATCCTTGTGGGCGGCCTTGGCCTGGCTGCGTCGCCCGGGTTGGGTGTTGGCTATAGCGATTGGCCTGGCCCTGGGCCTGGGCATTCTGACACGGGTCATGCTGCTTCCCTGGGCACTGGTTTTGCCGCTTCTCCTTGTCCCGGCCTGTCTGATCCTGCGCCGGCCCGTGATGCGGTCGCTGCCGCAGACGCTTGCGGGCGCCATTGCGGGCGCCTGCCTGGTTCTGCCCATCGCCTATGACAACGAATCGCGATTCGGCGGTTTCGGCCTTTCGAGCCAAGGCGGGGCGCATGCCCTTTTGTGGTTGGTGCCACTGGTTATGGAAACCGTAGACGGCACGCCCCATGCCGAAGGCGCGGCGCAGATGCAGGCGCGCTTTGCCGAAACCATTGCCAGCGACGGCGATCCTTTTTCCCGCTCCCGCGCCATGACGGCGGCTGCCTCCGAGGCGCTTGGCGAGCTCGGCCCGGTGCCGCTGGCCAAGGCCTGGGCCTATGGCGCGGCGATCAACCTGTTCTCGCCCGCCATCATTCTAGCAGGCCCGGTGCGCACCTTGCCGCGCACGGGATTCTTTGCCACCGAAGGCGACAGCAAGCTCGACAAGATCGTCACCTTCCTCTTTCACAACGACAACGCCACCTATGCCTGGCTCTTGCTGATAGGCGCGGCGGGCACGTTTGCCTTGCGCCTCGGCCAGGCCCGGGGCCTTTGGCGCCTGCTGCGTTCCGGAGACCGCATGGCGCTGGCCTCGACCCTGCTCTTGCTCGCCTGGATCGGCTTTGTGCTGACGATCAACGGGCCGATCGCCTCGGCCAAGTATCGCTCGCCGGCCGAAGCCGCCTTCGTGGTGCTGCTCGCGGCCGGCTTGCCGAGGAGATCCGGCCATGATTGAGGTACCGCGCTTGACCCTCGGCACCGCCCAGCTCGGGCCGGCCTACGGCATCGCCAATCGCGAGGGCCGGCTCGACGATACGTCCGCAAGCGCGCTACTGTCGGCGGCCTGGGATGCGGGCATGCGCTGGTTCGACACCGCGCGCGCCTATGGCGAATCCGAGGCCCGCATCGGCGCCTGGTGCCGCGCCAGCGGGCAGCGCCCGGTGGTGATAACCAAGATCGCCGCCGGCAGCCCCGTCGCCGAGGAAATCGACAGGAGCGCAGCAGCGCTTGGGCAGGATCCCAACACCGTGCTGGCGCACCGCTCGAGCGATCTGGCACAGGCAGCGTTTCACGACGGTCTGCGGCGCGCCGTCGATGGTGGGCGCATTCGCGCTTTCGGCGCCTCGGTCTATACGCCAGAGGAAGCCTTTACGGCGCTGGAGATCGAGGACATCTCGGTCTTTCAGCTGCCCTTCAACATCCTCGACCGGCGCATGCTCGAATCCGGATTGCTCGCCGCGGCAGCCGCAAGGGGGGTACTCATCCTCGCCCGCAGCATTTATTTGCAGGGCGTATTGCTGATGGATCCGGACACGCTGCCCGGCCACTTGTCGGAACTTCGCGATCCGCTCTTGGCCTTGCGCGAGCTGGCCACGGACATGCGAACCCTGGCGCTGGCGGCGGCGCTGCACGAGCCCGGCATTGCCAGTTGCATCATCGGCGTCGAGACACCGGCGCAAATAGGCCAGCATGCCAGCCTGCCTTCCGTCGATGCGGCAACGATCGCCGCAGCCATTCGCATCGGCGAGGGTCTGCCGGAAGACCTGATCGATCCCTCTAGGTGGCCCCGCGGGCAATGAAGCCCGGGTTCTCGAAGCCAGGCTTGGTGTAGAGAAAGTCGCCGCCGTCGAGGGTGGTGAGGCTGCCGCCGGCGGCGATCAGCAGGGCGTGGCCGGCGGCGATATCCCATTCCATGGTGCGGCCGAAGCGGGGATAGAGGTCGGCATTGCCGCACGCCAGCACGCAGAATTTAGCGGACGAGCCCGCGCGCACGCACTCGCCCACGCCGGCCTCGGCCAGCCAGGCATCGGTTTGCGCATCACCGTGGGAGCGGCTGGCGACGGCGATGGGGTCGGAGGCAGGAGCCGCCCGCGCCGCGATCGCCTGGCGGTCGCCGCCGACGATGCGCCAGGCCCCCTCGCCGACGATGCCGAGATAGGCCTCGCCCTTTGCCGGCAGATCGATGACGCCGAGGATGGGCACGCGGGCCTCGATCAAGGCGATGTTGACGGTGTATTCGTCGCGCCCGGCGACGAACTCGCGGGTGCCGTCGAGGGGATCGACCAGCCAGAAGCGCTCGCCGATCGTCGGCACATCGCCTTCGGCAACGCTTTCCTCGGCAATAATCGGTATGTCGGGGGTGAGCGCCGCGAGACGCCCGACGATAAAGGCGTTGGCGGCCTCGTCGGCCACGGTCACGGGCGAGCCGTCGGCTTTCTCACGCACCGCCGCACCGCGCGCACGAATGTCTTCGATCAGCGCCCCCGCCTCACGTGCGATGGCCAGAACGGCGTCGCTATGCATGCTCATCCCCGCTGCGAGAAGGTGTGATCGACGTGCTCGAGCAACACCGCCACGCAGGCCGAAATATCGCCCGCGGCGGTATCGACCACCAGGTCAGGCGCATCGGGCGCTTCGTAGGGCGCGGAGACGCCAGTGAACTCGGCGATCTCGCCGGCGCGAGCGCGAGCGTAGAGCCCTTTCGGATCACGGTCTTCGCAAGTCGCCAGATCGGCCTTGACGAAAACCTCCTGGAAGGCGCCCTCGCCGACCAGACGTTCAGCTGCCACACGCGCCCGCGCGCGGTCGGCGACATAGGGCGAGATGAAGGCCGTGATGACCAGCATGCCGGCATCGGCGAACAGCGCCGCCGCCTCGCCGACGCGGCGGATGTTCTCGGCCCGATCCTCCGGCGAAAAGCCGAGATTGGCGTTGAGCCCGGCGCGCACATTATCGCCGTCCAGCACATAGACCTGGTAGCCGCGCCGGAACAGCTCGCGCTCGCAGGCTTGCGCCAGGGTCGACTTGCCCGAGCCCGACAGCCCGGTGAGCCAGACCACGCCGCCCTGGTGGCGGTTGCGCGCGATACGCTCGTCCGGAGCGACCGTGTGGGCGACCTCGGTGATGTTGGTGGACTTGACGGAGACCAGCGCGCGCTGGTCGGGATAGCCGTCCATGCTGATGATGCCGCCGCCAGCGATGCGATAGTCGTCGACCATCACGAAGCGCCCGGTGGGCCCGCTGCGGGCGTGGGAATCGAGCGCCAGCAGGCGGTCGGCGCGCAACACCACCTCGGCGACGGCGTTTTTCGGCACACTGCCCGAAGACACCGTGGAAAGATCGCTGGCATCGATGACGCGCTCGACCGACTGCACGGTGACGCCGACCTCGCTGGTATTGAGCTTCATGGTGTAGCGCGAGCCGACGCCGAGGGGCTTGGAATCGAGCCAGAACAGGCGGCCGCGGAAGACGTCGCTTTCGAGCGGCGGCGCGTCGAGGTGGCTGATGACCTCGCCGCGCTCGACGAAAAGCGGCTCGTCGAGGGTGATGCCGATGCTGTCACCGGCCGCGACCTCAAGCGATGCCTCGGCCGCCCAGGCCTCGATGCTTGCCACATGCGCGGTCTTGTTCGACGGTGAGAACAGCACCCGGTCGCCGTTGCGCAAGACGCCCGTTTCGATGCGCCCGGCGAGGATACGCCGCTCGTCGAACTTGTAGACGTCTTGTATGGGCAGACGCAGCGGCAGGTCGCCAGTCTGGGGCGCCGGCTCGAAATGGTCGAGCGCCTCGAGCACCGTCGGTCCGTCATACCAGTCAGTGTGGCTGGAACGCTCCGCGACATTGTCGCCGTCGCGGGCGGAGACGGGAATGACGAAGCGCGGCACCACGCCGAGCTCGCTGAGATAGGCCAGCATCTCTGTCTCGACGCTGCGGATGCGCTCGCGGTCATGGCCGATGCGGTCGATCTTGTTGATCAGCACCATGACTTGGAAAATGCCGAGCAATTGCAGTAGAGTGCCGTGGCGCCGCGACTGTTCGCGCACGCCCTCTTCGGCGTCCACCAGCAACAGCGCGGCATCCGCTTGCGCCGCGCCGGTGACCATGTTGCGCAGGAACTCCTTATGCCCTGGCACATCGATCAGCACGTAGTCGCGCTTGTCGGTCTCGAACCAGATGTGGGCGGTGTCGATGGTGACCGCTTGGTCGCGCTCGCCCTGCAAGGCGTCGGTGAGGAAGGCCCACTCGAAAGGCATGCCGCGGCGCAGACACATCTCGCGGATGGCCTCGTAGCGGCCTTCGGGCAGCGAGTCGGTATCGTGGAACAAGCGGCCGACGAGGGTCGACTTGCCGTGGTCCACATGGCCGACAATGACGATCGGCAGGCGCTCTCTAGATTGCATGCTCACAGATATCCGTCCGCGCGCAGGCGCTCGAAGGAGTCCTCGGCCTCGTGATCCATGGCGCGCCCGGCGCGCTCGGGTACGCGCGTGGTCTCGAGCTCTTCGATGATCTCGGCCACGCTCGCCGCAGTGCTGTCAATCGGGAAAGTGATGTCCTCGTCGCCGAGCGAGCGATAGCGCTTGCCGTCCTTGGCGAAGTAAAGGTCGACCACGGGAATGCCTTCACGCGCCACGTAGCGCCAGATGTCCGCTTCCGTCCAGTGCAGCAGCGGGTGGATGCGCAAATGCGTGCCGGGCGGAAAGGTGGTGTTGTACTGGTCCCAGAACTCGGGCGGCTGGTTGCGCACATCCCAGGCCGAGCCGATGCCGCGGGGCGAAAAGACGCGCTCCTTGGCGCGGGTGCCTTCCTCGTCGCGGCGGATGCCGGCGATCAGGCCCGTATAGCCGAACTCGGCGACCACCGCCTTGAGGCCTTCGGTCTTGCGCGCGGCTGAGCGCGCCGCGGGGGGAAGGCTCTGGTCCACCGCCTCGATCGGCGGACAGTCGCGGACGATCAGATCCAAATCCCATTCGGCGGCGTAACGCTTGCGGAAATCATACATCTCCGCGAATTTCTTGCCCGTATCCACATGCACCGCGGGGAACGGCACACGGCCGAAAAAGGCCTTGCGCGCCAGCCACAGCATGACGTTCGAGTCCTTACCCAGCGACCACAGCATGGCCAGCCGGTCGATGCGGTTGAAGGCCTCGCGGAGAATGTAAACGCTGTGGCTTTCCAGCCTGTCGAGCGCTGTGGTCATGAGCTAAGTCCGATGTTGTCCATTTCCTACTTGCACATTTTGTTCAAAAAATGAACATTAGATTTCGTCCGGACCTGTTGGCAGACTGAAATTCGGGGAAAAAATTGGACCGGCAAGCGCGCGACGACGCCATTATTCGCGACATCCTTGAGTGCATCGCGGATTCGGCGGAGGTCAATCAACGTGACCTCTCCAAGGAGCTTGGCATCGCGCTCGGCATGACCAATGCCTATATCAAGCGCTGCATGAAAAAGGGTTTGATCAAGGTGCGTCAGGTGCCGGCGCGGCGCTACCGCTACTACCTGACGCCGAAGGGCTTTTCCGAGAAGGCGCGGCTCGCGGCCGAATATTTCAGCGATTCTCTGAAATTCTTCCGCAGAGCGCGGCAAAGCTTCGACCGGCTGTACGGCGAGCTCGAGGCGAACGGCGCCAGGCGCATCGTGCTGTGCGGCTGCGATGAGATGGCCGAGATCGCCGTGCTCTGCGCTCTGGATACGCGCCTAACTCCAGTGGGCGTGCTGCGCGGCGATGGCAAGACCACGGAGGTGGCGGGCGTGCAGGCGCTCGACGGGCAACCGGCGGCGGATTTCTGGGTCATCGCGACGATGCTCGATGCGCCAGCAGTGCACGAGGCAGCGCTGGCCGCAGCGGGCGCGGTGCCAGTGACATACCCCGACATCTTACGGGCGGTAATTGCCCGGCCGAAAGCGGCCGCGAGCCATTGACATCAGCCTGTTCCGCGCCACACCGCAAGCAGGTCGGCGGCGCGTTGGGGGCCATCGCAAAGGCTCGCAATACGCGCTCGCGCGGCCGTCGCCAGACGTGTGCGAAGTGCCGGATCATCGGCAAGCCGGAGGACCGCCGCCGCAAAGCTGTCGGCGTCGTAAGCCGGTAGCAGACAGCCCGTGACGCCATCCTCGACGAAGCGGTCATAGCTGCCGGTCGCCACGACGGGCAAGCCGGCGGCCAGCGATTCGAGAGAGTCGCGGCCCCAGGGATTGTTCTCGCGGCTCGGCCGTGCGTTGATGTGGCAACCGCGCAGCACGCGCTCCGGCTCGCCGACATGGCCGAGAAACAGGAAGGCGTCCGCCACGCCGCGTGCTGCGGCATAGTCGGCCAGCGTGGCACCGCGACGTGCCAGACTGCCGAGCTCGCCAGGCAGGCTGCCGCGCAAGCGCATGTCGCCAGCAAGGACGAACAGCACGTCGCGACGGCCACGCTCACGCAGGGCGACAGCCACATCGACCAGACGATCAACGCCCCTGACCCAGGCATAATTGCTGATACAGGCGACGCGAAAACGTCCGTCATCGGGAATCGCGGGATGTGGCACGGCCGGTGCCTCAGACGCCCCTGCAATATTGTAGATCACCGAGCAAGCCGGTGACCTTAGCCCCAAGGCCTGCCAGCTATCGCGCTCGTTCTCGGTGATGAATACGACATGGTCTACCGCCCCGGCGATCGTTCGCGCCTGCCAGCGGGCGAAGAGGCTGTTAGCAACGTTAGTGCGCAAATGCATGACTTGGCGCACACGGCTTCGCCGACGCAGTCTTGCCGCCACCAGACAGAGCGATTCGTGATTGTAGTGGATGACGTCGAAACGCCGCGTGGCCCCCTCAAGATCGCTAAGCTGCGAGCGCGCATGCCGCATCGCAGCCTGCCCCCGCGCCAGCGCCAGCAGATTGCGCGAGGGGCGCGGCAAGGCGCTATAGCGCGGCAATGGCCCGATGACGCGGCAGGAAATGCCGAGCGCCTCGTAGCGTATCTGGATCGGTCCTTTGCAACCGCACCAAACCTCCGGCGAGACTACCTCCCGATCGAGATGGCGAATACTCTCGAAGAGGCTGCGCGAAGAGCCCCCGTAACCCCCTTCGATGTCAAGGCAGAGAACGCGCACTACCACTAAGGAGCAACAAGCTTGGTGGTGCCGGCCCAACCAATGCAAAACAGAGCAT
>MPLZ02057618.1_pt1 | contig 10242 bp, 6 predicted proteins | sample 1617311 | NCBI WGS metagenome assembly MPLZ02 (sample SAMN05944806, study PRJNA350692) | marine metagenome | biome: marine; feature: ODZ; material: water; isolation source: 160 m water sample filtered on 0.2 um supor filter | place: Pacific Ocean | collected 2012-04-08 | depth 160m m
GCGGCGGAGGACTGGAAAACCGCCTTCAAGGCGGCCCGGCGCACGGTGGCCGACTGGCCGTTGTCGGACTACGCGCCCGAGGCGCAGTTGCTGCTGGCCCAGGCTTATGAAAAGCGGGGTGACGACCAGAAGGCGTTTGCCTCCTACCAGGAGCTCCTTCGGCTTTACCCGCAGAACGTCGATTTCGAGGATGTGCAGGCCCGGCAGTTTGCCATCGCCACGCGGTTTTTGAACGGCCAGCGTTACAAGCTGTGGGGCCGCATTCCTCTGTACCGGTCGATGAGCAAGACGACCGGCATGTTTCAGGACATTGTCAACACCGGCCCGTTCAGTTCCGTGGCACCCAGGGCGCAAATGAACATCGGCCAGGCCTGGGTCAACAAGGCGCGCGGCTTCCAGATTTCCGAGAATGAAAGGCACAAAAACTACCGGCTTGCCGTCGAGGCGTTCAAGAAGGTGGCCGACAAATATCACGATCGGCCGGAGGTCGCCTCCGAGGGGTTGTTCGCCGCCGCCGCCGCCTACCAGCAGCAGTCGCTCGATGCCGAATACGACCAGGGCGTGACCCACAAGGCCATAGACTCCTTCTCCGATTATATCGCTCTTTATCCCGCCGAGGAACAGGTGTCCACGGCCCGGGAAAGAATCAAGGACATGAAGGTTGAGCAGGCCCGGGGCAACCTGAAGATCGCGCGCTATTACGAGAAGAAAGGGGAATGGGCCGGCGCGAACATCTACTACAACGAAGTGAAGGATCTCGCCCCCGGCACCGAGTACGCCGAGACCGCGCTGCAGAAGATCGCCGAACTGCAGCCGCGGCTTGACATGGAAAAAGCATCGGACGCACAACCTGAATGACCCGCCTGGCCGCCAGTCGCGCCGCATTGTTTTTGGCGGCCGCCGTGATGGCTGCCGGTTGCGCCAGCTACCGGCTGGGGCCGGTGAACCCTGCGATCCCGGCCGGCCAGGCCATTGAGGTGGGCCTGTTTCAAAATGCCACGCCGCAGCCCGGCCTTACCGAGTCGCTCAACGCCTCCATCCGCCGCGAACTGCAGCGCGATGGCACGTTCGGGCTGGCCACCGGCGGCGATGGCGATGTGCTGCTCACCGGCAACCTCACCGCTTACCGCCGGTCCGCCGTGAGCTTTCAGCCGCGGGATATCCTGAGCGTGCGCGACTTCGAGGTGGAACTCGTCACCCGCGTCCGCGCCGCCGAGAAGGCCACCGGCAAGGTGCTGATCGATCGCGAGTTGACCGGCCGAACCACCGTTCGGCTGGGTGGCGACCTTGCCAGCGCCGAGCGCCAGGCGCTCCCACTGCTTGCCAATGACCTGGCCAGGAAAACCGTTGCGCTCCTCGCCGAGGGCGAGTGGTAAATCGCCGCTTGGTCAAGCGCTGACTTTTCCGTCCCCCAGCGAATGTACGAGTTGCTCCAAACCAGTCCGCGCAGCAAGGCGCGTCTTGGCCGGTTGACGACCCACCGCGGCGCAATTGACACACCGGTGTTCATGCCGGTGGGCACGCAGGCCAGCGTCAAGGCGCTCGACCTGCGCGAACTCAATGAGATCGGCACGGAGATTCTGCTCGGTAACACGTACCACCTGTTCCTCCGCCCGGGATTAGACATCATTCGCAAGGCCGGCGGACTGCACCGGTTCATGAACTGGGACAAGCCGATCCTCACCGACAGCGGAGGGTTTCAGGTTTACAGCCTGGCCAGGATCCGCAAAGTGCTCGACGACGGCGTCGAGTTTCAGTCGCACCTCAGCGGCGAGACGCTGTTCCTTGGCCCGAAAGAGTCGATGGCCATCCAGCGCGAGCTTGGTTCCGACATTGCGATGTTGTTCGACGAATGCCCGCCCCACGGCGTGTCTGTCGCGGAGTTGGAGGGCACCGTCAAGCGCACGCTCGACTGGGCTGCCGTCTGCGCCGAGCAACCCCGCGCCGATGGTCAGCTCTATTTCGGCATCGTGCAGGGCGCGAACGATCCCGGGCTGCGCAAGCGTTGCGCGGAGGAACTGGTGGCGATGGACTTTGACGGCTACGCCATCGGCGGCGTCAGCGTCGGCGAGCCGGAGCCGGAAATGATGCATGCGGTCGAGATCACCGAGCCGCATCTGCCGGCCGACAAGGCGCGCTACGCGATGGGCCTTGGCACCCCGGCGCAGTTGATCGAGCTCGTCGCGCGAGGCGTGGACATGTTCGACTGCGTGCTGCCGACTCGCGTCGCCCGCAACGGCACCGCCTACACCTCGGGCGGCGCGATCAACCTCCGCGCCAGCCACCAAAAAGAGGACTTCGGCCCGATTGAGGAGGACTGCGAATGTTTCGCCTGCAAGCACCACACCCGCGCCTACCTGCGACACCTGCTCAAGGCCGGCGAAATCCTCGGACTGCGGATGCTCAGCGTGCACAACTCACATTTTTTTCTCGAGGTGATGCGGGACATCCGCCACCACTTGGCCGATGGCACCTTTGACGACTATCGCGAAGAATTCGTCGCCAATTACAGGCCCACCTCCAAGGTTCTCGAGGGGCGTGCTAATTCAACGCTTGGCCGCTAGCGTTTGGCTATTTTTTTGACGACGATGTCGTCGTAGCGAATCGGGGTGCCGGAGTAGGGGCTCCCCCAGATGGAGGGCTTGCCGTTGCGCGGTTCCTTGACTTCCTTGTGGGTGACAGTTGGCTTGGCGGGAGCCTTTTTACCGTCCGGCCACACTTTGCCACTGATGATCCACTCAGCCTCGCTGGTTTTCTCGACGCGCAGCGAAAATCGCAGCCACTCGCCGCCCCAGCGGAACGGTGCCTTGGCCACGACGGCGCCGGCCTTGAGCAGCTCGATCGCCCGCTTGGCCGGGGCGACCTGCAACCGGTAGCCGTTGACGCCGTTCAACGCGATGCCGAACACCGGGTAGCGGCGGCCTTTCTTCGTGCCGAACATTCGTGCAGTGATCTCGTTGCCGTGCCGCGCGGACGGACCGAACATGAAGCCGAACGCATCGAGCGGTGCGCCGGGCAACTCGAGGAACCTGTTGCCGCTCTCCTGCCTCACCGAGAAGTCACCGTCGAGCACGAGGAAATCGTCCGGCACTTCGCCCAACTCGGTTTTTTCAAAATTGGTTTGGTACAGCGGCTCCGTCGCATGTGCTGTCAATGCAGCCAAGCCCAGCGCCAACAGATAACGACCCGCGAATTTGGATAAACTGTTCATTGTGTTCAATCCCCCCGGAATCCCTCCAGCAGGTTGCCGCGCAGCGAGAGTGTTGTGGCAGTCCACGTCCAAAGACCGGCGAGTAGTAGCACGCCGCCAAGCGTCAGTCCGAGGAGAGCGTAAGGCACATCGGCGGTTGGGGAAAGCATGGCGGGCAGTACAGCCAGGCCGGCGGCGATGGTACCGATAAGCAGTCCACCAACCAGAAGGCTGATGTATTCGACCAACACAAACCGCTTGATCGAGTTTTTCTCAAAGCCGATTGCCCGCAGCAGAGCGAGTTCGCTTTTGCGTTCCTGTACGTTGCGCATCACGACGACTCCCAGACCAAGGCTGCCGAGCAACAGGCCGAGCCCGCCGAGGACTTGAAAGGTTTTCAAATAGGTGTTTTGCACGGCGTTGAGTTCGCCGAGGCGCTGCGTGGCGCCTACCCATTCGAAGCCGTGATCCTCCATCGCAATGTTCAGTTCGTCTTTGATCTCTTTTGTTTTTGTCTCGGGGCTGTCGATCAAAAAAAACCGGTACCCGCTTTCGCTCGGGAACCTTTTGATGAAGTCGGATTCCTGGATGATGAGGCTACCCTGCAGGATGCTGTCGGCCAGTTGACCAACGAATTTCACCTTGAACGGATTTCCATGTTCGTCGATGTAACCGAGCGTGTCACCGAGCTTTTTGCTCTTCATCGGATCGCCGCCACTGAGCGCCCACATCATCACACTTTGATCCGCGATTACCGGCACGATGTCGTCCGAAAGGTTGAGTGTCTGACGGGCTGTCTCAAGAATTGACCAGGGGTTATTGCCTGTTTTCAAACCATCGAAGGTGTCGATGAAGGTGAATTTACCGATGAGCATTTCCGGACGAACCCCAAGCAGGCGAGGTTCCTGAGCGAGATTGAGGTTGAGGCAGTTGGCCTGATCGCCATCTCGAAGACGAAACGGAACGAAGTTCACGTTTTTGATGATGTCTTCATCGAGACTGTAGAAATCCTCTCGGTTTGCGGGGTTGTTCATGTCGTGAACGACAGCGATACTGGCTTCGCCCATTAACTCAAAGCCGCCTGTACCCGAGGTGGATATGTTTGCGTCGACGTTTGCATCTTTCTGGAATACGCCAATGGATGCGATCATGAAACTGCCGCAAGCCAACATGCCGACTGTGGCCATGCTGCGCCGGCGCCGCCGCGCGGCGTTCCGTTGGCCAAGGCCTGAAAGAGACAGTCCACTCGCATGGGCAAGCGTCCCGACCCAGGCCAATCCGGTCAGTCGCGCGGAGGTAAAAGCCAAGCCAGAGAGTAGCAATATCGCGCCTGCGCCGTAGAAGGAGTTGGGCGACAGTTGCGAACCGCTTGCGACTGCCGCACCAACAGATCCAAGCGCGCTGAGAAATAAAACAACGGCGATGATGTAGGTGCACTTGGCTGATTTTGTGGTATCCAAAATTTCCTGTGATTCAGCTGCGAGGAGTTCGCGGGCGGTTTGTTTTTTTAACTTTCGCAATGCCCACCAGATGGTAGCAAGCGCGACGAAAAATCCCATCGATGTGCCGGTAACCCAAGCCGTGATGGAGCTGTGATAGGTCAGCGTGGCGGAGGCGACGGCGTCTTTCCAATTCGTCGATAGCGCATTGAGCATAGCCTTGGCGAAAAGCGATCCGCCACCGCCGCCGATGATGCAGCCGGCGATCGCTATCAGTCCGCCCTCGAACAAAAGCATGCGACGGACTAGCCTGGCCGGGATGCCGACGGCCAGCAGAGTGCCGGTTTCTCGAGTGCGTTTCTCCATCGTGAACTGGAAGAGCAGTGAAATGAGCATCATGGCGGCAGCGATAAGAAAGAAGCTGAAGCTCATAAAGAGTTGTCCAAAGTCCATGGCATTGTTTACGGAGCTCGAAGCCTGTGCACGCGCGGGTTGAAAAGTGAGGCCTGTGTCCGTTGGTTTCAGTTTGCCGAGCAACGCTTGGCCAAGTTTGTCGAGCGTGGCCCGGCCGTTTTGCGGGTACCGCACGGCAGTTAGATTACCGAAGCGGTTGCTCCAAATCTCCTTGCCGGTGGCCAGACTGATGTAGGCCTTCGGCGTGCCTTTGTAGGTGTCCCAGTAATCCTCGTCCTTGTCGCGGATGGCGTCGAGATCCATAGGGAAACCGGTGTCCCAGTCGGCGCAGTTTGCGGAGTCGGTCATGCCGGGGAACTCCGGCATCAGCGTCCGGTCGGCGCGCGGATCGTCCATTGCGATGATGCCTCCGACCTTGAATTTGCCAGAGCGCTCCTCCAGTTGGCGCATGGTGCCGACAGTATAGTACGACAGCTCGACCTCGTCGCCGACCTTTGCCTGAAGATCGTCGGCGCTCCATTGGTTCAGCCAGACGCTGTCCGGTTCAAAATCAGCTAGAGCAGTCGCCATCGAGTACGGCGTTGATTTGTCGCCGAGTTGGATTTTGTTCACGAAGTAGGTGAGCACCTCGGTGGCATTTGTGGAGAGTCCGATGGCTGCCTTTGCCAAGGGCGGATCAAGAAAGACGCGCGGTGATCGGAGTTCGATGCCTTTGCCATCGGGGAGTTGGAGTAACTGCGCCTGGGCGTCGGCGAGCTGCCAATGTTTGGCGAGGGCGGCTTGCGCTTGGCCAAGCGTCGGGCTTTTGGCCGGGGCCTGTGCTTGGCCGACGAGCATGAGATTGGCCATGGCCGGTTTCTCGATGGCTTCCTGCAATTGGTCAAGCGAGACAAACGCGTTGTAAGGCGGCACTTGCGAGGCCTGCAGGCTGAATCGGCCGAACTCCGCATCGCTGATAATCGCCAGCACTTCAAGTTGGGCAAGCGAGGCGGTTGAATCTTCGATCGGTGCCATCGGTGCGTCGCGCGAAAGTTGCGAGGGATTGTGAACCCGCAGGTTGACCATGTTACCTTCCCTGACATCGAGTTGCTTGGCCAAGCGCTCGTTGAGGACAATCGAGTCTTGGGGGATTCCGACAAACTCGGGCTGCTCCAGAGCTAGTTTCCAAAACGCTTCGTTGACACCCATGACGACGACGTTGTTGGCTCGGTTTTCGCCTGATGGGCGCTTGGCCGTGCCGGGGAGTTGGAGCAGGGCTGCGGTGCTGGTGCCGAGATTGGTCCGGAGCTGATCGGCCAGTTCGGCGCGGAAAAGCCGGTCATTGGAAGGGAGGGCGAGTTCGACCCTGCCCAGGCGGGTGTCGGCCATGTCGTGCAAACTGCCGCGGACCGATTCGCCGACCAGAAGTGCCCCCACCAAAACCATTGCCCCGACGGCGACGCCCAGCAGAGTGCCGACATGACTCCGCACGTAAAACCGGAATGACTTTAGAACCAGTGACCAGGTCGACATGGGCTTAATTAGCGCTGGCAGCGAACTGGCCGTTCTGCAGTTGATGTGTTGTGCCCATTTTGGCGGCGAGCTCTGCGGAGTGTGTAACGACGATCAGTGTCACTTGATCGTCGCGGTTCAATTCCACCAACAAGTCGCCCAACGACTTGGCGGTGGAGTGATCTAGTGCACCGGTCGGCTCATCGGCGAGAATGAGGCTGGGCTGATTAATCAACGCGCGCACGACGGCGACGCGCTGGCATTCCCCGCCGGAAAGTTGGGCCGGTCGGTGGTCGAGACGGTGCCCAAGTTCGACACGCTCGAGAAGTTGCTTGGCGCGTTCGACGGCACTGGCCGGGGTGCGGCCGGTGGCGGCCAACGCAGGCACGAGGACATTTTCCAGGACGGAACATTGCGGCAACAGATGGTGGGATTGAAAAATGAAGCCGATCTTTTGGTTGCGGATAGCAGCAAGTTTCGGCTCGGGGAGGTGCGCGAGCTCCTCGCCATCCAACTGGATGCTGCCGCGGGTGGGGGAGTCGAGTGAGCCGAGAATGTTGAGCAGCGTGCTTTTGCCGGAGCCCGAGGGACCGACAATTGCGAGGGAGTCGCCGCGCCGGACCATGAGCGAGATGCCGCGTAGCACCGGCACGGGATCGCAGCCCGCACTTTCGTACTGTTTGTGAACGTCCTCCAGGTTGAGAACGATCGAGTCATCTGCCGCCATGCCCCGAACGCTACGTTACCGGCCAAGGGCCGCAAATAAAAATAGTTCCAACATAAAAAAACCACCCAGGCGTCTGTCTGGGTGGTTTGGGAATTGTCGGCTTGGCCAAGCGGTTATTGGTCGCCTTCGGCCTTTTGTTTCTCGGTCTCCTTCTTGGCCTTTTCGATTTCGCCGGGGAGGTCTTCCTTCTTGATGACCTCGATCTTGGCACCTTTCTTCATCTCCTCGGCGGAAGGCACCTTGATGATGTCGCTTGTAACGATCTTCTTCGGGTCGGTCTTGGCCGGGTCGATGGTTGCGGGAGCCGGGGCTTTGGCAGCCTCTTTACCCTTGATAGAGAGCAGGTCGACATCGAAGATGAGAGTAGAGTTTGGGCCTATTTTTGAGCCGCTGCCGGTTGTGCCATAGGCCAAGCCGGACGGTATAAAGAAGCGAGTGGAGCCACCGGTTTTCATCAACTGCAACCCTTCGGTCCAGCCCTTGATGACGCCGTTGAGTGGGAAGCTGATACCTTTGCCGCTGTCGAATTCGGTGCCGTTGATCAGCGTGCCCTTGTAGTTCACTGTGACCGAGTCCGTTGCGCCGGGGGAGGGGCCGTCGCCCTCCTTGATGACCTTGTATTGCAAACCACTGTCCGTGCTCATTACCCCTTCCTTGTCCTTGTTGGCAGCAAGATAGGATTCACCGGCCTCCTTGTTCTTTTTTGCAATATCGTCTCCGCTAGGTGTCGCATCAGTTGAGGTGGTATCATCACTTTCCTCCTCCATCATCTCGGCGCGTGTCTTGTAGATGGCATCGAAGGTGTAGCTGGAAACCTTGAACGTCCAACCTTCTAGCTTGGCCAGCTTGGCCAAGTTGTCTGCAAACTCCTTATCTCGGTCGGTCTTGAGCTTGGATTGGTTGTCTTTGTGCGTCTTTTCACGATCGGCAATGAGCTTGGCCAAGCTGTCAGCGTGTTCCTTGTCTAGGCGTTCCTTGTCCTCAGGCTTTTCGTCCTTGCCTGGTTCACGTGGTTTGGTTTCGTCCACTTCGGGTTCGCGTACTTTTCTCTCGTCTTCCTGAGGGATGCGTGTGCCGCTTGCGGTGAAGCTTATATAATGATCCTCCTCCTTTTTGGCCAATTTAACGACATACTTGTAGCCCTCGAAGGTGTCGATTGTCGTAGTGACGGCCTTGTCCATTCCGATGTCCTCCGACTTGGCTGACTTGCTGGCAACGTCATCGAAGCTTGGATAGCCAAATACGCGCCCGGCGCTATTGCCCTTGGAGGAGTCCAGTTTTTCGCCCTCCTTGCTGTCGACCAGCGACATATCTTCGCCTTCCTTATCGCGACTCAATGCCCACGACTCCACGGCCTTGGACTGAACAACAGCAATCGACTTAATCTTCTCGACTTTCAGGAAGTCTTCCTTGTTTAGCCAATCTGCAGGGTCTGTCTTTAGATCACTGCTTAATGTTTCGTTAATTTCGCCAACAGTATTCTCTCCAACCAGAACGTACCTGCCTGTTCCGGATGGTCCGAAAGGGGAACTTGGATCCGCTTGTCCTTGGCTTTCCTTTCCAAAGAGAATGCTCTGGAGTACTTTGCCATCGGCGTCCTTTAATTCCAGTTTGGTTCCGGCATCCTTGGCATCTTCGGAACCAGGATCATTCAATTCGAAACGGCCGAGTTGCGATTTTCCAACTTTCTGCTTTGCGAGGATTTTTAACTCAGTGACGGTGTTCACCAGGCTTTGAATATCACTGAAGTTGGCTGGAAATCCATCACGATCGGTAACGGTCCATACATCATCCGTTTGATTAACTGTAACAGAACCATCCGCATCGGTTAGCGAAATCGAAGCAAGTTTGGTCGCATCGAGAGTCTCGATTACTTGATTGCTTGACTTGGTTGATCCTGTGCTGGATGAAGATTTTCCTGAATCTTCCCTAGTGAAAAATACAGTTGCCCCAAGAACGACAAGGACGACAATCGCTATTAAGAGTTGTTTGTTTTTCATGGTTATGCTGCTGCAGTTTTACGTCTTTTGATGAAATAGAATGCGATACCTGTGATAATGATAAGTGCTGGTATGACGCCAATATTCGCCAATTTGAGTTTCAACTCAAGCTGGTCTATGTCTTTCCGCAAGTCTTTCCGGATTTGTCGGATTTGTCTTTGGGCATCTGCTTCCTGCTTGCGGATTTGCACCAAGTCTTCCTGATTGATCTTAATTGTGAGCACCTGATTTCCCTCCTGATTGTTATTTTGCTCCATCTTGGACTTTTCTGCCACGATACTTTGTAATTTTTCCTGTGCTGACTTCAATTGAGTATCGAAGTTTTTTTGAGCTTCCTGCTGCATCTCATTGATTTTCTCAAACGGACGGTTTTGATCTTCACGACTGCGTATCGTAATCAAGTTCGAGTTGCCTCCCATTTTTTCGACAGCATTCCCGATGAAAGCTAGGTTTCCGTTAATCATTTGAGCCGTATTGCCAAATATAGTTCGTTGTACACGAACAGAATAATCGTTGACGAGTAAGTCAGTGTCGCCAACTAAGAGGACGGTGTTCACTTTCGAGGACTCAGACAGGTGTTCCCCATTTGAATCGTCTTTTGTTTTCTCTGCCTCGTCATCATTGTCTGCCGCTGCAGGTTTGCCGTCAGGGAAGGCGGTTTTAAATTTACCTTTGAGGTTCATGGCAATTATATGCTCGGTTCCGGAAGGCGAGCCAAACTTGTCGACTATGTCTTGCCCGTTGAACTGAGAAGACATGCCGTCAACCAGCTTTGATTTGTTTGAACTCCAGATGAGATTTTCAGCCTCTAATTCATCAGCACCACCAGTTCTTTTGAAGTGGCCAACAAACGGCAAGTGTAATGTATTGATTTGACTCGTTATTATGCTCTTATCGGAAACCGCGTTTTTATCAAGTAACAAGAAAGACGGCACAGGTTTTCGGCTTGGAGTCATATTTGCTGGTAATAAGTATTTCAAA
>MPLZ02017576.1_pt1 | contig 10234 bp, 12 predicted proteins | sample 1617311 | NCBI WGS metagenome assembly MPLZ02 (sample SAMN05944806, study PRJNA350692) | marine metagenome | biome: marine; feature: ODZ; material: water; isolation source: 160 m water sample filtered on 0.2 um supor filter | place: Pacific Ocean | collected 2012-04-08 | depth 160m m
AAATAGCTTATATAGGGTGTAAGGGTGCCTTTAAGGGCCCTATTTATAAACTGTCTAAACAAGGAGGTTTACATGACACTCAATAAATTACCATCAATCTTTAATCAACTAAGACCTATCTCGGTAGGATTCGACAACGTCTTTGATCATTTTGAAAAAATGTTCGACGACAGCGATGAATTCTTTCGTACGCCTACGTCTACTTTCCCTTTTTACAATATTGTAAAAACTGGAAAGACAACTTACGACATAGAAGTTGCACTCGCAGGGTACAATAAGAAGGATATCCAAGTCGACTACGCAGATAACTTATTGACTATCAAATCCGTTAAGGAAGTTAAGTCTGATAAGGAATACGCAGATAAATATAAAGATGGACTGATTCATCAAGGAATCGCCAAAAGATATTTCTCTAAAGTGTTCACTGTCGCTGATGATGTAGAAATCAAAGGCGCTGAGTTGAAAGACGGGTTACTGAAAGTTTCTCTAAACAAGATTCTTCCAGAAGGCAAACAGCCTAAATCAATCGAAGTTAAATAATCTTTAACAATCAATAACATGAGTAGGGCGCTCTGCGCCCTGCTTGTAAATAATATGATGAAAATATTTAAATTTTTTGAAAAATGGGGTTATATCCGAGCGATCAATCGATTGAAACGACAAGGGCTTCAAAAATACATCGAAACGCTTAAAATCTAGAATTTTACTGCGCCTCGCGTGTATATCCTACTAAATCCATGATCTGAGCTCTTCGCCCATAACTTTGGAAGCGATATTAATTTTATTTCGTAAAGCTTTTACAATTTTTTGATCAACGGTTTTATCAGCAATGATATCAACATAGGTCACTGACTTCTTTTGCCCAATCCGGTGTGCACGGTCCTCGGACTGTAGTCGTTTTTCCAGGTCATAGCCGTTCGAATAGTAAACCACGGTATTGGCCTCAGTCAGCGTGATCCCGTATCCGCCGGTTTGGGGTGTTCCGACCAAAAACCGAACGTTTGGATCATTTTGAAATTTGTCTTTATTCTTCTGTCGTTGATCCTGGGGCGTGAGCCCGTAATAATCAACCACGGATCGTGGACCATGGACCCGTCCAATTTCAGCCACAATCTTTTGAATGTCATGTTGGTAATGAGCCCATATAATGGCTTTCCCTTCAATTTCTTCTAATACATCCATCAGCTCATCGAGACGATTATGTTTAATATCCTGAATTTCCGAACCATCCCCTTTAAAATGGCCGCAGGTAATTTGGTGCATTCTCATTAATTGAGTCAGCGCCGTAGCGGTTGTCATTCTTTCACCATTCATTTCAGCGATGGCTTTCTCTTTCATCTCTTTATAAATCTTCTCTTGTTCGGGAGTAAGGCTAATGATTCTTTTCATATAAATTTTTGGAGGCAGATCCAAACAATCTTCTTTTAAAACTCGGTAAGAAAAGGGCTTTAATTTTTCTGATAATTCTCCTAGATTTTTATAAAAAGCTACTATCTGAATCGAACGTCCACCAAAATTCATAGTCTTCATTTCTGCGTATCTGTTTCTAAACGAATAAAAAGACGCACTGTCCAAATGCCAAGGACTTAAAAATTCACATTGACTATAAAGATCTAAAGGATTTCTAGTAACAGGAGAACCTGTCAAAATTCTACGGTACTTGGTGAATTTAGATAATTTAATAATATTCTTGGTTCTCTTGGCTTTAGGATTTTTAATGGTAGTGCTTTCATCCACTACCATTAAGGTCTTATGCGAGGATATGAATTTATAAGCAAACTTGACACCTTTAATAGTACTTAAAGATTCAACATTCATAATTAAAATATGAAGTTGATGACCCGTAGTAAATAAAGTGTCTAATTTATCTTGTTGCTTTTGATTAATCAGGGCTTGCCACAATACGGACACATTTTCAATATGCGTAGGCATATGAGCCGGGAGCTCTTGTTGGTACCAAGTATTAATAACTCCTTTCGGTGCAATAATTAATGCACCATCAATTTTTCCATGATCATAAAGCATGGCCATATTATCAATAAGAACTTTTGTTTTACCAGTACCCATTTCCATGAAGTAGGCAAACGTTTCCTTATTCCAAGACATCTCTAATGCCTTAAGTTGATGCGCATACGGCTCAGTTTTAAATTTATATTTCATCTTTCTATTGACTTCTTATACAGGATAACCTATATACTTGTCAATATATGAAAGAAGAAAAATCGATAGTTTATGTGATTCAAGAAATTCCAGGCACCCGTGACGGACGCCCTAAAATTAACATTATGGGGGCACGAGAATTTGGAGAATTTAAATTCTTACTTCCTGAACTTTCTCAAATTATTTTTTCACCAGGTCCTTTAATTTTTAAATTAAGGAATTTGTTAAAAAATTATAAGGCAGCTGATTATTTATTATTGACCGGAGATCCTGCCATTATTGGTGTGGCCTGTTCAATTGTATCCGACATAACAAACGGTAAATACAAATTACTTAAATGGGATAAACAAGAAAGAAGATATTATTCCATTGATATAAATCTACATGAGAAAGGAAATATAGATGAATAGTGCCTTAAAAGCGACACATTCTAAGTATAAATTAAAAATATGGAAATAAATAAAGGATACTATATATTAAGAAAAAGACTTGAGTCCACTGAAAAATGGATGGAAGGTTTTTTAGAGGTAGAAAAAAACAGAGAGATTTCCAGGAAAGCTCTTCACGAATATTATAAACAAAAACCCGTTTTTTCATTTTTCTTCCGCCTGTATACTCTACCCACTGTTATTATAGCTTATTTTTCAGATATAATTTGGTGGAAACGATATTGGCAAGCAGAAAGAGAAGTAGAAATTATAAAAAAGGAATTAGAAAGTTATGAACCAAATTAATTTTGAAAAAGACCAAGAAGAAGTTTTAGACCGTACATCGAATCTAACTTCATTAGCAGAACAAGTTAAAAATCTTCGAGATCTTGAAGATGAATTAAAAGCCGATGAAGAATCATTAAAAAATAAAAAACGTGACATTGAAAGAATTTCAGGTGAAGTTATCCCTACACTTTTAAGTGAAATGGGGTTATCATCCATCAAACTTGCAGATGGATCTGCAGTTGATATTAAACCGTATTATCATGCTAACATCTCGATTAAAAATAGAGAAGCAGCATATAATTGGCTTCGTTCCAATGGCCTAGGTGACATTATTAAAAATGATGTGACCGTTTCCTTTGGACGGAATGAAGATAACAAGGCGGCAGAATATGCTAACCTTGCGCAGAGTCAGGGGTTTCAGCCAACACAAAAGTTGAAGGTTGAGCCCATGACTCTCAAAGCACTTGTCCGTGAGCGTATTGAAAATGGAAAAGATATACCCATGGATATTTTTAACGTGTTCGTAGGAAACCGAACCAAACTAACAAGGAAAAACTAACAATGAACAAAGAAACAATAAACACGAAAAATGAACAACGAATCATGAAACGTGAACAAGCAGGAGCATTGGCTACAAATGTATTTGAAGCTGATGCAAACCAAGGCGCACAAAATATAACGCAGGAAGATCTTGCGTTACCCTTTTTGAAAGTCTTGGGACAGCTATCTCCAGAAGTTAATAAACTGGATGCAAAACATGTTGAAGGCGCACAGCCCGGCATGATTTTGAATACAGTGACTAATCAACTGTATGATGGCACTAAAGGCATCCAAGTTATGCCAGTCTTTTATAAAAGACAGTATATAGAATGGCAAGAACGGGGTGAAGGTAAAGGCGCACCAATCCATATTTACGATGTTGGTGACGATATCCCAAAAGTTACGAGGGATAAACAAAATAAAGACCGCCTAGCAAATGGTAATTATCTTGAGAACACAGCAAATCATTTTGTTGTGGTATTAGGAGATAGTCCATCGACAGCGTTAATTTCCATGAAATCTACTCAATTAAAGATTAGTAAGAAATGGAACTCAATGATGTTGAGTACTAAAATGCCAAGAGCTAATGGAAACGGAGTCTTTACGCCGCCCACATATAGCCACATTTATAAATTAAAAACGGTCCAACAATCCAATGATAAAGGAACTTGGTTTGGATGGGACGTTTCTAAAGTAGGTCCTGTTACAGATAAGACAGTTTATGATATAGCTAAAAATTTTGCTGTAAGCGTTAGCAAAGGTGAAGTTAAAGCTAAACATGAAACTGACGAATCTAAAACGGACGTACCTTTTTAAGGAACCCTCCTTGGGATATGGGGACGGGAGCGGGAGACTTAACCCGTCCTTATAATAGATATGGTACAGAAATTTATAGATATATTTAAAGGCTTACAACGAGCACATGGTTGCACCTATGTTGAAAAGAAAAACATAGATGGAACCAAAATTAAAGGACAATCATTTGTCAAACGTGATCCAGTTATAGAAATACTTTGGCAAAATCATCTTAAAGGAATTGAACCTAGTCTAGGAATCATCCCCATTAATGAAAATAATAAATGTAAATGGGGTTGTATTGACGTAGATTCTTACGCAGGATTTGATCATAAAAAATTACTCAAACAAATTAAAAATTTAAATCTTCCACTTATAACTTTTAGATCTAAAAGTGGAGGAGCACATATATTTTTATTTACAACCGCACCCGTAGATGCCGCGTTAATACGGAAAAGGCTTATTTCTATTGGATCAATATTAGGGTTTGGAAGTTCAGAAGTTTTTCCAAAACAGATTGAATTAAAATCGAAAGATGATACAGGAAATTTTCTCAACTTGCCATACTTTAATTCAGATAAAACAACAAGATATGCCTTTGATTCAGAGGGTAATGCTATTAAGCTAGATGCTTTTTTTGAGCTGTATGAAAGACATAAACTCACCCCCGAACAATTAGAGAATTTAAAAATAAAAAGACCTCAATCAGAATTGGCTGATGGACCTCCATGTATGGAAACCCTGGCTGCTGAAAAAATCCCTGAAGGAAAAAGAGATAATGCTTTATTTCATTATGTAGTATATGCCAAAAAGAAGTGGTCCCAAAATTGGGGAAGTAAAGTAATTTTATTTAATCAGAGTTACATGGTTCCTCCATTAGAGGATGCCGCTGTAGAAAGAATTAAATTACAACATGAGAAAAAAGAATGGGGATACAAATGCAAAGATGAACCCATGTGCAGTTATTGTGATAAAGACTTATGTCGTAAAAGAAAATATGGAATAGGAGGAGATGCTCTTTTTCCCGTCTTGAGTGATCTTCAAAAAATAGAATTAGACGAACCTTATTATTATGTAAACGTAGATGGTCAACGAGTTAAATTAGAAAATGTTGAAACCTTATTAGAGCAAAGATTATTTCAAAGAGCAGTTGCAAAACAAATTAATAAAAGACCCCCACGAGTTTCTCCAAAAGAGTTTGGGATTTATATAGACGTACTTCTAGCAGGGCTAGAACCCGTACCTGCTCCAGAAGGATCTTCGAAAATTAATCAATTAAAAGAACATCTTGAAGAATTTTGCACCGATCGTACAGGAATGGGAGCAACCAAAGAAGACATGGAACGAGGAAACGTTTGGAATCATGAAGGTAAACATCATTTTATTTTTAGAGAATTTTATAACAAATTTTTATTGCGTAGAAAATGGAAAGAACCTTATGATATTACAATGCAATTATTAGTGGACAAGTGTAAATGTAAAATTAAAAGAGAAACAATTGGAAAGAAAAGACCCAACATTATGGTGTCTGAAGAATTTGAAAAACAAGAAGATACTTATAAAAAGAAACAATTTAAACCAAAGGATCCATTTTAATGCGTGGCCACCAACTAGCTTTATTTGAACAACCAGTGGTAAGTAGAACATTAGATAATCATCTTCTTGTACCTAAAAAATTAGAAACCTTTATGCCAGAAATTGTACCAAATAAATATGTTATATATCCTACCGGGGGTTTGCATCTTTTTCATAAACAAGCACCCAAAGACTCTATCTACGCAAAGCCTATTTGGCCTTTTATAACTGTTCTGCATGGGAACAAAATAAAGATAGGTTCCATTTACTTTTCTGATTCAACTAATTACATGATGATAAGTCTTCTAGATATAAATCACCCTCAAACGTGCCCTAAACTGGTACATGTCATTGTAGCAAAAGCCTATGTTTGGAATGCAGATCCTAAAAAATATTGTCAGGTATCTCATACAGGAGATGATAAATGTAATTTCTTACCGGATAATTTAAAATGGAAAACAGGAAGTGGTAATCATAAAGGAAAAAAGAATAAGAGATTGTCTAGCAGAGAGGACGACTATATATTTGCAAAAGCTAGAGGATTTATTTTATGAAAACAATAGTATTAGGACCACCAGGAACAGGGAAAACTTGGACTTTGTTAGAAGAAGTAGATAAATATTTAAAGACAACAGACCCTAATCGTATTGGTTACTTTTCTTTCACACAAAAAGCTGCTTATCATGCCAGAGATGAGGCAATTAAAAAATTTAATTTAACAGAAGACGATCTTCCCTATTTTAGAACTCTCCATTCTTTAGCCTTTAGAAGACTGGGTCTTAAAAAAGAAAATGTAATGCAAACCAAACACTATGCTGACCTAGGGAAAAAAATAAATATTAGAGTAGATTACAATGAATACGATGATGAATTTACAGGGATCTTCACAACTAAAAGTGATTATCTTCGTATCATTCAACTCGCTAAATTAAGAAACATTACACCTGAACAACAATTTAATCTTCAAGAACATACCCAAGATGTTTCTGTAAAAAATTTAAAAATATTTGCCAATGAATTAAATGCCTATAAAAAACAATATGGACTCATAGATTATAATGACATGATTTTAGATTTTATAAAATCAGACACATGCCCTAAGTTTGATGTTGTATTTATTGATGAGGCACAGGATCTTTCTCGAATGCAATGGGATATGGCTAAATTTATTTGGGATAAAACAAAAGATTCCTTTATTGCTGGGGATGATGACCAGGCTATCTTTAGGTGGGCTGGTGCAGATGTCGATAGTTTTATTACTCAAACAGGGAAATTTTTAAAATTAACTCAATCTTTAAGAGTGCCCCAAGTAGTACATGATGTAGCAATGAATATTGTTAAAAGAATTTCCAAAAGACATCATAAAGAATGGGCACCTAAAAATAAAAATGGGCAGCTTTCTTATTACCATGATTTTCAAGACATAGATATGAGTCAAGGAAAATGGTACGTGTTAGCTAGAACTAAATACATGTTAAAAGATTTAGAAGAAGAGCTCTATAAAAAGGGGTTTTTTTATAAAAATAAATCTAAGAAAGGATATGAGTCCGATCTTTATAATGCTATTACAAATTGGGAAAATTTTAGGAAATCTCAAGAATTAAAGGCAGATCAAATTAAAGAGATAGCAACCTATATGTCTCCTAAACATTACATGAAAGAAAATTTACAATATTTAAATAAAGATAAGCCTTATAGAATAGAAGAATGTTACAATAAGCATGGACTTTTAACCAACGCTGTATGGTATGAAGCAATGGATCAGGCCCCTGCTAAAAGCGTTAATTACATAAGAAAAATGAGAGCTAACGGAGAGGCATTAAATAAAGAGCCTAGAATTTTATTATCAACGATTCATGGGGTTAAAGGAGGAGAAGAAGATAATGTAGTTCTTCTTACTGATTTAAGTTTAAACACACAAAAGAGTTACGATCGAAATCCGGATGATGAAAATAGATTATTTTATGTAGGAGCCACAAGAACAAAAAAACATCTACACATTATTCGACCTAAAGATATTTATAAGAGTTTTAAAATATGAACCCCTATAAAAAACAAGTTGGAGGATCTCACTATAAAGATATGAAGATTCAACCGGCACAGTTTATCAATGAGAATAATTTGCCTTTCGCCGAAGGAAATGCTATTAAATATATCTGCCGTCACAAACATAAAGGAGAAGTACAAGATTTGGAAAAAGCAAAACATTATATTGATATGATTATTGAAAGAGATTATTCTTAATGCAAATTCCTTTATTTAAACCACAGACCGAATGGCTTCCTCCAGAAGATTTTCCAGACTTAAAAAAATACAGTGAAATTGCAATTGATTTAGAAACTCAAGATCCAAATTTAAATGTACGTATGGGATCAGGCGCCGTGGTGGGGGTTGGAAAAATTGTAGGAATTTCCGTAGCTACTGAAGATTTTTGTGCCTACTATCCGATTGCTCATGAAGGAGGGGGTAACATAGATAAATCTTTAGTGTCCAAATGGTTACAAGATGTCTTAAACACACCTGCCGATAAAATTTTTCATAACGCCATGTACGATGTATGTTGGCTCCGGGCAGAAGGTTTTACTATTAAAGGAAGAATTATAGACACCATGATTGCATCCGCTCTCGTGGATGAAAATCAATTGCGTTATGATTTAAATAATTGTTCTAAACGTTACTTAGGCCAGGGAAAAGATGAGGCTGCTCTTTATGCAGCCGCAAAAGAATGGGGTGTTGATGCTAAAGCAGAAATGTATAAACTTCCTGCAATGTATGTTGGCTCCTACGCTGAAAAAGATGCAGAATTAACTTATAAGTTGTGGCAAGAATTAAAAAAAGAGATTGCACATCAAGATATTCAATCCATTTGGCAATTAGAATCGGATTTATTTCCATGTCTTGTGGACATGAGGTTTCTCGGGGTACGTGTAAATCAGGCACAAGCCGAGAACGAAAAGAAAACGTTAGTAGAACAAGAGAAAAAATTACTAACAGAAGTAAAAAAAGAAACAGGAATCGATGTACAGATCTGGGCCGCACGATCCATTGCTCAGGTTTTTGATAAACGTAAACTTACGTATGATCGTACCATCAAAACACAAGCGCCAAGTTTTACTAAAAATTTCCTAACTCATCATCCTGATCCAGTTGTTAAAAAAATTGCTAACGCGAGAGAGATTAATAAAGCCCACACTACCTTCATTGATACTATTTTAAAACATACGTACCGAGGCCGGATCTTTGCAGAGATCAATCAACTTCGTGGTGATAATGGAGGAACCGTAACCGGACGATTCAGTTATGCCAATCCAAATCTCCAGCAAATTCCTGCACGCAACAAAGACCTTGGACCACGGATCAGATCTTTATTTGTTCCTGAAGAAGGATGTACCTGGGGTTGTTTCGATTACAATCAACAGGAACCACGTCTCGTTGTACACTATGCTGCACTGCAACAAATGTATGGAGTAGATGACGTAGCAGAATCTTATAAAAATGCAGACGCAGATTTTCATAAGATTGTTGCGGACATGGCAGGCATTCCTAGATTCCAAGCTAAAACAATTAATTTAGGATTATTTTATGGGATGGGAAAAAATAAATTACAAGCAGAACTTGGAGTGAGTAAACTTAAAGCGGAAGAATTATTTAGGGCATATCATGCTAAGGTTCCTTTCGTTAAAATGTTAATGGATGCTACCATGAGACGTGCTCAAGATTCAGGAAGAATTAGAACGCTTCTTGGAAGACTGTGCAGGTTTCATTTATGGGAGCCCAATCAGTTCGGGATTCATAAGGCATTGCCTCACGAAGACGCGCTCAGGGAACACGGACCAGGGATCAAAAGAGCCTATACTTACAAAGCTTTAAATAAATTAATACAAGGATCCGCTGCAGATATGACAAAAAAAGCAATGTTAGAATTATATAGAGCAGGAATTATACCCCATATCCAGGTCCATGATGAACTGGACATTTCCGTCAAAGATGATAAACAAGCGAAACAAATAGTGGAAATCATGGAATCTGCTGTTGGACTTGAAGTCCCTAATAAGGTAGACTACGAGTCAGGAAAAAACTGGGGAGATATAAAATAAGGAGGAAACATGGAAAAAGTAAAACAACTATGGGCATTAGCATTAGCTCATAAAAAAATATCAATAGCAGTAGCTGTTGTAGTAGTTATTTTAATTCTCGCAGCATTCTAAAAACCCACATTAACTGGAAGATTTAACAAATTCTTCCACAATTATGGAGGACAGATGCTTAAAAATTGGTGGAAAAAATTTGTCAAGTGGTTCTGGAAAGACTACTATAAGTAATTATGACGGAAAAAACCTGTAAAAAATGTGGACACTTGTGTCATTGCATTGAAGCCGATCACGAAGGCTGCAAGTGCGAGAGCTGTAACTGTAAAGAACCGGAAGGTGTTGTAGTAGACAGCACAC
>MPLZ02219850.1_pt1 | contig 10232 bp, 5 predicted proteins | sample 1617311 | NCBI WGS metagenome assembly MPLZ02 (sample SAMN05944806, study PRJNA350692) | marine metagenome | biome: marine; feature: ODZ; material: water; isolation source: 160 m water sample filtered on 0.2 um supor filter | place: Pacific Ocean | collected 2012-04-08 | depth 160m m
CATCGCGCAGGAAGATATCTTCTTCCCGTGCCCCTCCGGCCGCCTCAAGCTCCGCATCCTCGGTGCGGAACGGGGTGAACTCATTTTCTACCAGCGCCCGGACCAGGAGGGACCCAAGACCTCCCACTACTCCATTGCCCCCACCTCCGATCCCGCAGGGCTGCGCCATGTCCTCACTACCGCCTACGGGGAAAAGGCCGTGGTCCGGAAAGTCCGCCATCTCTACCTCGTCGGCCGGACCCGTATCCATCTCGATCGGGTCGAGGGACTCGGGGACTTCCTGGAGCTCGAAGTCGTGCTCGCTGAGGGGGATTCCATAGGGGATGGTGAGGCCGAGACGCACCAGCTCATGGGACCCCTGGGGGTGACCCCTGAAGATCTCGTTCCCGACGCCTACGTTGATTTACTGGAGAGAAGCCAAGGGCCCGGGACCCCCTGACGAGAGGCTCATCCAACGCCCCATCAGCGATCTCCCGCCCTAGCGCGTTTTGCGGCTGCGTGAGTTCTTGGGCGCCTCCCGCCGGACCGCCTCCGTCTTCTGCCGGCGCGCCGCAGCCTGGGCCTCCGCCCGCGACTTGGCTTCTGCCCGCCCTCTCGCCTCCGCGGCCGCCCGCTGGGCGTCAGCCTGGCGCCGGGCCTGCACGGCTGCGGCCTTCCGTTGCGCGTCCAGTTCGGCACGACGCTGGGCATCCGCCCGGGCACGCACTGCTTCCGCCCGCCGCTGCGTGTCGATCTGGGCCTTGCGCTGGGCGTCCAGTTCGGCGCGCCTGCGCGAATCTTCCACCTTCTGCCTCGCCAGAGCCTGCCTCCTTGCGTCCTCGGCGCGCTGACGTTCCATCGCCTGGCGCCTGGCTTCGGCCATCTTCTGTTCGGCCAGGGCCCGGCGCTTGGCGTCCTCAGCTTTCTGCTGGGCGAGAGCCCGACGCTTGACCTCTTCCGCCTGCTGACGAGCGACTTCCCGGCGCCTGGTCTCCTCCGCCCTTTGCTGGGCAAGAGCCCGACGCTGCGCTTCCTCAGCCTGCTGACGCTCCATCTCCACCCGCTTCGCTTCAACCTGCTTCCGCTCGGCCAGGGCCCGACGTTTCCCTTCCTCGGCCCGCTGACGCGCGATCTCCTCACGCTTGGCTGCCGCCAGTTTCTGTTCCTTCTGCTCGGCAAGAGCCCGACGCTTCGCGTCCTCGGCTTTCTGTTCCACCAGAGCCCGACGTTTCACTTCCTCGGCCCGCTGACGCGCCATTTCCTCACGCTTGGCTTCCGCCAGTTTCTGTTCCTTCTGCTCGGTAAGAGCCCGACGCTTCACTTCCTCGGCTTTCTGTTCCACCAGGTTCCGGCGCTTCACTTCCTCAGCCTGCTGACGTGCGATCTCCTCGCGTTTGGCTTCCGCCAGTTTCTGCTCTTTCTGCTCGGCAAGAGCACGACGTTTGGTTTCCTCGGCACGCTGCCGCGCCATTTCCTCGCGCTTGGCCTCCGACAGTTTCTGCTCCGCAAGAGCACTGCGCTTTGCCTCCTCAGCCTGCTTCTGCTCGACCAAGGCCCGACGTTTCACTTCCTCGGCTTTCTGCTCTGCCAGGGCCCGACGTTTCACTTCCTCAGCCTGCTGACGTGCCATCTCCTCGCGCTTGGCTTCCGACAGTTTCTGCTCCGCCAGAGTCTGGCGCTTCGCTTCCTCGGCTTTCTGCTCCGCCAGGGCCCGACGTTTCACTTCCTCAGCCCGCTGACGCGCCATCTCCTCGCGCTTGGCCTCCGACAGTTTCTGCTCCTTCTGCTCCGCCAGGAGATCACCCGTGCCCGGATCGGGAGCAACAGACCGGGGTGCTTCAGCTGGTCCCCGCGTTCTGAGCGATTCGCGTGCCGTTGCCACTTCCTTCCCGGCCTCCTCGATCATCCGTCGTGCCTCCGCCCGCTCCTTCGGCTGCAATTTGCGGTCCTGCATGCGTCGTTCCACTGCTGCCACCGCTTCAGTAGCAGCACGCAAGCTGGCTTCCGCTTTCGCCCTCCTCTGCTGCCTGTCCTCCAGGAGATCATTCCCCCCTTGCCGTTCTCTCGAAGTCCTGCGTCGTTGCAGATTGTTGCGCAGGGCCACCTGGCATTCCGGCAACCCCATGGCTTCCCGCGCGCCCTCATGTCTCCGCACCGAGGCCTCATGATGCCGGTGCCTGAGGTCCCGTTTGATTTCCCTCTTACCGGCCCGCACGATCTCCACCCGACCGAGGTCACCCGCTACCCGGCTGGGACAAACGGCGGCATTCCAGGGTGCATCGACCCGCGGGGCGAAGACGTGCAACCTGTCCTCGTGCAGCCGGGGCCGGTTCCGGTGCGCGAAGTGGTCGTGTCCGCCCCCGAAATCGAGCTGGCAGCGACGGGCGGGCCGCCGCGCGTGCCGGTTCACCCAACCGAAGTCCGGACCCCCGCAATGCACGTGGTTCCCCCGCATCGAAAAGCGCGTCACGTTGCGGGTATTGATGATGATGGTGATCACCGTCACCTGCGGCACACAGTGGGGCTGCACCGGCTCGTAGAAGTGGTCCACCGGGACAAAGTTGTAGTAGTCGGGGGACACGTCGTAGGCGAGGTCGATCCCCGGATCGTAATCGTATACCTCGTCGTAGAGGGTCTCGGGTGGCAGGGGCGCCCATCCGAGATAGTCATCGTTCTGGCGCCATGACACCCAGGCCGGGGCCCAGTCATCGCCCGGCACCCACACCCAGCCGTGCTCGGCGAGGAGAACCCAGCGACCGTAGTGATAGACCGCCCAGCCAAAGGGCTCGTCCGAAAGCCAGGTCCAGCCCTGGTCGGAATTCACCCAGCGACCCCGGGTGTAAGGCCTCCAGGTCGGATCCGCCCCAAGTGCCGTCGGCTGCCACACGAATCCATACTCCCGGGTCTCGAACCACTCCCCGAACCTGGAGAGCTCCGCAAAGAAGATCTGGTGATCCCCGGCGTTCAACAGGGCTGCCGGAACTGCCTCCTGGATCGCCACCGCCTGCCCGTCATCCGGAAGGGGCTCAACTTCCAGAGGTGATTCTTCCACCACGATCGCCTTGGGGACATTTGCGAAATCCCCGGGCCCATCCGGCCCGACGTCAACCACGCCCTCTTCATCGGAAATCGCGCCCTCTTCATCAGGAACCTCGATTTCCAGCGCCTTGAGCGCGATCTGCAACTGGCGACGGGCTTCCTCCAACTCCGCATCCAGGGCGGCATCCTCACGCTCCTTCTCGAGCTCCGCGACTTTCTCCTTCAGTTTACTGGTTTCGACATTCGCCGAGAACTTCGCGAAATCACAGGCGGGAAAAATACACCCACCAACAAGAGCGAGGGAAAGGAACAGAAAACGCTTCATCATAATACAAATGGATTCGGTCCATTCGACGGCGCCCTTGCCCCACTCTATTCACCGAAATCTCACGATAATTCACTCTTCCTTCCCCGTTGCCCTATTTGGAGCTTCGGCAAATGCTCCGGTCCGTGCAAACTGCTCTATCCCATGGCTGAAAACCCGTATCGCCTCACCGAGGATGACATCCTCGAGCCCCCCACCACCTTCTCGGGCAAACTTCGCTTTCTCGGACCCGGATTTATCCTCTCCGCCTCCATCGTGGGCTCGGGTGAACTCATTGCCACCACCCTGCTCGGGGCCAAGGCCGGCTTTGTCTGCCTCTGGGTCATCATCTTCTCCTGCCTCGTCAAGGTCGCTCTCCAGCTCGAGTTCGGCAAACACGCCATCTACACCGGACGGACCACCATGCAGGCCCTCAACGACCTGCCCGGCCCCCGCCTGGGCAGGGGACACCTCTCGATCTGGGTCTGGCTTCTCATCATGACCTTCAAGTTCCTGCAGGTCGGTGGGATCGTGGGTGGGGTGGCTCTCATTTTCATGCAGATTCCCGCCCTGACCGACTTTGGCCTGACCTGGTGGACTCTCTTCACCGCCCTCGTCGTGGCAGTCATCGTCTCAGTCGGGCGCTACGGCTTCCTCGAAAAGCTCTCCCTGGTGATGATCGGGCTCTTCACCATTTTCACCCTGGTCTCGGTGATTGCGCTGCAGTGGACACCCAACGCGGTCAGCAGCCCGGAAATCCTCTCTGGCCTGAGCTTTCAGCTGCCCGCCGCCGCGATCATGATCGCGGTGGGTGCTTTCGGCATCACCGGGGTGGGCGGAGATGAAATCATGGCCTACAACTACTGGCTGCTGGAAAAAGGCTACGCTGCCTACACCGGACCACGCCCGGGCTGGACCAATGGTGAGGCGCACGAAATCTGGCTGCGGCGCGCGCGCGGCTGGATCAGGGTCATGACCCTGGACGCCATGGCCGCCATGGCCTGTTACACCCTCGTCACAGTGCTCTTCTACATTCTGGGTGCCGCCATTCTTCATCGGAGCGGCCTCGTTCCGGCCAAGACTGAATTGATCTCGCAGCTGGGCACGATCTACACCGAATCGCTCGGTGGCTGGGCTTTCGGAATCTTCCTCGGCGGGGCGCTGGTGGTGCTCTTTTCCACTCTCCTCTCCGCCCTCGCCGCCTGGGCCCGACTCTTCAGCGATGCCTTCAGCCAACTGGGCTGGGGAGATTTCCAGGACCCCGAGAGCCGCAAAAAATTCGTGGGAACCTGCGCCTTTGTCTTTCCCGCTATCTGGGCCATTCTCTTTCTCAAGTTCAAGGCCCCGGGCGTCATGGTCATGATCGGAGGGGTCGCCAGCGCCTTTATCCTCCTCATCGTGGTCTACGCCGCGATCATCATGCACCGCAAGTGGGCACCCAGGGAGCTTGAGGGCGGACAGTTCTACAAGACCGCCTTCCTCCTGAGTTCGATCGCCATCGTTGCGGTGGCTCTCATCTCATCCGCCAAGGCCCTCGGATTGATTAGCTGAACCGCAGCGGCCGGGTCACCAGAGGCAGACCAGATGCCTGTCACCGCGGATGAGCACCCTGCCATCCACCACCACCGGGGAGGCGATCACTCCCTCCTCAATGTTGATTTCCTCCAGGTCCTCGATCCCCTCCGCTGTCAGCCTGGCGGTGAAGACCGCTCCGTCCCGACGCGCAACGTAGAGGCGACTACCCACCACCACCGGCGAAGCGCAGAAGGTGTGGACGGACTTGGGCAGGGTTTTCTGCCAGGCCTTCTTGCCGGTTGTTGCATTCACCATGGTCAAGGTTCCCCGCGTCTTCCCGGTATCGGTGAGGATGAGGGCCCGGTTCCCGTGCACCGCGGGGGTGCAGGTGTCCGAGCCCCAGCCCCGGGCGCTCCAGAGCCAGGCTGACTTGGTGATATCTCCCTTGCCTCCCAGCTTGATCCCCGCCACCCGGTCTTCCCGTCCATAGGGAACGATCCCCACCCCGGCCGTCCCGGAGGGAGAGGCGATGGTGCGCCACACCCGCTCCGGCCTGGGGTTGAACCCGCCGCAGAACCAGAGCTGCTTTCCGGTCCCCGCGTCATGCCCGGTCAGGTGATCTCCTCCCCAGGTCACGATTGTCTCCACCCCATCCACCTCCGCCACGAAGGGCGATGAGTAGCTGTCCCCGTTTTCCCCGACCGTCCTGAAGGGACGCTCCGTCATCCAGACCCGTTTCCCGTTCTCCCTGTTGAGCGCCGCGAGAGAGGAGGTTCCCGCCTGCTGCATGACCGCTATCACGAGATGACCGCCCGCAAAGATGGGCGAGGTGCCCCGGTCCCAGAGAATCCTGTCCGGATGAGTGACTTCATCGAGATTGATCTTCCAGACCACCTTCCCCTGCAGGGTCATGGCCGCCACCGTCCCTGATTTGAAATAGACAAAGAGATGCCTGCCGTCAGTGAGCGGGGACGAGTTCGCACTGCTGCCGATACGCTGCGTCCGTCCCAGCCGGGCCGCTCCCAGCTCCTTCCGCCAGAGTTCCTTCCCACTCTTGAGATCGAAGGCCTGGACCACGTCGTTCCCACCGATCAAACCGGTGACGAACACCTGGCCCTCCCACACCACGGGAGTCGAACAGGCCCGGCCCTCCAGTTTGACCTTCCACATGCGCTCCTTGGAGAAACTGGCCGGTCCCTCCCGGTCCGGCACCACCCCGTTGCGATGCGGTCCCCGCCAGCTGGGCCAGTTTTCCGCCCTCACCCCGGCTCCCGTCCAGAGCATCCCCAGCAACAGGATCACGCGCAAGTTCATGGCCCTACTACAGCAAGGCATCCTCCCCCCTCTCAACAAGAATCGTAAACCCTCTCCCTGATAACCAATAAGCAATAACTAATATCTCCACCGCGATCCTTGACCAACGCCTCTCACTTTGGACACTCCTGCCTTCATCATGGCTGACATCATCAACAAGACCGACATTGAACTCGGAGTCGTCGCCACCCACTCCGGATGGGTTGGAGGGATCGTCCCCGATGACGACGGAAACGTCCCACGCACCAGCGACGGGGAACTGGTCGTTCTGGCCGAGATGAAAAAGCTCCAGGAACTCAGCCGCGTCAAACTCGACGGCGTGCAGGTTCCCGTCATCCCCGGCACCAGAGGTGAGGACTTCGACGAGATCTGCAACGGCTTCAAGGACCTCGGCCTGAAGCTCTATTTCGTCCTGATGGTGGGCGGTGCCGACCCCATGAATCCCGGGGACGAATCCGCGGTGGCAGACCAGCTCCTTTCCGGACTGGAAGCGGCCAAGACCCACGGGGTCACCATCGTTTCCTCCACCTCCATCGAGGAGTGGATGAGCGGCTCGCCACGCAAGGATGGTGCCGACTTTGAGGCCGCCGTTGAACAGAACGCCCGGCTCCACCACCGCTGCTACACCGAGGCCGGTCTTGCCGATTCCTGCATCGATTCGTGGCATGTCGAGTTCCTGCGTCCCGGTGAGTTCGCCACCTTCACCGACATTGGGCGTCTCTGGAAATTCCTCCAGGCCGCCAACTCCCTGGTCGGCGGCGACAGCAGGTTCTTCAAGTCCCTCACCGATGCCGCCCACTGCGGGGACTCGGACCTCAGCATTCCGGAGAACGAGGACCTCATTGCGCAGATGGGTGCGGCGGGCGAACTCGGCTGCTTCCACGCTTCCGCCATGACCACCCGCGGATGTCTCTCCACCGACGATGGCTGGATCGGCTCCCTCCTCACCGCAGTGGCGCGCACCGGCACCCTGGAGCATGTCTTTGTCGAACTCTTCCGGCACGATGATGCGGCCCTGCAGGCCCTCCGGGACCTCGATCCCGGCCATGGCATCGACACCACTGACGGGCGGGACTACAACGAGTGCACCGCCGACGGCCTCGCCGACATCGCCCACCGCCTCAACAACCTCAAGGCCCGCGGCATCCTCTAGCGGAAATCGCGATCCGCGGCCCGGTTGGCCGCTAGTTCGAACCGATACAGAACAGATGCTCCGCTCCCCGGAGGATCCACTGTCCCTGCGTGATCACGGGAGAGGCGTGCATCTCCTCGCCCAGCTCGTTCCTGGCCACCTCGACGAATTTCTCCTCGGGCCTGATCACGGTCATGACCCCGCTCTCCGAAACGAAGCAGACATGCCCCTGCACCGTGACCGCGGAAGCACCGTGCTCGCGCCCGATCCGTTCGTTCCACGCCAGTCTTCCGGTCCTGGCCTCCAGGCAACTCGCCTTCCCGCTGTCCGAGACCACCACGAAATACTTCCCGATGCTGACCGGACTGGGCACGTAGGAAGGATCCTTCCGGGTGCGCCACCTGACGTGTGTCCTGGTCACATTCCCCGAGCCCCGCGGATCGATTGCCAGCATATGCCGCTGCGGGAATCCGCAGGTCATGAAGAGCAGGTCGCCGTTGTAGACCAGGGAGGCCACGAACTGGTCGGTGGGACCATCGATCACCCAGTGCTGTTTCCCCGTATCGGGATCGTAGCTTGCCACCGTCTTGTCTCCTGAGAGAACCATCTGGTTGCGTCCCTCGATGGTCCAGATCACCGGAGTACAGTAACTGCGCGTCCGGTTGGCCCGCATCGTCTTCCAGATCTCCTTCCCGGTCTTCTTTTCCAGAGCCACGATATAGGACTCCCCATCGTGATCACCATTGATGATCACCTTGTCCTGCCAGAGAATGGGGCTCGAGCAGTAGCCGTGCCTGCTGGAGAAGACTCCCGGGCGTTTCTCCCACTGTCTTTTTCCTTTGAAATCATAAGCCGTCACGCACATGTCCTGCCCGTCCAGAAAACTCACGTAAACCTGTTCCCCGTCCGTTGCGGGGGTCGAGGAGGCCAGGCTGTTACGCCGGTGAATGCGTTCCTGCGGAGAGGTCAACACCGTCTCGGACCACTTCACCTTCCCGGTCCTGCGGTCCAGACAGAGCAGTTGTCGCTTGTCCTTCACCGCGGTTACGACAAAGACGTCGTCCCTCCACACGATGGGCGAGGCGTGCCCCTTCCCCGGCAGGGGTGTCTTCCAGACCGTGTTCTTCTCCACGCTCCATTTCAAGGGCACCACCTTGTCCGGACTGGATCCGTCACCCCGGAGACCCCGCCACGACGGCCAGACATCCTCTGCCCCCGCCGGCAGGGTTGGTCCGAAAACCACGATGACAAGGGAAAGAATGAGCAGGGCCATCTTCATGGACTCATCCTACACTCTCCCCCACGGCAGATATCAAGCATCCCCGCCCCGGATTGGAAAAAACTACCCTGCTGTCATTCCTCTACCCCAGCAGCCTCCCAAGTTCCTTCCCGGCCTCCTCCACCCAGGCGTTTCCGGGCAGGGCATAGGGCCGGAAGGTCTCCAGATAACCTTCGTGTTCATTGTAGAAGAGAGCGCGGTGCAGGCCGAGGTTGCTTGCCGCCGGGCTGTCCACCAGGGCGGCCGAATCGTTCTGGCTCATCTGGAAAATGACCCGCATCTCGAATTCACTCAGCGCCTTCCGACTCAGGAAACGGTTCACGTTGTTGTAGGTATCCACCGTTGCCATCACGTGCAGCCCGTAACCCGTCCCCTCCGTCACGATCTCGTTGAGCTGCGCCCCCGGGTTGGGACCCGCATCGTCGCTGTCGAACGAAAAATCGAAGTCATCCTCGTGCTTGAGATTCTTGAACTTCTGCAGGTTGTGGATCAGCAGGAAGACCGGCGGGTCATTGGCCGCGATCTCCTCGTCCGACGCTCTCCGTTTCATTTCCTCGCCCAGCTCGCCCATCACACGTGGCAGATCGTTGTTTTTTACGACCTCCACCTGGTGTGGCACCGCTTCCACCACTCGCTGCAGGAACGCGGACTCGGACGATCCGGGGGTGGTTCCGTCACATACAATGAACCGGATCCCACCCTTCCCAGACTGGGCGGAAAGGGAGACCAGCGAAACGGCCAGCATGGCCAGGGCCGCCTCCTCCCGCTGACCGATCACGATCAGGTTGTTCCCGCTCTGGCGATGGAAGGTTGCCTCCGTTGGACCCTTGATGGAGTTGGGAGAACCCAGCCAGGACCGCTTGGAAAAAGAAGGTTCCACCGCCTCGGCGTGCAGGAGGTCGTGGAGCAACCCGTTCTCGCCGACATCAGCCGGAGAGTTCCCCTCGAAGACAATGGGAGTGGAACAGTCATACGAGTTTTCCTCCGCGATCGTGAGGACATGCTGAAGAGACTGATCCCGCTCTTCATCCGGCAGCCAGACCACCTGGAACGGGCTGTTGGCTTCCAGGGCACCGGCGCTGTCGTTGTAGATCCCCTCCCCCGGGCGTGTCAGCATGCGTGGGGCAGGGTTGGAGTCATCCATGATGAGATAGGCATCCGACTCATTGCACTGCAGGGCCACCCGGATGACCATCTGACCCATCGTGGTACGGGCCATGCTGTAGGCGCCGCCCAGTGTCTGTGACCCAAGCAGCACATGAATGCCGAAGGCACGTCCCTGGCGCACAATACGATCCAGAAGGACCGAGGCATCCTGTGCGATGCGATCGTCTTCCACGAAGAGTTCCTGGAACTCGTCGATAATCAGGAGGGATCGCGGCACCGGTTCACTTCCGCCCGCCTTCTTGTAGCCAGCCACGTCCTGCACCCCCAGCTTGCGGAACATGTCCCCCCGCCGCTTCAATTCCTCGTCCACCCTCTTGAGCACGCTCAGGCCGAACTCCCGGTCACTCTCGATCGCCACCACCCGCGCGTGCGGCAGACGCGCCGCCGCGTAGCATTTGAATTCCACCCCCTTCTTGAAATCCACCAGGTAGAACTCCACCTGGTCGGGGCTGCACCAGAGCGAGAGATTCGAAATGATCACATGAAAGAGCGTCGACTTACCC
>MPLZ02199136.1_pt1 | contig 10205 bp, 9 predicted proteins | sample 1617311 | NCBI WGS metagenome assembly MPLZ02 (sample SAMN05944806, study PRJNA350692) | marine metagenome | biome: marine; feature: ODZ; material: water; isolation source: 160 m water sample filtered on 0.2 um supor filter | place: Pacific Ocean | collected 2012-04-08 | depth 160m m
CAATCCAAATGTAACTACTATCCAACCATAATGTCCTATGAGTTTCTCAATAAGACCTTGCGCCTGGGCGTCCATTGTTATTTCTCCAGTTAATTAATTATACTTTTAGTCTACTATAAATATAATATATACTGTGATTATGAATCAAAACGAACTAAAAATGAAATTGGTAAATCTTTATCGTTTTTAATTGGATTAGATAATTTACCAATGGCTAATAACTCCTTTTCATCATTATAAAGACCTATATTAGTAACATACGTTCCAAATGCTGAGTGAGTTGTGAAATTTTGATAGTGATTTCCTGAATTATATGACATTTTATAAGAACTACTTGCTGGTGGTAATACTAAATCTATAGTATTTTCATATTTAGGTTCTTTACCATAACCAGGAGCTATCTGTCCATCATAAATATATTTTGCACCTTCTGGAACAAAAATACTACCACTTCTACCAATAACCGTACTTGGATTTGTAGTTCCTGTAAATTGATACTCGTCTATATGACACAAATATTCATATTCATATGCAGTTTTTGTTGCTTGAAATTGGACAGAAAATCCATCACTACCCGCATATTGTCCAGCCTGTGAACCCCCAATCCCTAAACTACATGAATTATATGCAGAACCAGTATCAGTAATTGTTATAATTCCATGTTCATAAAATACATTACCAATAACACTTCCAGATAATGGTGTTCCTGTCGGAGTTCCTGCTGCAAAACTTGAAGAATACGCATAATCATATAATTGTCCATTTCCATCATCTCTTAAATCTAATGTGATTGCACCACTATCATCAAAAATCTTAACAGAGTATGGTTTTATTTCTTCACCATAATATTCCTGTGGAATTGTTATAACATTTACTTTACCTTCAAGTTTACGGGGATTTATTGTACCCCAATCAGAATCTTCTCTACCATGAGGCCATTTTCTGCTCCAATTTCCACCGGCATATAATGGAAATCTCGTTTCGTTAGCCTTTGGATTGTCGGGTTGATCATATTGATAATAACAATTTTTTATCTGAAAATAAAGTGGTATTTTAAAAAAAGTTCCAGCACTATACCAAGTATTCCATGCTTTACCTTGACTTTGTGAAAGTTCATTAAATGAACCATAACTTTGAGATGCTGCAGAACCTGTCATGAAATTATATCTACTTCCACTTATACCTTCAAGTCCATAAACTCCACTTCCACTATCAGAATTTGTAAAAGTAAATTGTTTATAAGTTTTAAAGGTTTTTAATGATCTATCATCTGGAGATATATCCTTATACATGGGAATCTCCTTTAATAATCAAGTCTTACTTTGATAAGTGCTTCAGTATTTGGGTCTTTTTTAAATGGTTGAGACATTTTTGCAACTGCCAATAACTCATTTTTATTATTATAAAGTCCAACCGTAGTTATATAAGCAACAGGTTCAGTAATAAAATCATTATTAGCTAATTGTGCATTTGAACCCGTAAAATATGATGGATTTTGACTATGATTATATTCATTATTTAACGCCCTACAAAAATAAAATGAACTTCGTTTCTTTTCTTCTCTTCGAGCCGAAAAATAAGAACCACTTTTTATAGAATCAAATATCTTTCTATGATTTAAATCATTAGAATCTGCACTTGTTCCAATTTCTTCAACATATTTAGCTGCTGCAACATTACCATTTCCACTACATAAAGCATTTGGATTTAAAACAATCATACCCATTTCTGGATAAAATAAACCATATGACCCTGAATTGGTTGCGGCTGCTGATGCTGACGCAGTAGTATATACTCCATCTATAATTGAACCAGAAACTATATTAAATTCTCGTTTCGCATCTCCAATAGTTGGGTCTGCTCCTGCTCCACTATCGTCAATTAAACTAATAGTATTAGCATCAGTTCCACTACCACTTTGTAAATGTAATTCCCAATTACCTGGATCCATCTTTTCTCTATATCGTGCACGATTGGCAACAACGGCAAAAATGTCATCACTATAATAATTTACTCCTGAATCTCCATGAAAATTAAATCGTGTAGTTTGTGCTGGAAGTATAACTTGTCTTAATTGAGAATATATAGCCTTAGTTGGATTTGTTGTTCCCGTAGTTGCTGAACCTTCAGACCCAGAACCAAGTCGATGACCATAACTTACTGCAACTTGCACATCTGTAGTTTGATCAGTAGTAGTATGAACATCATAGTAATATTTACCAGTATTAGTATCTTGCACGGATCCAGTAAAGAATGTAGTTAGAATTGATCCGTCTGTCCACATAGGTTCAGCTCTGGTACTAATTACATTTTCTACTTTGTCCTCGTTGTTAAAAACTTTAAAAGACATTTAAGGTTCTCCTTCCTTAAAAGTCTAATCGAACTTTGATTACAGCTTCTCTGTCTTTCGACTTCAATAATGGTTGACTTAACTTAGCTACCGCTAACAATTCATTTGCGTTATTATAAAGTCCAACCGTAGTTATATACGATTTTGGATCTTGAACAAATGTTGGATTTTGTAGTTCAGCATTGGAACCAGTATAATAAGTCGGATTTTGACTATAATTGTAATTATCCGATTTAACTCTACAGAAATAATGAGAAGATTTAATTTGTTCTTCTCGTCTTGCTTGAAAATATTTCCCTAATGAAATAGCATTTACTAATTCATATGCAGTATTATCATTAGTTCCACTTGAACGAGCTAAATTAAGTGCTCCTGCAGGTGAACCACCAACAACTGATGCTGAAATAGCGTTTGCATTTAACACGATAACACCAAGTTCAGGATAAAAATATCCAAATGAACCATTTGTTGCTGATTGTGCTATGGCTGTAGTTTTAATTCTAGTAGTACCATCTGCTATTGAACCACTCACTATATTAAAAACTCTCTGTGATGCCTTTACGGATGAATCTGAAGTTGCTCCACTATCATCAATAAGTTTCAAAACAGAATCACCAGCTCCCGTATCACCGAGTGTACCAGCTGCACTACTTCCACTTAAATGAAGTTCCCAGTTGCCTGGATCTAATTTTTCTCTGTATCGTGCTCTGTTTACATTTACTATAAAGACATCCTTTGCATTGTAAGTTGTTCCATCACCATTGGCGTTGAAGTTAAATCGAGTTTCAGTCGATGCGTTTTTTATACAGATATTTCTGAATTGACGATAAATTGCCTTTGAAGGATTATTTCCATCATTAGTAGATAATGAACCACTTCCTTCAATGTGCCCATATGATACTGCAAATTGAACAATTCTTGTAGTATCAGTACCGATTTTATCATAGAGGTCATAATAATAATCACCACTTGAAGCACTTTGTGTAGATCCCGTCCAAAAAGCAGTTAATGTTGCTGTTGCTCCAGACCACACTGGTGAGGAAATGGTACTTAGTACATTAGTCCTTTTATCATCTGCAGATATACCTGTGAAAAAGTTACTTGCCATTGTTTATCTCCTTGTTACATATAAATATGTTATTGTTTAAATTCATTAATTTTTTAACGAGATCTACCTTCTTTCTGTCTCTCTTGTATCCTGCTGTCTTGTATCTTGTTGTCTTGTATCTTGTTCTCTTGTATCCTGCTGTCTTGAATCTCCACCATCTGGTGGTGAAGTAGCTGGTGGACTAAAAACTGCCCCAGTTCCACTTTGAACAAGAACATCAACATACCATACTGCCCCACTCGACATTCCTGTTATCTTTAAAGTAGTAGATCTTGCTGTAGTTAAATTTTTTGCCTTTAAACGAACTCCGTGTCCATATAAAGTTTTTTCTACTCCGTACCCATCAGTTGGTATTTGATTTATAGACATTATAATAATTATCCTACTGGGGTGGGGGTCCACCAGGAGGTCCACCAGGGGGTCCACCAGGAGGTCCACCAGGAGGTCCAGACGGTGGCTCTACAACAACACTAACTGTATCAGTTTTAGTATCAATCCCATAATTGTTAGTAGTTCTTAAAGTTACCGTATAATCACCAGCAACTGCATACTCGTGAGTTGGATTTTGGCTCGTAGATGTATTCCCATCTCCAAAAGTCCATAAATATTCTAAATTATCTCCCGTAGATGAATCTGTAAATTGTACGGTTAATGGTATAAATCCTGAAATTGCCATAATTTTTTCTCCTTATGTTGTCATGGTAAAATTAGCGACTGGTGGAAAACTCGTTGGTGGTGCTACACTCATAGTAAAATCTGTTATTGGTGCATCACCTATTACAATACTCATTCTAAAATTTGTAGATGGACTTGTAAATGGATTATACATCTCAAATAAATTATCTTGTTCAATAAAAAATTCATATTCTTCTACTTCACCATGATTTTCAGTTGTTGGAATTACATCAACAATCTCACCTGCCCCTTCAAATACAATTTGACTTTGAACACTTGAAATTATAGATCCCAATGGAATCGGTGGTGGATCAATTATAAACGAATTCATAATCTCCTTCTGATTCACAAATGATTCAAGTACTGGCATATTTTCAATGACTCTACCTCGTAAGGCCGCGGGCTGAGATTGTTCCCACAAACCATAATCAATTTCATCATCACCAAGTGCAAATTGTGTAATTACATATGAATCATCAGATGCTCCCGAAAGAGCATTTGCTAAAATCTCTCGTCCCCTTTTAGTAAAGTGTGCTGTTACAGTTTGACTTGTTTTATTTAAATATCCCATTTTATATTGACACCATATTAAAATTTGTAATTGGTAGACTTACATCTGGATCCTCAGGTGTAGTACTAAAAACTATACCATCTCTAAACAAAAAATAATTCATAGATTCATTATCTGTAACTATTGGTTCTGTTAATGGTTGGTTATCAATTACTTGACCATATGGTTTTACAAAATTTGAACCACTTGGAGTTTCATCCCATAATCCATAATCAATTTCATCATCACTTAATGCAAATTTAGTAATTATGTGTTCACCATTTTGATTTTCACCAAATACTGCAGTTCTTAAATAATCTCTGCCTTTATTGGTAAGTATTGCGTCTACAGTTAAAGTACTCTTATTTATAAATCCCATATCTTCTATGTCCTTTGGTCATCATATCCAACTTGAATCCTAATAACATAAACAGATCCTGACAATTGACCTGTTACAATAATAGAAGTTTCTCTATTAAATGTCATTTGTCTTGCCCTAATTGTTGCAATTCTCCCTACTACCTTTTTACTCGTTCTACCGGTTTCTTCACCATAAACTGCTCCTGATTCTGTTAAATCATCAAAAGTAGGGGCTGTTGTTGGATTTATTGCTCCAACTCTAATATCAATTACATTATTATTTAATACCAAAAAACTATAATTTTCTGCTGAAAAAACACTATCGGCTCCAACTGTTATTGGATTTAATGCTGCATCAGTCATTGTCCAACCATCATCATTTATTATAGATTTTAATTTATTATCACCTATAATTTGTGTAATATTTTCTATATAAGGTAATGATTTTGATCCAATTGGTAAATTAATCAACTTATATTTCATCACCACTTCTGGATCCACACAAGGTTCAATCATTGGAGTACTTTCTAATACTGCACCATAATAATCTGTTCCCATTGGATGTACAGTATCCCACAAAGTATAATCTATCTCATCATCTGATAATGCAAATTTTGTAATATTAAAATTACCACTACTCTTTGCAAGATATTCTCTACCTTTTTTAGTTAATACTGCATCTAATAAATATGATGTATTATTAATAAAGCCCATTTACAATCCTTATTGTTTATATTTTATCTATAATGATAATTTTTTTACGCGTCGTCAGCTGGTGTAACACCTGATTCTCTAAATGTTATAGTAACAGTAAACTCGTGAACTGCTCCTGATCTTTGACCAGTAACAATTATAGAAGTTTTTGCAGGTGAGGAAGCTGCTGTAATTTTCTTTGGATATACAGCCAATGCTCCATTTAATCCTGGTGTAAATCTGTTTCCTCTACGTTGAGTGAACATTCCACCGCCAATATCAACTCTACAATTTTTTATTGTTTGTGAAATATGTTGAACTGATTTTACATTTGGAAACCACAGATCTCTTTCAGCATTACGCATGTTACCACCACCCATTCTGACTACAGGGTAATCTCTGTTTGGTAGTGTTTGATATAATGGTGCCAATACTGCTACCGTTGAATCTAATAAAGTTATAGTATACCATTCAACTTTATATCCGTTATTCCAAAGTGAATCTTCACCACCAGCATAATCAACTGTAAGTGCTCCATTATTTACATGGCCTACTCCAAATTGAACTCCCGTTCCCAAATAATAATTTTTCGTTCCACATTGAACTCTTGTTCCACCATCTCCCGACAAATCATCGGCATACCATTTTAAATTATTAAGAGAGGTCTGAGAACCAGCAGTTTCTGTTAACTTTGCCATGGCCTGAACTCCATCTGATCTCGAAACGAGTTTATATTTCATAATCTCGGATGGATCATTAAATGGTTCAAGAGTTGGAAGATTATCAATTACTGCACCATAATAGTCCGTTCCTTGTGTATGGGTTGTATCCCACAAACCATAATCAATTTCATCATCACCAAGTGCAAACTTAGTTACATTAAAGTCGTCTCCGCTAGACAAAATTTCTCGACCCCTTTTAGTTAAAATAGCGTCTAATACTCTGGTTGAATTATTTAAATATCCCATTTGTTTTTCTCCTGTATAATAATTCGGATTTTACTAATTTTTTATAAGATTCAATACAATAAAACTTATTATTCTTCTCTTATAAATATATCATTTTTTTATTTTTAAACATTTATTATGTCTGAACATCTAATTGTGTAGTTGCATCATCTGTAGTTACCAATACTGTTGGAGAAGTAAGTGTTACTTCTACCGCCGGTGTATTATCTCTCCATCTATTTACAGCATCTGAAATAGTTGTATCATCTGTTTGGACACATCCAAGATAAAAAAGTCTATCAGTACCAATTGCTTCATCCCATCTATTATCTAAATCAGTAGTTTTAAAACTTGATGAATAATATAAACCTAAAGATGCACTCAATGAAGATGAATAATAATGTTCAACTTCACGATTAAATTCTGATTCTACATTGTTCAAAACACGAGGCATCACCACTTCTTCAAAAATTGATTTTTGACTTCCTCGTTGAATAGTTGAATTATAATAATCACTTCCATACCAGCCACTCTCATCTCTATCACCTATACCAAATAATGACGGTCTTTCTAAAATGTGTTTTAATACAAATGATCCAGTTCCGGTAGCGTTGGCGGCCATAGAATCACTTGGTGCCTTTAATGAACTAAAATCTGCAGACATTGATACTCCAGAACCACTCAATTGTGTAATATCATTAAGTCTCCAAGGATCGTGTAAATTAACACTTGATTGCATATCTTCATATAAAGCAGAGGCTGATATAAACGAACCACTTTCTTGTGTCTGAGAATTAACCCTAAATGGACTAGTATAATACATATCAGCGTCTAATGGCATATAATAAGAAGATGCGGATAAATACGAACCACTTTCTTGAGTATGGAAATTCACTCTAAATGGATGACTATAATTTATATCAGATTCAAGTGGTAAGTATTCAGATGATGCTGAAAGATACGAACCACTTTCTTGTGTGTGGAAATTTACCCCAAATGGATGACTATAATTTATGTCTGATTCAAGTGGCATATAATAAGAAGATGCTGAAAGATACGAACCACTTTCTTGTGTGTGGAAATTTACCCTAAATGGATGACTATAATTTAAATTAGATTCAAGTGGAATGTATTCAGATGATTGTGAAATATACGAACCACTTTTATCTGTTATGGTACTCGCATGGCGAGTGTTAAACGGATGACTATAATTTATCCCTGATTCTAATGGTGTATATCTTGCACTCTCAGAAACATAATAAAGGTCTATATCCGTAGTATAATGTTCAGGATCAAATGTAGGTTTCTTACCAATAATAATTTTATCTCGTTCAAGAACTGTAGGTTCAATTAATATACCAATCGTAGCATTTGCACGGGCGGGGACTAACGTTTTTAATTGTTTATATAATGAATTATCATAGTATTTTAACAACCTCATATAGTCCCAAAAATTATTTGGTCCCGAATATTTTTTCCAATATAGATTTCGTGCCGTTGTTAATCCTGTATATTGTTCTTTATATTGGTCACGCGGATCTCCAATGTATTGGTCAAAATCAATATTAGGCATTGAACTTATAATATCTTCGTCTATTGCCCTTGATGGTGAAAAATAAATACCAAGTTTATTAGAATCTATTGGGGCGTTATCATAAGCTGGAGTAGTTATACTTTCTTTAAATTTTAATATTGGATATCCTTGACCAATTCCCTGTCCCCTATCTATTAATGTATCGGATTCAATTCTTATTTTATTGGATGACTTACCACTCGGTCCCAAGTTTGGAACTTTCATCTTTGTTTCATCTACTACGGATGAAAAATGGTCACCAAGTCCACTTGAATATCCAGATGGAACTGCTGATGAAGTAAATGATTGGTCTGCACTTACATCTTGAAACCATTGATTTGCTCCCACACTTAAATCTTTATCATCGTCAAATGAATATCTGGTAACTAAATCTATATAAGAAGCAGATGGTGTATTACCATCAAATGCGATTGGTGCAGCTACATGATTATCAAATGAATCCTCATTTAATGGTGTTGTCCAATTTCTATATTCCATCATAGAACCACTAAATGATTCTCCAAAGGTTGCATGCTCAGGACCACCTATTGTAATTGTATCAGAAGCCCCTACATACGATGTGTTATATGATTGTGATACTGCTCCTTCTGAACCACTTATAAGTAAAGTATTTGTAGATTCATATATAATCTTACTTCGTCCAGCGTCATATTTTTTAGTGTATAAACTATAAACTACATCTTGATTAACGGCATCACTCGCTACAAATGCCCCTGAACCTGATAAAGTTCTTGTTAACATTACAGACCAAAACTCTCCATCATAAACAGGAAAATTAGAAGATGAAGTTTCAAGATATCCCTCACTACCATTTAACATAAAGGATACATAACCACGATTATCTACTGAATCATTATCTTTTAATCTAATTGACCAATCATCTCCTCGTCTTACCAAGACTTGATTAGAACCTGTAACCGCTCTAAATCTAAATTCTACTGTATCGGGAACTCTATTGGTTGCTCCATCTCCCAGTGTAACTGCTTCCCAAGTATCATTTTGAACATAAGTGTTATTACCTGACCCAAAGAAATCTAATGCTCTTGTAAATTTCCTTGTTATCATAAAATCGGCTGGATGTCCTGGTAATTTAGGACCTCCATATTCCATAACTCGTAATATACTTGATGGAATACCATAACAACTTATCAAACCTTTAATTGCCCGTGATGTTCCTTTTGTCTTTAAGAAATATGGCATATTATTTATTATACGACTCCATATTTCTCTTGATATATCTCTATCTGAAGTTCCTGAGAATTGCCATGGCCTTTCTGAACCAGTTTGTTCCATTCCAAACATATATCTTGGAAGTGATATTAAATCCTTTCCATCAAATACTTCCCAACCGAGAGACTGTGCTACTGGATGTAATAAATCTTTTGCTACACCTTCTGTAAGTTTATCTCTCTTATCATGAACATCAGTCATCGCTTTAATGAATACCCAAATATCATCAAAATAGTGACCAATCATATCTATAAAATTAAGAAATACTGCATTTTCATCATCATCTTGAACAAACATTGGTAAATGACTTCTAACTCTATTCTTATTTGCTTTATCATAATCAGATGCAGAAACTAATTGTTCTGAATACCAAGTTGTAGCTGCTGATTGTGAAGTTCTATAAAGAACATATGGATATGAATATGTTCCGTTTCCACTTTCTTTAGGCCATGCATTATCATGAAATATTCCAATAGACTCACTTGAATACGAAGAACTTTGATTAAACATATATTTTTCAAAAGTATCAAAGTTATTAATAACTTCACGGCGTTTCTTTTCCCATACTTGAATCTGACTTAAAGAACCACTTACTGGAGTAAATGGCGGATGTGGATCTTCAGACCCCGAAACACTTAAATAACCACCTGCTACTGGGTCAGCAAGTACACCTATTACTCCAACTGATCCACTTGTAC
>MPLZ02137087.1_pt1 | contig 10195 bp, 9 predicted proteins | sample 1617311 | NCBI WGS metagenome assembly MPLZ02 (sample SAMN05944806, study PRJNA350692) | marine metagenome | biome: marine; feature: ODZ; material: water; isolation source: 160 m water sample filtered on 0.2 um supor filter | place: Pacific Ocean | collected 2012-04-08 | depth 160m m
CAGGTGTATTCGGCGGTCTTTATCAATACAACGATAGCTACACCACAGACTCGGATCAGTATAGCCAGGAGTTTCGTTTATCAGGTAGCAGTGGCGAATCAGATTGGTTATTTGGTCTTTTCTTTTATGACAACGAAACGCGCTCGACCAGTACGATCCGTGACTTCGAAACTGTGCAGATCCCAGGCACGATTTCTGACCTGGAAACGACATCCTGGGCAGTATTCGGGGAATTCGGTCGGTCGCTGTCAGAGACGGTCCGGGTTATTGGCGGCATTCGTTACACGGATGAAGAGCGAGAAGTAGACGTGCTAACCGAAACCATCCCGGGTTCGCAAGAACTGAGCAATGATAACTTGTCCGGCAAGATTGGACTGGAATGGCGGCCGGGTGATGAATGGTTAGTTTACGCCACTGTTTCAAGTGGCTTTCGTTCCGGTAACTTTGCGTCCGACTTGTTGTTTGGCGATCTCAGGCAGTTAAGTCCCGTGGATCCGGAAGAGAATGTTTCACTTGAATTCGGCAGCAAGTCGACCCTGCTGGACGGCCGCATGGTTATAAACGCGGCAGCATTCTACGATGACGTCTCAGACAAACAGGGAATCGTCTATGATTCTGATGATGCGGTACCCGCAACCAGACTCATCACTGTGGGTGACGCAGATATATACGGCGCGGAACTTGAGTTGTTTCTAAGGCCGATAGAAAACCTGGAGTTGAGCCTCGGCCTGGGCTGGCTGGATTCGGAGGTCGATGCCCCCGCCGGGTTTGGTTTCAATGCGGGCTTCGGTACCGGCGCGAATGCTTTCGCCGGTGACCCGTTCTTCCTGGATGGTAGTGAGCTGGGTTCAGGCTGGTCCGTCAATGGGGTTGTGCGTTACCACATATCGCTGGCCGGTGCCGGTAACCTGACGCTGCAGGCAGACTACGATTGGCACGAGGAAAGCATTGGCGAGAGCGGACTCAGCTACTCTGAGGATCGTCTGCTGGTCAACCTGCGCGCCTTCTGGTATTCGCCCACTGGGCGTTGGGAGGTTCAAGCCTATGTTGAAAATGCGACTGACGAGGAGTACATCGACAACCTGAGCCCAATCGTGGCGGGTGAAGACTATGCCCTGGGTAACATGGGTTATCCGCAGTGGTGGGGCGTCAAAATCGGCATGAATTTCTAGATTGATGTTGCGATCGATGCGAAGAATCCACGTAGAGATAGGAGCAGAGAGATGATGGGAATCAGGTTGCTAAAGGTGATGCTGGGCGGAGCACTTGCGGCGCTGTCATTGTCTTCAATGGGTGGAGACAATGACACATCTACGGCTAGCCCACTTCGGCTTGAACCGGAGAAAGTTCCGTACTCACGGATGAATACCGATATGCCGCCATGGCCTGATGAGGACATACTTTCGGGTGTGTCCGAGCATCGATACAAAACAATGTACTCAGGCGACATCAACGTGGCGATTTACGAAGCCAAACCAATGACTTTGCGAATAAAGGACTACTCCATCGATGAGTTTGTCACGGTGGTGAGTGGAGTACTCATCCTTACTGCAGAAGGTGGATCGCCCCAGCGATTTGATGTTGGCGAAAGCGTACTTGTACCGAAAGGATTCACCGGGACCTGGGAAATGCAGGGCAATTTCCGCGAAATGGTCGTGATCATCAATGAGAACCGTGGTGGTCAATAATGATCGAATCAATCGGCCGTATTCCGGTAGAAGCTGCCAAACGCTATAGCGACAAAACTGCACTGATTTGTCCTGAGCGTACATTAACTTTTAATGAGCTTGAGGCGCTGACCAACCGTTGCGCCAATGCCCTGGTCAGCCTGGGGGTAAAGCCTGGAGATCGGGTGACCCTGTATTCTGGCAATTGCTGGGAATGGGTAGTGAGCTACTACGGCGCGCTAAAGACCGGGGCTGTGATCAATCCTATCAATGTGATGCTGACCCCGGGGGAAGTAGAATTCGTGGCCAACGATTGCGGTGCCAGTGTTGTCATTGCATCGCATGAAAAAGCCCTGTTGATCGAAGGGGTAAGAGCAAAGTCCACGGTCAAGGAAGTGATTGCGTTTGGCGAGGAGGCTTTGCCAGACGGAATGCTGTCTTTCAATGAAGTTCTGGAAGCTGGTGACGAAACCTTTGAAGTAGTGGAGATCGACCCTGACAGCCTGTCTACCATCTGCTACACCTCAGGCACCACGGGGCACCCCAAGGGCGCCTGCCTGTCACACAAAAGTATTCTGCTGAACGTGGCAATGACGGCACTGATGCACCAGCGCAGCGACCGCGACACCGTAGTAACAGCACTGCCATGCCCACACGTCTATGGCAACGTGGTTATGAGCGGTGCCATTGGCAATGGCATGATCCTGGTGTTGCATCCGGCTTTTGAGGAACAGGCTATCCTGCAAAGTATCCAGGATCATAAGGCCACCCTGTTTGAGGGGGTGCCCACCATGTACATGTTCCTGCTCAATCACCCGGAGCTGGACAGCTACGATCTGTCATCTCTGCGTTGCTGTACGGTAGGCGGGCAGACCATGCCGAAGCCCAAGATGGAAGAAGTAGAGATCCGTTTTGGTTGCCCACTGATTGAACTGTGGGGCATGACCGAGTTGGGTGGCCTCGGCACCACCTTTGCCTCTAATGGTCCCGTCAAGCATGGCTCCATCGGTGTGGCGCTGCCCTATATCGAGGCCAGGATTGCCGATACCGAAGATGCCGATAAGACCCTGCCGGTGGGAAAAGTCGGCGAGTTGATGATCAGGGGCGGCATTGTCATGCAGGGCTACTACGGCAATGAGCAGGCCACCCGCGAGACTATAGAGCCGGACGGCTGGCTGCATACCGGGGACGTAGCCTCCATGGACGAGGACGGCTGTGTGTTCATTGTCGATCGCAAGAAAGACATGATTCTCACCGCCGGTTTTAACGTCTATCCCGCGGAGATCGAGCGGGTGGTGGCGGGTCATCCGGATGTGGCCCTGGTGGCGGTGGGCAGTATCCCCGACGACGAAAAGGGCGAACTGGCCAAAGCCTATATCGTACCCAGGACCGGCGCCAAACCGAACGAAGATGACGTCATCGCCTACTGCCGGGAACACCTGGCAGCCTACAAGGTGCCGCGGATGGTACAGTTTGTTGATGACTTACCCAAAACCAGTACCGGCAAAGTCATGCGCCGTGAACTCAAGACACTCGACAAGTGAGACTGCAATGAAATTTGACACCGATTTTGTGATGACCATCAATGGTCAGGCTGTGACTTCCGATAGCACCCAGCCGGTGTACAACCCGGCAACCCGTTCTGTCTTCGCCGAGGTTCCCGATGCCTCCAGAGCGCAACTGGATGAAGCTGTGGGTGCCGCACGACAGGCCTTTAGGAGCTGGAGAGAGACACCAATCGAGGAGCGGCAGGCAGCATTAGAGCGCTACGCTGATCTGATCGAGGACGACGCCGAGGAAATCATGGCACTGTTGACTCGCGAACAGGGTAAGCCCCGGGCCGGTGCCGAGTGGGAAGTGTTTGGCTCGGCTGACTGGCTGCGCGCCACGGACTCGCTGCGCCTGCCGCAGGAAACTATTGATGAAACTGACGAGCGGCGCGTGGTGACGCGCTATACACCGGTGGGTGTGGTGGGTGCAATCGTACCCTGGAACTTCCCCATTCTGCTGGCCATCTGGAAGATCGCCCCAGCCCTGATGGCCGGTTGCACCATTATCGTCAAACCCTCGCCTTATACACCACTGTGCGACCTGAAAATCGTCGAGTTGGCGCAGCAGGTATTGCCGCCGGGGGTACTTAGTGCCGTCAGTGGCGGCGATGACCTGGGTAAGTGGATGACTGCCCACCCTGATATCAACAAGATCGCCTTTACTGGCTCCACTGAAACCGGTCGCCATGTCATGAAATCGGCTTCAGAGACGATCAAGCGTGTAACCCTGGAACTGGGTGGTAATGACCCGGCTATCGTCCTGCCGGATGTGGATGCCCGGGCGCTGGCGCCGGAACTATTCTGGGCGGCCTTTCAGAATAATGCGCAATTCTGCAATGCCACCAAGCGCCTGTATATCCACGAAGACGTATACGACGAAGTGCGCGATGCGCTGGCTGATTACATCTCCAATAACGTCAAGGTGGGGGACGGGGCCGATGCCGATACCCACCTGGGACCGATTCAGAATGCCATGCAGTACGGCAAGGTGCAGGATTACTTTGCCGATTGTCACAACAATGGTTACAAGTTCGCACTTGGTGGTGATATCGACGAAGACGCGACCGGCTGGTTCGTGCCGGTGAGTCTTGTAGATAACCCGCCGGAAGATTCACGGATCGTGCGTGAGGAACCCTTTGGCCCGATTCTGCCGCTGCTGAAATGGTCTGATGAGGACGACGTGATTGCTCGTGCCAACGATACTATTTACGGCCTGGGAGCTTCCGTGTGGGGTAAAGATCAGGAGGCCCTGGAGAGAATTGGCAGCCAATTGGAAGCAGGTACAGTCTGGCTGAATGAAGTACATCAGTACTCACCCTTTCAGGCATTTGGTGGTCACAAGCAATCGGGTCTCGGCTGTGAGAATTCGCTGCACGGACTGATGGAGTACACCAATTGGCAGACTATCACGATGAAGAAGAAGGCAGATTAATGATATGAACGCAATTCTGGTAGAAGAGACTGAAGAAAACTTTACCGGGCAAACCGTCCCTCCTGCGAAAACTGTGGCTGACGGGAACCCCATATCCAAAACCTGGACGGCGGCAAAATTTGAGAGTGGGAACTCTATCTCAACAGGGATATGGTCGGCAGAACCCGGAATTCTCAAGATTAAAAGTTATCCAGTGGATGAAGTGTTTACAGTGCTATCAGGAAGAATTGATGTCACCAATGACGATGGAAGTGTTCTGGTGGTAGGCGTCGGCGAAAGCTGTTTGCTACCCAAGGGTTGGACTGGTTTGTTTCATATTGTCGAGCCGACTCGTAAGTGTTTCGTGACCGCTGGGGACTGAGGCGAAATTGGGCGAACTGTCGCATCTTCAGGTTCGGCAATCATTAGCACGGGCGTTCTCGCCAATTCAGGCCCACGCAATGATCGAGTCTTTCGTGAGCCCCATATTTTCCTGAGATTCCCGCTACAAGGCGTAACTTGGAATAAACGTTTCGCCTCGCCTTAGCTCATCTGCTTTTTATGGCACGACGCACCAGTACATGAGGATAAGGAAAACAAACCGCATCTTTATTGATTTTTCGTTGTAAGGCCATCCCGAGTTATGTGGCGGTGCAGGACATTTTGTGCTGTCCAACAAACGATGCTATTCTGAATTCCAGTACATCGACTACACCTCGGTGACAGTCGCGATCGGCCAGTGTCTGGATTCTAGAGACAAATCGCCGAAATTCAAATACTCAACTCATTCAGCTCGTGGTTGAAGCCACCGGAAAAGGGGGGTTACAGGCAAACTCAAGGACGACGATACTTTTCTGAATGTTGAAAAGGATGTTTATTCTTATTAAACGCCCCAACCGCTGGACAATAGTCCCATTTTGGGACTATCATTGCTCGATGAGAGTCATTGCCTTGTCCACGCTCAAAGCTTTCTGGGAAGACAACCCAGAGTACACGGATGCGAAGGACCCCACGTTAGCTTGGTACCGACATACTCTAAGAGCTGACTGGGCAAACCCGACTGAGGTAAAACAGGATTTCGGCAACGCGAGCATTCTCAAAGACGGACGTGTTGTGTTCAACATTGCAGGTAACAAGTACCGATTGGTAGTGTGGATCAACTATGCCTACAGAGTGGTTTATGTCCGCTTCATTGGCACTCATAAGCAGTACGATGAAATTGATGCACAAACTATGTAGAGACTCGAATTATGGATATTAAACCGATTAGAACCGAATCAGACTATCGAGCAGTTCTACAAGAAATTGAGTCATTGATGGACGCTGAACTTGATTCCCCCGAGGGTGAAAGACTGGATATCCTCACTACGCTTGTTGAAGCGTACGAATCCAAACAGTATCCCATGGAACTCCCAGACCCGGTCGAAGCGATAAAATTTGAGATGGAACGACGTGGTCTTAGCGTAAAAGATCTTGAACCGATGATCGGGAAGAGCAATCGCGTATACGAAATACTGAATCACAAACGATCTCTCACTCTGAAGATGATCTGGAAGTTGCATGAGGAACTGGGAATACCCGCAGAGTCTCTGATCAAGCCGCCTCAGGCAAAAGCGAGCTGATCAAAGATCAGAAGAATTTTGTGCCCGTGCCGTGCCCAATTGACCTTAACTGACGTAAAAAGCGTTGATGAACGGAATGTGTTCAGGCTTTGCGAATCAATTAGTTACAGATTGAGTAAGATGACACGACGGGAGTTGGGTAACACGCTTGTGGCTTTTGCTTTACCCCACTGAAAAATTGATCGCTGAATCGTGCTTTCTCCGCAAGGATGCTGCCGTTCAAACGATTTTGTCACTGTGGTAGCGCCTGTTGCCAGCCAGCGCTCAGCCGCTTAGACAGGCTCGTGGCGAGTGTAGGCTGTTGTTGCCCCTCTGCCAGATTGTTAAATTCCAGCGGGTCATTGGCCAGATCGTAGAGCTCCGTCAAGACTCGACCATCGCCACTGAGCGGGGTCCATTCCGTATAGCGATGCGTCGCTGTGCGCAGCGTACGTCCGTGGTAGCCCTCACGTTTCGACTCGGAAAACGCTGCTGACTTCCAGGGGCGGCCTGGATTATTGAGTAACGACTTAAAACTGGTGCCTTCCAGCTGGTGCGCTGGCTTGGGCAATCCACTGAGGTCGGCCAGTGTTGGATAAAGATCGACCAGTTCCACTAGAGCGTTGGTAGTTTTACCGGCGCTGGTACCGTCTGGCAGGCGAACGATGAGCGGGACGCGGATCGACTCATCGAACTGTGACCGCTTACGCCACATGCCTCCATGCTCACCAAGATGGAATCCGTGATCGCTGGTGAAGACGATAATCGTTGAGTTTGATAATTCAAGTTCATCCAGCGCCCGCATCAGCTGACCCACGTATTCGTCAGTCATGGTAACCATGGCGTGGTACGCAGCGATGGCTTGTTTGCGCTGCTGCGTTGTGTGGGCGGCATCGTCTGGGGTGATTTCAGCCGCCGGTGGTGGAATATCTTCAGTATCTCCGGCGGAGGTAGGCGGTAGCTGTATTGCGTCGACGGCGTGCTTTTCGAAGAACGCTGCCGGACCGACCCAGGGTTGGTGTGGTTTGTGGAATCCTGCCGCGATAAAGAAAGGCTTATCACGATTTTGTGCCATTAGTTGGATGATGCGATTAGCGGTGGTGCCGTCTGGCGTCATACGTGGCGATTCATGTGTGGCTCGCCAAGAGAGTGGCAAACCTGTCGGGCGGCCAGTTGCGGCGAGGACTTGAGCGCGCGACATGCCCTGCTCGGAACCGGTTGTCCAGGTGTTGTCCCTGACTTCAGATAAGTCGTGGCCGGGAAGATAACCCGGAAAGTGCAATAAGAATTCTGGCTCGCGTGACAATGCGAATTCAGACACGTCCCAGCTTATGGCGTGCTCATAGCGGTTGTGACCAACTTTGCCTACCCGGGCGGTGAAATAGCCGTGATCGTCAAAATGTTCCGGCAGCATGCGCAGCTTGTCGCCGATCTTATGCCGCGGCCAGGTCGATCCGTTGTAAACGTCAAGTGTGTCGGGTCTGAGGCCACTGAGAAATGAAGCGCGGGATGGATTGCACAGTGGTGTTTGCACGAATGCGTGTTCAAAGCGCATACCCTCGGCGGCCAACTGGTCGATATTGGGAGTGGAGGCGGTAGCCCACTGTGGGCGTATAGCCGACTGTTCATAGGTTCTGAGCGCCAGATTGAGATCATCAACGATAATGAACAACACATTGGGACGGTCGCCTGGCTCGAACGAGCGGGTAGGCGTTGCACTCGCTTTAAGCAGGGCCATCGTGCGATCCTGAGATTCTCGTGCGGCACCCTGCACGATGCTGGAGAACAGCACGATGCTTAAAACAAGCACAGTGCTGTTAAATGATGCCCAGACGTTTCTGTTCTTCATGCAAGAATCCTATGAGTATTTCAGTGAGATTTTCGATCACGCGTTTGTCTTTTACCGGATACGGACCAGGGCCAAATAGCACGATATGAGTAATAGTGGTGTAGACCATCAGTCACACCTTTTTAAGCAGCTCACCTGGCTCAATCTCAAAGTAATCACACAAAGCACTGATCGTTTCCGTGTTCGTGTTATAACCCGGTACATTTGAAATCCTGGGCAACGTTGGTCTGAATGAGGGTTTAATAGTATAGGAACTCAACACCTTCCGCGTCGGTCATATGGCCTACAGGTGAAATCAAGAGGCAGGCAAATTTCTTTATAGCTGCCTTTGCAGAAGAATGTTTGCATGCTCTATTTTGTTGCATAGATTTGCTGATATGACGTAATGGAGTTTGTTTGCTATGGGTGGGTGTTTCTGTTCTGTCTTAATTAATGCTTCTTTTGTCCAAATAAGTAATTTTACTTCTTCGTTATCTTTAGTCCAAACATCTGCTGATGTTAGTGTATCGTTTATGTAGCTCATCTCTCCTAACCAGGAGTTCGCACTCATTGGTATGCTGTCCCCCTTTGGGAGTCGTACTATGGTCTCTCCTTCAAGGGTGTATATCAGTTCTTCAAACATGTGGCCTCTTTCAATTAATTTACCTGTTCTTGTCTCAAGCCTTGCCAGACCTCGAAATATCTTGAATTCTTTCGGTGTCAAAAGGGGAAATTCTTTTTTGTACAGACTTATCCATTCGGTAGGCAAACAACGAGTGGAATTGTCATAGTAGTACTGAATAATCTTTGCTGAATTAATGGTTGTATTGAAAATGCTCAAGTAAAACATGGCTGTCATGCCTGGCACATCTAAGCCTGTGTACAATGACACCAAAAAAAAACCAATCTGTTGGGCGGTAATGATGAAGCGAATAAATATTATCGATGAAGAGAGATAAGCTAATGTAACAAAGGTGGATAACACTATTAGTATTAAATCAGTATCACTCATTAATCAGTTTCTCCTTCCCAAGAATGGGATGAATCAAATAAAATGCCGCAAATATAGTTAAAGGTTCCCTTCCTAGAAAATAACTTATAGAGAAAGAAAGCTCAAAGCCTTTATCGTAACGCTCTGGGGTGTCTAGTAAATTGGGGGCGATTCAGTTTGTAGGGTTTTGGATACCGTTTGTCTGAAAGAGTGTGAAATTCCGACGATGAGGCTCAAACTTATTTGAAAATACCCTCTTTTGGGTGTACAAAACCCCTATAGATCTATCGAAGGTCCAACAATTTAAGTGTTTTTGGTGTCTTCAAAGGACCGGTTGATAGCTATGTCGGACTATTCTGACTAAGCGTTTATTGAAAGGAGTATAAGCAATGAGACTAATACGTTCATCCGCCGGCCTCTGCATGATGTTGTTGGCATTTAGTGTCCATACAGAAACCATGGCAGCTCCTTTTGTGCCCGGTTCACCTTGCAACGGTTGCACCGTAGAAATATTTGATCACACGGGCGTTTTGCGAACCGCCAAGAATGCCGTATTTAGGGTTAGTAACCCTCAGACTCCTAACGGCCCTGCGCCTTTTCTAGAGTTATATAATCCTACACTTGCGATGATTGAGGATTGTGCTGCGAAGGTTGACAGCATCAGAAAGCCCGCTCCGGGTTCAGTGGTGATGAATGCAAGAGAGTATCAATTGTCGGGCAGCAATCAGGTGGTTTTCTTGATCGAAGATTGCGAAGGCGGTGGTGGGCCTGGTTCAGGTGAGGGGGGACCAATAGATGAGCAGGATGATCCTAGTTTAGGACCAATAGATGATGGTTCGGGTCTTGGCTGTGCTGGTTCAGGTGACGTGCACTATACGCCTGGAATGTGCGCAGACTTAGGGTCGAACCCTGCCTCGGTTTCTGGTCCCGCCTGGCAGACCGTGACAAATACATTGTCAGAGCCTCATTGTAATCTGGGATATACAGATTCTGCTATTGGGCCGGATTCACAGCTTGTGCTTTACGATAATACCTACACAGTTATGTGTGATGAGGGAAATTACACGCCAGATGTTTATGTAGGCGAAACCGCAGCTGATTCAAATTGGGGAGCGTATACGACCCACAATGAGACCTGCAAAATGAA
>MPLZ02263685.1_pt1 | contig 10184 bp, 9 predicted proteins | sample 1617311 | NCBI WGS metagenome assembly MPLZ02 (sample SAMN05944806, study PRJNA350692) | marine metagenome | biome: marine; feature: ODZ; material: water; isolation source: 160 m water sample filtered on 0.2 um supor filter | place: Pacific Ocean | collected 2012-04-08 | depth 160m m
CAGTACGGCTACGAGGTGACGGTCCTCAGGAACGCCACGCGGGACGACATGGTGGGGGCGCTAGACACTTTCCGACGCCGCCTCGCCCCGAACGACAACCTGCTGGTCTACTACGCCGGCCACGGCGTGCTCGATGAGAGTAGCGGCCAGGGTTACTGGCTCGGCGTGGACGCCGACCGCGACAGCGTCGTCAAGTGGGTCTCCAACGCCACCGTCACTGATACCCTCAGGGCCATGAAGGCCAAGCACGTGATGGTGGTCGCCGATAGCTGCTACTCGGGCACGCTGACGCGCGGCATCAAGTTGGCGAAGCGAGAAGGCGACTACTTCAAGCGCATGGCGGGGATGCGCACTCGAGTAGCGCTGACCTCGGGCGGGCTGGAGCCGGTGGAAGCTGGATCGGACGGCCATTCAGTGTTCGCTCGCGCCTTTCTGGCGGCGCTCAAGCAAAACACGTCAGTCCTGGGCGGCATGGCGCTGTTCAACGCCCTCGACCGGCGAGTGCGCCTCGATACCGACCAGACCCCAGCCTACGGCGACATCAGGCGAGCCGGCCACGAAGGCGGGGATTTTCTTTTCGTGCGGCCCAAGTAGCGAAATGCATTGGTGTAGGAGACCTTGGAGCCGCCGCGCAAATCCCACCGTTAGCCGGAGCAGTCTCCAGGGCGTTCGCGTCGCCCGCGACCTAGACCAGCCAACTCCATGTGCCCGCCTCCTCCCCGATCCCGTCGTTGGGGCGGGCCCGGATCGTTGCCGAGTTTATTGGGTCGATGTCGCCGTCGAAGTCGCCGTCGCTGTCGATGTCGAAGTAGAGGTGGTAATTGAGGCAGCGTCGTCGCCAGCAGCCACGGCGGCCGCCGCAGCGACGGCGGCAGCCACGGCACCGCCCGCAGCCGTGGCGCCGGTCGTTACATCACCGGTTGCAGTGTTCGTCGCCTGCTTGCCGGCCGGTCGGCCGAACAATGGCCTGACAGGAAGCCAGTTCCCATTCCCGGATTTCGCCTCGCATTCATTGTTGACGCGGCGATAAACATGCCCTCGGCTACCTCAACGGTGACGCCGTCAAAGCCTTCCTGCAACGCGCCCTGGATGTGCTCGAGGATCGCGGCCTGATGCCCCTCGTCGCCATCCTCAGCCAGTGCCTTGCCGACCAGCGCCAGCCCCGCGAGCGTCGTTTGCCAGTCGTTGGTGTTTTGCATGTTGGCCGTCGCTTTGGTGAGGGTGGGGCATCATAGCGCAGGGCCCAATTACGTGCGGCCAACGGCTGAGGCTGTCAGAGCGCCCAGGAGCGTCGAGACGGCCTCAAGGACATGGACACCACCCTCAGTGCCACGATGCTGCTCAGCGGGCGACTACGACGCTCCTAGGGCGTTTGAAATCGCGCAAAGTGGTTGCTAATTGGTTGCTAGGCTTGGTGGCAGATGCGGTCTATTCGCTCAAGACCCGCAGAAACCCTGGTGCCGCAGGGAGGATTTGAACCCCCGACCTACTGATTACGAATCAGTTGCTCTACCCCTGAGCTACTGCGGCCTGTGGCGGGCGGCCAAGCGGGCGCGACGCTACTCCGGCGTCGCGCCGGCGTCAATGTTGTTGGCGGCCGGGGCGATGGTGGCGGCCGGCGGCGGGCCGGCCGGGCCCGCTTCAGCGAGCTCGCGGTGGGCCCCGGGCGGGGCCCAGTGCAGGCTGTCGAAGGCGCCGCAGTGGCCGCAGTTGGGCGTCCATTCGGCCACCGCCCGGCCGCAGCCCCGGCAGCCCCAGGTGGCCTCAGGCGGCGCCGCTTCGGTCTTCAGGAGCCAGTCCCGCACCACCTCGCTTTGGCCGTTCTCGGCTTCCTCGAGGTCGGCCATGAGGCGGCACACCCGGGCCTCGGGCAGGTCGTCGGCGGGGCCCAGCAGGGGCGCCAACTCTTGCCGCGCCTGCTCGAAGTGCCGCGCCGCGACCAGCAAGCCGGCCAGCGCCAGGCGGCACTCGAAGTGTTCGGGCCGGGCCGCTTCCAGGCGGCGGAAACGGCGCAGGCTGCGCGCCGCGTCGTCGCCCGGCCACAGCGCCAGCCAGGTGGCGCAGAGCTCGGGATGGGGGGTTTCCCGCCAGCTCCGTTCAAGGGTCTTGGCGGCCTTGCGGGCGCGGCCGGCAGCCGCCGTCAGGCGGGCCGCCATGAGGGCGGCCGGTACCAGCTCGGGTGCCGCTTGGTGGGCCGCGCCGGCCAGCTTGGCGGCCCGGCCGGCCTGACCGCCGCGTTCCGCTTCCTGCGCCTGGCCCAGCAGCGTCACGGCACGGCGCCGCCGGCCCTGCGCCGGGTCCAGCGTCTGCTGGCGCTGGGCCGCCGCCAGCGTCTTCTCGGCCTCGCCCCACAGCCCGGCCGCGGCCTGCAGGGCAAACAGCGTGTCCAGCAGCCAGGGCGAGCCGGGCTTGAGGGCATGGGCCCGGCGGGCATACTTGAGCGCGGCCTGGCGGTCGCCCTGGCGCCGGGCCTGGACCAACAGGCCGCGCAAGCCGAGGAACTCCGTCTCGGGGCGTTCCAGCATGGCCTTGAAATGATGTTCCGTGGCCACCTCGTCGCCGCTCAACTGGGCCGACTGGGCCGAGAGCAAGAGCGCCAGCGGCGGCCTGCCGAGCAGCACCTCGGTGCGGCTCGCCAGGCGCCGCGATTCAGCCACGTCGCCGGCCGCCACCGCCACCAGGCCCTCGGCCAGGGCATCGTAGCCCCGCCTCTCGCGGCCCGCCGCCCGGGCCCGGGTGATGCCGGCCGGCGCGCGCCGCAGCCAGAGCCAGAAGCGATAGCCGGCGGCCAAGCCGACGGACAGCAAGGCCAGCGCCACGGCCGCCACGGCGACGGAAGTCTCGAGCCGCCAGCCCTGCCAGTCGATGGCCACGTCGCCGGGATGGTCGGCCAGCCAGGCCGCCAGCAGCGCTCCCAGCCCGAGCAGGATGAAAACGGCGAGGGCGCGGGCCATCAGGGCGACTCGGCGGCCTGCAGCAGATCGGGAAGGCGGGCTTCCAGGGCCGCCAGCGCGCTCTCGACGGCCAGCCTGTCACTGGCCGCCCGGCGCCAGGGTGCGAGAACCTCCGCCGCGCCGCCTTCGAGCACCGCTACCTCGGCCAGCGCCGCCGCCAGGTCGCCCTCCGCCAGGGCGGCTTCGGCCCGGGCCACCCGGGCCTCGACGCCGCTGCCCGCCGCTGGGCCCGTGCGGCGCAGCGAAACCAAGCCCGAGAGGCGCCGCCGGGTGGCAGCCAGCCAGCCCTCGTCTTGGCCGGCGCCGGCCCGCACGGCGGGGCCGGCCAGGGCGGCAAAGCGCCGGGCCAGATCGGGCCGGCTGGCGACGCCGCCGGCGCGCTTTTCCAACTGGCTCAGGGTTTCTTCGAATCCGCTTTCGGCCGCCGGCTCGGGTATCAGTTGGCGCAGCGCTGCCAGTTGGTCGGCGAAGGGCCGATTACCAACGGCATCGCGCAGCCGGCCCAGCGCCAGCGCCACCAGGGCGCCGCTGCCGCCGCCCTGCGAGCGCCGCTGGGCCAGGTCGGCGATCTCCGCCCGGGCGCTCGCCAGGTCGGCGGCCAGGGTATGCAGTTGCTGCTTGAGCGCCGCCGTTTCGCGTCCGCCCCGCAGGGCCTCGTCGCCGCGTCCGGCCGCCGCCGTCTCGAGCTCCCGCAAGCGTTGGCCCAAGGCCGCCAGGGCAGCTGGATCGCCGGAATCCGCTGCCCTTTCGTTTTGCGCGGCCACAGCTTTGATCCGGCTTTCGAGCTTGTCGAGGCGGTTCGTCAAAGCGCCGATGCCCGCCACCTGGGGCCGCAACGTCGCAACTTGCCGGCCCAGGGCGGCACCTTCGGCAACCGCCGCCTGGGCCCGCTCGAGAGTTTCCGCCTGGGCCACCTCGAGCCGGGCCAGGCGCTGGTCGAGCGCCGCGACTTTTTGCTCCAAGGGCGAGGGCTGGGCCTGGCGCTGGCCGGGCAGCCAGTCGGCAAACAATTGGGAAAGCCTGGGCGCGGTGAGCGATACGGCCGCCGACAGCAGCAACGCCGCCACGATGGTGGCCAGCGCCAACCAGATCCCCCCCCGCCCCACCGGCGCCGCCGCCTCGGTCGGGCTGGGCTGTTCGCTGTCTTCGTCGTCTATGGTCATCACGCCGTCCCGGCGTCGATCAATTCCAAGAGCGCCGCCTGTTCGGGCCGCGCCGCCAGCCAAATCCGGCGCCACGTCAGGCCGCCGGCCGCCTCGGCCACGGCCCGGCTGAGGCAATAGGCAGCCAGATCCCCGACCGCCGCCGCCAGGTCCGCAGCTTGGACCAACTTAACAAAGGTGCCGGCGCTGCGGGGAGAGAAAAACACCACGGCATCGAGGCCGCCCCCGGCCAGCGCCTGGCGCGCCGCCGGCGGCAGGGCCTCGGCCTGGCGGGCTTCGTAGAGCAGGGCCCGGCGAAGCTCGAACCCGGCCGCTTCCAGCAGGCCCGCCAGATCGCCGGCCTGGACCGTCGCCGCCGCCTGCAAGAGCGGCCCGGCGGCGGGATCGAGGCGCCGGCGCACCAGCTCGGCGAGATCGCCGACGTCGCCGGCGGCGCTGCTCACGTCCCTGAAACCGAGCTCCCGGGCAGAGCGCGCGCTGGCCTCGCCGACGGCCAGCAGCGGCAGGCCGTGCAGCGCCGTGGCGGCGGATATTCTGGCCGCCAGGGCCCGGACGCCGTTGGCGCTGGTGGCCACGAGCGCCTGAACGCCATCCAGCTCGAGCCTGGCCTCGGGCAGCTGGTGGATCTGCAGCAGTGGTGCCGCCACCACCTCGTGGCCGCGGGCGCGCAGCGCCGCGTCGAGCGCCGCGGCGTCCTCGAGCGGTCGGGTGTTGAGAATTCGCACGCCGGGCTCAGCTTGCGACGAAGAAGTCGGGGCCGGCGCGGCGGCGCAGTTCCTGGCCGGCGTCACGGCCCAGCGCCGTGGCTTGGTTTCCTTTTCCGCGGCGTTCGGTCTCCAGCATCTCGCTGCCGTCGGGCCGCAGCACCAGGGCGCGCAAATGCAGGTCTTCGCCGGCCAACACGGCATGGCCGGCGATGGGCGTGCGGCAGGAGCCGTCCAGCGCCGCCAGCAGGCCTCTCTCGGCCGCCACGCAGGTGGCCGTGGCGGCATCGTTGAGCGGCGCCAGCAGGGCCAGGATGCGGGTGTCGTCGCTGCGGCACTCGATGCCGATGGCACCCTGGGCGACGGCCGGCAGCATGACCTCGGGCTCGATCACGATCTCGCCCCGCCCGGCCAGGCCCAGTCGCTTGAGGCCGGCCAGCGCCAGCAAGGTGGCGTCGACCTCGCCGGCCGCCACCTTTTGCAGCCTGGTCTCGACGTTGCCGCGGAAGTTGACCATTTGCAAATCGGGCCGGCGGTGCAGCAACTGGGCCCGGCGGCGCAGCGAGGCCGAGCCGATGACGGCGCCGGGGGGCAATTCGTCGAGCCCGGCGGCGTTTTGGCTGATCAGCACGTCGCGCGCATCCTCGCGCGGCAAAAGGCAGGGAATGTCGAGGCCAGCGGGCAGCTCGGTGGGCATGTCCTTCATCGAATGCACCGCCAGATCGATGCCGCCCGACAGCAATCCTTGCTCGATTTCCAGGGTAAACAGCCCCTTGCCGCCGATCTCGGCCAGCGGCCGGTCCTGCACCCGGTCGCCGCTGGTGCTGATGACGACGATCTCGATAGCCTGGGCCGGCAGATCGCCATGGGCGGCGGTCAGCCGATGGCGCACTTCGTTGGCCTGGGCCAGGGCCAGCGGGCTGCCGCGGGTGCCGATGCGCAGCCGCGGGCTCACCCTCGGGGTAGGATTCGTGGGGGCGGCGGTCATGGCGCGGGAGGGGGTGGTTGCGAAGGCATGGTCGTGGTGCTAGAGCCTGGGTCCGTGAAGCGCAAGCAATATTGCCATGCCAGGGCCCCAGACCAACAGCCATGACTGCGCCGTCCTCGGTATCGAGACGAGCTGCGACGAAACCGCCGCCGCCGTGGTCACCAGCGGCCGGGAGGTGCTGGCCAACATCGTGCTGTCGCAGCTCGACGATCACCGGCCCTATGGCGGCGTGGTGCCCGAGATCGCCGCCCGGGCCCACGTCGAGCAGCTCGACGGCATCATCGCCCGGGCCATGGCGGAGGCTGGGCTGGACTTTACCGAGCTCGACGCCATAGCCGCCACCGCCGGTCCCGGCCTGGTGGGCGGCGTCATGGTCGGGCTGGTGACGGCCAAGGCCATCGCCGCCGCCGCCCGGCGGCCGCTGATCGCCGTCAACCACCTGGAAGGGCACGCGCTGTCGGCGCGGCTGGTGGCGGAGGTCGAATTTCCCTTCCTCTGCCTGTTGCTTTCGGGCGGCCACTGCCAGCTGCTGGTGGCCCTAGGCGTGGGCCGCTACCGCCGCCTGGGCGGCACCATCGACGACGCCGTGGGCGAGGCTTTCGACAAGACGGCCAAGCTTTTGGGCCTGGGCTATCCCGGCGGCCCGGCGCTCGAACGCGCCGCCGCCGAGGGCCGGGCCTGTTACGACCTGCCGCGGCCCATGCTGGGGCGGGAAAATTGCGATTTCTCGTTTTCCGGCCTCAAGACGGCGGTGCGCCATTTGGTCGAGGGCCTGGGGGCGGGGGCGCCGGACGGGCTTTCGCCCGGCCAGGTGGCGGACGTCGCCGCCTCGTTCCAGGCCGCGGTGAGCGACGTGCTGGCCGATCGCACTGCCCGGGCCATCGAGGTGCTGCTGCGCGAGCACGGTGGTGGAACCCTGGTGGTGGCCGGCGGCGTCGCCGCCAACGCCGCCATCCGCGGCCGGCTGGAGCAAGTGGCGGCCCAACACGGCATCGCCATGGTGGCGCCGCCGCCGGCACTTTGCACCGACAACGGGGCGATGATCGCCTGGGCCGGGGTCGAGCGCCTGGCGCTCGGTCTTTGCGATCCCCTCGACGTGGCCGCCCGGGCGCGCTGGCCCCTCGACGCGGCGGCCGTTTCGTGACTGCCCCGGGCCACCCGCTCCCCCTCCCCATCACCCCCAAGGGATGCACACATTGTGTTGCTGACGTTCCGGCTATGCTTCGTACCAGCCAGGCTGTGGAAAGGTTCCGTAGGTTAACCACAGAGATGGGGTAATCGGCGCTGAGGGTGGCTGCTCTCCTTAACGCTTCTTGTGGCTGGAACATCCAGACCACGTTCCAAAAGCTCGGAGAGTAGCCACCCTCAGCGCCGATTACCCCATCTCTGTGGTCAATTCCTCATGCTTCAAGTGGCCGGGCGATATTTATTCTGTAGAGGGCCGGCGGCCGGTCAGTTAGTGTCGCCCTGACGAGGCCGGCAAAGATGATCGCAGTTATTTTCGAAGTCACGCTCAAGGAAGGCATGGCGGATCGCTATTTCGATCTGGCAGCCGAGCTACGGCCCGAGCTCGCGGGCGTCGACGGATTTATCTCGGTCGAGCGTTTCGAAAGCCGCGGTACGCCGGGCAAGTTCCTCTCGCTGTCATTCTGGCGCGACGCCGAAGCGCTGGCGGCCTGGCGCGACCATGCCGGCCACCGCCAGGCCCAGGAGCTGGGCAAGGCCGAGCTGTTTGCCGACTTTCGCATTCGCGTGGCACAAGTGGATCGCGACTACGGCCCGCGATGAAAGCTGAGTTGCAGCGCATTGGCGTCGTCGGGGCCGGGGCCTGGGGCACGGCGCTGGCCGCCAACGCCGCCCTGCAGGGCCGGCAGGTGGTGCTCTGGGCCCGCGAGGCGGCGGTGGTCGAGGCCATCAACGAGGGCCAGCGCAACACCATGTTCTTGCCCGACGTGGCCCTCGACCCGGCCATCAAAGCCACTGCCGAACTGGCCCAGGTTTGCGATGCCGACGCCGTGTTGCTGGTGGCGCCGGCGCAATTCCTGCGCCCGCTCTGCCAAGACCTGGCGGCGCGCTGGCAGCCCGGGACGCCAGCGCTGATCTGCGCCAAGGGCATCGAACAGGAGAGCGGCGCGCTGATGAGCGAGGTGGTGGCGGCGGAGCTTGCCGGGGCGCAAATTGCCGTGCTTTCGGGACCCACGTTTGCCGCCGAGGTGGCGCGCGGGCTACCCGCCGCCGTCACCCTGGCCGCCGCCGACGAATCCCTGGGCGCGGCCCTGGTGGCGGCGCTCGGCAGTCCGCACTTCCGGCCCTATCTCTCCTCCGACGTCATCGGCGCCCAGATCGGCGGCGCCGTCAAGAACGTGCTGGCCATCGCCTGCGGCATCGTCAGCGGACGCCGGCTGGGCGACAACGCCCGGGCTGCCCTGATCACCCGAGGCCTGGCCGAGATGATGCGCCTGGCCCTGGCCAAGGGGGCCAGGCGCGAAACCCTGATGGGGCTTTCGGGGCTTGGCGATCTGGTGCTGACCTGCAGCTCCGAGCAATCGCGCAACATGAGCCTGGGCCTCGAGCTGGGCCGCGGCAGCCGCCTGGCCGAGATCCTGGAAGGGCGGCGAACGGTGGCCGAAGGCGTGGCCAGCGCCCCGGCCGTGCTGGCGCTGGCCGCCAGGCTGGGCGTCGAGATGCCCATCAGTGCCGCCGTCGACGCCATCGTGCATCACGGTGCCTCGGTCGACGAGGCCATCAATGGGCTTTTGTCGCGCCCCTTCAAGGGCGAATGGGACTGATGGCGGCAGGGCCCGTGCTGGCGCGGCCCAACGCGCCGGCCGCCGGCACCGAGATCTGCCGCCTCGACGACATCGAAGAGGTGGGCGCCCAGGGTTTCAGTTTCGGTGATGGACCCGAGAGCTTCGATTTTTTTGTGGTGCGCCACGAGGGCGGCATTGAGGGCTATATCAACGACTGCCCCCATACCGGCGGGCCGCTCGACTGGAAGCCCGATCAGTTCCTCAACGCGGGCAAGACGCTGATCCTCTGCGCCACCCACGGCGCCCTCTTTCGCATCGAAGACGGCGCCTGCATCGCCGGCCCCTGCCCCGGCGCCCGCTTGACGCCGGTGCCGCTGGAAGTCCAGGGCGGCGCCATCGTGGTGGGCCCGGAGGGCGCTTGAGCCGCGCCGAGGCCACGCCGATGCCATGCCGGCGTCGCGCAACACCGTCCGGCCCATGCTTTATAAGATGGGGTTTCGCGAGGTCATCAAGACGGCCAGCCTGGCCGAGGCGTGCCTATCCGGTCAATGCAGACACCCACTACATGTAGGGTTGCCGCACACGTCCTTTTTGCGGCAGCAATTAGCCATGAACGGACATTGCGACCTGTAGGCGAGGGCGACAATCCGAACACTCAGAAACTATCACGGTGGACCGGACCGTCTATTTCCATCCGGGTTGTCTTGATTCGGTCGCTCCATGCGATCGACGTGGATACAGCAAATTTATTGCACCAGGCACGGCGTTCGTCCGGCGAAAGTGCTTGGTTGAGGCCGCGGATGAAACGTGCGCCGATCTTGTTTTTCGTTCCCAGGTAGATCTCGGCCCCACTTATCCAGCCGGCCTCCATAGGCTGAGCCAGACCATCACCTTTCACGAAATAGCCGCATAGTGCCAACTTTCCTCGAACCTGGAATCGTCGGATCAAAACGGTGGTGGTGCCGGTAACATAGTCTGAACCAAGATCGGCCTTCCAGTTGGCCACGATCTGCTCGAAGGCAAAAACCTCGTCGGCGGATTGTTTCCGTGGCCGCTGCTCATCGGGATCGAGGGCGGCCAATTTTGGCGCAGCTTCCGATTTCTTTTTTACAGGGACCGGCTGGGGCGCGAGGGTCACCGTTTTGCGAGTCGTTGTCGCCGGTTTTGGTGTGCTCCGAGGCTGTTCGATAGCGGCGAGTTGTTGCCGGCGACGGAGCTCTTCGGCCTCGGCACGCTGACGTTCGGCCTCGCTTTCCCGCCGCGCCTTTTCTTCGGCAGCTTGCTTGCGCAACTGCTGTGAGCGAGCCAGGGCAAGTTGCGCGAACCGACCCGCGGGGTAAGCAGCAAGGTAGGTTTGGAAGGATGCCGGATCGGTACTTTGCGAAACAGAACGCCAGAGCTGTTCCTCAGCCTGCGCCCGTGCCTCGATTTCTGCCTGCCGTCGAGCGACGGCCACCGCCTTGCGGTGTGCCTCAGGGGCAAAGTCTCTGATCCCAAGTCGCGGGATGGCTCGAACAAGATCCTGCACAAGAAGTTCCCCGGCGGGCACCTGACCATCGTCGGCGCCAATGCACCGTCGGGCCTGGCCAGCCGGCCGATCCGGATCCTGTTTTGTGACGAGGTGG
>MPLZ02004017.1_pt1 | contig 10180 bp, 4 predicted proteins | sample 1617311 | NCBI WGS metagenome assembly MPLZ02 (sample SAMN05944806, study PRJNA350692) | marine metagenome | biome: marine; feature: ODZ; material: water; isolation source: 160 m water sample filtered on 0.2 um supor filter | place: Pacific Ocean | collected 2012-04-08 | depth 160m m
CCCAAAATGAGCCGGTCGAGTTGCCATTGGAGCACGAGATATTCCACTGCGTGTACGAGCTAAAAGTGAAGCCTCAAGTCACTAGCATCAGGCACGCCCAAAGCGGTCACCGCACGGAACGGTATGATGCCAAGGAGGCACACTACAGGGCCGTCTACGACAATGATGGACGGATGATGGCGATCATATGCCACAACACCGATCTGGGTGACGGCTGGGAACGCGAAGGCGAAGATCATTGGTATTTCAAGCAGTTTTCTGAAAAGTACGCGTATCCCATGGGAATCAACATTGTCGTTTACGCCATGACTCATTAGCCCGCCAAGTAGAGACCGCCGTAACGTCTCTCGCTACTCGACGCTTCAGGAGCAATCACGTGACAACGGATGTGGAAACCTTCGCAGATGAACAACAGGTCGTCGAGCAGCTCCAGACCGCTCGCGACAAGATTGACGCTGAACTCTCCAAAGCGATCATCGGTCAGCGGGAAGTCATTGGCGAGGTGCTGATTGGCTTGTTTGCGGGCGGGCATTGCCTGCTAACTGGCGCGCCCGGACTCGCCAAGACGTTGCTGGTTCACTCGGTCGCGCAGATCTTTCATTTGAAGTTTCAGCGGATCCAATTCACACCGGATCTGATGCCCGCCGACATAACGGGCACGGAAATCCTGGAGGAATCGGGCGACGGCCATCGGCGTATGCAGTTTGTCAAAGGCCCGATCTTTGCCAACGTCATTCTGGCAGACGAAATCAACCGAACGCCTCCAAAAACACAAGCCGCGCTGCTGGAAGCGATGCAAGAGCATCAGGTTACCGCGGCCGGTGTACGCTATCCATTGGATGAACCGTTTTTTGTGCTCGCTACGCAAAACCCGATCGAAATGGAAGGAACGTATCCGCTTCCGGAAGCGCAGCTGGACCGTTTCATGTTCAATATCAACGTCGACTATCTGCCGGAGGACGATGAAGTCGCCGTGGTCACACAGACGACTTCGCGGCGGGCCGAACCGATCCAACCTCTTTTTACCGGCGAAGATGTGCGCCGTTTTCACGAAGTCGTGCGGCGTGTGCCCGTGGCGGAGGAGCTGGTGCGATACGCGGTGCGTCTAGCTGCGACCAGTCGACCCGGCCAAGTTGATTCGCCCGACTTCGTGAACGAGTGGATCAGTTGGGGTGCAGGACTGCGGGCCGCGCAATACCTCGTGCTCGGTGCAAAGGCGCGTGCCTTGCTGGAGGGTCGCGTGCACGTCACCGTCGACGACATCCACGCCCTGATCAAGCCGACGTTCCGACATCGGATTCTGGTCGGCTATCGCGCCGAAGCAGAAGGGGTCGCGGTCGAAACCGTTATCGAACGACTCATTGCAACCGTCCCGGTTCCAGGTAGCTGATGGCAGACACAACCGAGCGTACTTCAGAAACGCCCACCGTCACGGCGACGGGCAGGCGGACGAGTTTCATTGACCCAGCTGCCTTGATGCGCATCAAGAATATGGAATTGCGTGCCAAGGTCATCGTGCAAGGTTTCTTTAATGGCCTTCACCGCAGTCCATACCATGGGTTTTCCGTCGAGTTCAGTGAGTATCGACAGTACTCCCCAGGCGACGACCTGCGTTACCTCGACTGGCGCCTGTACGCCCGCACCGATCGCTACTACATCAAGCGATTCGAGGACGAAACCAACTTGCGTTGTTACCTGCTACTGGACATGAGCCGTTCCATGGGGTTTGGCTCGCTCAGCTACAATAAGGAGGAATACGCGAAGACCACAGCTGCGACGATCGCGTACTTTCTTGCGCTTCAACGAGATGCCGTGGGCCTGGTAACATTCGATGAACGGATTGGCGAATATGTGCCAGCGCGTTTTCGGACCGGACACTTACATCGTCTGATGATGTGTCTGGAAAAGACGCTGGCCGGCACGGCAACGCGTCTGGAACCACCGATCGAGCAGATCGCCTCGACCGTTACCAAACGCGGCTTGATCGTCCTGATTTCCGACCTCCTGGCACCGATCGATACGTTGGAGACGCAACTGGGTTACTTGCGTTCGCGTGGACATGAAGTCGTGCTGATGCGGGTTTTGGATCCGGCGGAATTGAATTTCCAGTTCGATTCACCTGCCATGTTCGAGGACCTGGAATCGGGACGAGACCTGTACGTGGATCCCGCGACAATACGCGAGTCGTACCTGGAAAAGTTCGCCGCACATGCGGATCAGATTCGACGATCGTGTAGCAATCTCGGCATCGACTTTTATGAGCTGACGACGGACCAGTCTCTGGAGATTGCCTTGTTTGATTTACTGCACGCAAGAATGCGTCGAGGTCGCACGATTACACGGCGGGGCCGATCCGCTGGTCGAGGCTCGACCGCAGGCTCTGGAACGGCTTCGCAGGGGAGTGGCGCATGAGTTTCCTCGTACCGCTTTACGCACTCGGAATCGCCTCGATCGCCTTACCGTTGATCTTTCATTTGATACGCCGCACGCCGCGTGGGCGTTACGCATTCAGTTCGTTGATGTTTCTGACGCCCTCGCCTCCACGACTGACGCGTCGCAGCCGAATTGACAACCTGTTGCTGCTCTTGCTGCGTGGCCTGGCTTTGACGTTGTTGGCCCTGGCCTTCACACGTCCATTCCTGCGTGAAGCGGCCAACCTGTCATTGGGCTCGATCCGTGGTCGCCGAATCGCAATCATGCTGGACACCAGCGCTAGTATGCGGCGCGCCGACGTTTGGAACCAGGCCGTCAGCCAAGCGCGAACCGAATTGGCTGCATTAGAACCGGTCGACGATGTCGCCCTGTTTGCTTTTGATCAACACTCCCGAACACTCGTTGAGTTCGATGAACGCCCACAAGCCACCCGACCAGGCAAAGGAACGTTGGTGGAAGATCAACTCGAGACGCTGTCTCCCAGCTGGGCGACGACTGATTTGGGGGCAGCTTTGGTGACGGTCGCCGATGCGATCGATGTCGCCAATGATCGCAACCAATCCGATGCTGCCACGGAAATCGTATTGATCAGCGACCTGCAACAGGGTGCTTTGATTTCTGCGTTGCAGTCCTACGAGTGGCCCAAGAACATCGTCGTGTCGGTACGTCACGTGTCACCCACGCTTAAGACCAATGCGTCGCTGAGACTGCTGGAAACGGAAGACGACCATGACGCAGAACCGCGCGTACGGATTTTCAACGCCGCCAATTCGTCATCGGATCAGTTCTATGTCGGCTGGGAAACCGGCGAGACACGAGGTGACGTTGCCGACGATATTGCCATGACGGTGCCCCCGGGACAAAGTCGTGTCGTTCGCGTGCCACACCCGAATCAAGAAGGCTCGTTTGATCGACTCGTGTTGCGCGGAGACGATCACGCCTTCGACAACGTCTTCTACGCCGTTCCAATCGAAAACCAATCGCTGACGGTGGTCTATGTTGGTGACGACGCGGACGGCGATCCCGAAGGTCTTCGCTATTTCTTCGAAGCCGCTCTGCAGGGCATTCCACACTGCGACATTTCGCTCGTTACACGACGTCAGGGAGAAACATTGAGCCTGGATCCAGAACAGCCGCCACGGCTGATCGTGGTGGCGCGGCCCGTGACTGTGAAGCAAATGGACGAGTTGAAAGACTATCTCGTCGCCGGCGGCTCGTGTCTGGTCGTCCCCACCAGCCATGATGCTGCGGTGCAGTTGACCAGCTTCAATAAGACAATCGAAGTGCTCACCGATCAGTCTGCACGTCGCGAGGGTGACTACGTGATGTTGAGCGAAATTGATTTTAGGCACCCCGTATTCGCTGATTTTGCTTCGGCCGACTACAACGACTTCACGAAAATTCACTTTTGGAATCACTTTCGGTTTAGGCTCGAGGCCAACGAATCGACCCGTGTATTCGCCAGGTTTGACGACGGCTATCCGGCCTTGTGGGAACAATCGTACGAAGACGGCACACTTTACGTTCTGACGAGTGGCTGGAGACTGCGTGACAGCCAACTGGCACTCTCCAGCCGATTCGTTCCGCTGATTATGGGCCTGATCGAACAGGCAGGCGGTGGACGCACGGTAACGCCCACACTGACCGCTAACCAATCCATCGAGTTGCCAGCGGCGATCACGCTGGACGAGGCTCGCATGTTCAAGCCTGACGCGACGTCGCTGCCCGTGGCCAAAGGGTTAAGGCGATACGACGACACCGACGAACCCGGCTTGTACGAAGTCACCACAACCACCGTGCCGTTTCGCTTTGCAGTAAATCTTGATCCGGCCGAAAGCAACACGGCAAGGATGGATATTGAACAGTTAGAGCAGTACGGGTTGCGGCTGGGCAAACAAGCCAAACAATCTGAGGAAATCGAACGCGAACGGCAGTTGCGCGATACGGAATTAGAAGACCGTCAGAAGATCTGGCGATGGCTGATTGTGGTCGTGCTGTGCGTGCTGACATTCGAAACCTGGCTGGCTGGCCGAAAGACCGCCGCTGGTAGTGAACGAACTGGAGATCAAACATGATCGAACGCAGATTGCAGCGGCAACTTGAAAAGGTCGCGGGGCGGATTCGACAAGTTAGATTGTTTCTGACTTGGACGACTGTTTGGCTGTCGGCAGCCGCGCTAGCCGGACTCGCATTGCTGCTCAATACCACGTCCGGTTTATACATCGCCAACGCCTCACCAATCTTGCTTGCCGCCGCGTTGGTCATGGCCGCCATTGGTGGATGGCTCGCCTACCGTTCAGCCAGGAACTATCAAACGCTTGCTCAACGCATCGAGCGGACGTTTCCGGATCTGCGATGTGGACTGCTGGCCGCCGTCAACCAACAGCCTCGGCTACCCAATGGCCAGTTTGGATTTATGCAAACACGCGTCATCAATACCGCCGTGCAACATGCGTACGCCAACGGCTGGATTCGGACGGTTCCCACGTGGAAAGTCCTCACCGCCATGACGGCCAGCTTGACAAGTATGGTCATGATGTTAGTTTCGCTGGTCGGTTTGGCTTCGCTTGCGGCACCGTCGCGAGCACTTCTACCTGACGTCACTTCCGAGGAAAGCCGCCCCCGCCTCGCACCAGGTCAACTTGACATCGAACCGGGTAACACCGAAATCGAGAAGGGCACGAGCTTGCTAGTGTTGGCCAGGTTTGGCGGGCAGCTGCCATCGGACACAACGCTCGTCATTCAGCGCGACGGCGGCGACGTCGCCACAGCGGCGATGTCGAAGAGCTTAGATGACCCGGTCTTTGGCGGTCGGATTGCGGAAGTTTCCGGTCCCCTATCGTATCATGTCGCATATGACGACTCGACGTCCGACACATACCAAGTGACCGTGTTTGAATACCCTCGCCTGATTCGTGCGAACGCTCGACTGATTTATCCTGACTACACGTCGCGCGAACCCAAGTTGGTTCAGGACATTCGCCATGTCTCGGCAGTCGTCGGCACAGAACTGACAATCATCTGTCAACTCAACAAGAAAGTTAGTTCCGCGCGGTTGGTTCCCCGGCGGGGAGAGACGCTGGAGTTGGCCTTTGACGAGACCGCTGTTGTTCTGGAAGACGCGGAGTCCAACGCGCCTCCCATCTTCAGCTATTCCACCACTTGGACGCTCGCAACGTCCCAACGATTCACGTTGGAGCTGGTGGATGAACAAGATCGGAAGAACAAACAGCCGCCGGAGATTGTCGTCAACGCGCTGCCGAACAAGAGACCAGATTTGAAGCTGGTCATACCGGCCCGTGATGTGCAAGTCTCGCCGCTGGAAGAACTCGACCTAAAAGCCAACGTCTGGGACGATTACGGTGTCAACTCCATTGGGTTGACCTATGAAATGGCAGGCTCCGCGTCGCACGATGTGGTGTTGCCTGAGACGATTGCCGGTCAACAGCGACTCGATTTCGCGCACACCGTCGGCTTCGAAACACTCAAGGCCGAACCCGATCAGCTGCTCTCCTACCATTTTTGGGCCGAGGACACGGGACCTGATGGTCAGACGCGTCGGACGTTCAGCGACATGTACTTCGCAGAAGTGCGTCACTTCGAGGAGATCTTTCGGCAGGGACAGCAACCACCTAACGAATCGCAGCAACAACAACAGCAGCAGCAGCAGCAGCAGCAGCAATCCCAGAACGGCAATCAGGCGCAAAAGCTGGCCGAGTTGCAGAAGCAGATCATCAATGCCACATGGAAGCTGATCCGGCGAGAGACGGCGGCATCTCCATCCAGTGAATATGAAAGCGATGTCAACTTGATTGAACAGTCGCAAACCACAGCACTGGAACAGACCGACGCCTTGGCCGAGGATCTGACGGACGCACAATCACTGCAGCATGTCGAGGACGTACGCGAACACATGCGCAACGCCATTACGCATCTGACGGCTGCCCACGATGCGACCACCGTTGCACCACTTCGCCCGTCACTTTCGTCTCAGCAGTCGGCCTATCAGGCGTTACTGAAACTACGAGCCCGTGAACACGAAGTCGTTCAATCCTCGCAACAGCAATCCAGTTCACAATCGAGCCAGAGCAGTCAGTCGCGAGCTCAGCAACAACTTCAGCAGCTGCAGCTAGACAAAGACGAGAATCGCTACGAGACGCAGCGAGAAGCACAGTCACAGCAGGAACAACAAGATCAAGAGACACAACAGGTCTTAAACCGCCTCCGCGAACTTGCTCGCCGCCAGAATGACCTGAATGAACGTCTCAAGGAACTGCAGTCGGCCCTGGAAGAAGCGCAAACCACTCAAGAGCGTGAAGAGCTGGAACGGCAACTGAAGCGATTGCGTGAAGAAGAGCAGGAACTGATGCGCGACGCCGAAGAACTCGAATCACGGATGGAGCAGCCAGAAAATCAAGAGCGAATGAGCGAGTCGCGCGAACAGCTGTCCGAAACGCGCGAAAACATGCGCGAAGCATCCGAGGCATTGAAGGAAGGGCAGATCTCACGCGCGATTACATCGGGAACCCGGGCGGAACGTGAATTAGAAGAACTGCGTGACGACTTCCGAAAACAATCGTCAGACCGCTTTGCGGAAGAAATGCGCGATATGCGAGAGCAGGCACGCACGCTGGACGAGAAACAACAGGAACTAGGCGATCGGCTCGACAAGTTGACCGATCCGCAACCGACCAACAACTCACTCCGCGATAATGGTGAACGTGAGAAGATCGCGGAAGAACTTGGGCAACAGCAAGAGCGGCTCGATGACTTGCTGGATCGCATGACTGATACCGTCATGGATGCCGAAACCACTGAGCCACTTCTGGCCAACGAACTGTATGACACGCTGCGAAAGACGCAACAAGCCGAATTGAATCACGACCTGCAATCCGCCGAACAGTCGCTCAAACGGGGCTTGCTTGACGACGCCGTCCAACGAGAGGAAATTGCTGGGGAGGGCATTGAACAATTGCGGGAAGGCGTCGAACGGGCCGCGGAGCGGGTCGTTGGTGACGAGACCGAAGCACTGCAGCGCGCTCGGCAGCAACTTGATGAACTGACAGAAGAGTTGAATGACGAAGTTTCACGGTCCACCGCGCAACAACGTGAGAATTCGACGGAATCGCAACCGGGCGGGCAGCCAGGTGAACAATCCGATCAACAGTCGGGAGAGCAGCCAGGTGAGCAGCCGGGCGAGCAGTCAGGCGAGCAGTCTGAGCAACAGCCAGGACAGCAGCCGGGGCAACAGCCGGGACAGCAGCCCGGGCAACAGCCGGGCGAGCAGCGTGAGCAACAACCAGGGCAACAACCAGGCGAGCAACCAGGGCAACAACCAGGCGAGCAGCCGGGTCAGCAACCTGGTCAGCAACCTGGTCAGCAACCTGGACAACAGCCAGGTCAGCAGCCTGGCGAGCAGCCGAGGCAACAGCCAGGCCGGCAGTCTAACGGCAATCGCGCACAAACGGGCGGCGACCGAAGGAACACCAACGGATTGGGTGGTCTCGATCAACTGCTGAATCAGGGCGGAGCGGTTCGGAACAGAGAGTTCGCTCCAATCGCCGGCGAAGATTACCGCGATTGGTCTGATCGTATGCGTGACGTCGAGGAGTTGCTCGAAGACCCCGAGCTACGTGCCGAGGCAGCTCGCATCCGCGATCGGGCTCGTGGTTTTCGCCAAGACCTCAAGCGTCACTCGAAGGAACCGAACTGGGACTTAGTGCGTGAACTAGTTGCCAAGCCACTCGTTGAATTGCGCGACCGAGTTGCTGAAGAGGTTCTCAAACGTACGTCCAAGGATGCGCTCGTCCCAATCGACCGCGACCAGGTACCACCTCGGTTTGCTGATCCGGTGCGCAAGTACTTCGATCGAATTGGGAGTGGTCAATGATGTTCGCAACAATCGTCTGGGCAGCGCTTAATTGGATTGTGCCAGCCGTACTCCTCGGTGTATGCGGGGTGGGCTTGGCGGTGTGGTCGTATTGGAATGCCAGTGCCAGTGGTCCCGTCCGCGCCGTTGCGGCATTGCTAAAAATCGCCGGCATCATCGCTTTGGCAATCTGCCTGATTGAACCGCTGTATAGTGGTGTTCGCCCGCGCCCTGGCGCAAACCTGTTGGTGATGCTGGCAGACAATAGCCGAGGTCTGCAGATTAAGGACGCAGGGTTGCACCAGACGCGAGGCGAGATCGCCAAAGCGGAATTGGCGGGCGAATCGAATTGGCAAACCCGCTTGAGCCAAGATTTCGATGTCCGCCGATACACTTTCGAAACCCGTTTAGAGCCGGTTTTCGACTTCAGCAATCTTGCATTTGATGGCAACGGGTCGGCGATGATGACCGCTTTGAAAATGGTTTCCGGGCGCTACCATGGTCGGCCGAATGCTGGGATCCTGTTGTTTACTGATGGCAATGCGACGGACTTTCAAGCGGATGCAATCGATTGGAAACTTCTGCCGCCGATCTATCCGGTTGTGCTGGGCAGAGACAAGCCCGCGAAAGATGTCCGAGTTGCCCGTGTTTCGGTCACTCAGACCAACTTTGAATTGTCGCCCGTGACCATTTTGGCGGAAATCGAGACGGTCGGCTACAAGGGGCGGTCAATCGTGGTCGAGTTGCAGGACGAGTCTGGCAAAGAAGTTCAGAAGCAGGTCATGAAGCGGCAAGACGAAGATCAGCCGTTGGTACACCGTTTTCAGCTGCTTCCAGAGTCAAAAGGCATTTCATTCTACCGCGTGCGAGCGTACGACCAACGCGAATCGCACGCGTTTGACCGCCCCGAAGCCAGCTCTGAAGCGACGCTCGTCAACAATGACCGATTGGTGATGGTGGACCGCGGCACTGGGCCGTACCGCGTTCTCTACGTGTCCGGGCGGCCCAACTGGGAATTCAAGTTCCTCCGTCGAGCGATTGAGGACGACCAGGAAGTCGACCTGGTTGGCCTGTTACGGATCGCCAAGAAAGAACCGAAATTCACATTTCGTAGCCATAAAAACGAAACAACCAACTCGATTTTTCGCGGGTTTGGCAACGAAGATGACGAAGACGCCGAACAGTACGATCAACCCGTCCTGATCCGCTTGGGAACTCGCGATGCCGAAGAGCTTCGCGATGGTTTTCCGCAGGCTGCCGACGAACTATTTCAGTACGACGCGATTGTCCTGGACGACCTCGACGCTGGATTTTTCACACAGGACCAGATGTCGTTGATCCAGGAATTCGTCAGCCATCGGGGCGGTGGGTTCTTGATGCTGGGCGGACGCGAATCATTTACCGGTGGCAAGTACGATCGGACGCCGATCGGCGAACTCTTGCCGATCTATCTAGATCGCGTTTCGGACGAGCCATTGGAACGGTATCGCTTGGACCTGACTCGCGAGGGGCTACTGCAACCTTGGGTCCGGCTCCGTTCGACGGAACAAGATGAAGAAAAACGGATCCGCGAGATGCCCACCTTCAAGACTGTCAATCGAGTCAATACGCTCAAGCCGGGGGCAACGGTGTTGGCGAATCTGCAGTCCGAAGACGGCCACGACTACCCGGGGTTGGTGGTCCAACGTTTCGGCAAGGGACGCGCCGGGGCAATTCTGATCGGAGATATGTGGCGATGGAGTCTGAGACGTCGTGATTCCCAAAATGACGACCTTCAACAATCATGGCGACAGACAATGCGGTGGCTGGTTTCCGATGTCCCTGGCCGCATCGATGTTGACGCCCAACGCCAAGACGACAATCCCAGTAATCCCATCG
>MPLZ02038377.1_pt1 | contig 10163 bp, 10 predicted proteins | sample 1617311 | NCBI WGS metagenome assembly MPLZ02 (sample SAMN05944806, study PRJNA350692) | marine metagenome | biome: marine; feature: ODZ; material: water; isolation source: 160 m water sample filtered on 0.2 um supor filter | place: Pacific Ocean | collected 2012-04-08 | depth 160m m
CCCTCGTCGAGTGGTTCGAGGACGTCTACGGCTACCGAGATTTCCGGGCGGCCGAGTTCATAGATCTGGTGGTGGAGAAATTGGAGGGTTGACCCTCGCCCCACCGCCTACACGTTGAACCGTAGTGTGACGCGTTCCGTAAGCGCCTGCAATGACGGCACTTCCTGAATCCTGTGCCCGCAGGTGTCCCCGTTTTTCTCGGGCGTTTCCACTCTTGGGCTCACCTTGGAGTTCATGGGCAAAGTTGGGAGTTCGTGTCGAACCCGAGCGCCTGCCACTCTGCCTGAGTTTGGTCTTCATCCTCGTAACGGAAGGCGGCCGAACTGCATTGATAGGTGTTGTTGTCAACGACCAGACCGCTCTCCTGCTCGACCGCAAAGAGATAGCCCGTGCCGGTGACCCCGACCTGGTTCCCTTCGAAGGTCACATCGGTTGAGACAAGCACCGCCTCGGGCACGGGCTGTCCATCAGCATCCGTGTTGCGGACCGAGAGTCCCGCCTCACAGTCGGTGATCACATTGTTGCGGGCAGCGCAGCCGTGACAACCGTACGACACGATGCTCCCGCGGTATTTGTAGTTTGATTCGAAGGTGATGCGCTCGATGGTGTTCCCGCTGAACACGACGTTTGCGGCTACGGGGGTGCTTGGCTCCCAGGTCCAGTTGTTGAAGCAACAGCCACCCATGATGGTTGCTGCATCGTTCACGTGGATGTCGTGGACGTGGTTGTCGTAGAAGTAGACGGCTTCGCTTCCGGCCTTGAACCAGACCACTGTGCCCCAACCGCCCCGGTTCGTATCGGAGTCCGTGAACTCGTTCTGTGTGACCCAGACCCGCCTCGATTGAAACCCATCGATGGCCTCGGGGCTCCCGTCGGGGTTCAAGCCGACTCCGAGCGGCAATGAGAAGTGATTTCTGGCGATGTAGACATCACTGTTGGGCACGGAGGTCTTCAAGGAGTCTTCAACCCCGCCGACAAAGGTGTTGTCCGCCACGACCACGTGCTGTCCGGTGACGAGCACACAGGTGCGGTGACAGCCCACAAACTCGAGACCCTTGATGACCAGGTACTTCCCGGACGCGACAACAGCGACGCGGTCGACATAGGTCGCGGCATCCCCATAGAACCCACTGTCGAGGACCGGGCTCTCGCCTGGATAGGCCAGGAGCTGGATGGGGGCGTCGGCGGTCCCGGTTTGACTGAGCCCCAGGTTCGTCACGGCGTAGGTCCCTTCTCGGAACACCACCGCGGTTCCAGGGGAGATCTCCGGGGCGGCACTTCCCATCGCCACGATGGAGGCGAAGGGGCCTGCGTTGCCATCACACGTCTCGACCGAGCCGTCGTTGAGCGACTCGTCCTCACAAGCATGGCTGGCGCTGACGTAGATCCGCCTCGTGGGTTCGGCGGTGTCCATGGCTGCAAGCGCGTCAGGCAGCTCTGGAACCCCCTCTGGAACGGACACGTCCGGAGTCACGTCCGGAGTCACGTCCGGTGGGGGAGTATCTTCTGTGGGTCCACAGCCAGCAAGCACAGCCAGCAAGCCCCCAAGAAGCGCGAGTTCCCTTACAACAACCACCTTGTTACTCCAGTGTCGTGAAGCCCACTTGGGCGCCTGTTCACACATTGAACCGAAGTGTGACGTGTTTTGTAAGCGCCCGCAATGACGCCACTTCCTGAACCCTGTGCCCGCAAATGTCCCCGTTTTTCTCGGATGCTTAGCGGTATCAGTGTTCAGAAAGCAGTGACAGCTACGGGCTCCACTCGCTGGAAGATCCACAACGAAGCATCCTGCCTCCCATGTATGGATTCTCCAGCCTCTCGCCGGTTTGCACCCACTTCTGATAGCCCTGGGCCATCGGGCACTGAAAGACGTATCGCCCGCGGGCGAGTGTGCTGTGTTCGGAGAGCAATGAGACGACGGCTCGGCTCAGGTCTCCGAAGGTTCGGCGCTGGTCATCTGCGCTGCCACCTGCCTTGAGCCTCGTCGCCTTCGTGCCCATCTCGTCAAGACGACTCGCGACGCCCGCAGGCGCCCCTGCCTTCGCCGCGCTCGCGCTGCGTTCGAGGCGGGTCGCGATGGCTGCAACTTCGCCCAGACGGTCCCCAGCAAGGGCGGCCCTGAGCGCCTCATAGTCGCCGAGCGCCGTGTCAACCCGGGCGGAAACTTCCGCGCTCAGACCCGCCTTGGCGTTGACCGTTGAAGTGGGCTGCGCCTTGGTCGGCGCTTCTTTGCACCCGATGGCGGGTGCCCCCGCGGCGGTGACCAAGAACAGGATCAAGAAAGTCTTCTCCATCATTGGATCTCTCCTTCCCCTATGCGGGGCGTTGTGTGGTCGAGCTTGCGGCTCTTCCAGATGGCGAAAATCGCCGGGTAAACAGTGAGTTCAAGAAAGAATGAGCTCACCAGCCCCCCCACCATGGGGGCGGCAATGCGCTGCATCACGTCGGCGCCCGCCCCCGTGCTCCACAGGAGCGGGGCCAGACCGATCATGGTGGTCATCACCGTCATCAGCTTCGGACGAACACGACCGGCCGCGCCCTCCACGATGGCATCCGTCAGATCCGACATGGAGTTCAGGCGGCCCTGCTCACGTGCACGGTCTTCCGCCAGGCGCAGGTAGAGCAGCATGATCACCCCTGTCTCGGCGTCGAGCCCGGCCAGAGCGATGATGCCCACCCATACCGCGACGCTCAGATGAAAGCCGAGCCAATAGAGCAGCCAGAAAGCCCCAATCAGCGAGAACGGCACCGCCAAAAGCACAATGGCGGTCTCCGTCACCGACCGGGTGTTCAAGTAGAGCAAGAGAAACACCAGCAGCAGCGTCAGCGGCAACACCACTCGGAGCCGTTCTTCCGCTCGCTCCAGATAGCGAAACTGGCCCGTCCACTGGATCCGCACGCCGGCGGGGAGACCAACCTCGGCGGCGACGGCTGCGCGCGCCTTTGCTACATAGTCACTGATGGCCTGGCTGCCGGGATCCACGAAGACAAAGCCCGTAAGCTGGCCATCCTCACTGCGGATCATGGGCGGCCCGTTCACGAAGCGGACAGAAGCGACCTCGGTCAGCGGCACTGGAACGCCAGCGGGCGTGTCCACGAGGATGCGGTCGAACTGACTCGGATCGTCGCGAAACTCACGCGCGTAGCGGACGTTCACGGAGAAGCGCCGGCGCCCCTCCACCGTCTCGGTGACGTCCGACCCGCCGATCGCCGTCTGCACCGCGGCTTGAATGTGGTCGACCCGAAGCCCGTACTGAGCCGCCTCCTCGCGTTTGATCTCGAAGTCGATGTAGAAGCCGCCGGTGGCGCGCTCTGCGAACACGCTGCGCGTCCCGGGAACATTCGTCAGCACGCGCTCGATGGCCACCGCCGCGCGCTCGATGGTGGCCAGATCATCGCCAAAGACCTGCACGGCCAGCGGGCTTCGGATCCCCGTGGCCAGCATCTCCGTGCGCGTCTGGATGGGCATCCACCAGATGTTGGGCATCCCGGGGTATTGCAGCTTGCCATCCAACTCGGCGACCAGGTCGTCCCAAGTCAGCCCTTCACGCCACTGGTCGCGAGGCTTGAGCACAATCGTGGTCTCGGCCATGCCCAAAGGGGCCGGATCCGTGGCGGTGTCGGCTCGACCCATCTTCCCGAGCACACTCACCACCTCCGGGATCTCCATCAGCTGCCGATCCATGGCCTGCACCACGTTGCCCGCCTCGGTCATCGACATGCCTGGTGGCGCCGACGGCATGTAGAGGATGGCCCCCTCGTTCAAGGGTGGCATGAACTCCGACTGCAGGCGCAGCGCGGCGGGTACGGTCAGAATCATGGCGATGACGGCGGCGGCCACCACCCCCCAGCGGTGGCGGACCACAAAACGGACCACCGGTACATAAAGCCACTTCAGGAGTCGGCTCAAGGGGTGGGCGTCCTCGCGTCGGACCCGGCCGCGGATCAAGATCGCCGCCAGGGCCGGCGTGAGCGTCACCGCCAGGACCGCCGCGAAGCCCATGGAGTAGGTCTTGGTGTAGGCCAAGGGCTTAAAAAGCCGGCCTTCGGTGGCCTGCAGCGTAAACACCGGCAGGAACGACACCGTGATGACCAGCAAGGAGAAGAAGATGGACGGCCCCACCTCCTGCATGGCGCGGATCACCACCGACAGCCTATCCGGATCGTCCTCGTGCTCCTCCAGGCGCTTGTGGATGTTCTCCACGAGGATGATCGAGGCGTCGACCATGGCGCCGATGGCCACAGCGATGCCGCCAAGGGACATGATGTTGGCCGTCAGCCCTTGCTGGAGCATGGGGATGAAGGCCAAGAGCACCGCCACCGGCAAGGTAAGGATGGGCACCAGCGCGCTGCGTACGCTGAGCAAAAAGAGGAAGATGATCAGGCTGACCACCACCATCTCTTCGAGCAGGGTGTGCGTCAGCGTGTCGATGGACGCCTCGATCAGCTCCGAGCGGTCGTAGGCCACCTCGACGCGCACCCCTTCGGGCAAGCCCGCACGGATCGCCTCCAGGCGCTCCTTGACCCGCTCGATGACCGTGAGCGCGTTCTCTCCCTGCCGCATCACGACGATGCCACCCACCGTCTCCCCCTCGCCGTTCCACTCGGCGAGCCCACGGCGTGGCTCCGAGCCCAGGGAAACCTCCGCCACGTCGCGGACCAGCAAGGGCGTACCGCTCGGGGAGACCCGAAGCGGGATGGTCTCGATGTCCGTGATACTGCCCAGGTAGCCGCGGCCGCGGATCATGTGTTCGTGTCCGGCGATCTCCAGGGTGCGGCCACCGCTATCCCGATTGGACTCCTGGATGGCCGACTGCACCTGTGCCAGCGTCACCCCATGCGCCATCATGCGGTTCGGATCGAGCTGCACCTGGTACTGCTTGTCGTAGCCGCCGACGGCCGCGACCTCGGCGACGCCGGGCACGCTCTCGAGCGCGTAGCGAATGTTCCAGTCTTGCAGAGCCCGCAGATCGGCCAGATCGTGGCGGCCGGTCTCGTCGACCAGCACGTACATAAACACCCAACCCACGCCGGTGGCGTCCGGACCGAGGGTTGGCCGGGCATCAGCAGGCAGGTCGTTTTGAACCGTGCTCAGGTACTCGAGGACGCGGCTGCGGGCCCAGTACAGGTCGGTGCCGTCCTCGAAGATGACGTTGACAAAGGACAGACCGAAGAAGGACTGCCCCCGCACATAAGAGACACCGGGCGCGCTCATCAAGGCCGACGAGACCGGGTAGGTGACCTGGTCCTCCACCAGGTCCGGGCTGCGCCCCGGCCAATCGGTCAGGACGATGACCTGGGTGTCCGACAGGTCAGGGATGGCGTCCAGCGGTGCCGCGCGTAGGGACATGAACCCCCACAACCCCATGGCCGTCACAAAGAGCACCGTGAGCAGCGGATTGCGTGCGCTGCCCTCGATAAGCCGAGCGATCAGCCCGGGGCGCGCCTTACTGGGCTTCATCATTGGCCTCCCAGTAGTCGGTGGCCGAGCGGATGCGGCTCTCGGCGGCGAGCAGGAACACGCCCGAGCTCACCACGACGTCGCCCTCGGTCAGGCCGCTTTCGACGCTGATCCAGTCCGTGGTGCGCGCACCGACTGTGACCTCTACGGGACGCAGACGCCCCTCCCCACGATCCACGAACACCAGGCGTCGTCGGCCGGTGTAGACCACCGCATCGGTGGGCACGGCGAGATGCTCACCGAGGTCAACGTCGAAGCTCAGGTTGGCGATCATGCCCGGGCGCAGGCGGCCTTCAGGGTTGTCGAGTTGCACCCGAACACGCGCGGTCCGAGTCTGAGCTGAGACCGTCGGGTAGATGTAGTCCACCACGCCGCCGATCGGCTCTCCGGTCGCGCCCGACACGTTCACGACAACGCGTTGACCGACAGTGACATGGGGGAGGTCTTGCTCAAAGACGTCCGCAAGCACCCAGACCCTGCTTGGGTCGGCGATGCGGTAGAGCAGCGCTCCGGCCGACACATGCGCCCCTTCGTTGACCCTCTTGTCGATCACGACGCCGGTGATGGGGCTTTGAATGCCGATCCGCTGTCGCGGCTCCTGGCGCCTCTGCATGTCTCGAATCGCCCAGCTCGACATGCCCCAGAGACGCAGTCGCTCGCGAGCCGCCGTCGCCAATCGGCCCCCTGGCGGCGCTGCCAAGAGCTCCCGCTGGGTCGCCAGCAAGTCTGGGCTGTAGAACCTGAGAAGGGTCGCGTTGCGCTCAACCGGATCGCCCGCACGGGTGACACGCAGATCTTCGACCCAGCCATCCACCCGTGCCGTCACGTCATGGACCCGGCTCTCATCCCAGGCCACCTCGCCCACCGCTCGAATGGGTCGGACCAGGGTCCGGCGAGCCACGGCCGTGGTGCGAACGCCGATGCGCTGGCGACGCACCGAGTCCACCAGGACATCCCCGGTACGCAGGTCCTCGTGGGTAACCGGTGTGAGGTCCATGTTGCAGATGGGACAGGTGCCGGGTGTCTGCTGGCGTACAGACGGGTGCATGGGGCAGGTGTAGTGCGCCACCTCATCAGCCCCTGGCTGCGGCGCAGTCGGCTCCATCTGCGACGCCCAATCACTCGCCGAACCGCAGGCGAGCATCTGCTGGCCCATGTACGGGTTCTCGATCTCCTGGTGGCCTTGGAACCACTTTGGGAAATCCCCCGCCATGGGACAGGAGAAGGCGTGCCAGCCCTCTTGCAACCTCGGATCGGCTTCGGCGAGACCAAAGAGCGCTCGGGATAGCGCCGCGTAGGGTCTACGGGCGGAGACTGCCGAATCGGCACTCTCAAGGTTTTTCGCGCTAGCCGCTGCGGCACGCAGTGTGGCTCGGACAGGCTCGGGCAAGGTGACACCATCGAGGACCGCCAAGCCGGCTTGGACACGGGTCACCACAGCGGGAATCACGTCGACCCGATCTTGAAACAAGGCGATGCGGATCTCCTCGGTCGCCGCGAACCCCCCGCGCAACGCCGTCAGGTGCTCCTCAGAGAAACGGTGTGAAAACACTCGCTGTGGGGCGGACTCATCCGCTGCGCTGTGTTCGCGGTGCGCGTGATGATGGTGGGATGGGGGTGTTGCAACCTCTTCTGACTCGATGAAGAACCACTGCAGCAATGGTCCCCGGTAGACCACCAGCACGGTCAGAAATAGGCTAAAGAGCCCGAACCAGCCCAAGCGCCGGATGCGAATGCCGCTCATCGCACACCTCCTTCAGCCGGTTGGCCCGAAGCTGTCCCTGCCGCCCTGTTGAGCGCGGCTCGCCTGCGCCAGGTGTCGGCCAGCGCCTCGGCGTAGGCTTGTTCGAGGCGCCGCAGCTGCCGCTGGGCGCTCATGATGTCGGAGAAGCTGTTTCGTCCGCTCGTGTAGCCTGCCTCGGCAGCCTCAATCTGGCGCCGAGCGGCCGGCAGAACCTGGTCGCGATAGACGGCGACCTGGGCCAGTGCCTCGTCAAAGCGCACCCATGTTTGGCGCACCTCGACATTCACGGCCGACCGGCGCTCGGCTTGTAGTGACTCGGCGCGCGCGAGCGCAGCGGTCGCTTCGTTCACACCGCCACGTCGAGCGTCGAGTTGAATCGGGATATTGAGTGAGAACCCCAGCATGAACTGGTGCTCGAGCTGCGGCCACATCGAGTTGTAGGCGACCCCAAACGAGAAATCTGGGTAGTAGGCGCGCTGAGCCAGCGCCATGCTGCTCGCTCGAGCGTCGACAATCCGCGCCGCGGTGTGAAGTTCGGGGCGGTGCTGCTGAGCGTATCGCTGCCACTGCTCGGCGCTCCTGGATGGTGCGGCGGCAGGTTCGAGGGTTGCGGGCGCGGCGGGCAGCTGACCTTCGGCCGGGCGGTGCAACAGACCGTTGATCTGCGCGACAATGATTTGTTCGCGGGCCGCCAGCGTGAGCCGCTCTCGTTCGAGCAGCGCAAGCTCCACGTCGGCCTGGATCGGATCCTGCTGTGAGCCGCGGCCTGCTGCGTACTGTGCTTCCGCGCTTTGCCGCAGCCGGGTCACGAGAACCCGGTGCTCGCCGTTGATCTCCAGCGCCCGCCGCACCACAAAGAAATCGTCGAAGAGGACCGACGCCGTTAGGCAGAGATGCAGCCGGACCCGCTCCAGGTCCGCGCTTCGAGCCTCGGCTTCGGCCAGCGCGATGGCGCCCCGAAGCGCCTGCTTCCCAGGCCACTCGAGGCGCTGGCTCACGCGCACGACCTGTCCGTAGCCGTGCTCCGAGCCAATCGTGCCCGGTGCTGTTTCGTAGCTCAGCGTAGGGTCGGAAAAAGCCGTCACTTGGGGATAACGGGCCAGCGCTTCGCCCCACGCCTGCCGTGCGGTTTCCACCGTGGGGTTGCGGGTGAGCACCTGCTGGATGAGCTGCTCTCTGGACAGCGTGTCGGCAGCGGAAAACGGGGCCGCAGCTGAATCGGGCGCATCGGTGGGCGCGCTACGGGTCCATGCCAGGCTCGATGCGCTGTGTTGTGTTCGCTGGGTGGCCGCGACGCAGCCGCCAAAAATGGGCAGCAAGGCCGCCACGAGAAGGCGTCGCTGCCACGCAGCACGCCTCGATGGTTTTGTGTTCATACTCCTGCTCCTGCACGTCGGTTCGAGATCGAGGCGGACCGGTCAGCCCGTCCTCGGCGAGGCGCTGGACACACCTGTGCCCGGACCTCAAAGGTCGAAGCGGTGCAGGATCAGATCAGGTAGGAGCAGTGCTTGATGAAGATAGGCGGCCCCGTATCGGGCGGGGGTCCGCGGGAGCCATGAGGCAAGGCGAGGCGTGTGGGCGCACGAACCCGCGTGCGCTCACTCGGCGCGAAAGGCAAGGCGACAAACTGCGGTGTCTCGAACTGAGGCGCCTGCACTTCGACCCGCGTGGGCGGGACCTGCTGCTCGGCGCTGACGACTTCACAGCAGGGTGCGGCCCTCAGAGAGGGCACCTCAAGAGCGTCTTGCTCGACCTCATGCTGGCAACAGCACTTCGGCCCCACCTCGCCGGTCATCGTGCAGAAAAAGAGCAGCTGTCCCAGGCCACTGGCCGGAACAGCCACGAGCAGGGCCACCATCAGGGCCATCGCTCGCACGACAAGTTTTAGATTTCGAAGCGCCATTGTTGATACCTATACCCCCATAGAGTATGGTCTTCAGGCGAGGATGTCAACCGTCTTCAACGCGGTTCATGTGCAGGCAACAATGGCCCATTAGAGCGGCCGTGAGGAACGAGGAGTGATCGATGCTGACCGGTGACGACAAAACGAAGATGGTCGCGCGCCTCAAGCGCATCGAGGGCCAGGTTGCTGGCATCAAGCGCATGGTGGAGTCCGAGACCTATTGCGTCGACGTGCTCCACCAGTTTTCTGCAGTCCAGGGCGCGCTGGCCAAAGCGGCCCAGGGAATCCTCAGCGCACACCTCGAATCCTGCGTCACCTCTGCCTTCCTGGAGGGAGATGACCAGGAGCGGCAGGCCAAGCTGCAAGAGCTCGTCGACGTTTTCGGTCGTTTCGGGCGTGTGATGGGCAAGTAGGCTTGCAGCGGGTGCGCTCGGTAGTCGAAGGGCTGTCGATCATCTGGCTAGAACTTAGCGAAGCATTTTGCGCATCAGCCGTCGTTGAATCGACAGTGGATGTGAGTTTTGCGGTCGCTGGCTGTGACTTTCAGCAGCAGATGGAGAAGCGGGCATCCTTCAATCCCGATGCCCCTTTGATTCGCCACGGCCTCATCAAGTGGGATTCGTGCTCGCAGCCCGATGGTCCCGAGATCCTCTCGAGTAGCTTCACCATCAGCGCCCAGGCGTTTGCAGTCCTGGTTGGCGAGGACAGCTGACCTACGCCTTGGGAATCGCTCTCATCGCCCAAACAGAGTCTGCTTTGTAGCGAGTTTCTACCGCTCGCAGCTGCTCGATGATCTCATCCAGATGATCCAGCGCATCGTGGATTCGGTGCGCTCGTTCTTCTGCGGGTGCGTTCAGGGCCAATCGCAGGTGAGCAATCACCTTCTCAGTGGATTCATCCAGCTCGCCGGGTTCGTACATCTCAGCCTCCAACCAGGAGGGGCTGATTGAAGGACTACCGGAGCAGGGTTTTCATACGTGTATTTCGGAGTTGTCTCCGAAGCTGTCCCCGTAACTGGACATGTCGGGACAAAACCGGACACGTCACGTCTGCCC
>MPLZ02020746.1_pt1 | contig 10162 bp, 12 predicted proteins | sample 1617311 | NCBI WGS metagenome assembly MPLZ02 (sample SAMN05944806, study PRJNA350692) | marine metagenome | biome: marine; feature: ODZ; material: water; isolation source: 160 m water sample filtered on 0.2 um supor filter | place: Pacific Ocean | collected 2012-04-08 | depth 160m m
GCATTTGTTGCCTACCTCGCTGGTCACCGGCGACCGATAGCAGAGCTTCTGCAACCGAACCGTAAACCGATCGAGGATGTGTTCGCCAACCATTTCGCCAGCATGACCGACGAGCCCGTCGAGCTGGCCGAACTTGAGGCCGCCCGGACGCAGCTGTTCGAGTGGGCTGCGAGCGCCCTCAATGACAACGAGCGACAGTTTCTGCTATCGATCAAGCAAGGCGAACCGGATTGGTCGTTGCTACCGTTCGAAAACCTGGACCAGTGGCCCGCCATTCAATGGAAGCTGCACAACATTCGATTGATGAGCGATCGCAGGCACAAAGCAGCGATCAGACGACTCCGAGAAGCCCTCGACCTCTGATCAAAAGATAGCGTCAAACCTTGTCGAGATTCCGATACAAATCCTCGGAGTGTGGGCCATCAATTCCGAGGTTTCGTATCACGACGTACAGCATCCGCGCGAACGATCCTACCCTGCGCAGCAGGAGAGTCTGGCTACGTCGGTATTGAACCCCAACGCAGCGAGCTTCAACCCCTCGACGGTGGTGAGGTAGGGAAACAGCGTCTCGGCGAGCTCGCCCGCCGTCATATGTTGCTTGATTGCGAGTGCCAGCGTCTGAATCGCATCGGCGCCTTCGGGCGCCAGGATCTGCCCCCCGAGCAGCACATCTGTCCGCGCGTCGACGACCAGCTTGATCAGGCCGCGCGTATCCCGCGCTGCTAGCGCGCGCGGTACCTGGTCGAGGTTGACGATCGACGTCTTCACCTCGTGACCGGCGGCACGGCCGGCCGCCTCGGTCAGGCCCACGCCAGCGACCTGCGGGTCGGTGAACACCACCCAGGGCATGGCGCGGTTGTCATAGGTCGATTCGTCACCGTTAAGGGCATTGCGCGCGGCGACCTTGGCGCCGTGGGCGGCCATGTAGACGAAGGCGTCGCGGTTGGTCACATCGCCGGCGGCGTACACCCCCGGCCGAGACGTTCGCATGTGATCATCGACGATGACGGCGCCGCGCCCATCGAGCGCGACGCCTGATCCGGCAAGACCGAGACCGTCCGTGTTCGGCTTGCGGCCGGTCGCGACGAGCACCTGCTCGGCAGCGAGTCGTTCGATGCGGCCACCGATGTCGATGGTCAAAGCCACACCTTCCGAGATCCGCTGAATCTCGCGATAACTGAGCCCGACCCACACCGTGATCCCCTCGTCGCGGAGATAGCCGGTCAGCGCCGCCGATACCTCCGGTTCGCTCTCCGGCAGCAAGCGGCTACGCGTCACCAGGGTGACCTTCGAGTCGAGCCGCGCGAACAGCTGGGCCAGCTCGCAGCCGATATAGCCACCGCCAATGACCAGTAGGGACCTAGGAAGCTCGTTGAGTTCCAGCGCACTGGTACTCGTCAGGATAGGAAGATTGGCGATTCCGGGGATGTCCGGCAGCGCGGGCGCGGCACCGGTGGCAATAACGACCTTGCCGGCGCGAAGCGGTGCGCCGCCGACCATTAGCATGCCGTCAGCGAATCGGGCCTGTCCTTCGATATAGTCGATGGTCTCGTAGCCGGGCAGCAGGTCGGCGTACTTCTGGCGGCGCAGCGTGGCGACGAGTTCGTCCTTCGCGTCCATCAGTGAAGACCAGCCTTTCAGCGTCGCATTACCCACGAGACCAGGGAAGCGCGCAACGGATTGTGCAGCGTGCACTGCTTCGGCGGCGCGGATCAGCGTCTTCGACGGGACACAGCCGATGTTCACACAAGTACCGCCGATGGTGCCGTGGCCGACGAGCGCGATCCGCGCGCCTTCGTTGGCAGCGGTGATCGCGGCCGAGAAGCCCGCCGAGCCGGCACCGATCACGGCAAGGTCGTAGGCGCAGGGCTCCGAGGCGCCGCCAGGCACGGCACAACAATCGTTCAAGGGGGGCTACTCCTTCGCCGGTCGGGGATGGGGCTCAACTGCCGGTGGTGGCAGCCGGGTATCCTGCATTGGTCGAGGCGGCAGCGATGGCTGCCCTGTCCGTCACTGCGGGATCGAACACCACTGTGGCGGTCTTGTGCTCGAAATCGACGCTCACTGACTTCACGCCAGAGACGCTTTCCATGGCCTTGCGTACGGTCACCGGGCACAACGCACAGGTCATGTTCTCGACGGTGAAGGTCGCAGATTGCGATTCGGTGGTGGTGGCGCCGGCCGATTGTGCCTGAGCGGACGAGCTAGCAACTGCGGCCCACAGACCAACTGCCCCGAAAGTGAACAGCAATGCAATGAACAAATTCTTCATGACTGGATCTCCTTCGTCCGAATTTGAAACGGTGATGTCAGTAAAATAGCGGCGCCCACCAGTCGATGCTCGCGGCAAACACGACCAGCAGGGTCGCCACCCACAACGCCGTCTTGGTGACGATGGCGCTCTCTGGCCTCGCGCAGTACGAGCCGTCCTCGCAGGCCGGCTTAGGTTTGAAATAGACCTGACGAAAACCGAGCCCGATGAACACCAGCGCGCCTCCGAGAAACACGGGCTTGTAGGGCTCGAGCGCCGTCAGGTTGCCGATCCAGGCGCCGGAGACGCCCAACGTCAGCAGCAGAAGCGGTGCAATGCAGCACGACGACGCCAGTACCGCACCGATAACGCCACCGGCGGCAAACCATGTCTGTCTGGGTGGTGTGCCAGTGCGTGCAGCAGCGGTCACTTCGACATCTCTGATACCCATTGCGACGATTCCTCGATTCCCATGGCAACAGAGCGTAGACTCTGTAGGAGCTACAGAGTCAAGAGGTCTTGCACATGGTGGCGAAGAGAACGCTGGCGCCCCTCAAGCGCGCTGAACTCGCGAATCGCTCGGGCTGCAACATCGAGACGATCCGCTACTACGAAAAGATTGGGGTGCTGCCGGATCCGCCGCGCTCGGTGTCGGGCTATCGTCTGTACGACGAGAAATACCTGGTGCGTCTGCGCTTCATCCTCCGCGCGCGGGAGCTCGGCTTTCCCATCGAGGAGATCCGTGGTCTGCTCGACCTGGTCGATGGCGGCACCCAGACCTGCGCAGAAGTCAAAGCGCGCACCGAGAGGCACCTCGAGGATGTGCGCGCCAGAATTGCGGACCTCAAGCGAGTCGAGCGCGTCCTGGCGCAAACCGCGAAGCAGTGTTCGGGCGATGCAGTTCCCGAATGTCCGGTCCTCGAGGCGCTGGCCTCGTGATCGCGTCGGTAGCCATTTATCTGGGTGCCGCGGTAGCCGAAATCGCGGGTTGCTTTGCGTTCTGGGCCTGGTTGCGCCTGGACAGATCTCCGGGCTGGTTGATTCCCGGCATGATCAGCCTGGCGGTGTTCGCGTTCCTGCTGACGCGAATCGACAGCGACTTCGCGGGCCGGGCCTACGCCGCTTACGGCGGCGTCTACATCGCCTCGTCACTGGCGTGGCTGTGGCTGGTCGAGGACCAGGCACCCGATCGATGGGATATCATCGGCGCAGTAATCTGCCTGACCGGAGCCGCCGTGATTCTGTGGGGGCCGAGGCCCGCGTAAGACAATTGTCATTCGGCTCAAATGGGCAGCAACTGGCAGCAAGAGTGTGCGAATTCGTCTGGGGGTATTTTTTGGGGGCATTTCTGGCGTTTAGCAGTCCAACGTATTGATTTATTATAATGCTGTGTGATTGTCGCCGCCTACCAGTTTTTTATCAACAAAATCAACCAGTTATGATTACAAAAGCCGCTCAGGATGCGGCTTTTTTCTTGCCAGAAACCTTCCTGTGTGATTTCCATTTACGGAATCACCCCAGCAAATAAATGCGCTCACTTTAGCCATGAAATGGGTAGATATCTTCGGCCGTCAGTTATCAGCTGCCACGACACCGCGCTGAGGATGAAAAACGGGTTTTGCGGGCCGGACGTCACGATCGCTTACTGCGGCCGTCCGAGGCCAAGTAACAGGCGAATATCCTTCATCAGTGCCTGAGACTGATAGTCGCACCAGTACACACGCCCGTTCCGGAACCAGAAATGCGCTCGACAGCCCTTCATGCGGTTGACCGAGGGGTGCAGTGTGCTCGTGCCATCCCCGTTGACAGTCAGGCGCCAGACCGGGCGCTCATCCGGCAACAGGTTCATGTGCAGCGTCTCGCCGCAGCCACAGGGGCATAGCATCGCGACGCTCCACGGATCGCCGTCCTCCGTCACGATATAGAGGGTACGCGCTTTTGGATGGGCCGGCGCATCCTCCTCGACGTATTCCGTGCCGAAGCGCGGGCGCAGGCGGTCGCGGAACCATGACTTGAAGCGCGCCCACACGCCCATCATCCGGCCTCGCCTGATAGTTCCGGCAGGTCCAGCAGCGGGCGCACGTCGCCCTTACCGACATCGCCCTTGAAGATCGGACAGGGCTCGGGCTTCGGACTCCGGAACATGTACATGTCGCCGAGGCTGACCTCGATATGGTCATAGGCGTGGTTGGCGTCGTCGCGGTAGGGGTGCAACCGCGCCAGCAGCTCGTTCACGCCCAGCGAGGCGAGCAGCATGTTGAGCGTGATGACCGCCGGGCGGTGGACCGCCACGCCGGAGACATAGCCGTCCTGGAGCTGCTGCGCGTGCGCCTCGGGATCGGTCCGCGCAAGCCCGGCCGCACTCACCTGGTCCATGGTGAACAGCCCCCGGCTGATCAGGCTGGAGCCGCCCGGCTTCAGGTAATGGACGCTGCCGCAGACCTCAATAATCTCGCCCTTGCACGGCCCGTCTGGCACGGCGGCGATCCGCACGCCGAGGTCGATATAGGGAAGCTGGTAATAGGTCGCGATCGTGTTCAGCAGGAACCGCCCGTCGATCGTGTCCATGCAGCCGAACACCAGGTCGCACTGCGCCACGGCCCGGACCGCCTCCGGCGTCCACAGGTTCACCGGCAGCTTCATGATGCGGGTCCCGGTCTCCATCCGCCGCACGGCGTCGGCCAGCACGTCCACCTTGAGCCGCCCGGCCCGGACATCTTCCATGGTGGCGTTGAGAATCCGGTTGATGTTGCGCGCTTCGAGCTTGTCGGGATCGACCATGACCAGCTCGCCGACCCCGAGGCGAGCGAGCTGTTCGATGACTGGGCTTCCCGTGCCCGAGCAGCCGATCACGGCCATGGAGAGCCGCCGCAGCCGCTCGAAGGTGCCTTCGCCGAAGGCCTGCGCATGGGAGGCCGCGAAATCCGGCGTCTCCCCGTCGCGCTCGCCCGCGTGCCAGAACATCAGATCGTCGCCGACGATGTTGATATGGGCGAGCGGCTCGAATCCGCCCTCCGCCGTGACGTGGCGGCCGAACATGCGCCCGTCCGGCAGCATCACGGTACTCGCGTGAAACAGGTCGATATCGAACCAGTCGCGGATCGCGGGCATCAGCCTCTGGTCGCCCGCGTCGTCGGTCGCGGAGAACCTCTCATAGCCGTTCGGGTGGCTGTGCACCTTCACCACCGTCAGGCCGTGCGCTTCGGCCTGATCGAGCAGCGGCGCAATCGCGTCGGTCGGCCAGGTCACGCGCTCCGGCGTGCGTGTTGAACATTGGTCGTGCGGGATCGGGTGGACTTCGCGGGCGACCAGGCGGTGCCGCCGGTCCCCTGCCCTGCGTCCGCACAGGATGATCGCCGCCGCCTCGCAGCCGTCACCCGGAAACAGGTGCGCCCGCAGCCTGGCGTGCTGGTCGTCATTGAGGGTGAGGGTCACGTCCATGGCCTGCGCTCACTTCTGAAATTCGCGCATCAGCCAGCCCTCGATCGCCCAGATGTGGGTTTCGAGGCTGTGCTCGCCGATCACCCAGGGATTTTCCTTGGTGTAGTGCCGCGACCACCTCTGGAACGTCTTCCCGTCGATCGCCTGCGTCGCCTGCGTCGCACCGATCGGCTTGCTGTCCTTGCGGGTGATCGCCGGGTGGAAATACACCATGTCGAGCGCGGCCTTCGGGTAACCGGTCTCGATCCGGATTGCGGCCGTCACGGTCTCGTGGTTGTAGCCGTCGCAGATTGTCGGGAAATCGTGCAACAGCAACCAGTGAGAGCCGTCTATGACGGTCTCCCACTGGCAGCCATACCCGTCGAGGAAGGCGCGATCTTCCTCGGGCAACTCGAACTGACGCCGCAACTCCATCTCAGCCTTCCGTCTGGTCGCGCGGGATGGCCTTGAACTTCTCGACGCCGGGCCGCGTCAGATCGACCCGCTCGCTCGGCTCGACCAGCTCCGGCTGGCCACCGCGCACCTTGATCCGCAGCGTCCAGTCATTGACCGGCGTGAGCCCGGCCGTCTGGAGGATCGTCTCGCGCGTCGGGTTCGGCTCGTGAATCTCGTAGCGATCGCGGTTCACCCGGATGCGATAGCCACGGCACCGCGGCGGGGCCTTTCCCTGCGCGGCGTATTCCTCAAGATCGGCGATCTCGTCGAGGATCTCCTCGCGGATGGCTTCGCCGACATCGTTGCCCGCTTCGTCCGGCGGGCGGGGGGACTGCTCGTCCATTACCCTTCTCCTATGTCTCTGGCCGCACAGCGCGGCACGGGTTCGATACGGGCCTCGTTAACCGAATCTCAATCTCCGAGGTTTACAAAATGGAATATAGCGCGTATTTTTGTAAACCGCAACCACAGAGGCGAGACCTATGATAGGACAAAGACTTAAGCTCGCCCGCGCCGCCGCTGGTCTGTCACTCAGGGAGTTAGAGGATAGAATTGGAAACCGCGTCACGGCGCAAGCGATCGGGAAATATGAGCGCGACGAATCGATGCCCAGCTCGGGCGTCCTGATCGCGCTCGCCGACGCCTTGGGCGTCTCGGTGGACTATCTGGTCGGCGACCAGGAGATGGTCCTTGAGGGCGTCGAGTTCAGAAAGAAGAAGATCACGAGCAAACGGGAGGAAGCCCAGGTCGAGGCCCGCGTCCTGCACATGCTGGAGCGCTACCTCATGGTCGAGGAGCTGCTCGGCCTGCGGAGCGTGGAGTGGCACAGGCCGCGCGAAGCCCCCTACCCCGTCATTCAGGACGTGTCCGAGGCCGACCGCGCGGCCCAGAGCCTGCGCGAGCATTGGGGCCTTGGCACGGACCCGATCCCGAACCTCGTGGAGCTGCTGGAGGAACAGGGGATCAAGGTTCTCTCCGTCGATCTAACGAATATCGCCGGTCTGACGGCGCGCGTGCGCCGCGCCCGCAAAGATGCTGTGCCCGTCATTGTCGTGAACCGGAAGGAGTGGGGCGAGCGGCAGCGCTTCACGCTTGCTCACGAGCTGGGGCACATGGTCCTGGAGGTGTCCGGCAAGGTGGATGACGAGAAGGCCGCGCACCGCTTTGCCGGTGCCTTCCTCATGCCCGCCGACGCTCTCTGGGCGGAGATCGGCCGCCGCCGCACGTCGATCGGTGGCAGCGAGCTTTTCTATCTGAAGCAACTCTTTGGCGTCAGCGTTCAGGCCATCACGTATCGCTGCAAGGACCTCGGCATCTTCAGCGAGTCCCTGTTCCGGCGACTATTCCACGAGTTCAGCCGCCTCGGCTGGCGCAGCCCGCCCTATCAGGAGCCCCATGCCATGTCCGGCGAGGAGCCGACGCGCTTCCGGCGTCTGACGTTCCGCGCCCTCGCCGAAGGCGCAATCTCCGAGCCCAAGGCCGCTGAGCTGCTGGGCCTGTCCATGCGCGAGCTGGATCAGCTCATGGATGTCGAACCGCCCAACGAACCCGAAGCGGCGGAGACCTGATCCGATGCGCGTGCTGGTTTCCGATACCTCCGTTCTGGTCGATCTTGAACGCGGGTCCTTGCTGGAAGCCAGCTTCCGCCTGCCGTTCCAGTTCGCCGTGCCGGACCTGCTCTATGAGCGCGAATTGAAGGGTTATGGCGGCGACGAGTTGATCCGGCTTGGCCTCGCCGTCGTGGAGCTCGACGGCGACGGTCTGACACGCGCCCTCGCCTACCGGCAGCAAGCCCCCGCCCTCTCCGTGCCCGACAGCTTCGCCCTGGCTTTGGCGCAAACCCGTGAATGGGTGCTGCTGACCGGCGACGGGGCGCTCCGCCAGCTCGCCACGGACGAGGCGGTTGAATGTCACGGCGTTCTGTGGGTGCTGGATGAGATCCATGGCGCGGCCGTCGCCACGGCGCAGGCGCTGCATGACGGCCTGAACACCATCTCCGGTCACCCGCGCTGCCGTCTGCCCCGGCCTGAAATCCGCCGACGCTTGGCTTTTTACGCCGAAGTGTTGAGCGAAACTTGAGTAAGATCGTGGCGAAGTTCAAACATGAGCACGGAAGGTTCGGTCGCGCTTAGTCTGTGCCGAACATTTTATGAAACTTCGCGATGACTGCTGGCGCAGACTGAACGCGAACGCCGTGGGGGTATCTATGGGGGTATTTCAGGCGTCTAGCACCGTAACTTATTGCTTAATATAGCGCGGTGATTGTCGCCGCCTCCACCATTTTTTGTTATGTAAATCAATAAGTTGAGTGCTAAATGGCCGCTTGAATTGCGGCCTTACCTTTGCCTGAAACTCTTCAGTGTGATTTCCATTTGAGGAACTGAGCTGCTTCGCGGCGGGGTCCGCCTATCAGCCATCCCGCTCACCGTGTCCGTTCTGGCTCAAGACGCTTGGCACCTACTTTGAGTTTGCTTTCATGCTTAAATGTCTCCTCCAATGCGACATTTGGGCATTATCTCAAACCCCGTGCTATCCTATGCAGCTAGTTTAACCTGGCGCGCATATGTCGCCTCTTGGTCGTCGAATAGTCTCAAAAATAAACCAACTGTTACAGCAGTGGCCATCTGGAACGGTCGCCACACTGCGTTGGCTCAATAGCCGAGGTGTCGACCGTCGGCTTGCGAACAAGTACGTCCAATCCGGCTGGCTCGAACGAATAGGTCATGGCGCCTACAAGCGGGCCGGCGCGACGGTCGACTGGGCCGGTGCCGTCCACGCGCTGCAAACCCAGCTCGCCCTCGCCGTCCATCCCGGCGGAATCACCGCCATCGAGCTGCGCGGCTACACACACTACCTGTCGCTCGGAGCGCGTGAGGTCGTCCTGTTCGGAAACCCCGGCACGAAACTGCCCGCCTGGTTCCAGGCTCACGCCTGGTCCAGACCGGTGACGCTCGTGACGACTGGCGTCTTCGCGGGCACCGAAAGGACCACGTCCACACTTCCGGTCGACGGGTTCGACCTCGAAGTCGCGACACTCGAGCGGGCGGCTTTCGAGATGATGTACCTCGTTCCGAAGAGGCAGTCCTTCGAAGAGGCCTTCCAGGTGATGGAATCGCTGACGTCGTTGCGCCCGAAGGTTGTGCAACAGCTACTCGAGGGCTGTACTTCGGTGAAGACCAAGCGGCTATTCATGCATGCCGCCGAGCGAGCGAATCATTCGTGGTTGAAGCACCTCGACCTGTCGAAGGTTGATTTCGGGTCAGGCCGGCGCACCATCCACGCTGGAGGACGCCTCGACAAGAAATACGATCTGGTCGTCGCCGACCCTGGACCAGGTTAGGACGACCGATGGCGGCACGCGACAACTACAGAGCTCAAGTCGAACTTCTGATCCGCTGTTTGCCGGCAGTTGCCAGTGAGCCGAACTTCGCGCTCAAGGGTGGCACCGCCATCAATCTATTTCTTCGGGACATGCCGCGACTCTCGGTCGACATCGACCTGACCTATCTCCCGGTGTCCGAGCGCGACACGGCGCTGATCGACATCCGCTCCCGGCTCGCCACGATCGCCGAAGCAATCCAACGCTCCGTGCCGGGCGCAAACGTCCAAGTCGTGAAAGGCGATGCACCCAAGCTGCTGGTGGACAAGTCGGGCGCGCGTATCAAGGTCGAGCCGAGCGTCGTCATCCGCGGCAGTCTGGTGCCGCCGATCGCAAGCCAACTGTGTTCAGCCGCGCAGGAAGCCTACGAACTCTTCGTTGAGATCCAGCGCCTTGACTCAGCTGACCTCTATGCCGGCAAGCTTTGTGCCGCCCTGGACCGACAGCACCCGCGCGACCTCTTCGACGTCATACATCTTCAAGCAGCGGGGCCGATCCCGGATTCCATACGCCAGGCATTTGTTGCCTACCTCGCTGGTCACCGGCGACCGATAGCAGAGCTTCTGCAACCGAACCGTAAACCGATCGAGGATGTGTTCGCCAACCATTTCGCCAGCATGACCGACGAGCCCGTCGAGCTGGCCGAACTTGAGGCC
>MPLZ02143479.1_pt1 | contig 10153 bp, 8 predicted proteins | sample 1617311 | NCBI WGS metagenome assembly MPLZ02 (sample SAMN05944806, study PRJNA350692) | marine metagenome | biome: marine; feature: ODZ; material: water; isolation source: 160 m water sample filtered on 0.2 um supor filter | place: Pacific Ocean | collected 2012-04-08 | depth 160m m
CCCAATCATAGACGAAACAGCTCTCGTTGATGCTCTCCAACGCGGGATCATTCGCGGGGCTGGTATTGATGTGTTCAGTGTTGAGCCCTTACCGGCTGACCACTCGCTTCGCAGGCTGGATAATGCCGTATTGACAGGGCACACCGGCTATGTGACCGAAGAGAACTTTAGGTTGGGATACCGCGAGGCTGTCGAAGATGTTCTCGCCTGGATCTCTGGTGGTACGATACGGTTACTTAATTAAACAGTAGTAGAGAGTCGTTAGGAATTACCGATCAGCTACGAGCTGTGCCACGTTCACTGCCCAGACCCTGATCTAGTGAGTGAAGCCAAGCAGTCGCTCAGCGGCTTGTCATTTGGGTGCAATCGAGGAGGAGGCCTTGGTGGGGTCGGGTAGGGCCTCTGGTGGGGTATCCGGGTCACCGGCCCACCGCCCCATGGCGCTATCGATGATCTCGCAGATCGGCGTCCCAAGCTGTCCAAGTTCACTGGCTCGAAGATAAATTATTGATAACGTCGCCGCTGTCAGCTGAATCTGGTCACGCCGTCGTCTTGCATCACGATGCTGTTCTTTTAGCCAGATCGCGGACCCATGGCCGGCTTTCGTCTTGGGCGAAGCGGAAAAAATTGCTGCCAGGTATTCAGCGACCATCGATGCGCAGGACTTAAGATGTAGGGACGGGTAGGCCACCTCATCTGAACGGATGATCGTTAGTGCATCCTTTTTAAGACGTTTCGCTTTTCTTTCGTTTCCAAGCAGATTAAACATGGCCCCAGTTGGTTCTAATTCATGGTCATCATGACGTTGTCTTGGTAAGCCTGACGAGCAGTGAGTTGGCGGTACCAGCCCTCAAGGCTGGGCAGAGTGGCCCGTTGAATATCCAGATTGAACCATCTATAGGCCATTACCCCAACGGGGCTATCACCATAACTGAAGTGTTCTCCCACCACGTATCTGTGCTGAGATAAATAGTCATCCAGAATGCGCAGTGCGGCCTCGGTCTTGTTTCGGCTTGTACAAACGGCTTCAAGATCCTGGTTCTGCGGGCTATTTCTGATCAGATTCCAGAAAAGAGGGCGAAACGCTGGGGCTAGAATGGTTTGTTGCCAGCCCATCCATTGCTGCGCCAGGGCGATCGACCAGACATTCTCCGGCAATAGGTCATGTGGCTCACGACTTTCACATAGGTAGCACACAATAGCGTTAGATTCCCAAAGGGTTCTCCCGATATCGATCAAAGCCGGAACAGTTCCATTGGGCCTCATTGCAAGATATTTAGCACTTTGGTTATGTCCAAACGCCCCGCCGATGTCTTCGCGTTCATAAGACAGGTGAAGTTCATCGCAGACCCACAATACCTTTTGTACGTTTGACGAGTTCCTTCGTTCCAGGATGTTCAGTATGAAATGCTCACCTTATAGTTGCTGGTCGCTATTATGGGCCACAGTCTCATGGGGCCGTGAGCGCTCCAGCACTACGTCGCTGAGTGAGCTTAGCATGTTGGCTTTTGGGAAAATCATGTACGGGTGGCTTTGCTGGCAGTTTGTATTGGCAACAAAAGGACCAGCAGATAGGCGATCAGCACCATGGCTGCCAGGAAGTAGAACACGCTGGCCAACCCGTAGGAATCGGCAATCAAGCCTCCGATTGGCATGGCCACCACTGTCATGATCGCTTGGGTGCCAAAAAGAATACTAGTGGTGGTTCCAAAATAGGTGGGCGGCGACAAATCCATCATCCAACTGTGTACCACCGGGCGAACGGAAAAAAGGAAACATCCTGCGACCGTCACTACTGAAGCCACCACCAAGGCGCTGGGAAAGGGCGTGATCAGGGCCAACAGTACCGCGCTGCCGGCAAGCCCCCACAGCATCACTGGCCGCCTACCAGCCCGGTCTGACCATATGCCGGCGACTGGGCCAGAAACCAAACCACCGATCTGCAACGCCATCATCACCATGCCCATCCAGATCGCGCCGGTTTTAAGCTCGTTAATCAGATAAAGCGGCAGGAATAGATACAGGCCATTCTGGGCAATATTCCGGCAGCCGGACGCGACCGCAAGACCGGTAATGGCGCGGTTGCGCAACAACGCCTTCAGGCCGCTAACAATATGGGCAATAGATTTTGACTTTCCAGAATGAGGCTGTGCATGACCTTCTTTGGGCAACAAAGTGAACCCGATCAGGACCCCGATAAGCAGCACAGGGACTGTTGCAACAATGGAAGTCTGTTGCCATGAAAAAGAAGCCAGCAGGACGCCCGCAGCGATCGGTGCCAGTGTGTCGCCCAGGTTGGCACCCAGGGCATGTATGGCTAGGGCGCGGCCCCGGTGTCCTGGGTAATGTTCCGAAAGATAGGCAATCGCAGGCGGGTGCCATAAGTTGTTGGACACCCCAAGGAGAATGACCACCCCGAGAAATACCAGAAGGTGGCTGGTCCATCCAAAAGCAAAAAGTGCGAATCCCCCAATCAACAAAGACACAATCTGGAAAAGCATACGTCGACCGGTAATGTCGACAAGCAGTCCGCTGCCGAAGTTGGCAACCCACGAACTGATGTGAAAAACAGACACCAATACCCCGGTATCGGTATACGAGAGTCCCAGGTCGGGCCCTATGAAGGGTATCAGCAGGTAGAAAAATGCTGCAATCCAGTGTATCGCACTGTGGCCAAGGCCCACAATGAAGGCGGGTCCTTGCTCAGCCCAGCCAATTTGGTTTGTCGGTGCGGTTTCGTTCACATCCCGGGGAGGTAACGTTCGCACAATCGACAATGGTGCACCATAATAGTATCCGGCGAATGAGTTATACGAAAAAAGAATCCGGACCGTAGTCGCTGAGGAAACAACAATGGGACGTAATGCTATCAGATGTGGGGCCGATGAGTGCGTTGGATATGGGCATGCCGGCTGCCTAGGCCTCGCGACATGACTCAAGAAAGAGAATCACTACCTCTTGCCAGATTTACAGTACTGGATCTGACCCGGGTCCGCTCCGGCCCAACCGCAGTGCGGCAGCTGGCGGATTGGGGGGCAAACGTAATCAAGATTGAATCACCAGAACACATGGATGTGGAAAGCGGCATGGGTGGCGCTCGCCACGGGCCTGATTTTCAGAACATTCACCGCAATAAGCGTAGTATGACTTTGAATCTGAAAGACTCCAGAGGGCATGAGGTTTTTATGCGCTTGGTCGAATCGGCAGATGTGGTCGTAGAGAATTTCCGACCCGAAGTAAAACGACGTCTTGCAGTGGACTATGAAGCGCTTGATGCTCGTAATCCTCGCATCATCCTTGCCAGCATTTCTGGTTTTGGCCAGAGTGGTCCATATGCCAACCGGCCAGGGTTTGATCAGGTTGCCCAGGGAATGGGAGGGCTGATGTCCATTACCGGTTTGCCGGGCCAAGGGCCGGTACGGGTTGGCGTGCCTATCGCGGACCTCGCTGCCGGGATGTATGCAGCAATCGGCATCCTTATTGCGCTATTACAGCGCGATGAAACTGGAAAAGGGCAGTGGCTACACACCTCGCTGTTGCAAGCGCAGATTGCTATGCTTGATTTTCAAGCAGCGCGTTGGCTCATCGGTAACGAGGTTCCCTCTCAGGCTGGAAATAATCACCCCACGAGCACGCCGACCGGAGTGTTCAAGACTGCCGACGGATTTATCAATGTCGCCTGTTCCGGAGAGCTCATGTGGAAGCGTTTGTGCACGGTGATCAAGGCCGATGCTCTGATAGAGATCCCCGCGTATAGCAATGAAGCGTTGCGGCTACAGAACAGGGAGCAGTTGAACGATACGCTGAATTCCTATCTGATAAAACGAAACAGCAGCGAATGGATCGAGGAGATGAATCATGCCGGGGTTCCTTGTGGCCCGATCTACACTATCGATGAAGTATTTTCGGACCCTCAGGTTCGGGATCTGGATATGACGGCCGGGGTGTTCCATCCGCTACTTGGTCAATTGAACCTGGTAAGAAACCCGGTGAGCATGCCCGGTGTGCCCAGTGTTGCGTATACCGCGACACCGGAGCGGGGGCAACATACTGAGGCCGTATTAATCGAGTCGGGCCTTACCAGAGAGGAGATCGCAGCGCTACGAAAAGATGGCGTGATCTGATTCGTTAACGGGGTGTTAGTCAGCGGCCCTTAAAACGTGGGTTTCGTTTCTCACTAAATGCCTGGCGACCTTCCCGGTAGTCATCACTATCAAAACATCGAGCCGCCAGCGTTTCAATTTCGGCCAGATCGCGCTGCTCTGGATCCTTCAGCGCTTCCGCAACAGTTCGGTTCGCTGAATGAATCGTCAGTGGTGCATTAGCGGCAATCCTGGCAGCATATTCAGTGACATAACTCTCAAGCTCAGCAACGGGCACCACCCGGTTAACCAGGCCCATCTGTATAGCTTCTTTTGCGTTAAACCGGCTTCCCGTATATAGAAGTTCCCGTGTGAAAGAAGGGCCAATCAGTTGGACCAGGGGATATATATCTTCCCACCGGTAAGCTAGCCCAAGTCTGGCGACGGGGATAGCGAACACCGCATTGTCTGCGGCGATACGAATATCACAGTGGATGGCGACACTTGCGCCACCGCCAAGACAATACCCCTGGATCATTGCAATCAAAGGCTTTGCGAGCTGATCCAGCGCTGCTACGGCTGCCTTAACTGTCATGTTGTATTGGTCGGTCGTACTTTTGGACGATCGCTTTTTCTCAAACTGAGAAATATCAGCACCTGAAGAAAATGCTTGGCCACCCTGGCCTCTGAGAATCACTACGCGAACATCGTCATCGTCAGAAAACTGTTCTGTGATGCGTGGGATCGCCTCCCACATCTCAAACGAAATCGCGTTTTTTTTATCCGGTTGATTAAGGATGATCCAGCCGATGCCATTGGACTTATTTACTATGATCTTGTCTGTTAACTCGGTCATGTCATTCTCTAACAAGGCGTAATAAACTCCCGGGCGGTTTTTGAGCAGCAAAACGACCAGAAACATCGACACCCTGAGCGGTATGGAAGTGCTCAACCAACTGGCAGAAAACTGATTATCACGGATTAAACGGCGCAAAGGCAACGGCCGCGGTAAAACACAAAGCGCCAGCGGGTGAGCCCACTTAATGTCCGGCCGCCACGAGGATGACTCCTGGAACAATCAGAAGCAATGCCAGCACAATTCGAAGCGTAAGTGTTTCGCGGCGAAAAACGAATAGGCCTAAAAGCAAAGTGAATACCGGAGATAAAGCAACGATTGGAATAATTTTGACTACTTCTCCCAGGTTCAAGGCTGTGGTCAAAGACCAGACGGAAATGCCGTTAACGATGCCACCGCAAAAGAACCAGAGCAAACCCGGAGTCCAGCGTAGCCGGACAGGCGCCCGCTTTCTTTGTCCAAGCGTCGAGCCGAGTGCAATCACCAGCGACACTGTATAGGACACCAGGCCTGCAAACAGGGGGTCTGGGACAATGTTGAGTCCCAGTTTGGTCAGTGCGTGGCCCAGTGCGCGAAGTACGGCCGCACCGATGGGAAGTGCCAGGGCCCATATCGGCCAGGCGCTCTTGAGCTCGCCCTTACGGGCCAGTAACCCTATAGCGAGGACAATAGTGAGGGTACCCAGAGCCAATGGAATGGTGAGAGTTTCACCGAGAATAACAATTGCAAAAAAGGCAGCGAACACCGGGGCGGTTGACGCCAGGATGCTGGTCAGGGTTGGACCAAGGTGGCGTATACCAGCAATTGCGAGATTGGATGTGAGAAACGGGCGGAACAATCCGATCAGTGCGAAGATCACTACCGCACTGGTACCCCAGTACCATAGTTGTAAAAACCAGGGCGAGAAAAGCCAAAACAATACGGTCGATCCAAGCATCGATATGAGTGCACCAGTTTGGCTACGCCCATATTTCAACCCGAGGTTCTGCAATTGCACGCCGACCGCAAACAAAAACGCCGACGCGAATGCCAGAACGACTGGTGTTGTTAAGCTGATTGCATCAATACCCAGCTACGGCCAGCATGCGCCAGCGATAACATAAGGAGTTCTTCAAAAGCCCAGCGTTGCCAGCAGAGCCTCGCCGGTATCGGTGGTCAAAAGTATCGCATCTTCAACGAGCACAGTAAACTACTCGACGATCTGAATTAGAAAGAGCGTGATAAAGGTGCGGCCTGTATCGGCCTTAGGGCAGGATTGAAGCTGTTGAGGAAGCAATGCAGGCCTACCTGAATTGGGAGGTCGGTCTTATCGATTAGATCGCCAGAGCCCGTACGGTGATGTTTTAGAAAAACGCCGGTGCTGCCGAAACTTCGACCTAAAAAGATTAATAGGTTTTGTCAGGCAGGGTCACAACGGTTTTTGCGGACTGGCCAGAACTGTTAGCCCGCTGTTAGCGATCAGGTTGAAAAGGGAGGGTAAATGGCAGATTGGGACGTTATTGTTGTCGGCGCAGGCAACGCCGCTTTCGCCGCCGCAACAGCCGCAAGAGAGCAGGGCGCGTCGGTTCTAGTCCTTGAGTGTGCACCCCAGGAAGAGGCGGGGGGTAATACCCGGTTTACCGCTGGGGCAATGCGGTTTGCCTATGATGGGGTTGATCATCTGCGCCGATTGATGCCGGATCTCAGCGCCGAAGAAATCAGGAAAACCGATTTTGGCCAGTATCCGGAAGAAGCGTTTTTTGGTGATATGGGGCGTGTGACGGAGTACCGCACCGATCCAGATCTTTGCGAGGTGCTTGTCACACGAAGTCGGGAAACCATGTTCTGGATGCGGGACAAGGGCATCCGGTTTGCACCAATATGGGGGCGGCAAGCTTTCCAGGTTGATGGTAAGTTCAGCTTCTGGGGTGGTCTGACGGTTGAGGTATTGGGAGGGGGTCCGGGTTTGTTTGCGGCCTGGACGAAGATTGCCGATCGAGAAGGTATCGAAATTCGTTACCAGACACGTGCGGTGTCGCTGCTGTTTGATGGCGCGGTGGTTACCGGTGTGCGTGTCAAAAGCGCAAACGAATCTCTGGCGCTTAGGGCAAAAACCGTGATCCTCGCAGCCGGCGGTTTTCAGGCTAATGTTGAGTGGCGGACCCGTTATCTTGGCGTGGGGTGGGATCTGGCTAAAGTGCGAGGTACCCGATTTAACACCGGTGACGGTATTCGAATGGCTCTTGATATAGGCGCGATGCCGTTTGGAAACTGGTCTGGCTGCCATGCAGTTGGGTGGGAGAGAAATGCGCCTGAATTTGGCAACCTGAGTGTTGGGGATGGATTTCAAAAACACAGTTATCCATTTGGAATCATTCTAAATGCACACGGAAAGCGATTTCTCGACGAAGGAGCAGACTTTCGGAACTATACCTACGCTAAATATGGCCGGGAAATTCTCTCTCAGCCCGGCCAATTCGCCTGGCAGATATTCGATGCGAAAGTAACTCATCTGTTACGCGATGAATACCGGATCAGGCAGGTTACCAAGGTCAGTGCGAACTCTTTAGGGGAACTGGTAGAAAAGCTCGAGGATGTTGACCCTGTGAGCGCTCTGCAAACCATAGGGGCCTACAACGCATCGGTTGATACCGGGGTACCGTTTAATCCTAATGTTAAAGACGGGCGCTCTACTAAGGAACTGAGCATCCCTAAATCGAACTGGGCAAACACTATAGATCAACCCCCCTTCGTTGCTTATGCCGTCACCTGTGGTATTACTTTCACCTTCGGCGGTTTGCGTATTCAAACCAACGGCCAGGTATTGGACGTAGACATGCGCCCGATCCCGGGTCTTTATGCAGCGGGAGAATTGGTAGGGGGTCTGTTTTTTAATAATTACCCGGGTGGTACAGGCCTGACGGCCGGTGCGGTGTTTGGCCGCATTGCCGGGGCGAGCGCTGGCGGGGCAGTGACCAACCAGTAACTACTTATCAAGACAGAACGAACAGGGCCCAGGGCCGGAGGTGCAGATCCAGATGTGGCAGCGTCTGTGAACATCTGATTGGGCTGGCCTAGCCAGATCAGTGCGTACTTGCGGCCACTGGTGATGGCCAAATATCGATGAGTGCAGGCTATCTTGCCAAGGCGGTTTATATTTACCCGCTAACTTGTCGGCCCTTTGTGTCGACAATAGCCGTTAGGCAAAACAGGGAACCGGCAAAAACCCCAACCAGGATTTTGCTAAAGCGGGAGCGCTGAGCGCAGAACCCGAGCTAAATGAACAGCGCTCCGGCCAGTGCCATGGGTAATTTGTTGACGACAACTCACACCGTTGGCAATGATCACTGTGTCATCCTCCAGTTGGCGAATTTGCGGCAAGAGGTCTAGTTCTGCCATACGCATGGAAACGTCGTAGGTTTCCGACTGGTAGCCGAACGCGCCGGCCATGCCGCAACAACTTGATTTCAAAAGGCGCGGTTGTATTTCTGGTATTAACCCCAGAACTGCCTGAGCGGCAGGCAACGTGTCAAAGGCTTTTTGATGGCAGTGCCCATGTATCGCCACTTGAGGTGTAGCAAGCGGCTTAAATTGCGGGTTGAAATTTCCCGCAATATATTCCTGGTTGAGAAATTCCTCCAAAAGCATAACCTGAGAGAAGTCGGTGTTGGCTGCCGTCTCCAGATTAAGGGCCGGAATCTCATCACGCAGGGTTAATAAGCACGAAGGCTCCAGGCCGAGTACCGGAATTCCCTTTTTAAGATAGGGGCCCAGGGTCTGGGTCAGCCGGGTGGCCTCCTGGCGAGCCTGATCGATCATCCCGACTGAAAGAAAAGTTCGACCGCAGCACAATGGGCGGTCAGGATTTGATTTTGGAAGATGAACCTGGTATCCATTGGCAGTGAGTACCTCGATAGCATCTTTGGCATTGTCAGGCTCAAACCAGTAGGTGAAGGTATCGACAAGCAACACAACTGCTTTACCCTTAGCTGGCCCGAAGACCTGCTCACCTAAAAGAGCGCGGTCACTGAAAAAACGTGGCAGCCGGCGGTGACGGCTGATCCCGAGGGCTTTTTCTCTTAACCATGGAATTCCAGGAATCCGCTCGAGTACTGGCAAAGCCCAGTTGCCATAGCGGGCATAGCAGGCATACCGCGGCAGAAAACCAATGATCCGGTCCCGTAGACCCGGTTTATGTGTTTTTGCTCGCAATGCATTGACTTCTATTTTCATTCGAGCCATGTCAACGCCGGTAGGACACTCGCGCTTACACGCCTTGCAACCGACGCACAGCGACATGCTCTTGGCTACCTCGTCTGAACTCAGGGCATCGGGGCCCAATTGTCCAGAGATTGCCAGGCGCAAGGTATTCGCCCTTCCTCTGGTTAGGTGCGCTTCGTCGCCGGTCGCGCGGTACGAAGGACACATAACGGAGGCGTCGCGCTTGCGACAGGCGCCGTTGTTGTTACACATTTCGATCGCACCCGCTATTCCTCCCCACTCAGACCAGTCCAGTTGGGTATCGGGTATGGCGGTATGGTAGTGGGGTTGATAACGAAACAGAGATCGATCGTCCATTTTCTGCGGGTCTACGATCTTTCCCGGGTTCAACAGCCCGGTTGGATCAAACATTCGCTTTACCGACTCAAAAGAGCGAATCATGCGATCACCAAACATCACCGGATGAAATTCGGATCGTACAATTCCATCGCCATGTTCGCCGGAATGCGATCCTTTGTACTCACGGACCATTGCAAAGGCTTCTTCGGCAATTGCCCGCATCTTGCGGACATCTCCAGAGTCTTTCATGTTGAGTACTGGCCGTACATGCAGGCAGCCCTCAGAAGCATGGGCATACCATGTGCCGGTGGTGCCATGCTTAGAAAATACCTCCGTTAATCTTGCTGTGTAATCCGCAAGATGCTCTAGAGGTACGGCACAATCTTCTATGAAGGAAATCGGTTTGCCATCGCCCTTCATAGACATCATGATGTTCAACCCTGCTTTGCGAACCTCCCACAAGGCCCGCTGCTGGCCGGGGTCTACGATAGCGGTCATGCGACTGCGAAAGCCGTAATCCGCCATTAACTCATCCAAGTGTTTTAGATCCCGCAACAGGCGCTGGTGATCTTCACCGGAGAATTCCACCAGTAACAGGGCATTGGGCGTGCCACGGACAAATTGATCAATGGTCTTTCGGAATATGGGAATATCACGGGAGAGTTCAATCATGGTC
>MPLZ02047420.1_pt1 | contig 10109 bp, 2 predicted proteins | sample 1617311 | NCBI WGS metagenome assembly MPLZ02 (sample SAMN05944806, study PRJNA350692) | marine metagenome | biome: marine; feature: ODZ; material: water; isolation source: 160 m water sample filtered on 0.2 um supor filter | place: Pacific Ocean | collected 2012-04-08 | depth 160m m
AACGGCTCGGCCGCGGTGTGCGGCACGATCTCCGGCATGACGACGCGCATGGAGAGCTCCGTGCGGAGCGCGATCATGTACGTCGCCAAGTCCGGCGCCGAGCGCACGAAGTCGAAGCGCACGTCGTTCAGCGTGTCGTCGCACTGCTTCACGGCATCCCGCTCGAGCTGCCCTCGAACGTTCAGCCTGTGAATCTCGTACGAGGCATTGTGCTTCGCGTTCAGCGTCCACCAGATGGTCGGGATCCGACCCAGCCCGAAGGAGTCGTTCACGCGGTGCCCCTCCGGCAGGAAAGCGCTCGCGACGTCGTCAGCACCGCGGTGCGCCCTGTGACCCACGGCGGCCGCCAAGACAAGAACTGCACCGCAGCGGTGAGCTTCTTGCCCTCGTAGGCCCACTGCATCGGCGTCGACCGCACGTCGCGGCCCATCGCGGAGATCGACCCGACGTCCTCGTTCCCGAGGAGCTCACGCAGCTTGCCCTTGGTGAGCACGCGCTGCCCGCTCAAGCGGTTGCCGTAGCGCCGCATGGCTTGCCGGTACACGGCAAAGCTCTTGCCGCGCGCCTCGTCCAACAGGACGGTGTTCACCAAGGCCCAGGCCAAGCGGTCGCCGTGCGGACCCCAGGTCCAGGGCAGCCGGAACAGGTGCTGCACGTGCTCGGCGCGCGTCACAGGGATCGGCCGTTCGTCGTGAAGATCGCCGATGCCCATCGGGAACTTCAGCGGGAAGGACTTCGCGAAGCGACCGGGCGCGCGAGGCACCGTCGGCTCGTCGTGCACGGTGGGCCAGCCGTAGGCCAGCGACTGCGCGTAGGCCTCGGCGTCGGCCTCCTCCGTCGCGGCGTTGCCCGCGCCCTGCGCCACGGCGCCGGTCGCCGCGTCGCCGAACATGCTCGCCGCACCGACGAACTCCTCCAGCGCGCGCTCGACGAGGTCCTCGAGCTCGCTCCCCTGGTCCTCGCCACCGGCGAGCGCCAAGGCGCCGGCGCGCAGCAGCTCCTGGACGAGGAGGCGGACCGTGAGCTTCCCGCCGGCGAGGCGGGCCAGCTCTGCGTACAAGGCCGACGTCGTGTCCTCGGCGTCTTGCTTCCAGAGCTCCTCGTCGCGAGGCTCTTCCGCGGGCGGCCTGAGGGCGACCCACCACCGCGCGACCTGGCCGCCGAGCACGAACTCGGCGCGCTCCAGCCAACGGACGAAGACGTCCTCGTCGACTTCGAGGTCCGCGTCGGAAGCGGCGGCGCCGTCGAGGGCCCCCTCCGCGCCGTCATCTGCGCCGAAGAAGCGCACGTCCAGGCCGGCAGCGAGGAGTTCCTCCGCAGTCCGGGCATCGGGCAAGGCGACGCCATCGGCCGTCAAGGCCCGCTGGCTCATGATCTCCTCCCGCGGTAGGAGATCGAAAGCCCGCGGGTCGTACCACTTGTGCATCGGCTCGTCGGCCGCTCCGTCCAAGCGCCAGCGCCCGAGCTGCGTCAGCGCGTGGAGGATGTTCGAGACCAAGCCCCAGCGGAGCTCCAAGCCTTCCAGCACGCGACCGCGGCCGAGGTTCCGGCGCAGCATCAGCGTGTAGACGCCCTTCTGGAACTTGGGATGCCAAGGCATCCGCACTCGCGGCTGCACGTGCGAGATCTCGACCACGCCCTCGCCGAGGTCGTGGTCGTACGTCAGCCGAAGCTTCCCCGCCAGGTCCACGGACTCGACCGTCGCGGGGTACACGAGGTAGCCCTGCTCGTCCTGCACCAGCAAGCGCTTCTCCTCATCCGTCGCGCTGACGCCGTGCTTCCCACCGGTGCCCGGCGCCAAGCCGGGGCCCAGGCGCGTGTTCACTCGGTCGCCCGCCTCGTAGCGACAGAGCAGGCCGACGCGTTGCGCGAAGGCCGGGGTGTCCTGCGCGAAGGAGATCACGTTCTTCCGGAACTTCGTCAGCCGCGTCTTCTACGCCGTCACGAAGTTCACCTGCATGTGCTCGAGCGCCACGAACATGGACTCGGTCAGCGACGCGGCCTGGAAGAGGCTCGCGAGCTCCTCGTGGGGGAACATCCACACGGGGTCCATGCGGTTCCGCTCCCCGAACTTCGCAACGAGGGCTCCGCGAGCGCCGCCCTCGTTCCGCACGTACTCCTGCTCCATCAGGACGCGGCACCGTTGGCACAAGCCCGTGTGCATCTCCGCCATGAAGGGCGAAGCCTCCGGCTCTGAGGGCAGTTCGTCCCACTCGGCCACAGCGATGTTGCAGGGCGCGACGCCGTCGGCGCCGGGCCGCAGCAAGTCCAGCGTCAGCCGAGCCGGCGGCTCGTAAGCAGGATGGAACGCGGGGAAGCGCTCCTTACACGTGTTGCACGTGAAGAGCACCATCCGCGTCAGCATCGTGTGCTTCGCGCGCACGGCCTGCAGCGGCCGCTCGCGCAGCACCACGTCGAACTTCGCCGCGCGGAGCGGCAGCGCCTTGATCGGCAGCATCAGCAGCTGCTCCCGCAGCCGCCGTGACTTCGTCAGCTTAGCCTTTTCCTCCGGCTTGCTCAGCTCGATCCAATCCCGGTACGTCAGCAACCGACCTCCACGAGTCGCTGCGCCCTCCCGCTTGCGGTGCCTGTCTGGCCACCGCAACACATTGCACGCAGCTGCGCCGTCGTCCGCGAGCTGCACGTGGATCTCCGGAATCGGATCGAGCTCGTGCTTCCGCCCAAGCTCCTTGCTGACCCGCAGGATCACCTTGGACCGCGTCGCGGCGCGGTCGTGGGAGATCGGCAGGTTCCGCTCCTTGTTCGGCATCTGCGGCCACTGCTCTTCGAGCTTGGCCTTGTCTGCGCCAGCACCCTCCGCTGCCGTCACCGAAGCGAAGCGTTGGAAGCGGTTGCCATCGTTCGGGCTGAGCTCCGACTCCTCCGCGTCCCAGAGCAAGACTGGGTCGCCAGGCTGCCAGAGCACGCCATCGTCCTTACCGAAGAAGCCCCAGGACTTCCGCAGGAGCGCCTTGTAGTCGCACTCGTCTTCGCAGGACATGCAGTGCCAGCCGCCGTCCTCGTCCGCGCCGGTCGCGCGCGTCATCAGCATGTCGGACCGGAACGCGACGGGGCGCGCCTCGGCAGACGTGTCCTCCGCACCTCCGGCGAGATCCGTGCCGATCAGCCGCCCGAGCTCCGCGCGGTCCCCGCGCGTCAGCCCGCCGCCACGACCGCCGAGGGCGCCGAGGGCCGCTCGAAAATCGCCGACGACGCCGGCGTCCTGCTCGTCGCCGCTGCCACGCTCGGAGGTGCAACGGGACTCACTGCCAGAGCTCGCGGCTCCACCTTCCACTTCCCCGCCGTCGGCAGCAGCGCCGCCAGACGCAGCGCCGCCAGCCGGCGCAGCCGCAGGCGCGCTGTCGTGGACAGACTCCGCCTCCGTGTCGGCGCCGTCGTCGCGCTGGCCACCGTCCGCGCCGCAATCGCCAGCAGCGACCGCTGCGCGCAGCTCGCGCCGCTGCCGGAAGGCTGCGAAGCGCTTCGGGGCGTCGTCGAGCCACGCGGCCCAATGTATCGGATCGGCGTCGTCGCGGCGCCGATCCTTTCGCCCGAACTCGTCGGGATCCACGGCGCGTAAGGCACCGCGTTCGATCAAGCGCCACCGCTCGCAGCCGTCGCACCGCAGCCAGCAGCGCATCTGCTCCCGCGCCGCCGGCATGGCGGGCGGCTCCTCCGCGTCCTTCACGGCCTTCGGCTCGTTCGCTCTGTAGCGCCCTTCCTCCCGCAGCTGCGGGTAGCACTGCGGGCCGGCGTGCGGCTCCAGCAGCCCCGTCGCCTGCGAGCACAACGCCAGTGCGTCGCTCGCCCGCTGCAACGCCAGCATGCACTGGCGCTCCGTGACGGTCTCGTAGACTTGCCGCGCGCTCTTACAGCGCTCCGCCGTCCAACCAGCTTGCCGGAGCTGGTCTTGAAACACCGCCTTGCGGTACCACTTGAAGTTTCGACCACGGGTGGGGTCCACGCCGTTGTAGTCGAACTTCGCGTCGCCCGGCTCCGCGTCGAAGCGCGGACCCTTGTCCAGCTCCACGAAGCCGCCGTGCCGCAACTGCAAAAATGCGATTCATGCGGAAATAGTCATGCACTTTCTGCAAGCAGCCACGCCGCTCAGCCTCGGTGAGGTCGCTCAAGTGCTCGACCTTGTGGCCGGCATTCACCGCCTGACGCTCAAGCGTGTCCAGCTTGTGGGCCTCCGCCCACATGCGGTACCTCGCGTACCAATACTTGCGGCCCCTCGATCCGCGAGGCTGGCCACCGCGTTTCACGAGCTCCTCGTCTGCGGCGCTCTGCAACGCCTTCTCCGCGCGCCGGCCGGCGCGACGCACGAATTCCACGAGCTTACCGCGCGGAATCTCGCCTGTCACGTAGCCGTGCGTGAGGCCACAAGGGCGCAGGCTCTCCGCCTCGTGCAGCACACAGAGGTCGCCACTGGCGAGCGGTCGGCGCGGGCACTGGCCGCCACGACCACCCCCCCACGTACGCGCTTGGCACCGCGCAGGGAGCACAACTTCCGGCGTGAAGCGCTTCCACGCGTCGGCCGGCACGTCCGCGCCGTCGACCTGCAACGCTTTCGGGCCCACTGGCGCCGACCGCCACTCGCGAGGCCGCACCCCCTTCTTGTCGGAGCGCGCACCGCCCCCGTCGTCCAGCTCGGTCGCCCCGAGCGCCTCGTCACTCTCTGCCCCCAGGCGGATATACCGGGCCAGCAACTCCGCGTCGCTGAGCCCGGCATCGTCACTTGCCAGCGGGCCGTCGTCGCCGAGCGCTCCGCCCGCTCCCGCTGCAAGCGCCTCAGCTTCGGAGTCGAAGTCGGTGACCTCGCCGTCTGCGCCCGGCACAAACTCGTCGTCCCCAAGCGCGGCGTCAGCCTCTGCCGCGAGACGCACATGTCGAGCCAGCAACTCCGCGTCGCTGAGCCCGGCATCGTCGCTCGCCAGCGGGTCGCCACGGCCGAGCGCTCCGCCCGCTCCTGCTGCAGGCGCCTGCACTTCGGAGTCGAAGTCGCTGACTTCGCCGTCTGCGCCCGGCACAAACTCGTCGTCCCCAAGCGCGGCGTCGGCCTCTGCGGCGCGACGCACAGCATCAGCCAGCAGCTCGGCATCGCCAGGCTCGCCCTCGTCAAGCGCCGGCGGCCCGGCGTCACAACAAGCTGCCTCCGCTTCACACGCGGAGCGCAGCTGCTGGGCCAAGACCTCGGCGTCGGAGAGCCCGCGCCCATCGCACGGCTGCAGCCCGTCGTCGCTGCGCACGCCTTCGCTTCCCGCAGGCCGCGCAGCCGCAACCGCATTCGCGAAAACATCAGCGGCACCAGCGCCCCCTGGACGCGCAACGGTGTCGTCAACAGCACCCACCGGCGCCGCCTCCGCAGGAGCGCCCGCTGACGAAGCGAAGCGCCCGCCCTGCCGCGAAGCGAGCGCCTTCGGCTTCGCCTTGCGGCCCTTCGCTTTCGGGGCACCGGCAACGGAGCGCATCCACGGCGCAAGCTCTGGCGGCAACTCCTCGTGAGGAACAACCGCGCCACTACACCTTGCCACGTGGCCGGACTCGCAGTCCCAGCGCACCGCGCCGAGACAGGTGCCGTCCTCGGACCCCAAGCGCCAGGCGCTGTGCGCCAGCCACTCGTAGACCCACACGAAAGCATCCATCGCAAGCAGGTACGCAAGGACCGCTTGGAAGTTGTAGCGCTCGGCCGCGTCTGCTGCGACCCCGGCGCAAGCGTCGTTGGCGCAAACGGCATCGAAGTACGCTTTCGCGGCGTCGCGCCGGCCGCCGCTGCTGAGCAAGCCCAGCAACGTCTCTTGCAAACACTTGTTCGCACGCCGCGAGCGCGAACTGTAACACGAGCTCGACGCCGCGCTGCTGCCCAGCAAGCTGCAAGTCGGCAAGCCAACGGAGCTGTCCGACACCGAGGCGTCGCTGTCGCTGTCGCAAGCGGCCGCGGCAGCGCCGCGCCGTGCCGACTCGCCAGAGCTCGACATCAGGCCCGGCGGGCCGTGATCCGAGGCATCGCTGTCCGAACTGGCACTGGACCAGCCACATGAGGCGTCCGCCACCGCACGAGCCGGTTGAAGCCCGAGCGCGTGCAAGCGCAGGCCACTTATGCCTGAGCAAGCGTTGCACACGGGCGTCGCGCCACGGCGACCCAGCAGCTCCGCGAAAAGCGTCGGCACGCTATGGAGCAGCAGCTCCGGCGAGACCACCGCACCCGCAGGCGCCAGCGGCAAAGAGTCACTCGTGGCAGCAACGGCTTCGGCAACAACGCTGCCGCAACACGCGTCGGCCGGCTCGCGCCCAAGCAGGAACTCGCAAGCCTGCAGCCGCAACACGCTTAAGCGCACGCAGCAACCGGAGACAGGCCTCGCGCCACGACCGCCAAGCAGCGCAGCGAACGTCGAGGAGAAGCGGCTGAACACTTGGCCGAACGAAGCACCCCACCGGAGCTCGCGCCCAGCAGCAACCACACGGTCGTGCGCAAGCTGCGTCGCGCGCACCCACTCGCGGTACCAGAAAGCGTCCCGGGCTCCAGCCCGCAGCTTCAGCAAGCCACGCCAAACGGCAGCGAAGGACAACTCCTCCAAAGCCTCGAGCTCCGCGACGTCCAACGCCACGTCTCTCGCGACTTGCAGCGCCCGCGCAAACGTAGCACGCGGGGGGCGCTTTCTGCTCGGCAGTGCGTCGAACTCATGTTCAAGCCGCGCCCAAAAGGCGCAGCGGCGCTCCCGCAGTCGTCCGGTGTCAGCCGAACACCGCCTTCGCTGCTCCTTTCGGAATAGGGCATAACGCCGGTGCTCCTGGCAACACGGCTCGAGCGTACACCCGTACGCCGCTCCGCAACCGCAATCGCCAGCGACGCGCAAGGAGCGCTTCCACGCGCACACGCCGGAGCACGGGCTCACCAAGGCTTCCGGCTCCAAAGCGCGCCCGCCCTGCGTCAACGCAATGTCGACGTCGCTCTCCGCCAAGCCGAGGTACGCGTACACGCCCTCGCGAAGCTCGGCTTCCTCTGGGGGCTCGCCGAACTCAAGTGCGCAACTCGCACCATCCAGGAAGGACACCGAGATCACACAAGGTTCGATCTCTTCGCGGCAACCCTCGAAGAGGGCACGCTTCGCCTCGAAGCTCAGAGCTGACGGATCAACCGCAGCATCAGAAGCACCCGCGGGCGCAAGAAGCGCAGAACGCGCCACGCCACCAGGACCAGAGTCATCATCGCGGTCGGCCGTTGCTCCCGCCTCGTCAGCCACTGCAGGCAGCGCAGCGAGCGCACCACGAACTGCCACCAGAAGCGCCACGTCGGCACCGTCCGCTTCGGCGTCTCCGTCGTCGCCCGAGGAATCGCCCTCAGGCACCACCTCGCCCTCGTAGTACGCAAGCGCCTCCGTCTCCGCGTGCCGCCAAGCGTAGCAGCTCACGTCGGCGTCCCACACGGGCTGCCAGCCGTCGCGACAGATCGCCGCCATCTCACGCAACCGCTCGAGTACACACTTGAAGCGCCGTTCCGTTTCCGTCCAAACCGCAGGATCGCCACCCTTGTCGGGGTGCATCCGCAACGCCGCGCCTCTGTACGCACGCTTCACGTCTGCTTCCACAAGAAAGTCTCGCGGGAGCAGCCCGCCAGCTTGCAAGAGTGGGACATCGAGTTCCCACACCATCCGTCCAGTCGCGACATGACGAAAGAAGAACTCGTCTCCGGCATCGACACACGTCTCCCAGCCCTCGGGCGTCCAAGGCAGCTCTTGGAACGTCCAGTGGCCAGTCGGTCGCTCGAAGTAAAACTCTTCGTCGTCCGCGCTCCACACGGCGCGCCACGGCTCTGGCACCAGCGGCGGGGCCCGGTCGGCGGTCGCACCCGTCACCGGGTCGCGCCACTGCCACTCGCGAGAGTCGCGGTCCTGGCCGTAAAGCCAACCGTTCACGCTCGGCACCGGCTTCTCCCACTGAGCGAAGTTCAGCTCATCCAGGAAAAAGCCGTAGCACTCGCGTTCAGGCTGCCACGTCGCAACCCAAGGTTCCTCGAGCTCCGGTTCGGGCACCGGTGGCTGCTTCACCACCACAAGTGGAAACTCTGGATCGACAACGCCGATCGCGCCAAGCACGTTCCCGTGCTGGATCAGCACCAAACGGTACTGGCTCGGACGAAGCGCCAAGGCTTCCAGCAAAACCTTGTGGAGGTCGAGCGCGCAAGCCGGGACTTCGCACTCGACGTCGCACGTGGAACCGTCGCGGAAAGTCGCTTTGAAAGGCTTCGCCTTGACCTCAAGCACATCGGCTGCAACCTCCAATGGAGCTCCCGCAGGTGGTGGCAGCGGCTCCACCGGAGGAGGCGGCGGCGGCGCGCCCGCGGCGACGCACTTGCGAAGCCACGTCTTGTACGCGGCGAAAACCACTGGCGCACTCTCCGGGTGCACGTGCCCGATCGAATCAGACAAGCGCAAGCCCGGCAGCTCCGCAGCGCCACTGCAACACGGCACGCCCTGCGAGCGGAAGACGTTGAGCATCGCTGTCGCACTCGCGTCGTACGCGCCCACGCATTCGGCACCGTACTGCCAAGTAGCAGCGGACATGCCGACGGCCGCATAATGGACCTGCGCCTTCTCGCGTACAGCAGCACAGAAGTCCTCTGCAGCGAGCTGCAAGTCCTCGGCGAAAGGCGAACGATAGATATCGTTACCGCAGATCACCGAGATCAAGAAACGGACGCCGTCCGGCACTTGCGCCAGCAACTGCTGGAAGTACGCGCCGCCGCTGCCGGGGTTGAACAGCGCAGCGCCGCCCGAGCAAACCGCAATAAAGACCAAGCCGGTCTCTTCGCGAATCTCCGCGAGCAACCTCTCCAAGTACTCATCCTTATTGCCGGACCGGTACTTGAAATAGTAGAAGGAATCCACTAAGAAAGCACCGTCGACGTGCACGCCCTCTGCGCAACCTTCAGGTCGGAAGACCTTGAAGCTCGCAGTGCGGCGCCCACTCTTCAGCTCCTGCGCGGGAACTGTCCGCGACGACGGCGAAGACGCCGACGAAGACGACGACGAAGACGACGACGTCGCGCCAACAGCCGGCTCGCAAGGAGCGCACCAGTCGCTGTTCAAGCAGCCGTTGTCCAGCTGCCGCTCAGCCCAAGCCAGAGCGCGCCTGTGCACGTCCGTCCCGAAATGCCACTCGTCTGCCCAGCGGTCGCGCTTGTCGCGAGCACTGCAAACCAAACACTTCCCGCCAGGCAGCTCGCGGCGGTGCGCCACCGCCACAGCCTCCGCCAGCCCAGCCAACGAAGCAACGGCGCCACCGCGGAGGCGCAGCACCAAGTGCAACGTTGACTCCTTCTGGACGCCGTACTCCGACAGCACACGGCCGTCCTCCAGCTGGTGGCCAGCAAAGATCAAGCGCTGCTGATCGGCTGGGATGCCCTCCTTGCCTTCGATCCTGGCCTTCGCGTCGGCAACCGTGTCGGCTGCCTCCACGTCCAGCGTGACAGTCTTGCCAGCCAACGTCTTCACGAAGACTTGCATGCCACCCCCACGGCAAGAAGCCGCAGGAAGTGCCGCCACCGCCTCGGCGCATCGCTCTTGCCCGCATGCACGCCCGCCAACGCGAGCGCAGCGAGGCTCACTGCCCACAACCCCGGACTGCAGCCAGTCCAAGTCGGCAGTCGTGACACCGAAGTGCACGCACTCCGGAAGCGTGTCGTCGAGATCGGCCCAAGCTCGACCTCGAGCGCCAGCACGTAACACGGACCAGAGATCCGCGACACGAGCGACTTCAGCACCCGCAAAAAAATTCACGGTGGTGCTCCCCTTATGGCAAAGGCTATTACCTGAAGCACTATCGCGCTTGACGGGCGCGCCGTCGGCAGCGTTCGAACACGCTGCACCCGCCTCAGCCCCCACGGGGCTAAACAAATTCGCGATAGCGGCCCCCTCCTCAAGGGGCCGGATCGCAGTCGCCAGCTCTTGCGAGCTCTCACCCGCAGGCGTCTGTGTGCGCAAGCCCGTGAGGGCGTCTGGTCTGCCGGAGGTGGGACCGCCAGTGGCCAAAAGGCAGCCCGCAAGCGTCTGTCTGGTGACGGGGGTGGGTCCCCTCCCCCCAAAGGGGGTTGGCTCACCCGCTTGGAT
>MPLZ02017570.1_pt1 | contig 10091 bp, 11 predicted proteins | sample 1617311 | NCBI WGS metagenome assembly MPLZ02 (sample SAMN05944806, study PRJNA350692) | marine metagenome | biome: marine; feature: ODZ; material: water; isolation source: 160 m water sample filtered on 0.2 um supor filter | place: Pacific Ocean | collected 2012-04-08 | depth 160m m
GTAATTGCGTTTGCACCACTAAAAGCAGTTAGGTTACCATCGGAGTCTGTTCCAACATCTGGGAATCGTGTTTGATACCAATATAATATTTTATTAGTTGAATCATATTCTATAACTTTACCAACAGCACCAGTTGACGCCAGCTTAATTTCTTCATCAGCAGTAAAAGTTCCTGATACAGATGAGAACACAGCAGCGTGTATTTGTCTTCTAGTTGTAGCAGAAGCAACTGTTGTTGTTCCATAATTGCATGGATCTCTTATAAGACCAATTCTTCTAAAATCGTTACCAACACCAATATCGGATGTTCCTTCAGCACCAGTTAATGATTTATTAATCATTACATAAAAACCACCTAATTCAGTTATAGCGTTTTTACCATGACCGCCTTTTGGTGGAATAAACACATTTAAGTTTGCACCTGAACCAGCACCACCAGCATTTGTACCAGTAATGATATCAGCATTTGTAATATATGCATAAGTGTATCCTGTTCCTGCAGTTGTTACAGCTGCACTTGCAATCGCACCAGCAGAAATAGTTACAGAGCAAACACCACTTGAACCATCACCACGAATTGGTATTGCAGTAATTGTTGAACCTGTGGAAAGACTATAACTTGAACCTCCAGCAACTACTTCAATTGTATCTAAAGCACCATCAACAGCAGCAGCTGTCACAGTAGAATCTGTTGATACATGGATAAAATCAGTTGACATAAAATTAAGAGTTTCAGCAGAAGTTAAAGAGTACATATACTTCCATTTGTAACCATCACCTGTTGTAACAATTGAATTTGATGTAGAAGTTGGTTCTACTGTTGACGCCGTGTTACTATCATTTTCAATACATTTATAAACAGCATAAGCACTATTCATCACTACAAAAGTTGAATCAAATAAATTTGTTGCACCACTATTTGCTGTATTTGAAGAACTTATATCGTGTTCGTAATGGTCGTAAGTTGTTCCTGTTGTCCAATTTCTTCTTGGTATACAATATGACACATCTGTTGAAGCAATAATTTTTGCTCCTAACATATCATCCCAATTGTAAAATTCTGAAGATATATCATCATTTGGAGTTGGTGGAGAAGCGTCTGTTCCTTCTGCTACTGTATTTCCTTGTACATCAGCGTCTGAAGCCCAAGCGTGTGCTCTTCCTATGAATAGGTAATATGTTGTAGCAGTAGCTTCTGAAAAAGATTCGTAGAACTGCAAAGCGTTGTTTATTCTAAATTTGTTTGTTATTATTGCTGCCATTGTTTTTTCCCATTAACTTTAATGTTTCTTTCTATTATTTATAAGACTTTTCTAAAGTGTTTACTGATTATCATACTCTAAACCAATACCAAATATAGTACTAGTACTGTCAGTTGCGTCCTGTAAAATTATCTGGTCGTTTTCATCGGTACCAATAGAATCTGAACCTTCCATAAGAATACTACCAGTTTTAAATTTCCATACTTCTGTTGGAATTGCAAAATCAGTCTTATGATTTTGATTTGATGTACTACCATTAATATCAGATAATCTCATTGTTGTTCCATCTGTATTACTTTCTAGTAAAAACTCATCAACTCCATCACCTGTATCCGTTCCAGTAGTTTCATTAATTATGTTTGAATTATCTCCATCGTCTTCTTGAATAATTTTAAAATTACTGTTTAGAGATCCAGTAAATCTTATATCAGCCCAATTCGCCATTGTAGTACTAAAGGAATCTGATTGATCGTGTTGTAATACACCTGCTTCATTTTCTAATATTATCTCTCCTTCTCCAGTTCCGCCTTCTAAAGTAATTGCGTTATTAGCTGCATATGCTGATAAACCAAATACACTTAAAGTTTTTAATCTTGGTCCTGCATATGCATAACCATTAGTCACATCATAACCCCTTGCTGTATATGAGGTATTAGTGTAAAAATTCTTTCTACTTCTTTTTTCAGTTTCTATTTTAGTTTCAGGATATAAGTTTACATCTTTTTCACCAGCTGTATAGTGTGAACTAGTGAAAGCACTACTAACATCAACTGAATATCCTGCATTTGCATTTACTCTTGATCTTTTAGTTTTACCATCTAACTCAACTCCACTACTCATAAATTTTAATCCAACACCTGTTCGTCTACCAAAGATAGTTCCGAATAGAGTATTTAATCTCATATAGATTGGACTATCAGCAGTACCAGAGAATAATCCAGCAGATAAAGTAGCACCAACAGGTTGTTTTACTTGTCCATCTATTCGTGATTGTATATTAACTTCTCCAGTAACATAGAAACCAGAAGGGTGAACTGCTCTCTTAATTGAATCTCTCCATTTATTAATTGATTCAGAAACCCTTATAACATAGGAATAATCTTGATAGTATAAACTATCTTGAATTTTTTTAGAACCTTCAGAAAGGTGACCATCTTGATTTATATATTTTCCTGCAGTTGTAATTTGTGTTCCTATTGTTGCCGTACCTGTTAATGAATCTGCTTTTGCTACAATAGCAGTTTGACTACCAGATGTTGTTACTGTATCTCCAACTTCTAATTCACTTGTTGTTGCTGTGTATTTTAAAAGAGGTGCTGTATAATCAACTACCGTTCCTGTTGCACCACTTATATTACTGGAAAAAGTTTCGTCAGCACTTATAGTGCCTGAAACAGTTTTAAGCACAGCATATTTTGGAAACGCTAAAGTTGGTGCTGATGTATAATTAATTCCATGTTCAATAATTGTTAATGATGTTGCTCTACCAATATCATCTCCAAAAGGTATTACAGTTGCACCAGTCACAGCTAAAACAGCAAAAGTAGATTCATTTAATATTCTTCCACCATCTTCATATTCAATTCGGCCTACACCAGCACTGTCACCAACGGTAGTGACTAGTGACTCTTGTTCATCTAATATATTACCAGTACCTTGTTCAAATTCTATTTGACCTTCTTCGTTTTCTAGTCGAATTACCGCCCTACGCAGCACCAACTGGGTCTGGTCCTCTAATCCTATAAATCTACGACCAGCAGGAAGTGTTGCAGTTGGTAAAGATGTATAACCAGAACCACTTGCAATCATTCTTACATCGGTTATATCACCACTGCCTGATCCATTTTCTTGAACTATTTTATTTCCTTCGTATCCACTTTCAGCTGTTTTATCTTCTAATACAATATGGTCATCAGCTTCCATGTTATATGGTCTGTCTGGCTCACTATTTTGATTTACAATATAAATTGTTTCAGCACCACCATCTGTTACTTCTTCTGATAACATAGCACCAGATTCATTTTCTAAATCTATTCTAATTCTTAAATTATCTACAATAGAAGTAGAATCTAAAAACTTACCACCACGGCCATTGTCAACAGCTTCTTCTAATAATAAATCTCCAGAACCAGAACCTGAAATTGTTCCACTTTCTAATTCAACATGAATGTCAGTACTTCCTGATTCAGGAGCAAAACCACCACCAACAATTGAAACTTCTGCTTCAGCAGTTCCTGAACTAAATGTTAAAGTATCTCCTTCTAAATAATTTGCTCCAACAGCATTGACAATAACTTCACTAACACCTGCACCAGATATATCTTGTACTTGTATTCTAGCACCAGAACCTGCACCACCAGATAAAGTTGCTTCATCACCAACTGTTAGTGTATTTCCATTATTTGTAATTACTGCTGTAGCTAAAGATTCTGCTACAGTTAATCCTATTGTTATATCAGGATCCGCACTACTTATACCAGTGACAGTTGCACCAGAAACAAAAGTACCTGATGTTGTTTCTAAATTAACTACAACTTCAATAATCTCGGTACTTCCTTCTTGGAATTTTAATATGGTTTCTACAATTGCAGTTGCTTCATTTATTGTTGTTGATGAAGGATCATTTGCTTGTGTTATTTTTTGTCCTGTTAAAAAGATAGGATCATAAACAGATTGTAATGCTGTTTGAGTACAACGAATAAAAGTTTGTTTATTCCAAGAACCATCTGATACTCTTAACATATCATCTGTTGGAGTATAGATTTGTGACGGTTCGTTAAATAGTATTCTGAAAAAAGCTTGATGTGCTTTTGCTGTACCTTTTGCTCTATATAAAGATTTAATATTTTTAATCAGTTTTCTTACACTTACTGAATCATCTGTATCAGTTGGAATTGTATTAAGAAATTCCTCTTTCATTTGAGATAAGAAATCGCTTATTGTATGGTCAGGATCAGAATAGTTTAATAGTTGTTGAATATTCTCTACTGGATTAGCACGATATTTAGAAACTTTAGCAGTTGCACCTGAAGTGGAACCAGTGACAGTTTCTCCTGTTATCCAACCATTGTGTGCTGAAACAAATAATCTTGAATTAGATACAATGTCCTCTGCTAAAACAGTTGAAGTAGCACCAGATGTTGATCCTGTAATGACTTCACCTTTTGCAAATGAACCACCAAAAGTATTTTCTTCATCAACAAGTTTATTGCCTGCGTCTAAACCATTTTTATCTGTTTGATTAAGTAAAACAAAACTATCTGTTGTACCTACTGTTTCTAAAAGTATTTGATCTATTTCTGTAAATGTATCTAAATTTAATTCAGCAGATTCTAAAAATAGAAAATAAGATGAAAGAAATTCTGTAAATTTAGGATGGTTTGTTAAAACAAATTCAGGGACTTGTTGTTTAATGAGTGTGGATAGTTTTTTTTTATTTGTTCTTTTCTTGTCCATTACCTAGCACCTAATAACTGCTGGTAGTTGTGTAAGTTGTTCCTGCTTGTGAACTACCACTTTCTATTTCATCTACTGAACCAGTAACTGTTGAATTAGTTGTATCAATAGATAGCACTTGGTTTCTTACAGGCACAATGTCATTTGAATCTGGTTTAACAAATATTCTTACTCTAGTGCTAGCTGCACCATCAACATTTGATATACTTGTTAAATGAGCAGAAGTTAAAATTATTTCTCCAGTCGTATAGTCAATAGTACCGTAGGAAGAACTTGTATATATTCTTGTTGTACCACTTAAATAATATACTCGTATATTACCATCACCATCATCATCTAAAAAGTGTTCGTTAGTTGAGCTGTCATCATTAATTTTAAATCCTGTTGAAGAAACAATACCACCAGCTGTTTTATTATGTTCACTATGTGGATTGTAAAATGCGTTATTAAATGATAAAGTATATTTTAATGCTGAATTTAAAGTTGGTGTAATATATTTGTATAACTTAATTGTTGTAATGTTTGATAAAATAGAAGTATCGGCACCATCAATTGTTTTAGTGACTGCTGAATATCTAAACATACCTGTAAAATCCTCTAATGTACTTGTATTGTAACTTGTAATAGCATCCGATACATTTGTTTGAAGTGTTGATACATCTTTAGTAGTTAAACTAGAATCGTATTTGAAAGTTACAATTAAAGTAATGTAAGTAGTTTCAGGATCAATAATCACAGGTGTTACCGAAGCAACAGCATATGATTTAAGACTTGCTACAATACTATTTTTTGTTACTTCTGTTAAATTGGATCCTGATTTTGCTTTAATTGAAACATAAACTTTACCATAGTCAGGAGTAGCTGCGTCTTCACCACCATATACTTGAACTGACTGAGCATTTGCATATAAACTTTTAACAAGAACTTTATAGTCGTCTGCTGTAACTGCTCTATCTTGTGATGTATAATCTCTTGGTGCATTATACTTAATTGATTTAATTGTTTCAGGATCATCACCGCCGTTAGCATTATTAATTGTTGTAATGGTTACATTTGAAAACCCACCAACTGTTCCTGATAATGTAAATGTAGTAGCACCATTTGGTTCATCTAGGTTACAAACTATATAATCTAGTATAACAATGTTACCATCAGCGATTGCTTGTCCTAAAACACCATCACCAAAGTAAACTTCAAATCTTCCATTCTCAACTTCTTGTAAAAAATAAACTTTAGATGTAGACTCTATTCCTGTAATACCAGTTGCTAATGTATAAGTGTTTGTTGTAGAGTCCGAAGAAGATTCTTGAACTTTTACAGTAAGAGTTGTTGTGTCAACATTATCATTTGGTATAATAAATCTTTGATCGGTGTCGGATGTATTTGCTGTGTACTTATAGTTTAGATATGTACCTTCATAAACTACCAAATTAGAAAATTTATAAACACCATCTGATGGAGTAATACTTACATCAGCATTATTTACAAAAGAATAGTTTGTGCTATCAACCGTAGTTGTAAATTTTGTTCCTCTTGACATCGTGATGGATGCTCCTGTTGCATTATTAACAAGTACATCAATTGTTGCTTGTGAAGCAACAGCACTTCTTGGAGTATAACCAACTTGTTTTGCTAATGATACTACACTTGCTCTTTGGTCGGCGCTGTCAAGATACATTTCGTTTGCCAACATATTGGCATTGTATCCAATATAGTGAGTGTTGTAAGCAAGAACATCTAACAAGACATTCATTCCAGAACCTTCAAAATCGTAATCAGTAAATTCATCTTGTTGTGATAAGAAAGTTTTTAGGTTATCTTTGATACCGTCAAAATCTAATTGTGATATTTCTAATTTGGTTGCCATATTATCTTAATCTTTCTAAAAATGATTCTACTTGGACTGGTTCAGGATGATTTACCACATAAAAAGATATTGTTGCTGAATAAGCATTTCTATCAAAATCTGGAACCGTACTAACTTCAACCAATCTACATCTTGGTTCGTAATTTGTAATTAATAAATCTATCTCTTTGCTAATCGCATGATTCATCTGAGGACTAATATTTTCAAATAACATTGCTCTCAGGTTTGATCCAACTTGTGGTCGGAAAGGTTTTTCGTAATGGTTTGTATTGATAAGATTCCGTACACTTCTTTTTACAGCTTCAACATCCAACATTTTTTGAATATCTTTAGTAGCAGAATTTTGTTGAAAATCTAAATTTAAATCTTTATAAATTCTTGCACTTCTTTTACTTTGATTTGTTAATTTGCCAGCGTCATAACTTGCCATTTAATCTCTCCTACTACTATTTATACTATATTCCTAACCTCCTGCAAATACATTAGTAGAACCTGTAATAGCATGACCACAACTAGCAACGTCCCCTACCCTACAAACTCCTATACCATTAACTTTTACAGTTATTGAACCACTTACCATAGGTGGTGTTGGTGAATGAGGTGATAAACCGTGACTTGCAACTGTATCACCTATTCTAACGGCACCTGTACCGTTAATGTTTACATTCAGACTGCCTCCAAGTGCTACTCCGCCTGCAATGTCCTGTCCTTTTCTAGCGATTCCTGTCATTTTTTTCCTTTTAAAATGTATTTTTTACCTTTTATAGTATAAACTCTTTTTTTGGGTTTTTTATCAAAAAATATATCATATTGTTTGCATACCCAATTAATTATCTTTTTAAAATATTTCATTGGAGTATCCTCCTATATTATCTATTTCTTACTTTTTCTTTTTCTTCTTAATGGTGGTTTAGTTATTACAACACCAGATGTACCTATACCATATTTATTAGGAATCTTTTCTACTTTAAATAATTTTCCTAAAATTTCTTGTATATATTCTTCTAATTCTTTTTGACTAAAACCTTTTTGAAAAGTTTTATTACTACCTGAACCAAACAACCATCCATCTAAATGAGGTATTGCATTTTTAGATTTACTAGCTTGAGTAGCAACATCTTTACCTCTTGTAGTTATAATTGCTACACCTTTATTATTAATTAATTCTCCTATTTGAGCAACAACATTAGCTCTTTCAAATGGGTCTTCAATTACATTTAATACATTAAGATTTACTACAGCATCTTTAGAAGCTTTACCTTCAATTGTAAGTACATCATCTATAGATTTATATGTAGGTACTTTACCTCCTGATTGAAGAATTTTTTCATCTGGAACAAATGGTTCATGACTTGTAACTTTTTTATTTGTAAATTGTTTTGTACCAACTCCTGTGCCTGAACCAAAATCATGTACACTCTTTAATTTTTTATCTGATAAAATTTTATTTACTTTTTTATAAGTACCAACTGTTGTATTGATAGCTGTGTTTGCTCTTTTAATTGCAAACTTAGTAGCTAATTTAGTAGCACCCTCGTACATTTTGTTTTCCTTTGATAACCAATAAATTTAATAATAACTATTTATAATTGCTTGACGGAATACTAAAAAAATGATATAATTATACTTATGAGTGATGATCTAGCGGGAATCACTCTGGACGCACGGTCTGGTTGGCGCCGCCAGACCGCTGTTTTCCTAAAAAAAGAACAAAATGAGAACATTTTCCATTTTTATTCCATTTTTTCCATTTTTTTCTTGACTTTCCATGGAAAAACTGATAGCATAGCAGTATATTATGAAAAAAATCAATAAAATAAGTAATTTTTGGGGTGCGACAGTTTGCGCTATTGCAAAAAATACAGAAATGTTGTATAATAATAGTATGAAATCAAAAAAAACTTACATTTATGAAAAGGAGTACAAATAATGGGTAAAGTAAAACAAATGGCAATGGATAATGCCGAAAAAAATGTTGATTTAGTTGTTAATGACTATATCAAAAATAAAATTGACTTTAAAACTGCTAAAAATAAAGTTTTAAAAGTTGATAATGTTAATATGACTGGAATTGACGAATTAAATGTTGATGAAGTTTTATTTACAGAAAAAGAAAATTACGAAAAAAAACTAATACAATCAGAACTAGATTTTAAAAATGCAGATGTTAATAATCCAGACTTTGAAAAATATGCTGGGAGATATGGCAAATCTGTAAAAGAATGGAAAGATAAGGGAGACAAATAATGAGTCAATTAACAGATGTTTATATTAATAAAGAAGATTTAGGTAAAAATCTTTATAGAAAGAAAACTTACTATACACTTTGCATAGAACAAGATGTTTTGGCAAAAAACCAAGATGAAGCAGATAACCTGTTTTCAGATAACGGTGGAATTAACCACGACAAAATTAATAAAGATTTAACAGACGCTAACAACGGTGTTGAAACTTATATGGTAGACGCTAACTATACAGATTCAGATAAAACTGAATATGTTGCTAAAGTAGTTTATGATGAATATGACGGTTTAGAAAATGCTAAAGAAAACGGAGATGTTGAGTTAGACACTTACGCTTTAGAAAATGATAAAAAACACTATGATACAAACCTACTCAACAATTAAAAAAAGATACTATACAAGAAAACGATATGATTATAATGATAATACTAAAAATTATACAGAAGAAAATCGTTTTAAACCCTTAAAAAGTGTTGATAAAGTGGCCACATATCAAGTTATACAAAAAAGAAAACCATACAACTATCAAAAAGAAGACGCCATATTTAAATCTACTGATATGTCCGCTGCTGATAATATGATAAGTGAAATCAACTTTGACAGTATCATTGCAAAAAAACAGATAAAAGACAAAATCACTCAAGCTCTTACTTATTTAACACCAAGAGAAGAAAGAGTTTTAAGAATGAGATTTGGTGTCGGAATGAATACCGACCATACTTTAGAAGAAGTTGGATTACAGTTTTCTGTAACGAGCTCAAGAATAAGAGAAATTGAAGCCAAGGCTTTGAGAAAGTTAAGTTACTATTGTAAAGACTTTAAAGAACTACTGGAAGTTGCATAATGATTAAACAAGAACAAAACAAGAACAAAAAAGTTTATTTTTATCTTGACTTCCACATAAAACTCCTGTATAATATACACATATGATTAAGAAAAACACTATGAAAGGAAATATATAAAAAATGAGTAGATTTAATCTAAATCCTTATCTTTGTAAGAAGGGATTTTATCTAACCGATTGTGAGTTTGATACAGACGGATTATCAACGACTATTGATAGGTCTGGGCCTTACAAATCGTTAGAAAATGCAAAAAAGGCATATGCAAAAGCAATCAAAGGAAAGACTGCTTTAGATATTGCAGGATTATCAGTAAGAGGACCTGAATATATGCGTAAAAACAAATTCAATGATTCTCAATATGAAACTATTTGGTATTCTATTGCAGATGAGTGGAGAAAGGAGTTCGCATAATGATAAA
>MPLZ02181107.1_pt1 | contig 10078 bp, 12 predicted proteins | sample 1617311 | NCBI WGS metagenome assembly MPLZ02 (sample SAMN05944806, study PRJNA350692) | marine metagenome | biome: marine; feature: ODZ; material: water; isolation source: 160 m water sample filtered on 0.2 um supor filter | place: Pacific Ocean | collected 2012-04-08 | depth 160m m
CCTCCTTATCAAGCAGCCGAATCCGCTGCAGCACTATTAGTTTGGAAAGATGCTTTTGAAAGAGCAAATTCTCTAGACAAAGACAAAGTTAGAGATGCTTTAGCAAAAACTGATATGGAAACTTTCTATGGAAATGTAAAATTTGGATCAGGCGGTCAAAACACCGCTAAACCAATGGTATTATTCCAAGTAAGATGTGAAGGAGATTCTTGCGCTAATAGATTGGTTGCTCCAACAAAATGGGCTTCTCATAAATTAGTACACCCAACTCCTAAGTGGTCTGAAAGATAATAACTAATATTTAATGCCCCCTTTTTTTTAAGGGGGCATTTTTTTTTTAAACTCTATGGATTTATTAATTTTTAAAGCTCCAATATTAATCGTCCAAGCATCCATGGATGGTATTCTGCTTGGAATACTTTTTGCACTTATTGCATATGGTATGGCTCTTCAATGGGGAGTAATGAATATAATAAATATAGCGCAAGGTGAATTAGTAATAATGGGTGGTTATGTGGCGTATTTTATGTACGTGGCTGGTATTCATCCAGCACTCGGCGTGATTGTTTCTCCAATAATTATGTATTTTGTTGGAGTAGGACTTTACAAATTAGTAATTAATAAAGTTGTCGACAGAGATATGTTTATCTCAATTTTAGCAACGTTTGGAATAAGCATTTTAGCTCAGCAATTAATGAATTTTATTTTTGGCGCTGATGTTGTTGTTGCTAATTCAAATTTTGGAACCACAATGCTGTTTGATAATTCGGTTACTCTTCCAAATTCAAAAATATTTTCAGCAGTTGTAAGTGTTATATTTGCAATTGGTTTAGTTTTTTATATGAAAAAATCCAAACTAGGACGTGCAATAAGAGCAACAGCACAAAATTCAAGAGCAGCAAAGATTTTAGGCGTTGATACTGAAAAAGTTTACGCCGCAACTTTTGGAATAAATGCAGCGCTTTGTGGAGTAGCAGGCTCATTAATTGCAATAACTTTTACTTTACATCCATATGTAGGACTTCCATACACAGTTAGATCTTTTATGATTGTAATTGTTGCAGGACTCGGAAATTTACCAGGTGTAGCTTTATCTGGTATGGGGTTAGGAGTATTTGAAGAATTTGCAGATTATATTTTAGGAACAGAATTTAGAATTGGATCAGTATTTATGCTTCTAGTTTTAATTCTTGTTTATAGAAGATTTAAATTATCAAGAAAAAGAGAGTATTTGAAATGATTAAAATTAAAGATGACAATGGTCAAGAGATTGAAGTAGATCTAGATAAATTTCAAAAACATATAGACGAATACCATAGTTCTGAAACCAGCATTCATGACGAAAATGGTCATTATTTCACAGTGGATGAAGATTTTAGAAAAAAATTAAAAAAAATAACAAAGTAAATGAAAAAAAATATTTTACTATATTCTGCAATATTAATACTTGGTTTAGTTGCGCCATTTATTTTTCCTGCATTTAAACTTCAAATTTCATTTTTGTGGATTTTAATTGTTCTTGCTATGACTTGGGATGTTCAGGGAGGCCAAATGGGCTACAACACTTTTGGAAATATTCTTTTTTTTGGTATTGGGATGTATTTATGTGCCAGCATCCAAATAGGAATGTTTTTTCCTCTTGCAGAATGGACCGAGGCAGGAGGTGAAAAAACGTTTGTACACACTCCTCCACAATATTTTCAAGGTTTTTTTATTGGATTAATCTTTGCAGGTATAGTTCCAATGATTGTTGCAGGATTAATAGGTTATGGAATTTTAGGTCTAAGAGGTCATTATTTTGCAATTTGTACTTTGGGACTTGCAATAGCTGCAGGAGAAATTGCAGGAGGTATAGAATTAGTTGGGGCCGGCCAAGGAATGACCACTCCACCGTGGCCAAAAAATATTGGAGATACAGAACTTAGATCTGAATTTTTTTACTTTACTTGTTTTGCCTTAGTTGTTGCTACATTTTTATTTTTACAGTGGGCTTACAAAACTAGATTTGGATTAGTTCTTAATGCAATCAGAGATAATGAAGATAAGGCTGAAGCTATGGGAATTTATACAATGAGATATAAAATTATTGGATGGATGGTTTCTGCTTTTTTTGTTGGTATTGCGGGAGGTTTAATGGGCAACATGATTGGATACATTGAGCCTGTTGAAGTTGCTTTTGCTGGACCAACTTTTGGTGTGTTTATGGTTTTGATGGCAATCCTCGGAGGGAAAGGAACTCTTTGGGGACCAGTTGTTGGCGCTACAGTATTTCATTTATTTAAAGAAGGTTTTTGGACATTTTTTTTAGGTTGGCAATATGTTGCTTTAGGAGTTTTAATTGTTGTTATTGTCGTATTTTTCCCAGAAGGAATAATGGGATGGTTAAGAGAAAAATTTCCAGAAAGATTTGGAGAGGTTATAGATGAAGCTGACAGAAAGGCACACGTGGAATTAAAATGAGTATTTTAGAAGTTAATAATGTGAGTAAATCTTTTGGTGGAGTTAAAGCTAACGTTGATGTTTCAATGTCAGTTGAACAAGGATCAATTGTTGGTTTAATTGGTCCAAATGGCTCTGGAAAAACAACATTATTTAATTCAATTGTTGGAACTCATCCAATAGATAACGGTTCAATTAAATTTAATGGTACAGAAGTTTCTGAATTACCCGTACCTGTTGTTGCAAAATTAGGATTATTAAGAACTTTTCAACAAACAAGAATTTATGGAAAATTAAATTGTGTAGACAATATGCTTATAAGTAATAAATCAGAAAATGATGGAGTATTTTCTGTGTTTTCAAAAATACCACCAGAACTTAATGAAAAGGCAGAAAATCTATTAAACTTTGTAGGTCTTTATCAAAAAAGAAAGCTTAGGGCCGGAGACTTATCTTTTGGTCAACAAAAGCTATTAGAACTTGCAATGGCACTAATGAATGAGCCAAAAATGCTTTTATTAGATGAGCCAACAGCTGGAATTAATCCCACTTTAATTAATGGAATTATCGATAGATTAATTAAAGTTAATAAAGAATTTGGAATAACTCTTTTAGTTATTGAACATAATATGAGAGTTATAATGCAATTAGCACAAAATATTTTTTGTTTAGCACACGGACAACTTTTAGCCAATGGAACACCTGAAGAAATAAAAAATGATAAGCGTGTAATAGATGCTTACTTAGGAGCACAATAATGACAGATCAATATTCAGTTTTAGGAGATGCACCAAAATCTGAAGATTTAAAAAAACTGTCTCCTTCAGATATTCATTTAACAATAAGCAAATTATCTGCAGGTTACGGGAAAATGGAAATTTTACATGATTTTGATTTATTTGTAAGTAAAGCACAATCGCTTTGTTTGATTGGTCCAAATGGAGCTGGGAAATCTACAATACTTCATTCAATTTATGGATTTACAAATATTTTTTCAGGAAAAATCGAAATTGACGGAAAAGATATTACCAATCTTACACCAGCTGAAAAATTAAAAAATTTTGGAATAGCATATATTTTACAAGATAATTCTGTTTTTCCAGATATGACAGTTGAAGAAAATTTGCTTATGGGAGGCTATATTAAAGACAAAACGGACGAGTCATACGAGGAGGCAGAAAAGATATTTCAAAAGTATGAGAGATTAAGAAATAGAAGAAATCAACCAGCTAAAGTTTTATCTGGCGGAGAAAGAAGATTATTAGAAATTTCAAGAGCTTTAGTCATGAAACCTTCCGTATTGTTAGTTGACGAACCTTCAATTGGTTTAGAACCAAGATATATTGATATGGTTTTTGGAATTCTTGGAGATCTTCAACAAAACGAAAAAAAAACTATTATTCTTGTAGAACAAAACGCTAAAAAGGGCCTACAGTTTGCCGATATTGGATATGTTTTGGTATCAGGTGAAACTGCAATAGCAGGTAAAGGAGATGATTTACTCAATAACCCAGATGTTGGTAGACTATTTCTAGGAGGTTAATGAAGATACGTATTTTTATTTTAGCATTAGTTTTATTATTTATATCCAATCTTGTAATACCAACAACAGTATTGTCTGAAGGGCCAGGACCGCCTACGCCCAAAGAATGGAAAGGCAAAGGGGAGAAGATTGAGTTTCAAACTATGCCTACAATAACTGTAAGAGATTTTTTAGCAGGCAAAAAACCAGGAAGAAAAATGACAATTTGGGGAACATTAAATTTTCCAACTGGTGCACCAGACAAAAATGTTCCAGTGGTTGTTCTATTACATGGTATGGGGGGAATCTCTGAAGCCGAAGAACACTGGCTGAATGTATTTAACAGTATGGGGCTAGCAACTTTTATGGTGGATAGTAACTGGGCACGCCGTAAATGTAAAAAAGATAATAATTTTAAAAAAGCAATTCCTTTTTGTGCTGCTATCAATCGAGGCATGGGTAGAGTTATAGACGGTTATGGCGCTTTAGAACTTTTATCAAAACATCCTCGTATTGATCCAAAACGCATCGGTTGTTTGGGAATTTCACTTGGGGCCAGAGGATGTCTTTATCTAAATGTTAAACGGTTTCAAAAAATGTGGGGAACGCCCGGATTAGATTTTGCCGCAAGTGTGCCAATGTATCCACCGTGCAATGCTACATTCAAAGAAGATGATGAAATAACCGATACACCCATTCGTATTCATGTAGGTGAGCTGGACACATATTTTCCAGTTGATTCATGCATAAATTATATTGCGCGTCTTAAAGCAAAAGGAAAAGATGTAGATATTAAAGTGTACCCAGATACGCATCATAGTTTTGAAACAAAAACTGGTGGTAAAAAAATTATGAAAGAAAGAGGTCATAATGATGGCAGATGTTATTATGAAGAAAATCCTTCACTACCTGTAAAAGAAATGAATCAAAATGATGTTGCAATATTATCGCAAGTTGGTTTTAACGAATGGTATGCCGGCGCAACAGAGAAAGAAAAGAAAAAAGCCTTAAAATATTTTAATATGCGTCATAAGTTTGGTTGGAGACTTCCACAAATACAATACGACAAAAGCTGTGTAAGCAAATCAACAACCATGGCATATAATAAAGCTTCGTCTGAAGAGGCCGAAAAGCTTGTAAGAGAATTTTTCACTGCAACCTTAAAAAGATAAATCTATGAAAAAACTTTTATTAGTTTTATTTTTTTTAGCTCTGTACATGTTATGAAAGTTATTAAATAGTTTTTATTAATGATAAATTCTAAGTATTTTTTTCAAGGGTTTAGTTGTATTAAAAGAATGGATAGTCCTGCAATTGCACTTGGTTGTTGTTTTATAGCAATTGGAGCTTTATTAAAAAACCTTGGTTTTAGTATTCAAGAAAGTATTTTTTCGACATTACTAACTTATGCCTTGCCTGGTTCATTGGTTATGGCAGAGTCATTATTAGTTGGCGCTTCATTAATAAATATTTTTTTAGCAGTTTGGTTAGTTAATGCTCGTCTTTATCCAATGACTGTTTCTTTAATGCCTTTGTTGATGCATGAAAATCAACCAAGATGGAAATATTATTTATCTTGTCACTTCATTGCAGTTTCAGCATGGTTAATAATGAAAAGCAATCATGAGAAGATTAATAAAGAAAACAGAATAGATTTTTGGATTGGAATTGGAACAGCTACTTGGTCTGTTGCTATTATTGGAACCATCATTGGCTTTATAGCTTCTGATTATTTAAACAAAGATATGATGATTGGTCTTGCAATAGTTAATCCGGTTTATTTTATGTGCATGATGGTTGGCGCAATGAAAACAATTCAAGTTACTTTGTCAGTGATTTTAGGAGCTATTCTAGGTCCTTTATTTTTTTTTATATCACCTGAATGGTCTATTTTATTTGGCGGATTTACTGCAGGCACTATTGCTTTTTTTGTGGGAGAACTAAATGACAAGTAGCATCGTACTAGTAATCTTAGTTACTTCGTTTGCAACATACTTATCTAGATTTTTAGGTGTTGTTAGTTCAGAAAAAATTAAAGAAACCTCTAAATGGTTTAGATGGTTTAATTGTCTTGCTTATTCTACTTTGGCCGCATTAATAGCAAGAACAATTATATTCCCCGCAGGAGCTTTATCAGAAATAGATTATTTTACTAGATTTATTATAGTTGTAGTTTCTTTGATAATTTTTTATTTAACAAAAAAAAATTTAGTGTATCCAACAATTTTTTCAGCTATTATTTTATCTTTATTAAGTAATTTTTATTAATGCAAAAAATAAAAGGATTTGAAATTACAGAACACGAAAAATCGAAAAAAATAATTCATTTAAAAATAGAAGACGAAATTCTTGATAAGTTAATTTTTCCCTTTAATAAATTTAATATTACCGCACTTGAATACAAACCTTTTACTCGATTTACTATTGCAAAAAGCTTAGACGATTTAACTTCAAATGAATTGGGTAAATTATTAAACTCAATTGTAAGAGACAGAAAAACAGGTTGCTTTATGATAAGCCCTAAAAAAATTAATTCTAAAATAGATAATATTTTTTTAGTAAAACTTTCTACAGCAATTTTACACTTAATTGGTACGCCAAATCATGATGCTATGGCCGGAAAATACTATGCAAGATTTTTTGTAAAACATAAAGATGATAGTGACTCATATTTAAGAAAAGCATACATTAATATGGACCTTCATACAGATGGAACTTATGTAAAAGAAAAAACCGATTGGTTGTTAATGATGAAAATGGAAGAAAAAAATGTAGAAGATGGTGAAAGTGTTATGCTTCATTTAGATGATTGGGAACATTGTGAAGATTTATTTAACGATCCAGTTGGCAAACAAAATTTTACATGGGGATCACCAAAAAGCAAAAATGTTGATTATAAAGTGGAGCATCCAGTCTTTTCTAAAGATAAAGAAGGAAGAGCTCAAATTTCTTACATTGACCAATTTCCTGAACCAAAAAATATGCAACAAGGTATTTTTTTACAAAAATTATCCGATGCACTTGAAGAAAGTAAAAACAAAATAATCATTAAACTTCCTGTTGGATCAGCAATAGTTGCTAATAATTATTTTTGGTTACATGGCAGAAAACCCTTTAAAGAAAATAAGGATTTAAGCAGGGAATTGCTAAGAATTAGAGGTTCTTTTTTTATCAATTAATCTAAGTATTACTGGCACAGTAAACAAAATCATTAATAGCCTTATAATATGGTGAAAGGCTGGCAGGCTTATAAAAGTTTTAAAAAGTAGTTTATTATAAAAACTCACATTATATATTGTCATCATCATGAAATTAGGTTTTATAGGAACGGGCAAAATTACATCATCCGTTGTTACTGGTATTTGCGGATCAAAGATATCTTTTAAAAAGATATTAGTATCTCCTAGAAATAAAAATGTTGCTAGAAAACTTAAAAAACAATTTAAAAAAGTTTCTATTGCAAAAAACAATCAAGAAATAGCCAGCTCTTGTAATTGGGTTTTTTTGGCAGTTATTCCACCTGTAGGTAAAAAAATTATTAAAAATTTGAAATTTAGATCAAGCCAAACAATTGTTAGTTTTATTTCGACAATGACTTTACCTCAGCTTAAAAAAGCCATTAAAGTAAAAGCAAAAATTGTAAGAGCGATACCACTTCCGCCAATTTCGTTAAGAAAAGGTCCAGTTCCAATTTTTCCACCAAATAAAAAAGTCAAAAACTTTTTCAATAAACTCGGAACAACTGTTGAAATTGGAAATGAAAAACTTTCTAAAAACTTTTGGGCTACTGGAGGGATGTATGCATCTTTTTACGAATTGTTAAGTACAATGTCTAATTGGTTAATTAAACGTGGCATTAAAAGAGATAAAGCTCAAAAATATGTTACTTCTCTTTTTGTAGCGTTATCCGAGGATGCGGTTGTCAATTCCAAAAAAGATTTAAAACATTTAGTAAAAGAATCTCAAACTCCAAGAGGACTTAACGAACAAGGGGTCAAAGAACTAAGAAAATCTGGCTTCTATAGATCAACCGAAAAAACATTAAATAGTATTCTTAAAAGATTAAACAAAGTATAATTTTCTATGCAGTCAGATTCAAATATTCTGCAAATAGATAATCTTTCAAAATATTTTGGAGGTTTGGCCGCTGTATCTGATTGTTCTTTAAAAATTAAAAAAGGTTCTATTACTGGAGTTATTGGTCCCAATGGTTCTGGTAAAACTACTTTATTTAACTTAATTGCTGGTAATTTAAAAACTTCTAAGGGAACAGTTATATTTAATAACGAAGATATTACCGATGTTCCTTCTTATGAATTATTTTCAAAAGGCTTGCTTAGAACTTTCCAAATTGCACATGAATTTACTAATCTAACTGTTCTTGAAAATTTAATGATGGTTCCTGGAAATCAATCAGGAGAAAATCTTGTTAATGCATTGTTAAAACCAAGCCTAGTAAAACAAGAAGAAGAACAAGTTAGAAAAAAAGCTTATGAGGTAATTGATTTTTTAAATCTTAAACATCTCGCAAATGAATTGGCAGGAAATTTGTCTGGCGGGCAAAAAAAACTTTTAGAACTTGGAAGAACAATGATGGTAGATGCAAAATTAGTTTTGTTAGACGAAGTGGGAGCAGGGGTTAACAGAACACTATTAAAAGATATTGGAACTTCAATTGAAAGATTAAATAAAGAAAAAGGTTACACGTTTTGTATGATTGAGCATGATATGGATTTTATAAGCCGTTTATGTGATCCAGTTATTGTAATGGCAGAAGGTTCGGTTTTATTTAAAGGAACATCTGACGAAGTTAAAAAAAATGAAAAGGTTATTGAAAGTTATTTAGGACGCGGTGGATCAAAAGTTAAAGGAGATAATAAATAATGGCTTTTTTTGAAGGAAAAAAAATGACAGGAGGATATGGAGGTCCTGACATAATAACTTCCTGCACAGTTGATGTGAATAGAGGAGAAATTGTTGCAATTTTAGGTCCCAACGGAGCTGGAAAATCAACTGCTATGAAAGCAATGCTTGGTTTGCTTAATCTTAGATCTGGAACAGTTGCAATTGATGGAAAAGATATTTCAAGCTTAACTCCTCAAGACAGAGTTAAACAAGGTATTTCTTTTGTTCCACAAACAAAAAATGTCTTTACCGGATTAAGCGTTAGAGAAAACTTAGAAATGGGAGCTTATTTAAGAAATGAAAATTTAGATAAAGTTATCGAAGAAATTTATGAATTGTTCCCAATCTTAAAAGAAAAACAATCTCAATTAGTTGGAGAATTATCTGGCGGACAAAGACAACAAGTAGCTTTGGGAAGAGCATTAATGATCAAACCATCAGTTCTAATGTTAGATGAACCAACTGCTGGAGTTTCTCCAATTGTAATGGATGAATTATTTGATCACATAATAAAAGTAAAAGAAACAAATGTTGCAATTTTAATGGTGGAACAGAATGCTAAGCAAGCACTTAGTATTTCTGATCGAGGCTATGTTTTAGTAACTGGAGAAAATAGATATTCAGGAACTGGAAAAGAATTATTAAACGATCCAAGAGTAAGAAGTTCTTTTTTAGGAGGATAATGTGGATTTTTTAAATGCAATAATATTGTTATTAAATTATATTATTGTTCCGGCTTTATCTTATGGCTCACAACTAGCTCTTGGCGCAATTTTTGTAACTTTAATTTATGGAATTTTAAGATTTGCAAACTTTGCAACAGGAGACATGATGTCTTTTGGCACTATGTTTGCAGTTTTGCTTACATGGTATTTCCAATCACTTGGAATAAGCTTAGGAGTATTGCCAACAGCTTTACTTACCATTCCTTTTGCTATTGTTATGATGATTTTATACATGCTGACAATCGACAAGTTTGTTTTCAGTTATTATCGAATGAAAAAAAGTCCACCAGTAATGTTAGCCATGGTTAGTATTGGTGTAATGTTTGTAACCCAAGCAATTGTTAGAATAATCATTGGTCCTTTTGATAGAAGATTTTTTGATGGCGAAAGATTTATTTTAAAAGCTAACGAATTTAAAGAAATGACAGGTTTAAACGAAGGATTATCAATTAAATCAACTCAAGTACTAACAATAATTATTACACTC
>MPLZ02043446.1_pt1 | contig 10053 bp, 12 predicted proteins | sample 1617311 | NCBI WGS metagenome assembly MPLZ02 (sample SAMN05944806, study PRJNA350692) | marine metagenome | biome: marine; feature: ODZ; material: water; isolation source: 160 m water sample filtered on 0.2 um supor filter | place: Pacific Ocean | collected 2012-04-08 | depth 160m m
ACCAATTCTATCTATATCTGTTTTATTATTTGGGTCAAATTCTCCAGTATACCTCTGGTTATTTGCTCCTACTAATATATTTTCATATGAACCTGCAACTTTTCTTAAAAAATTGTATTTTACAATATAACGACCTTTTTCATAACCTAACTTTCTTAATATAGTGCCTGTTTTTAATTTTATTCCTCCATCAACAATATAATCTTGACTGTCAACTACAGCACTTTCTAAAAAATTTTCTTTGGTATCATATATTAAAACTTCAACATAATCATTAGGATTTTCTGTAAACTCTCCCCCTAAATATGCATTCTCTTCTGCAGACAAATCAACGCTCTGACCAGTTTGTAAAAGTTCTAAGTCTGTTTTATTTAATCTACTCATTAGTCTACGGGTTCTCCATCTGGTATTTGATTAAGTTCATTAACAGTAAGATTTTTTAGTCTTGTATAATCACCGCCCGCTCCATAAAATGTAGCTTCATCTGGAAATATTCTTTTTTGATTGTTTTCTATTAACCATTTTGTAAAATCTGTTGTTATTTCATTTGTTACCACATCACCATTTACGATTCCCTCTGGTAATGTTTGTGCAAATTGTGAATCTGATAATTCTGATATACTTCTATCTATAATCTTTTCTAAATTACTATTTTTAATGTATTTTCTTTGTGAAAGATTATTTACTGTAAATTGATTTTGTCTTTTATCCGACCCTGTAACGCCGTCATATAAAAATGAATATAAACTATCATCTACATTTACATCTTCAATTCCTAATCCAGTAATGATATCCTCAAACGAATATAACACACCATCTTTTCTAAAATTGACTTCTGATAAGTTTTCCATGTTGGTAAGATATTTTGTTCTTAATTCTTGAATAAACTCTTGATAAAACTCTACAGTTTTCAACTCATCTCTTGTATATGGCATTACAACGAAACCTTAAATGTAAATCCCTCATCAAAATATTGATCTGTTTCGTCTACCGTACCACTACCACTTACTACTCTAAATCTAAGAGTATAATATCTTTCGGGTTGATATCCATTAAACCAAAGATTAAAATAATTACCAGTACTATCGCAACTTAATTTTGACCCACTACCAAAAGGAACTATAACATCTTCTGTTTCAGCGTCTACAATTGAATAGTAAGATGAAGTACTTGGTAAATATTTTACAGTTAAATTAGATGGTGTTGTTGAATAAGTTTTATCTGGAAATCTTTCTCGTCCAACAACTCTAAAACGAGTTTTTGCATTTTCTTTATATTCTGGTCTTAACCCTTTCATATAAAGAACCATATCCTCTAAATTAGTTTGAGATAATGCTGATAATGACCCTGTAGACCATTTGGAATCGTCCCAAACAGTTTCTAATGTAGGTGGATATTTCGTATGAGTATCAGATGAGAAAAATGCTAAATTACCAAATCTATCCGTATTACCTTCATCACTACCAGTGTGTGTATTCGCTATACTACCACTTCGTTTAATCATAAAACCTTCATTAGATATTGAACCACTCAACCAAGCTTTTACGATATCAGTTACTTCCATCCTCATATCTGAAGTTTTATGGTTAAATCCAAAAGACCCTTCATATCCACTACCAGAATACCATTGACCCCCAGATGAACTTACTGTATTAAGCCAAAGTTGTCCATTAACTTTACCGTGTCTATATATCCAACTTGCTCCTTCTTTAGATATCGGGTCATCATAAGTATGTCCGTCGCCCATTGTCCAAGAACCACTTATTGGGTGTGCATATAAACTTTGAGAAACTGCTAAATTACTTGAACGAGCGTCATATAAATTTAAATAATACCGTGAACCTGCTGTACTTGGTGTCGGTATTAAACCAGACACTATTGAACTAGAAATAAATGATAAATCAAACTTTATTAAAATACGAGAAACATTTACTGAAGCTCCAGTATCACTAACATCTTTTTTAATTTCTAATATTTCATCCAGGCCAGTATTCATGCTACTACTTGCTTGGTAAAGTGTTGTGTCTTTGTCTGCGAATGTAAAATAATGCATTAACTTACTCCATTATACCTAAATTATCACCTAAAACTCTACCTTTAATATCAGAGTTAGGAAATTTAACTTCAAAAATACTTGGGTCTAAAGCAGGATATAATATGCTTTCTATCATTCCACTTTGTATATCATAAAAATTACCCGAATACCCATCTTGTATTTTATATTTATTTTCTACCACTATTGGTAACTTATCAGGGTTATTTTCCGTTGGTGCTACTACTGAAGCAACTCCATCAATTAATGACAATTCATATGCTATATCCGTTAATATTATTGGTTGACCAATTTGCCATCTATCTATATCAAAGAACTCTTTAACTGTAGATATACATCTAAGAAGTACATCATTCTTATTAAATCCAAGTTTAGTTAAAATTGCAAAATTAACTGAGATGTTTATAATATAAGCATCTTTAATATTAATTGCGTCAGTTGCCAATCTATATTGTGATAAATAAGTTTTTAAATTTTGTTTTACTGTTTGATTTAATGGTGCTAAATTTTTATTTGCATTATATCCAAGAGTGTATAAATTCATTGCTAATGGATTCGGTATTCTTGCTGAAATTGATTTAACTGATTTACCAACATCTTGAGCTGTAATCAAACTATTTTGTTTTTCTATACCTACAGTTTCATTAAGTTGATCATCTTGTACCATAAATGCCTTAGCTATATTACCATATTTAGGTGGTAAAGAATAAACTCTTACTATATAATCTTCTTTAGTAACTGCTCTTTGTTGTGCTTGATAATATGCAAGTGCACTTTCACGAACTTCTCTAATACTTTGTCCTGCAGAACCTCCAGTTGCTGGATTTGGATTAGTAACTGCTAATGAATTTTTAGCATTCTGTACTAATGTGGCTGATAATAAATTATCTGCTATGTCAAAACTAACACTTGATACTTCTGTAATATTATTTGCATTAGCATTATCACTAATACCTCCTCCGTGTGCATATTTAACTGTAAGTGTTGTATTAGATGGTGCTAACCCAAAAGCTTTTGTTTTTAAAAAATTTGAAGGGTCAAATGCTTTCGTTAAATGGGACGGACTACCTGGTAATGTAGAACCAACACTATCTGGATTTGGTATTATCTCTTCATCTGCATTGTCTGATATACCAGCTCCAAATCTTAATATTGTTTTATCTTTCTCATCTATATATGTAGTAAATCTACGAGAAGTTTTCTTTAGTTTTAAAATATATGGAGCAGTATCAGCATTAATAACTGACGTTGGGTCATTAGTAGAATTATTTTCCATATCTTCATAAATTGTATCTCTAGCTAAAGAATCTACTTCATACCATTTATTACTATCACTATCTGTTACTGAAATTATTTCTATAATATCTGTATTTGATAATTTAACTTGTGAATATTTTTCAGCTGAATTAAATGTAAATGTTTCTGAAGCTACTGTACCACTCTCTACTTTAACTTTTTTCTTCAATAACCATTTTGTTGGTGTAGAACCGTCTTTTTCAAATATAGTAGTTTCACGTGGACTATATGAACTCGTGAATTTGAAATTACAATCTTCTACTGTTCTAAATGTTGTTCCTGTAGAACTTGCCTTTACCGTCATTCCAGATTTTACATTTAATGCATATCTATAATCTGGTTTATTATTTACTGCCGGAATTGTATGAAATACATCTAACACTGCTGATGCTGGTGATGTTGTTTTAGGTTTGTAACCAAATGATTGTGCTATGTTATAAACATTTCTTTTTTCTTCAGCATAAGCTAATAATGATTCTCTAAATGTAGAATCTATATAATAAGAAAGTACATCTCCGACATAGGCTGCCATTTCTATGAACATCATACCAGGTGAAGCTTCATTAAAATCATTATAAGTATTTGGAAAATACTGTTTAGCAAATTCTATAAGATTATCTCTAAAATCACTAAAATCTTTATTAAGATAATTTACTTCTTTAACTACGTTCTTTTTTATACTTGTTCGAGCCATTTATATTTCCTATTTAAGTTATTGAATCAAATGCTACTAATACAGTATTTTCTTTAAATGATTCAATAGTAATTGAATATTTTATTTGTACATAAATTTTACTTGCGTTACCATCATCCGTTAAAACTTCTATCTCATTTATAATAATATAAGGTAACCACTGTTCAACTGTATTTTTAACATCTAACTCAATTGATTCAATTAACTCATCATCTACTTGTTCAAAACAAAGTCTTCTTAAATTACTACCAAATTCAGGTTGATATGGTCTTTCTCCTCGTTGAGTTAAAAGTAAATTTGTTAAATTATACTCTGCTTGTTCAAAAGAAGACTTTGTTAATTCAAAATCTGTATTAGTACCTTGTCTAATAGGATATGTTAATCCTATATAAACATCTGGATTTAAATCTAATTCTTTTGCACTTGAAGCCATCTACTTATCCTTTTTTATCCATAGCTTTCATTAAACCACTGTAATCTCTTGTTAAAGCATTTGTTACGTGTTCAGGAACTTCTTCCAACGATTTACCTGCTTTTTGAAGAGTATCTACAGCTACCATATCACGTTGAACCTCTTCTGATTTACCATACCCCATAAGTTCACTCATACGTGAAGAATCAAATGTCCCACCACTTAAAGTCGGATAGTCACCAGATTGGTTTTCTGAGTTAATTAATCCAACTGTTTCATTTAAAGCTTTATTTAAAGATTTATTTTTAGTGAAGTGTTTTTCTCTATTTGGTTTCGGTTTTTGTGGAGCTACGCTTTTTAATTGAGTGTTAGTCTCCTCTTTAATAAATATCTTTTTTATTTCTTTTTTAACTTCTCTACGAACTGCTTCTTGTATGATTTTTTGTAACTCTTGTTTAGTCATAATTAACTCCTTACAGGTTTTTTATTTTTTCTAATGTTTCTAATTTTTCCATGTCAACATCTATGTTTGATATATCTGGTTTTGATATATCAGGTAATTTTACTTCAGGTATTTCAAATATTTCTGGTATCTTAGGTAAATCTGGTAATTTAAAATTTGGGTCTGCCACTTTTACATTTTTATTTAAAATGTTTTTTGTATCGGGTAGCAATTTTAATAGCGCTTGTATGGTTTTACCAGCTCCAGTTTCGGTTGTAAACGCGTTTGCTCCATCAGATATTGCTTTTATAATACCATCTATTATTTTTACTAACTCTGAACTATTAACAGTTGGTATAAATTTCGCTCTGGGGTCACCTAATTTTATATTCTCAGCCTTTGTAGCATTTACAAAAACTTCATCACCTTCAAGAACTAAATTTTTTGAGGCTCTAATATTAACATTTCCATTTCTACCATTAAATATTAATTTATCAGAATTTATAATAATAGAATTACCACTTGCTTCTAAAGGACTAAATTTATCATTTGAATTATTTATAAGATACTTTTTATCTGTAGATAAATATATAGAATTTTTATCTTTATTAATATCTTCTGGTATAGGTCCGCCACGATTAACTATATTTTTCATACTTTTTACATCGTCTTTATCTCCTGATTTAATCACTCCCTGTAAATCAGTTCTTTGTCCAGAACGAATTTTTATAACTGGACTATTACTATTACTTCCTAAATTTATAGAATTACCAAATCTACCATGTAATATTAAATCACCTTCTTCTGCCTTTACTTGTCTAATAGATCCATCTCTTTCAAATCTTTTTCCAAATTTTGTAAGTGCCATTGGTGGTGATTCTCCAGTTCCTATATAACTTATACCAGGAACTGAGTTTTCATTTACTAAATTAAAATTATTTAATGTATTCCAGTAATAACTTTTACCGTTATAATTACCTACAACAACTAACTCACCAACAACAGGATAATTTTTTATTTTCGGGTCTACTGGTCTTACTAATTGCGGACTATCTTCTGGTTTTATACTTTGAGCTTTATTAATTACAAACCTACCTGCTACAGCACCATAATAAGAATAATCTGGATGTCCGTCTTTTTGTTTTGGTAAGTCTTCATAATCAACTAAAACTTTAGTTACTTCAAATGTTTCTAATTCATAAAAATCAAACTGTTGATTATTAATTTGTTGTTTAATTAGACTAATTACTTTACCAATTGTAGGAACACCACCAGGTATGCTTGTAGTTGTATCCTGAGATATTTTTTGTCTATAAGCCATTTAGTTAACCTTTTTTACATTTTCTATTTTACTATGTATTTTATCTGATTCCATTTGTATATCTTTTATACTATCCTCTAATCCTGTAAGTAGTTGTTCTTTTTCTTTATCTGATAAACCAAATTCATCTTCTGAACTAACTCTGTTTTCAGCGGAAATAAGTCGTTGTACAATACCAGCCATCTTAACAAGTTGGTCATCATTTTTAACATTAATTTCCAGATACTCTTTTATCATAGGTACTATCTGTACGGCTGTATCACCGTCTTTAATGAACTGAACAAGTTCTTTTGTTAATACGTCAAGTTGTTTACGATTAAACTCTGTATTTTTGTATATATCTTTAAATAAAGAGGAAAGTGATTTTCCCTCAAAGATTTCATAATCTATAGCCATAATTCACCTTAAATGTTATTACTCAATAATAAATATTATATAACCTAAAAACATTGATATATAAATATATATTGAAATTTATTATTTATTGTTATAATAGTTATTATTGAAGGTTTCTTGGTTGTTAACTGAGAGACCTTTTTGTTTCTAACTAACGGGAGAAAACCATGAAGGAACTCATAACAATGATCAATGGATATGTAAATGACTTAGCTCATTTACTATTATCTTTTGTAGCTATAGGTGCTGTTTCTGAAGTAATTTTTGGAACTGGTATCTTTGGCGTTAATGTTATAGGTAACCTGACATCCATCATAAACAAGTTTGGCGAATCGGGTTTCGCCGGACTCGTCGCCTTGTTGGTGTTGGTGGGTTTATTTCGTAAGTAGGTACGGAATAGTTTGATAGTCCTACACTATTAAGCACGTAAAAGGGGAACTGAAAAGTTCCCCTTTTTTTGTGGATAAAACTTCAACCCTAATACGGCTGACCTAAGTTTGTTAATGAAGTCTTATATTTTATAACAAGACAAGCTCCATACATCTTTAACTATCCGTAAAGTCGAATCTCCAATCGTTACTCTTTACTTGTCTTGTTAGTTGGTGGAGCTGACAGGGATCAAACCTGCGACCTCCGCAGTGCAAGTGCGGCGCTCTCTCAACTGAGCTACAGCCCCATACTTCGTGTCAGTTACGACACAAGTTTACTTAGGTGGTGAAAAGATTTTCTTAGCACCTCTAACTACTCTTGTAAGAAATCCATTATCTTGTGTAGTAGTTTTTGTTTTACGAGTTGTTGTTTTTCTCGTTGTTTTTTTTGGTTTTGGCATCTTATATCTCCTTTAAAATATACTTCCTGTATTAGATGTATCTATTTGTCCCGTTTGGGTAAATTCTGCCATCATGTTAAAATAAAACTTTTTCATTTGATTCACAACTCGCGTAATATGTTGAGTATTAGAACCTGTCATTTCACGAATCATAATATACAAAGCTTTTTTATTAAAATTTTCTATATTTTGTCTTTTACGAAATAATTCCAAAACAGAATCTGCCACTAATATATCTTTTTGTCTGTGGAAAATATTTGTAATATTATTTTCCCAATAATCTAACATCTGGTTTACAAATTCTCTATTAAATTCTGAGGCTTCATCTATTACGGTTTCTGACCGTATATTTCGTTTAAAATCTAATACATCAATACCATCATGTATTTTCATTTTTTTATAATTGTTATTGTTGTTTAATATCAAATAATTTTTCCCAACTACAGAAAAATATGAAAACGCTCTTCCTTTATCTGGATTATATTTAGGCATTTGCATTACCATAAAAGATACTACTTCGTGTTTAACTTCTGTAAATGGATAATCAAAGTAATAAAACTTAAATGTGTGAATTAAGTTTTCTGCCATTTTATCAAATGCTGCAGCAATCTCCGTCCTATATATTTCATTTTTAACTGCAGGATTTGTTGATTCATTATATCTAATAACCGCATCCTGAACTGGTTGTCCGAAATACATTTTACTCTTTTTTCTTCTTTTTTTCTTCACTTCTTTAACGGGTTTCTTCATTGCCTCTACCACCTTTTTAGATTGTTGTTTAGCTAGCATCTACTTATTATTCTCCTTTTAACGTACTTAATTGTTTAGTTGTATCTTTTATTTGTTTAAATATTGTACCCACTTCATCGTCTGCTTCAAAATGACCAGTAGAATCAATTTCTTTTAAATCATCTTGAACTCGTTGGATTCTTCTAGTAAATGTTTCTACCCAAGTTTCAAGTAATTCTGTTTTTCTAAATAAATTCCAAATTACATATCCTTCAATAAGTACAAATAATCCTAATATTATTTCCACTATCATCATTTATCTCCAAACAATTCATTAAATAAATCCTTTGATTTCTGTGATAATATATCAGGTGTTTCATTTTTTGTTATTGCTTCTTTAATATTTTCAACTGATTCTTCTTCTTGTTTTACTCGCTCTACCTTTAACTCTGGATGTAAAATTTCTGAATAATTTATATCAGAATCTTTACTAAACATATATTGTTCTTTTTCCCAACGTGTAGCTAAACTATCTGCGTTATGTAACAAATAAGGTAAATTAGTTTTTAAATTTTTATTTTCACCATACCCCATAAAATATTGTTTATTCGCGTCTTCATACATACCATCAGTTAATCGTAATGCAAGATATTCTATTTCACTCATCTTAATATCAAATTGACTTAACAACCAAACTGCTCTATCTGTTACTGTCATATAATGTAATCTCTTATCATAATCATACATCTTACCTTGATTTATTCTATGCCATTCTGATTCATTAGGTATATAATAATCATAATCTAAATTACCTATTTTACCTAAATCGTGATGTAGTGTACAAAACACAATCGCTTCTTCATCATATTCTGAAGTATGTAATTCTAACTCTTCATACACTCTATATAATCTTAAAGCAAATCTTGTAACGTTTAATATATGACATATATAACCCCCAGGAAATGCATTGTGATAATATACCACTCCACTTGCGGGTGCGAACATCATTCTATCTTTAAAAAATTCATACATTCTTAAAATATTAGTTTTGCGTGTACCTTCAAACGTATCTGTAATTAATTCAATTACTTCATTCCATTTATCTTGTAATTGTTCTGGTGTTAGTTTCATTTTCTTAATCTCCTTTTAAAAGAATGTATGTGTTATATTCATAGGTTTTATTCTGTTACTCACCTTTGTATATAATGGTTTATATTTTTCAAATACTCGTTTTGGGTCTGAACTTTTAATCATTTCATCAACAGAATGCATCATCTCATATACATCAGTTGCTACTGTTTGTTTGAGAATAAAGTCGTGACCATATACAAGGTGCTCTAATCTACTCAATACATCTTTATAAAACATAAAATTATGTAATCTCATTCCACAAGTAAATGTACCTTCACTTCCAGTTAACTGTTTCATATCTGTAAAATCTACTTGTTTTGCAAGTATTTCATCAAACTCTGTACAATATGGAAATGTAGTATCTGGTAAAGCATTATATTCTGGTATCGCGTCTGAATTAAATTTCTCATTTGGAAAAGAAATTGATTCCCAAGTACCTTTCTTTAAATTAACACCTACATAATATGATCCAAATACTACACTTCTATCGGGTGATGAGCAATCTGTTGTTACTATAATATCTATTCCCATTTCTTCAAATGTTTTTTGTATTTTAAGTAATAATAAAAAATAATCAATTTTTGCAGTTCCTAAAATATGTAAATATTTAACAGCTGGATTCAAATGTTCTTTACCCTCAAGTAATACAGAAAATCCAGACATAAATTTACGAAGGCTAGCAGACCCACCCCCGATTGCCCAACCTTGAAAGGGAAATTGTTTTACTTCATCATACCATTTCTTATATTG